>Ga0081539_10004208_pt1 | contig 16239 bp, 12 predicted proteins | sample TabmetS4T2R2_FD_71023 | JGI IMG/M metagenome (GOLD analysis project Ga0081539, IMG submission 71023) | Tabebuia heterophylla rhizosphere microbial communities from the University of Puerto Rico - S4T2R2 | ecosystem: Host-associated > Plants > Roots > Rhizosphere ...
CTTTCCCCCGCCGGGAAGGAAAAGCCGATGCGCCCGGACGTCGCGCTCGCGTTCGACCGGATGGACCGCGCGGCGCGGCAGGACGGCGTCTCCCTGCTCATCACCAGCGCCTACCGTTCGGACGCCGAGCAGGCCGTCCTCTTCCGCGCCCACCCGGATCCCAAGTGGGTCGCACCGCCCGGGAGGTCGCTGCACCGCTACGCCACCGAGCTCGACCTCGGCCCGCCGGCGGCCTACGGCTGGCTCGCCGCCAATGCCCGCGGCTTCCACTTCATCAAGCGGTACGCGTACGAGCCCTGGCATTTCGGATATAGCCTGAACCCGCGCTCGACCCCGCGCCCGGGCGGCGGCGGTGAGCACGCGTCAGCGCTGCCGGCGTTCGTGCCCGACCAGTACGCGCCGATGCTCGCCCGCGCCGCCATGCGCTGGAACGTCTCGGCGGCGCTGCTGGCCGCGCAGCTCTACGCGGAGAGCGGGTTCAACCCGTTCGCGCGCAGCCCTGCCGGGGCGCAGGGGATCGCGCAGTTCATGCCCGGCACGGCGGAGGCGCTCGGCCTCGAGAACCCGTTCGACGCTGAGCAGGCGATCGACGCCCAGGGCCACCTGATGCGCGACCTCCTGCGGCGCTTCGCGTCGGTCCCGCTCGCGCTCGCGGCCTACAACGCCGGGCCCGCGCCCGTCGCCGCGTGCATGTGCATCCCGCCCTACCCGGAGACGCGCGGGTACGTCGCACGGATCCTCGGCCTGCTCGGCGGCGCCGGCGACCTGCCGCCCGGGACCGGGCTGGAGGTGCGCCTCGTCCGGTGAATGACGTCGAAGGAGCGCGGTTGCCGCAGGTCGCCGGGATCGGAGAGACTCGAGCACGATGGCCGATCCGGAGCACTTGAAGCTCGTGCAGGCTGTAGTGACTCGCCTCGCAGGGAACTCGTTTCTGCTCAAGGGATGGGCGGTGACGCTGGTGGCGGGCTTGACGGCATTGGCCAAGGCTGACGCGGATCGCGACATCGCCTGGATTGCGTGCGGTGCGATCGTCGTGTTCGCATTCTTAGATGCCTACTACCTCGCGCAGGAGCGCGCGTTCCGCAGGCTTTACGAGGCTGCTGTCACCGACAGCGCTCCGGCTTGGAGTCTCACGACCGATCGGGTCGGGCCAGCCGACGTCATCGCGGCGATCCGGAGCTTCGCGATTTGGCCGTTGTACCTGATCACCGGGCTCGGGTCGGTGCTGGTCGCCGTCGGCGTCTGACAGTCGTGCACGCGGGTTCTCATCTGCCCTAGCGCTCTGTGGTGCTCACCGGTACGGTCGGCCCGTGGGCGAGGCGCGTTGGGATGTGTTTGTGTCGTACGGCCATGACGATGCCGACTGGGTCGGGGCGCTGGCCGGCAATCTGCACCGCGACGGCTTCGAGGTGTTCCTGGACGAGTGGGAGCTGGTCGGTGGCGACCGAGTGACCGGCAGGCTCGAGGACGCGATCCGCAGCTCCGTGAACGGAGTGTTGGTGGTCAGCCCACACTCCCTGTCCCGGCCCTGGGTGCGCGAGGAGTACGAGGCGTTGTTGCGCCAGGCGGTCGAGGATCCGGCCCGGCGCCTGATCCCCGTGCTCTACCGCAACGCCGAGCTGCCGCCGTTCATCGCCAACCGGCTGTGGGTTGACTTTCGCACCGCGACGACGGGGCCCGGCTACGACGAGGCCCTCGATCGTCTGGAGCGTTATCTGCAGGGTAAGGCGGCGCGCGAACGACCAGCGCGCGCTGGGCCAAGGGTGTGGGCGGAGGGCCCGGGCGGTGAGCGCGTCCGTGCGGCAGGGGCGATGCGGTCGTCCCTGGTGATCGAGCCGGGTCGCGTGAGCCTCCGCGCCGACACGCACGAGCACGGTCAGCCGTGGGATGGGCTGCGGCCGGCGACGGTCGAGGCGTTCAAGACGTTGCACCGGCTGTGGCATCGCGGCTCGTCGGCGAGCGACGCCGGGCTCGGTACGAGCCTTGACGCCCTGCTGGCCGACGTCGGGCGTCGTCTTAGCGCGGACGTGTTGGCGGGCGAGGTGGGCGCTGCCCTGGCGAAAATCGTCGGGGAGGCGGCAAGGCTCAACGAGGTGATCGAGCTGGGGATCCAGACGCCCGGCCTCGACTCGAGCCTGGCGGCGCTGCCGTGGGAGACGCTGGTGGTCCCGAACCTGGAGGGGGCGGTCGAGGCCGCTGGTGGGACGGCGCTTGCGCTCCATCGCAACGTCGCGCTGTTTCGCGAGGTCGGTGGGCGACACACCGTGGCGGCGTACAAGGTGCGCGGGCCGCTGCGCATCCTCGTCGCGATCGCCAGTCCCCGGTCCCGGAACGAGGCCGATCTGCTGAACTACGAGGCGGAGCTGGCCCGGATCATCGCCGCGGTGGATCCGGCCAGGCGGGGTGCGGACGCGTACGTTCGCGTGCTCCCGGAGGGCAGCGTGGAAGCGATTCGTTCGGCCCTGACCGAGGAGGACGAGGGATTCCACGTCCTGCATCTGTCGTGTCATGCGCGACCGGGCGAGCTGATCATGGAGACCCCACGCGGCATGCCGGACCCGGTTGGCGCGCAGCGGTTGCTCGAGGAGGGCCTGCCGGCGGGTGTCGATCTGCCGATGGTCGTGCTGTCGGGGTGCTCGACCGGGCTCGCGGCGCGCGTTGAGCGCGGCGATGGCGACGACGGGGATACCGATGAAGGCGAACTCGCGCTGGGCGGTCTCGCACGGGAGCTGCTGGAGGGCGGTGTGCCAGTGGTGTTGGCGATGCAGGCGCCGGTCACCGATGGCTATGCGGCCGAGCTGACGGCCGAGCTGTATCGATATCTCGCGAGCGCCGCGATCCCAGATGCTCTGGCCGGGCTCAGCGAGGCGCGCCGCCGCGTCGAGCGAGCGCGCCAAGAGCTGCCCGCCGATGCGCCGCGGCGCGGGCGCGCGGAGTGGGCGACCCCGGCGTTGTGGGTCCGAGGCCTGCGCTTGCCGTTGTTCAACCGGCATGAGCCGTTCGGTGCGGTCGCGCATGTAAGTGCGCCGGTTCTGGCCGAGGGGATCGTGGTGCGTAAGGTCGGCGAGTTCATCGGGCGCCGCCATGAGCTGCGGCTCGCCAGGCGCACTTTCGCCGGCGCCAAGGCGGGTCTCGTGATCCACGGGATCGGCGGGGTCGGCAAGAGCACGCTCGCCGCCGAGGCGATCACGAGTTCGGGCGCGCACCGGCCGGTCGTGTCCCTGCGGGGCGCGCTGGCAGTCGACTCGATCCTCGATGAGCTCGGCGCTCGGCTCAGCCTGCTGCTGCCCGCGGAGCCACCGGACCTGCGCGCGACCGCGCAGCTGCTGCGGGCAGGCGACGTCGAGTGGACGGATCGTTGGCGAGTCGTGAGCGAGCTGATCCTGCCCGCTGTCCCGATACTCATGCTGCTGGACAACTTCGAGGACAACCTGCAACGGCACGATGACGGACTGTGGCGTGTGCGAGACCCCGAGCTCGGCAGCCTCCTTTCCGGATGGGCGCGCCGGCCGGGTCAGTCCAAGCTGCTGGTGACGTCGCGCTATCCGTTCGAGCTCGTGGACGGAGCGCAGCGGCACCTCGAGAACCTACATCTGGGGCCATTGTCGGCGGCCGAGACCGCCAAGCTCATGTGGCTGCTGCCGGGCCTTGACGCGCTCCCCGCTGATGACCGCGTGCGCGCGTACCGCGATGTCGGCGGGCATCCCCGAACCCTGGAGTACCTCGACGCGCTGTTGCGCGGCGGGCACGCGCGCTTTGACGATGTCGCCGAACGCATGGAGCAACGTCTCAGTGAGCGCGGCATCGAGGACCCAGAGGCGTGGCTGGCGACCCAGGCTCGTGATGCCGACGGTGCGCTGGCCGAGGCGGTCACGCTGGCCGTCGACGACGTCGTGTTGGGTAATCTGCTCGACGGGCTCGGCTCAACGCACCTCGCGGGCGAGCTGGTCGTCGGCGCGTCGGTGTACCGCGTTCCAGTCGACGATGTCGGGCTCGTCTGGCAGCTTGCCAACGAGATCGAGGTCCCCCCCGATCCCGCCCGCTACGACCGGATCGCTCGAGTCCGAGCCGCCATCGAAACAGCGCGCACGAAGTCGCCGAGGGGGGACTTGACTCCCGCCGATCTGGGGCTGACCGATGACGAGCTCGCCGCATACGAGGCCGACACGCGCGAGCTTCAGCGGCCCCCGGTCTCCGCGCCGGATGGCTTCGGGCCGGCATTGTCGGCGGCGCGGGCTTCGGGGCTGATCACTCCGATGACGGGGTCCGACGACGGTCAGCTGCATTTCGTGCATCGCTGGACGGCGCGCGCGATCTCGCAGTTGCAGACCGACCGCGTCGCCGACGCGCATCGCCGCGCGGCGCGCTACTGGCGCTGGCGCGTCGAGCGGATCCCGCAAAGCGAACAGGACGACCTCGAGCAGCTCCTCGAGGCGCGCTATCACCACCACGCCGCGGGTGAGCAGGACGCGGCGCTGCAGCTCTCCGACCACGCCATCCTCACGCTGCAGAGGTGGGGTCGCTACGGCCGCGCGACCGAGCTTTGCCGCGAAGCGCTCCAGTGGGTTGACGAAGCGTCGGCCAAGGCCGCGGGCTACACCGGCCAGCTCGGCATCCTCGCCCTGCGACGAGGGGATTACGAGACCGCCGAGAGGCGCTTCACCCAATCGCTGAACATCAGTGAGCAGCTTGGCGACGAGGCCGGCGTCGGCGCCATCTACTACCAGCTCGGCATGCTCGCCCACCGTCGTGGGGACTACGAAACCGCCGGCCGGCAGTACACGCAATCACTCGAAATCGCTGAAGGGCTCGGCGACGAGCTCGCCGTCGCCGGCGGCTATCACCAGCTCGGCATGCTCTCCCAGGACCAGGGGGATTACGAGACGGCCGAGCAGCGCTACACGCGAGCGCTGGAGATCAGCGAGCGGCTCGGCGACGAAGTAGGCGTCTCCGCCAGCTATGGGCAACTGGGCATCCTCGCCCACAACCGAGGCGATTACGACACGGCCGAGCAGCGCTACACCCAAGCGCTGGAAATCAGCGAGCGGCTCGGCGACCAGGCGAGCCTCGCCAACGGTTATCACCAGCTCGGCATGGTGGCGCACGACCGGGGGGAGTACGAGACCGCCGAGCAGCGCTACATCCAGTCGCTGGAAATCGAGGAGAGGCTCGGCAACCAGGCCGGGCTCGCCAGCAGCTATCACCAGCTCGGCGTGGTCGCTCACGACCAGCGGGATTACGAGACGGCCGAGCAGCGCTACGCCCAAGCGCTGGAGATCAAGGCGCGGCTCGGCGACCAAGCCGGCCTCGCCAGCGGCTACCACCAACTGGGCATGCTCGCTCAGGACCAGGGGGACTACGACACGGCCGAGCAGCGCTATACCCAAGGGCTGGAGATCAAGGCGCGGCTCGGCGACCAGGCCGGCCTCGCCGCCGCCTATCACCAGCTGGGCATCATCGCTCAGGGGCGGGGGGATTACGATACGGCCGAGCAGCGCTACATCCAGTCGCTGGAGATCGAGGAGCGGCTCGAGAACCAGGCCGGGCTCGCCACCAGCTATGTGACGCTCGCGAGGCTCATGAACGCGCGCGGGGACGATGCGCGGGCCGTGAGCTACGAGCTTGCGGCCCTGTCAATCCGCCTTCAGATGGGCGACAGGCGCGTGGCCGCGAGCCTGGAGCGTCTCGCGCAGGCGCGCGCTCGGCTAGGCCCCGCAGCGTTCAGCGCGATCACCGCCGAGTCGCTCGATGCGGCATCACAAGAGGCTCTCGACCACATGCTCGACGAGCAAGCCGAGGGAACCGCGCCTTCTTCGCCGTAGTCGGCACGCGACTCGGGCACGATGCCGCGCCTTGTCGAGTGAGGGCATGCCGCCCGGCAGCGGCACGCCCTCCCCCCGGTCAGATCTCTACGGCTGCCAGGGCATGTTCACCTCCCTTCCGTGGCTGGGGGTGTCGCACGAGGAAGAGCGCCTTGGTGTGGCGGTCCTCATCGGCCCCCGGTTCGAGAACACCTCCGACCTGCTGCCCGCGCACGGCGACGACCTCGAGGCCCGCCGCGGTGACGAGCGCCGGGATCGCCGAGAGCGGGTAGTGCCAGTGGCCCCACGAGGCGCGCGCGCGTCGCCACAGGCCGTCGCCGCGGCGACTGAGCACGTCCATCGCCACGACAGACCTCCCGCCGGGCGCGTCGAGGCGCGCCGGGCGGCCGTGCCAGAGCACGATCCGATCGCCGTCCTCGACGATCCGGTCGCCGACGTCGCGGTACGCCCCGAGCGTGTTGACATCGAACGCCAGCAGTCCACCCGGAGCCAGGTTCGCGCCCATCGCGCGCAGGGCGGCGGTCACGAGGCGTGCCGACGGCAGGTGGTTGACCGCGTCGTCGAGGCACGTGACCAGGTCGAAGCGGCCGTACACCGGCAGGTCGCACATGTCGGCGACCCGGACCGGGGCCCGCCCCCCGAGCTTGCGACGGGCGACCGCGGCCATGCCCGGTGAGCCGTCGCAGCCGATCGTCTCATAGCCCAGATCCAGCAGCGCCTCGAGGCCTTTGCCGGTGCCACACGCGACGTCGAGCGCGCGCCGGCCCGTGAGCCCGTGCGAGCGGGCGAGCTCGTCGATCGCTCGCAGCCACGGCGCGTAGGCGTAGCCCGCGGTCAGGAGGTCGTACGCGGGCGCGAGAGTGTCGTAGGCGCGCGCTGAGGTCTCGCCCGCACGCGCCGTGGTGTCGCCCGCCGCCCCCTCCCCGTGGGCGGCCGTGGCGTATGCGCGCCAGCACGCGTCGTCGGCAGGCGCGAGCATGTCGTAGGCGCGCGCCGTCGGATGGGTGAGTGCGGTCACCCTCGGTTGACCCGATCCAACGCTCAGCCCGTTTCAGCGTTGGGAACGTTGGCGCGTCATGACTCAACGCACCCTGCCCGCCCCGCGCGGGCGCGACTGGGACTGGGGGAACGTCCGCGCGCTGTGCCTGCGCGAGACGCGGCGGCTCCTCGGGTCCTCGCCGGCCGCCGACGACGCCGCGCAGGACGCGGCGCTGCGTGCCTGGCGCCACCGCCGGCGCTGCCGGACGCCCACGATGCCCGAGCCGTGGATCAGGACGATCGCGCGCCGGGAAGCACTAAGAACGCTCGCCCAGTGCTCCGATCTGTCGATCGAGGACCACGACGTAGCGGATACGCGCCAAGACATGCCCGATGTGGCCGTTTCGCTCGACGTTCGGAGGGCACTGAGCGCGCTGGACAGCCAGGACAAGCGCATATTGATCGGCCACTACTGGCAAGATCTCCCCAACAGCGAGCTGGCCATGCAGCTGGGTCTCGCCGAAGTGACGGTTCGGGTCAGGCTTCACCGTCTCCGGCGACGGCTGCGCGACATACTGGTGGAGGTATGAAACCGATCAAGAACATCGACGATCCGCGCTACGTGAAGGCGATGAGCCATCCGCTCCGGGTGCGCATCCTCGCCATGCTCGACGAGCGCAAGGCGTCACCGAACCAGTTGGCCGGCTGGCTCGGCGCGAGCCTGGGGACCGTCGCATACCACGTCCGGACGCTCGAGCAGCTGGGGCTGATCGAGCTCGTGGACGAGACCCGCGTGCGCGGTGCGGTCGAGCACCACTACCGCGCCCGCTCCCGGCCCAACATCACGGCCGACGGCTGGGCCCAGGCCCCGCCGATCGCCAAGCAGGCCGCGGTCGGCTCGTCGCTCGACGTCATCGCCGAGTACGCCCGGGCATCGGCCGCCGCCGGCGGCTTCGACCGCCAGGAGGCGCAGCTGCGCCGGTGCCTGCTCAAGCTCGACGCCCGCGGCTTCTCGCAGCTCTCCAAGGCGATCGACAAGCTCGTCGAGCAGGCCGAGAAGATCGAGGCCTCCGCCGCCGACCGGATCGCCAAGAACCCGCACGCGGAGGACATCGTCGAAGCCGGCCTCGGCGTTCTGCTGTTCGACGCCGTGCGGCTGTCGGCGAGCGACGACGACGGCGCGCGCAAGCCCACCACGCGCCGGGTGCGCGCCCGCCGCCCCGCCACGGCGGACCGCTGAACCCCCGGCTCTCCGGCGCACGCACACGCGTGCGCCGGAGCCGTCACGCCGCCAGCCGCGCCGCGAGCACCTCGCCGCTCGCCGACCCGACGAGCCGGACGCCGGCGACGTCGCCGGCGTCGACCGGGATCGCCTGCCCTCCGCTCCGCGTCGCGGCGTCGAGCCGGAACCGCGGCAGCTCGACCTGCCGGCCGGACCTCATGACGAGCTGGACGCGGTAGCGCTCCTGCCGCTGGTCGACGTAGAGCGCGGCGTAGATCCACGACGGCCGCCCGCGGTACGCGTACACCAGGCCCGCCGGATCGCCGGCCTCGTCCCGCAGCCGCGCGGCCTGGAACTCGGTCCCGTGGGCCACCGCCAGCGTCGCCCGGTAGTGCGCCGCGAGCCGCCGGTCGTCGCTCGTGAGGCCGAACACGAGGCCGGCCGCCAGTCCCGCGGCGGCCGCGGTGGCGGCGATCGGCGCCAGGAACCGGCCCAACCGCCGCCGCGGGCGCGGCACCGCGACGGCCGGCGCCGACGCCGGCGCCAGCCGCGCGAGCACCCTGGACTCGAAGCCCGGCGGCGGCTCGCGCTCGGGCGCCAGCATCATCAGCTCGTCCGTCACGACGGAAAGCTGCTCGACCGCCCTCCGGCACTCGGCGCATTCCGACAGGTGCCGCAGCGCGCCCGCGCGTTCGGCGCCGTCCGCGATCCCCAGCGCGAGCTCGGCAGCGAGCTCGCGTGTCTGCTCACAGCCCATGCTCAACCCCCAGTGTCGCGCGCAGCTTGGTCATCCCCGACCTGATCCGCGTCTTGACCGTGCCCAGCGGCACCCCGTCCAGCTCGGCGATCTCCCGCGCCGTCCTTCCCCCGTAGGCCGCCAGCACGAGCGCCCGCCGCTGGTCGTCCGGCAGCCCGGAGAGCGCGCTGCGCAGCCGCTCGCGCTCGGGGACGTCGAGGCCGGGCGCCGGCGCGGCGACGTCGATCTGCGCGACGATCGCGTCGGGATCGAGCGGCACCGCCCGCCGCACCCGGGCCCGGTCGAGCGCCAGGTTGCGCGTGATCGTCAGCAGCCACGTGGGTACGCGCGCGCGGCGGGCGTCGTACGACGCCGCGTACCGCCACGCGCGCACGAACGTCTCCTGCGCGACGTCCTCCGCGAGCCCCGGGTCGTGCAGCATCGTCACCGCGAGCCCGTAGACCCGCGACTGGAAGCGCCGCACGAACGCGGCGGCGGCGTCCGGGTCGCCCGACCCGAGGCCCGCGAGCAACGCCTCGTCGGAGAGCGCGTCCATCCTCAGCTCAGTATCCGTAGTTGGAGGACCCGCTCGCCGTCGACTTCGCCGCGGTGCCGCCGCTCGCCAGTACGAGATGCCAGGTGAAGCTGCGGCCGCCGAACTCGTCCATGAAGCCGTTGCCGTTGATCTTGCCGGCCGAGTCCTCGGCGAACGCGTACAGCGGCTTGCCGGCCGCGGTCACCTGACGCATGCCGTCGGGGCGCTTGACGACGCCGAGCGCGGGGACGCCGTTCCCGGCCGTCGGCTTGCCGGCGCCGGCGACGAGCGGCTGCCAGAACGACGTGCACCGGCCGGTGCAGCGGATCATCTTCGCCGTGTCCTGAGCAGGGCTGTACAGCGCCTTGCCGCTCGCGTCCACCAGCACCGCGCCCAGACCGGAGACGTGCTTGACGCTGACGGTGTCGGAGGCCGCGGCGGCGCCGGACGAGCTGTTCGAGGTGCTGCTGCCGCCGCACGCGGCGAGGACGAGCGAGGCCGCGATGGCGGCGAGGACGAGCAGGTATTTCGGGCGCATGGTGGCTCCTCGGTCACGTGGTCATGTGACCGGTAATACCGGCGCACGGCCGCGGAGGGATTGCCCGAGTTCGAGGCGCGCCCCGGCGATGGAGTCGGTCACGCCGGGGCGCGGAGCACCGAGGGCTGAGGGCGGTGCCGGCCGGAGCCTACCGGCTCACCGCTCAGGAGGGCTGACCGCTTTGCGGACCGCGTCGAGCGCCCACTCCACGCCGGCGCGGTCGACGTCGAGGTGCGTCACAGCCCGCACCTGACCCCGCCCGATGGGGCCCATGAGGACGCCGGCGTCCTCGAGCGCCGCGCACAGCCCGGCCGGGTCGTGGTAGCCGAAGACGACGATGTTCGTCGCGACGTCGGCGGGATCGATCTCGATGCCGTCGACCTCCGCCAGCCCCTCGGCGAGCCGCCGCGCGTTCGCGTGGTCCTCGGCCAGCCGCTCGACATGGTGATCCAGCGCGTACAGGCCCGCCGCGGCGACGATCCCGGCCTGGCGCATCGCGCCGCCCCACATCTGCTTGTAGCGCCACGCCTCGTCGATCAGCTCGCGCGAGCCGGCCAGCGCGGCGCCGACCGGCGCGCCGAGCCCCTTCGTGAAGTCCAGCCACGCGGTGTCGAACAGGCTCGCCCAGTCCCGCGCCGGCACGCCGGTCGCCACGACGGCGTTCATCAGCCGCGCGCCGTCCAGGTGCGCGCGCATGCCCGCCTCGCGAGCCGCGCCGACGACCTCGCGCATCTGCTCGAGCGGCCAGACATGGCCGCCGGTCACGTTCGTCGTCTGCTCGAGCGAGACGAGCCGGGAGCGGGGCATGTAGCGATCGGCGGGCCGCAGGTGCGCGCGCAGCGTGGCGGCGTCGAACATCCCGCGCGGCCCGTCGACCGGGCACAGCACCGCGCCCGAGAGCGCGGCCGGCCCGCCCGCCTCGGCGATGATCGGGTGCGCCGTCCGGTGCAGGACGACCTCGTCGCCGCCCGGCCGGACGTGCAGCCGGAAGGCGATCGCGTTGCACATCGTGCCGCTCGGGAGGAACACCGCGGCCTCGTGGCCGAGCAGCTCGGCGACGCGGTCGCACAGCGCGTTGACGGTGGGATCGGCGCCCTTCTGCTCGTCCCCGACCTCGGCCTCGGCCATCGCACGGCGCATCGCGGGCGTGGGGCGGGTCTGGGTGTCGGAGTACAGGTTGACCACGGCCCGGCACGCTAGCGCCCGCCGCGCCCTTCTCTAATCTCAGAGCCAGACCCGCATGGCGATCGAGGCCGAAGCCGCACAACAGGACCGCGCGGGACGGCTTGCCGAGCAGCGGCGGGGCCTCCCGGACTCGCCCGGCGTGTACCTGTTCCGCGACGCCCGCGGCCGGGTCATCTACGTCGGCAAGGCGAAGTCGCTGCGCAAGCGCGTGGCGAGCCACTTCTCCAACCCGACGCTGTACGGCACCCGCGCGCTGACCGACGAGGTCGACCACATCGAGACGCTCGTGGTCGCGACCGAGGCCGAGGCGCTGCTCACCGAGCAGACGTTCATCAAGCAGTACAAGCCGCGCTTCAACATCCGGCTGCGCGACGACAAGTCGTACCCCTACATCGCGATCAGCCTCGACGAGGACTTCCCGCGCGTGTACTTCACGCGCGAGCGCCACCGCCGCGACCGCGCCTACTTCGGCCCGTACTCGAGCGCCAAGCGCGTGCGCAACACGCTCGACCTGCTGGGCAAGATCTTCCAGCTGCGCTCGTGCGAGGGAGCGGAGCCCGGCCGGCACTCCGGCTCGCCCTGCCTGGACTACTACATCAAGCGCTGCGGGGCGCCCTGCGTGGGCTACGTGTCACGGGAGGAGTACCGGCGCGGGATCGACGGCGTGATGGCTTTCCTGTCCGGCCGCTTCAAGCAGATCGAGCGCGACCTCGAGCGGCGCATGTACTTCGCGGCCGGCGAGCAGGACTACGAGGCCGCGGCGCTCGACCGCAACCGCCTCCAGGCCGTGCGGGCGCTGCTCGAGCGCCAGCGGGTCGCCAACGAGGGCGCGGGCACCTACGACGCGGTGGCCGTCGCCGGCGAGGGCACCGAGGCCAACGCCCAGGTCTTCCAGGTGCGCGACGGCGTGCTGAGCGACCGCCAGTCGTTCTACCTCGACAACCAGGGCGAGCAGCCGCTGGCGATCGTCGCCGAGGAGTTCGTCCTCCAGTACTACGCGACCGCGCTGTCGATCCCCGCGCTGCTCGTCGTCCAGAGCGCGCTCGAGGAGGGCTCGGAGATCGGGATCCTCGAGCAGATCCTCGCCGAGCGCCGCGGCGGGGCGGTCGAGATCCGGCCCGCCGAGCGCGGCGCCAAGCGCCGCATCCTCGATCTCGCCGAGCGCAACGCGCGGCTCGCGCTCGACCAGGAGAAGCTCAAGGCCGAGCGCCGGCGCCAGCAGCGCGTCGTCGCGCTCGACGGCCTCCAGCGCGAGCTGCGGCTCGACTCGCTGCCCGTACGCGTCGAGTGCTTCGACATCTCGCACCTGGGCGGGACGCACACCGTGGCGTCGATGGTGGTCTTCGAGGGCGGCGCCCCGAAGAAGTCCGATTACAGGCGTTTCACGATCCGCGAGGTCGAGCCGGGCGACGATTACGGCGCCATGGCGGAGGTCCTGTCACGCCGTTACGCGCAGTGGGAGAAGCAGGCCGAGCGCTCGCCCTACGACGCCGAGCGCGACGCGTCGTTCGGCGCGCTGCCGAACCTGATCGTGATCGACGGCGGCAAGGGCCAGCTCGGCGCCGGGCTCGAGCCGCTCCAGGGGTTCCGCGAGCACGGCGTCGCGGTCGTCTCGCTCGCCAAGCGGATCGAGGAGGTCTTCTTCCCGGGCAGCTCGGCGCCGCTGGTGCTCGCGCACGACACGCCGGAGCTCCAGCTGCTCCAGCGCGTGCGCGACGAGGCGCACCGCTTCGCGATCACGCACCACCGGATCCGCCGCGACAAGGCGATGACCGAGTCGATCATGGACGAGCTCCCGGGCATCGGTCCCGCCCGCAAGCGCGCGCTGCTGCGGCACTTCGGATCGCCCGACGCGGTGCTCGCCGCGCCCCGCGAGGAGCTCGAGCGGGTGCCCGGGCTCCCCCAGAAGGTCGCCCGCGACCTATACGCTCACCTCAACAAGACAGGACGATGAGCTCTCAGAACGGCCACGGCCCGTCGCATCTCGAGGACTTCGTGATCATCTCCGGTCTCTCCGGGGCGGGGAAGTCGTCGGCGATGAACGTCTTCGAGGACGCGGGCTACTTCTGCGTCGACAACCTGCCGGCCGAGATGATCCGGTCGCTGGCGGAGCTGTTCCGCCACCCCGGGTCGAAGGTCGAGCGCGCGGCGGTGGTGTCGGACTCGCGCGGCGGCGAGTACCTGTCGGCGCTCGCGGGCGTGATCGACGAGCTCGACGGCGCCGGGATCGTCCACCGCGTCCTGTTCCTGGAGGCCGACGAGCAGACGCTGCTCAACCGCTACAAGGAGACCCGCCGCCGGCATCCGCTCGCGCCGCACGGCAGCGTGGTCGACGGGATCACGGCCGAGCGCGAGCTGCTCGTGCCCGTCCGCGAGCGCGCGGACTGGTGCATCGACACGAGCGGCCTGAGCGCGGGCGGGCTGCGCCGTAAGGTCGCCGACGAGCTGCTGGACCCGGGCACGCCGGGCCGCCTGGCGGTGACGTTCACGTCGTTCGGCCACAAGCACGGGCCGCCGCGCGACGCCGACCTCGCCCTCGACGTGCGCTTCCTCCCGAACCCGCACTACGAGGCGTCGCTGCGGCCGCTGACCGGCTTCGACCAGCGGATCGTCGACTACGTCGGCCGCGACGGCCGCCTCCAGGAGTTCTACGACCACGTGCTGCCGCTGCTCGAGTACCTGCTGCCGCAGTACGTGGCCGAGGGCAAGGCCCACCTGGTGGTGGCGATCGGCTGCACCGGCGGCCGCCACCGCTCGGTCGCGATCGCCGAGCACCTCGCCGCCGCGTTCCGCGACCGCGAGGGGTTCTTCGTCGAGGTCCAGCACCGCGACGTCGACCGCGTCCCGGCGCGCGGGGGTTAGCGCGGGGAGATGGTTGATTCCATGGCCCGCGTGCCCGCATGGCCGCGTACCGTGGATGCCGGGCGGTGCCGGCGCGATCGACACAGTGGCGGAGCCACGGGTCGATTCAGCGGGTGCCGATCCGGCGCCGCGGGACGCGCCCAGGCGGGTGCGCGGGTCGTGGAATCAACCATCAAGCTAGCCTGTCTGCCTCTCCTGGCCTTGCCCCAGTCGAAAGGGAATGCTTCATGTCCGTACGCGTCGGGATCAACGGCTTCGGCCGGATCGGCCGCAACGTCTTCCGCGCCGCCCACGAGTCGGACGCGGATGTCGAGATCGTCGGCGTCAACGACATCACTGACGCCGGCACGCTCGCCCACCTGCTCAAGTACGACTCCGTCTACGGCCCGTTCCCGGGCACGGTCGAGGTCCGCGACGGCGCGCTGGCGATCGACGGCCGCGAGGTGAAGGTCCTTGCGGAGAAGGACCCCGCGCAGCTGCCGTGGGGCGACCTCGGCGCCGAGGTCGTGATCGAGTCGACCGGCCTGTTCACCAAGCGCGACGACGCCGCCAAGCACCTCGAGGCCGGCGCCCGCAAGGTGATCATCTCCGCGCCGGCCACCGAGCCGGACGTCACGGTCGCGCTCGGCGTCAACTTCGATGACGCCTACGACCCGGACAACCACCACGTCATCTCCAACGCGTCGTGCACGACGAACTGCCTCGCGCCGGTGGCCAAGGTGCTGCACGACACGATCGGCATCGAGCGCGGGCTGATGACGACGATCCACGCCTACACGGCGGACCAGCGCCTCCAGGACGCCCCGCACAAGGACCTGCGGCGCGCCCGCGCGGCGGCCGTCAACCTCGTCCCGGCGTCGACCGGCGCCGCGAAGGCGATCGGGCTCGTGATCCCGGATCTCCAGGGCAAGCTGAACGGCTTCGCGGTCCGGGCGCCCGTGCCGACCGGCTCGGTCGTCGACCTCACCGCGCAGCTCGCGCGCGAGACCACCGTCGACGAGATCAACGACGCGTTCCGCGCGCGCGCCGACAGCGACGCCCTCGCCGGCATCCTCCAGTACACCGAGGACCCGATCGTCTCCTCGGACATCGTCAAGTCGCGGTACTCGTCGATCTTCGACTCGCTGCTGACCTCGGTGATGGACGGGACGATGGTCAAGGTCGTCGCCTGGTACGACAACGAGTGGGGCTACTCGAACCGCTGCGTGGAGCTGGCGCAGAAGGTGCTCGTGCGTGCGCACGCTTGACGACCTCGACGTCGAGGGGAAGCGCGTCCTCGTCCGGGTGGACTTCAACGTCCCCCTGGACGAGGACCGGAACATCACCGACGACGCACGCATCCGGGCGGCGCTGCCGACGCTGGAGGAGCTGCGCTCCAAGCACGCGCGGCTCGTGCTCGTGGCGCACCTGGGCCGGCCCAAGGACCGCGAGCCGGAGTTCTCGCTCCGGCCCGCCGCCGACCGCCTGTCCGACCTGCTCGGCACCGAGGTGACGCTGGCCGAGGACCTCGACCACGTGCCGGACGGCGACGTCGTGATGCTCGAGAACGTGCGCTACGAGAAGGGCGAGACGAAGAACGACGAGGAGCTCGCGAAGCGCTACGCCGCCCTCGCCGACGCCTACGTGAACGACGCGTTCGGCGCCGCGCACCGCGCACACGCGTCCACCGAGGCGGTCGCGCACCTGCTGCCGAGCGCCGCGGGGCGGCTGCTCCAGCGCGAGGTCGAGACGCTGCGCGGCATCCTCGACGACCCGAAGCGCCCGCTCGTGGCCGTCGTCGGCGGGGCCAAGGTGACTGACAAGATCGGCGTGCTCGAGGCCTTCCTGGAGCGCGCGGACACGATCCTCATCGGCGGCGCCATGTGCTTCCCGTTCTTCAAGGCCCAAGGCCACGGCGTTGGCGACTCGCTGTGCGAGGAGGCGGGCGTCGAGCCCGCCGCGCGCGTGCTGCGCGCGGGCTCCGACAAGGTGCGGCTGCCGATCGACCTCGTGGCCGGGCGCGCGTTCGACGCCGCGACCGAGGTGCAGAACATCGACGGGGTCGACGTGCCCGACGGCTGGATGGGGCTCGACATCGGCCCGGCCACCGCCGAGGACTACGCGGACGAGGTCAAGGACGCCGCCACGGTGTTCTGGAACGGCCCGATGGGGGCCTTCGAGCTCGCTCCGTTCGCGGCCGGCACGCACGCGGTGGCCGAGGCGGTCGCGGTGACGTCGGCGACGACCGTCGTGGGCGGCGGCGACTCGGCGGCGGCGCTCGCGCAGTTCGGGCTCGTCGACATGGTGGACCACGTCTCCACCGGCGGCGGCGCGTCGCTGGAGCTCGTGGAGGGCAAGCCGCTCCCCGGCGTGGAGGCGCTG
>Ga0081539_10004209_pt1 | contig 16230 bp, 16 predicted proteins | sample TabmetS4T2R2_FD_71023 | JGI IMG/M metagenome (GOLD analysis project Ga0081539, IMG submission 71023) | Tabebuia heterophylla rhizosphere microbial communities from the University of Puerto Rico - S4T2R2 | ecosystem: Host-associated > Plants > Roots > Rhizosphere ...
CTCGAGGTCGCGGATCTTGATCACGTTGACGAGCTTGTGGAGCTGCTTGGTGACCTGGTCGATCGGGTGCATCGCCCCGTCGAGGGTGAGCGTGATGCGCGAGAGCGACTCGTCGTCGGTCGGTCCGACCGCGAGCGTGTCGATGTTGAAGCCGCGGCGGGCGAACAGGCCGGAGATCCGGGTGAGCACCCCCGGCTTGTTCTCCACGAGGATCGAGAGGATGTGCTTGCGACCAGTGCGGACGGCCGTCGTCGCCTCGAGCTCCTCGAGCGTGAGCGGCTCCTTGGTCCCGGGCTCGCCCATCTAGCCCACCATCTCCCGGGCCGCCGCGCCCGGGGCGATCATCGGGTACGTGTTCTCCTCGCGCGTGACGCGGACGTCGACGATCACCGGGCCGGGCGTCTCGATCGCGGAGCGCAGGTCGTCGACCAGCGTGGTCTTGTCCGTCAGCCGCACCCCGGTGGCGCCGTAGGCCTCGGCGAGCTTGACCCAGTCCGGCCAGCTCCCCATGTCGACGTTGGAGTAGCGGCGGTCCCAGAACAGCTCCTGCCACTGCCGGACCATGCCCAGGTAGCCGTTGTTCATGATCACGGCCTTGACCGGGATGTCGTGCTCCTTGCAGGTCGCGAGCTCCTGGCTGTTCATCTGGAAGGAGCCGTCGCCGGTCAGCAGCACGCTCGGCACGCTCGGGTCGCCCACGGCGGCGCCGATCGCGGCCGGCAGGCCGAAGCCCATCGTGCCCAGCCCGCCCGAGTTGATCCAGCGGCGCGGCTTGGCGAAGTGGAAGTACTGCGCCGCCCACATCTGGTGCTGGCCGACGTCGGAGGACAGGATGCACTCGCCGCCGGTCGCCTCGTAGAGCGCCTGCACGAGGTACTGCGGCTTGATCTCGCGGTCGGCCGAGTCGTCGTAGCGCAGCGGGTACTGGGCGCGCCACTGCTCGATCCGCTCCCACCAGCCGGTCAGGCGCGACGCGTCGGGGCCGAGCGCCCGGTACTCGGCGGTCAGGCGCGCGAGCACGTTCTTGGCGTCGCCGACGATCGGGATGTGCGCGGGGACGTTCTTGGAGATCTCCGCCGGATCGATGTCGATGTGCACGAACTTGGCCCGCGGGGCGAACTCGGAGAGCTTGCCGGTGATGCGGTCGTCGAAGCGGGCGCCGACCGCGACGATGAGGTCCGCCTCGTCCATCGCGTAGTTGGCGGTCCGCGTGCCGTGCATGCCGAGCATGCCCAGCCATTGGTCGTGCGGGGCCGGGAACCCGCCGAGGCCCATGAGCGTGCAGGTCACGGGCAGGCGGTCGCTGAGCACGAACTCGCGCAGCTCCTCGGCGGCGTTGGCGTTGATGACGCCGCCGCCGGCGTAGATCACGGGCCGGCGCGCGTTGGCGATCGCCTTCGCGGCCAGGCGGATCTGCTTCGTGTTGCCCTCGATCGTCGGCTGGTAGCCGGGCAGGCGGACGTCGCCGACCGGGTGGTAGTCGATCTCCGCGCGCGTGAGGTCGACCGGCATGTCGATCAGCACCGGCCCGGGCCGCCCCGTGCGTGCGATGTGGAACGCCTCGTGCACCGCCCGCGGGATCTCGGTCGGGTACTGGATCATGAACGAGTGCTTGACGATCGGCATGGTGATGCCGAACGTGTCCGCCTCCTGGAAGCCGTCGGTGCCGAGCAGGTCGGTGCGGACCTGGCCGGTGAAGGCGACGAGCGGCACCGAGTCCATCATCGCGTCGGTGAGCGGGGTGACGATGTTCGTCGCGCCCGGGCCCGACGTGGCGAACACGACGCCGACCTTGCCCGACGCCTTCGCGTATCCCTCGGCGGCGTGCCCGCCGCCGGCCTCGTGGCGCACGAGGACGTGGCGGATGCCGGCGTCCACGAACGCGTCGTAGGTGGGCAGGTTCGCGCCTCCCGGGTAGCCGAAGACGACGTCCACGCCCTCGGCCTTCAGGCACTCCATCACCGCGTCGACCGCTCGCATCAGGGCTGGCAGTCTAACGACGGAGCGCGGCCGCGGACTCCGGCTCGACGGCCGTCTCCGGGAACTCCAGGTCCTCGCCGCAGCCCATGCAGACCTGGTCGTAGAGCTTGACCAGCTTGCCGCAGCGCGGGCATTGGCGGCGCACCTCGTCGCTCTCGTAGCGGTAGAGGATCGCCGCGAGCAGCCCCAGGAACGGGATCAGCCCCGAGATCAGGAACCACAGCACGAACGACGAGCCCTTGGCGCGGCCCACGTAGCCGCCCGCCAGCGCGAAGCACAGGCAGATGATCAGGTACGGCATCTGTCTCGAGGGTAACGCCGCGCCGCGGCGTCCAACGCCGGGCGCAGCGTCGGCGGCAGGCGGCGCCGCACGCGGCGGCGGGCCCCGCTGAAGGCGAGGTTGGCGACGGTGGCGAACCCGGCCTCGTCGGTCCTGAGCGCGAGCAGGAGGTGGGCGATCCGGTCGGCCGACGGCAGGCCGGGATCGTCGACGTGCACGCACCAGCAGTCCACGCGCCGGCCGCCCGAGCGCACGAGCAGCGCGCCGGCCTCCCCCACCACCCACGTGCCGAAGGCGCCGCGCTCGACCACCAGGCCGGTGCGCGCGTGCAGCTCCCGCGCGTCATGGCCGACGAGGTCGCCGAGGAGGCCGAGCGCCGTCCGCTCCTCGTCGTCGCCGAGGCGCGGACGGCGCCGCAGCACCTTGGCGCCGCGATTGGCGTACAGCATGGGGATGACCCATGCGTGCGCGAGCATGATCGCGCCGACCGGCGCGGACAGCGGCTCGAGCGCGAAGAGCACCGCGGCGGCGGCGACGAACGGGATCGTGTGGGCGACCGTGGTGAGCGTCCACAGGCGCCCGCGGCGCTCGAGCGAGCGCGCGTCGACGCGCGGCCGCCAGTAGACCGCCGCGGTCTCGGGGAGGACCTGGGCGCTCACCCGCCCGCGATCGGGCGCCTGAGGATCACCAGGTCGGCATCCAGCGGCAGCTCGTCGACCTGGCGGGCGCGGCCCTCGCCCTCGGTCACGACGGCGTAGAACCCCGCGTCGAGCTGCTCGCGGAACGCGACGACCGCCGCCTCCACCGCCTGCTCGTCGGCCACCGTCCACTCCGCCAGCGTGGTGTGCCCCGTGTCGTCCATGCGGATCAATCTGGCCATACGCGCAATCGTACGCCGGTTTGCGTGGCCCGGGCGAACGTCAACGGCGGCTGGGTGGGGAGGCGAGGGGACCAGCCGCGCCGGGCGGTCCGTCGGCGGGTGTGGTCACTTGACGTGAATAGTTCACGACAACTGATCACACCCCCCCGCGGACGAGCGGCAACGTGCCAGCCCGTCGCCTCCCTACCCTGCCGCCGTTGACGTTCGTCAAACCCCGAGCTGCTCGCGGATCAGGCGGTTGACCTCGCCGCCGTCCGCCTTGCCCTTGGTCTCGCGCATGATCGGGCCGACGAGGGCGCCCATCGCCTTGGCGTTGCCGCCGCGGATGCGCTCGACGACGTCCGGGTTGTCCTCGATGACCTTGGCCACGATGCCGGCGAGCTCGCCCGAGTCGCCGAGGGCGCCGAGGTCCTCGCGCTCGACGATCTCGGCGGGGTCGCCTCCTTCGGCCGCCAGCCTGTCGAGCACCACGCGCGCGTTGCCGGAGGTGACCGTGCGGGCCTCGACGAGGCCGACGAGCTTCGCCAGCGCTGCGGGCTCGACCGCGTCCGGGGAGTCGGCGCGCGCACGCAGCTCGGTGACCCAGTTGGCCACCGTGCGCGGATCGCCCTCGACCTGCTCGAAGTAGTCGCCCCAGCCCGGGTCGAAGGCGAACAGGCGCGCCGTGTCGGCGGACAGGCCGAAGTCCGACTCGTAGCGCGCGATGCGCGCGGCCGGCAGCTCGGGCAGCGCCGCGCGGGCGGCCTCGACCATCTCCGGGGTGGGCGCGACCGGCACGAGATCGGGCTCCGGGAAGTACCGGTAGTCGTGCGCCTCCTCCTTGGAGCGCAGCGGCCGCAGGCCCCCGGTGACCGGGTCGAAGTGCAGCGTCTCCTGCACGACCGGCTGACCGGACTCGATCAGCGCCGCCTGGCGCTTGACCTCGGCCTCGATGCCCTGCGCGAGGAAGCGGAACGAGTTCATGTTCTTGAGCTCGGTCTTCGTGCCCAGCTCGGTCGTCCCGACCGGCCGCACCGATACGTTGGCGTCGGCGCGCAGCGACCCCTCCTCCATGTTCACGTCGCTGACGCCGAGCTGCCGCAGCGTCTCGCGCAGGAGGATCAGCCAGTCGCGCGCCTGTTCGGCCGAGTGGATGTCCGGCTCGGTGACGATCTCGGCCAGCGGCGTGCCGCCGCGGTTGTAGTCCACGATCGAGGCGTCCGAGCCGTGGATGCGGCCCGACTGGCCCAGGTGCACGAGCTTGGCCGCGTCCTCCTCGAGGTGGATGCGGTGCAGCCGCACGTCGCCCAGCCGCCCGCCGCTGCACAGCGGGATGTCGTACTGGGAGATCTGGTAGCCCTTGGCGAGGTCGGGATAGAAGTAGTTCTTGCGATGGAAGATCGACCGGGGGGCGATCTCGCACTCCAGGGCGAGCCCCATCATCAGCCCGTACTGGACGGCCTGCGCGTTGACCACCGGCAGGGACCCGGGCAGGCCGAGGCAGACCGGGCAGGTGCGCGTGTTGGGCTCCTCGCCGAAGCCCAGCTCGCAGGCGCAGAACATCTTCGTCCGCGTGTCGAGCTGGACGTGGATCTCCAGGCCGATGACGGGTTCGAGCTCGGTCATGCGAAGGCTCGCCGGGAATCGAAGCCGATCGCCTGCTCGAGGGCATGCGCGGCGTCGAGGATGCGATTCTCGCTGAACGCCGGCCCGGCGATCTGGAAGCCGACCGGCAGCCCGTCGGCGAGGCCGTTCGGGATCGAGATCGCGGGGATGCCGGCGAGCGACATCGGCACCGTGCACGCGTCGTTGAGGTACATGGCCAGCGGGTCCTGGGTCTTCGCCCCGAGCTCGAAGGCGACGCCCGGCGCGGTCGGCGTGACGACGAAGTCGAACCGCTCCCAGGCCTGCGTGAAGTCCCGGGCGATGAGCGTGCGGACCTTCTGGGCGCGCCCGTAGTAGGCGTCGTAGTAGCCGCTCGAGAGCGCGTAGGTCCCGATCAGCACGCGCCGCTTGACCTCGGCGCCGAAGCCCTGCTCGCGCGTCCGCGTGTACATCGACAGCAGGTCGCTGCCGTCCGTCCGCAGCCCGTAGCGGACGCCGTCGTAGCGGGCGAGGTTGCTCGAGCACTCCGCGGGCGCGATCAGGTAGTAGGCGGCGAGCCCGTGCGGGGAGTGCGGCAGGTGCATGGTCTCGACGGTCGCGCCGAGCTGGCGGGCGAGGTCGAGCGTCTCGCTGAACGCGGCCAGCACGCCGGGCTCGATCCCCTCGCCGGTCAGCTCCTCCGGGACCCCGAGGCGGATGCCCTTCAGGTCGGTCGCCGTCGGCGCGCGGACCGGCTCGGGGAGGCCGAGCGACGTCGAGTCGCACGGGTCCGGACCGGCCATCGCGCCGAGCAGCAGCGCCGCGTCGGTCGTGTCGCGCGCGAACGGCCCGGCCTGGTCGAGCGACGAGGCGAACGCGATCATCCCGTAGCGCGAGACCGCCCCGTAGGTGGGCTTGAGGCCGACGATGCCGCACAGCGCGGCCGGCTGGCGGATCGAGCCGCCGGTGTCGGTCCCGATCGACCACGGGACCGTCCCGGCCGCCACCGCCGCGGCGGAGCCGCCCGACGACCCGCCGGGCACGCGCGTGCGGTCCCACGGGTTCAGCGTCGGGCCGTAGGCCGAGTTCTCGGTGGACGAGCCCATCGCGAACTCGTCCTGGTTGGTCTTGGCCAGCACCGGTGCACCGGCGGCCATCAGCCGCTCGACCGCGGTCGCGGTGTACGGCGGGCGGTAGCCCTCGAGGATCTTCGAGCCCGCCTGCGACGGCACGCCGTTGGTGCAGAACAGGTCCTTGATGCCGATCGGGACGCCGCCGAGCGGGCCGCCCTCGTCGATCGCCTCGGGCTCGTCGCCCTCGCAGACCCACGTGAACGCGTTGAGGTCGTCGGCGAGCGCCCGGTCGCGGTACGCGCGCCACAGCTCGCCCTTGTCGAGGTCGCCGGAGCGGACGCGCTCGCCGGCCTGCGCGGCGGTCAGCTCGAGGATCTCGCTCATCCGGCCCCCGGGCTGGGGACGCGGAAGCCGCCCTGGCCGGCGTCGGGGGCGCTCCCGAGGATCGCGTCGCGCGGCCACGAGGGCCGCGGCTCGTCCGCGCGCAGCGCGTTCTCGACCTCGACGACGTGACTGGTGGGCGGGACGTCGGCGAGGTCGCCCAGCTCGGAGATCTTCTCGATGTGGTCGAGCACCTTCGAGAGCTCGCCGGAGAAGCGCTCGACCTCGTCGTCGGTCAATTCGAGGCGGGCGAGGCGGGCGACGTAGAGGACCTGGTCGCGGCTCAGCACGTGGGCGATTCTACGAACGCGCTTCCGGCGCGGGGGTCGCGCGCAGCTCCGGCTCCGGGTCGGGCGGCAGGCCCGCGACGTACTCGTTGTCGAGCGAGAGCCAGCCCGCGGCCTCGATCGCCGCGGCGGCGGCCAGCGCGATCCACGCCCCGATCCGCAGGCCGGCTCCGGGGAAGGGGTCGTCGACGAGCCGGAAGAGCACGAGCAGGATCGCCACGATCCCCCAGGCGGCGGTGAGCACCGCGGCGGCGACCGGCAGCGCCGGGCTGTCGCGCGTGGCCTGGAGGATCGGCAGCGACAGCGCGAGCAGGGCGATCAGCGTCAGCAGCACGTCGATCACGGTCAGCGCCGCGTAGCCGCTGAACGTGCGGCCCCCGGCCGCGTACCACGGCAGCGCGAGCGCGACGATCAGTCCGACACCTCCGGCGGCGGCGAGCCACTCGCCGGCGCGCAGCCGTCTCAGGTCCAAGCGGGCTCCCCGGCCTGCGCGCGGGCCGCCTCGAGCGTGTTGCGCAGGAGCATCGCGATCGTCATCGGGCCGACGCCGCCCGGCACGGGCGTGATCAGCCGCGCGCGGGTGGCGGCGGCGGCGAAGTCCACGTCGCCGGTCAGCCCGGCGTCGGTGCGGTTGATACCGACGTCGATGACGACGGCTCCCTCCTTCACCCAGTCGCCCTGGACGAGGTGGGGGCGGCCGACGGCGGCGATCAGGACGTCGGCCCGGCGGCACACCTCCGCGAGGTCCCGGGTGCGGGAGTGGCACGTCGTCACGGTGGCGTTGGCGGCCAGCAGCAGCGCCGCGACCGGCTTGCCGACGAGGTCCGAGCGCCCGACGACGACCGCCTCCGCGCCCTCGAGCGCGACGTCGTGGCGGCGCAGCAGCTCCATCGCGCCGGCCGGCGTGCACGGGCGCAGCCCGGGGCGGCCCTTGGCGAGCAGCCCGGCGGAGATCGGCGTGAGGCCGTCGACGTCCTTGGCGGGGGTGATGATCTCGGTCAGCGCCCCGCCGTCGACCTGCGGCGGCGTCGGGAGCTGGAGCAGGATCCCCGATACTCGCGCGTCCGCGTTGAGGTCCTCGAGCAGGCGCTCGACCTCGTCGTGGCTCGTGTCGGCGGGCAGCCGGTGGTCGAAGCCCTCGATGCCGACCTCGGCCGAGGCCTTCTGCTTGCCGTTGATGTAAACCGCCGAGGCGGGATCGTCGCCCACGAGCACGGTCGCGAGGCCGGGCCGCTCGTGGCCCGCGCCGACCCAGGCGGCGACCTCCTCCGCCACCTCGGAGCGCACCTGCTGCGCGATCGCCTTGCCGTCGATGATCCCGGCCGTCATCAGGGCCGTGAGGGTATCGGCCGACCGGGCGAGCGGCGGGCGAGCTCGCGGGCGAGGACGGCCAGCGTCGCCGCGCTGACGCCCGCGAGGATCAGGTACGGGACGCGGTCGCCGGTGGCGTCGGCGAGCCGGGCGCTGCCCGCGTCGCCGACCGCCTGGCCGATCCCCCACGCCAGGTTGACGAGCGCGAACGCGAAGCCCTGCGCGACGCCGAACGTCTCGGCGCCGTCGGACAGCATCGCCATGGCCGGCGTGTAGAGGATCCCGACCGCAGGCCCCGCCAGCGCGATCAGCGCCGCGAGCAGCCAGGCGTCCTGTGGCCACGGCAGGAGCAGCATCGTGAGCGCCCCGCCGGTGACGCCGATCACGCTCGGCACGAGCCGGCCGCGGCGGTCGGCCAGGCGGCCGATCATGGGCGCGACGGCGGCCTCCAGCGCGGCGCCGACGAGGAACGCGGCGGCGATCGCGGCGGTGCTCGCTCCGAGCGCGTCCAGGCGCAGCGGGCCGAGCACGGCCACGGTGCCGTAGAGGACGCTCGGGAGCGTCGTGAGCCACATGCCGGCGGCCACCCGGCGGTCGGCGAAGGCGGAGACGAGCAGCCGGAACGAGGTGGCGGCCTCGGCCTGCGCGGCCTCCATCCGCGTCGCCCACACGATCATCGCCACGCCGGTGGCCGCGACGGCGCCGAACACCGGCGCCTGGCCGATCTGGTGGGCGGCGGCGCCGAGCACCGGTCCGAAGAGCGCGCCCGCGACGGCGGCGGCAAGCGCCGTACCGATCAGCTCGCCGCGCCGCTCGCGCGGCGCCGCGCCGATCAGCCAGCCGAACGCGCCGGCCCACGTGCCCGCGGCGCCGAGGCCCTGGGCGAAGCGCGCGACGTCGAGCACCACGACGCTGTCGGCGAAGGCAAAGGCCACGCTGGAGGCGACGAGCAGCCCCAGCCCGCCGAGCACGGTGCGCTTGACGCCGAACCGCGCCGCCATCCAGCCGCCGGGCAGCGAGCCGAGCAGCGTGCCCGCGGGGTACGCGGCGGCGAAGATCCCCGCTCCGGTCTTGCTGAGGTCGAAGCGGTCGCTGAGCTCCGGCAGCAGCGGCGTGATCGCCGCGTAGAACATCGTGTCGGTGAAGACCACGCAGCTGACGAAGGCGACGAGGCGGCGCACCCGCCCGATCCTACGGACGCGCTTCAGCGGCGGCGGATCGGCGCGTAGTCGGCCATCAGCTTGCGCTCGCGGCCGTCCTGTGCGAAGCGGACGACCACGATGCCGCCCGGCTCGTTGCCGATCACGACGCCCTCGCCGAGCTGGGCGTGCACGACGTCGTCGCCGGTCCGGAAGACCGCCGCGTCGGCGCCGGCCGCTTCCGCGGAAGCGGCCGCGGCGCCCGCCCAGCTCGCGATGCGGCCCGTCGGCAGGCCGGCGGCGGCGCGCTCGGCCCGGTCGGTCAGCTCCTCGGGGATCTCGTCGATGAAGCGCGAGCGGACCCCGTAGGAGTCGGCGCCGAAGGCGTTGCGGCGGCGCGCCGACGTGAGCGTGAGGTCGCGCATGGCGCGCGTGATGCCGACGTAGGCGAGCCGCCGCTCCTCCTCTTCCTGGTGCTCTTCGAGCGCGCGGCTGTGCGGGAAGACGCCGTCCTCCATGCCGATCATGAACACGATCGGGAACTCGAGGCCCTTGGCGTTGTGCATCGTCATCAGCGTCACGAGGCCCTCCTCGTCGCGGATCGTGTCCGCGTCGGCGAGCAGGCTGATCTGCTGGAGGAACTCCTCGAGCGATCCCTCGGCGTTCGTGGCGTCGTACTCCTGCCCGACGCGCACGAGCTCCTCGAGGTTCTCGATCCGGCCCTGCGCCTCGATCGTCCGCTCCGCCGCGAGCGCCTCGAGGTAGCCGGTCTCGCTCAGCGTCTCCTGGAGCACGTCGCCGACCGGCGCGCCGCCGTCGGCGCGCTCCTTGAGCCGCGTCATCGTCGACATGAAGCGCTCGAGCGCCTTCCGCGCCGCGGTGCCCAGCGTCGTCACGTCCTCGGGGCTCGCCGCCGCCTCCCACACGGCCATGCCCATCGTGTCCGCGTAGCTCAGGACCCGCGACAGCGACGTCTGCCCCAGCCCGCGCTTCGGCGAGTTGGCGATCCGCGTGAAGGCGCCGGCGTCCTGCGGGTTGACGAGGAACGTCAGGTACGCGATCGCGTCCTTGATCTCGGCGCGGTCGTAGAACTTGGTGCCGCCGATGACCTGGTAGCCGATCTGCGCCCGCACCAGCATGTCCTCGAGCACCCGCGACTGGGCGTTCGTCCGGTAGAAGACCGCGATCTCGCTCCGCGAGACCCCCTCGTCGACCATCCGCTCGACCTCGGCGGCCACGAACCGCGCCTCCGCATGCTCGTCGGCGAGCTCCCGCACGCGGATCTTGTCCCCCTCGCCAATGTCGGTCCACAGCGCCTTGCTCTTGCGCCCGCGATTGTGAGCGACGACGGCGTTCGCCGCGCTCAGGATGGTCTGCGTCGAGCGGTAGTTCTGCTCGAGCTTCACGACGTGGGCGTCTACGAAGTCTTCCTCGAACCCGAGGATGTTGTGGATGTCGGCGCCTCTGAAGCCGTAGATCGAATTGTGCGTGACCACGCCGTCGGCGACGAAGTTATGCGTCGCCTCCACGTCGAGGTCAAAGACCGGTCGGTCGAGCTCGACGCGCTCGACGCTCTCGACCACGTCATATGCGCCGTCGGCAAGGAACATGTGCATTCCGGGCATGACCGACGCCGCCGGGATGAATGGCAGGCTGTTGCGCTCGCCGTGCTCTCGCGTCCCGAAGCGTCCGAGGCGGCGGACGAAGACTGGCAGAACCGATCGGATCTGCCAGACGACGTCCATCAGGTCCTCCCAACTCCTGAAGGCCGACTCGTACCGCCAGCTGTTGGACCCGGCCCTCGCCGGCCGCACGCTGAGCCCGATCGACTCAAGGGCCTCGCGCGCTTCGATATCGCGGCCGCCGATGCCGATCAAGTGCACGGGGGTTCGTCCGCGCCGATCACCGCACAACGTCACCGTTACGTTGCGCCGTCGGCCCTCGTAGCTGCGAGGGACGTGGTGCGGGTGGTCGATCGAAAGCCCTTCCTCTTCGAGCAACGCCATGCCGCCAGTCGTGCTGTCGATCCGCTGAAATACGCGATCGATCAGCGCCTGATCCCCGACCAGACCGTTGGCCGCGCCCGTCGGGCGAGCCCGGAATGGCAGCGTCGGGATCCCGTGCCGCAATGACAGCTCAGTCTCGCTCGCGCGCGCTTCGCCCTCCGACTCGTGCAGCCGCACGATCCACGCGGCGTCCGCCGCCTCCTGCATGTGCTTGGCGGGCACGTAGCCCGGCCGGAAGCCTGCGAAGTGGGTGTGTTCCGGCGTACTCGTGAGCTCGCGGCCGCTCGCGGTGCGGATACGGATTCCCAGACGGGCGGTGGACCGGTGCACTCCCGTCACCCGCGCCGGGCGGTAGTCGCCGCTGCCGTAACAGGACAGGACTTCGTCACCCGCCTCGACGGTCTCGATCGGCTTGATCGAGCCGTCGCCCATCGTGATCGGCGTGCCCTCGACGAGGCACTGATCATCGTCCCCCACGACCGCGAGGTTGCGGTGCTCGGAGGCCAGGAGCTGGAGCCAGCGGTACTGGGCGTGGTTGGTGTCCTGGTACTCGTCGACGAGGATCCAGCGGAAGGCGGAGGCGTAGCGGTCGCGGACCTCCTGGAAGAGCTCGAGCAGGTTGACCGCGCGGAACAGGAGGTCGTCGAAGTCCATCGCGTTCATGCGGTGGATCTCGCGCTCGTAGCGCTCGTAGACGTCGGCGACGGTCTGCTCGAAGTAGGAGCCGACGAGCTGGCGGTAGTCGTCGGCCGAGCGCAGCTTGTTCTTGGCGTCGGAGATCTGGGACTGCATCGCGCGCGGGGTGAAGCGCTTGACGTCGATGTCGAGGTCGTCGAGGCACTTCTTGATCAGGCGGCGCGAATCGGCGGCGTCGTAGATCGTGAACTGGCGCGTGTAGCCGAGGCGGTGGGCGTCGGCGCGCAGCATCCGCGCGCACGCCGCGTGGAACGTCATGACCCACATCGCGCGGGTGGCGCGGCCGACGAGCAGCTCGACCCGCTCGCGCATCTCCTGCGCCGCTTTGTTGGTGAACGTGATCGCGAGGATCTCGTCGGCCCGCGCCTGGCCCGTGCGGAGCAGGTACGCGATGCGGTGCGTGAGCACGCGGGTCTTGCCCGACCCCGCGCCCGCGAGGATGAGCAGCGGCCCCTCGCCGTGGGTCACCGCGTCGCGCTGAGGCTCGTTGAGGCCCTCCAGGAGAGCGTCGATCCGCGCGGTGTCCGGCATCCCGCGGTTGACGGTAGCGGGCGCCCCGGAAGTACCCTGCGCGATGGTGGCCGAGCCCCTCCTCGCCAGCGACGCCGACCGCGACATCGCGCTCGCGATGCTGCGCGAGGCGTCGGTCGACGGTCGGCTCACGCTCGAGGATCTCGCCGAGCGCACGGAGATGGTGCACCGCGCGCGCACCCGCGATGACGTGGCCGCCGCGACGGCCGGCCTTGCCGTGGCCCTCCCCGTGCCCGCCACCGGGGTCGAGCGGCAGCGCGCCGTGCTGTCGAGCATCGAGCGGCGGGGGCGCTGGCGGCTCGCGCCGCGCAACCGCTTCACCGCGGTCCTCGGGAGCGTCAAGCTCGACCTCCGCGAGGCCGTGCTGCCCGGGCCGGAGATCGAGATCGACGCCCGCGTCGTGCTGGGATCGATCGTCGTCACCGTGCCGGAGGGGGTGCTCGTCGAGCTCAGCGGCGGGGGGCCGCTCTCCAGCCAGAACCTGCGCGTCGAGGGCGCGCCGCCGGAGGGCGCGCCGGTGATCCGGATCCGCTTCCGCGCCATCGTGGGGTCAATCGAGGTCCGCAGCCGGCCGCGGCAGTTGGACGCGTGAGCCTCCCGGACGACGTGCGCGCGGCGTGCGCGCGGGTGGCGGCCGCCGCCCGCCACGTGCGGATCGTCGCGGACGCCGTGAGGCCGTACGCGGAGACGCTGCCGGCGGCGTCGCCGCCGGCGCCGGACCTCGACGGCACGCTGGAGCAGCGCGCGGCGTTCAGCCTCACGCTCAACGCGATCAACTTCGGGTCGGGCTGGTTTCCCACGCTGCGCAAGCACGACGGCATGTCCGGCTTCCGCACGGTCGAGGCGGGCCTCCGTGCGCACGGACCGTGGAGCGCGGACGCGCTCGCGGCGATGACGCGCGAGGAGATCGCCGGCGCGGTGCGCCAGGACCCGCAGCACGAGCTGATGGGCCTGTTCGCCACGCACCTGCGCGAGCTCGGCGAGCGGGTGCGCGACGACCACGGCGGCTCGTTCCTGGCGCTGGCGCGGGCCGGCGACGGGTCCGCCGTCGCGCTGGCCGAGCTGCTCGGGAGCTGGCCGACGTGGCACGACGTCTCGGCGTACGACGGCCGCCCGGTGCCGCTGTTCAAGCGCGCCCAGCTCGCGGCCGCCGACCTCGCGCTGGCCGGCATCGCGCCCGCCGGCGACCTCGCCGCCCTGACCCTGTTCGCCGACAACCTCGTGCCGCACGTGCTGCGCATCGACGGCGTGCTCGAGTTCGACGCCGAGCTCGTGGCGCGGATCGACGCCGGGGAGCTGCTCGAGCACGACGCGCCCGAGGAGGTCGAGATCCGCGCCTGCGCCGTCCACGCCGTGGACCGGCTCGTCGCCGCGCACGGCGGCACGACGGCCACCGCAGTCGACAACGTGCTCTGGCACCGCGGTGGCGCCCCGCGGTACAAGGCGCACCCGCGGCATCGCGCGCGCACGACCGACTACTGACTCACACCGCGCTGCCGCGCGACGTTGCACGGGCATGTTCATCGTCCACGCCCTCCCCTCCGGCGAGCCCTCCCCCTCGGACACCGACCGCGCGGTGGTGGCCGAAGACCGCAGTCCGTGTCGCCGCTGCCTGCGCGACGCCGGCCCCGGCGAGGAGCTGCTCCTGCGCTCCTACGATCCGTTCACCGTGCGCAGCCCCTACACGGGCGAGGGTCCGGTCTTCGTCCACGCCGCCGGCTGCGACGCCCACCGCGCCGCGCCCGGCGTGCTGCCCGAGCAGGTCCCCGGCCGCGTCTTCTCGGTCCGCTCCTACGACGAGGACGCGATCATGCTCGACGCCGAGATCGTCCCGGGCGACCGGCTCGCCGAGCGCGCCGGCGCGCTGCTCGACGAAGGCGCGGCGTTTCTCCACGCCCACTTCGCGGGCCCCGGCTGCTTCGCGTTCAGGATCGACGCGGCGTAGGGCTCCAACGGGTTCTGGGCGGGTTTGCCGCGCATATCGCGGTCAACCCGCCCAGGGCGGGAAACCCGCTCGATCCCTCGCCTCCTCACCCCGCCGCAGTTCGTCAGTCGGCCAACCACTCCTTGACCGGCGGGCGGGCCGTGAGCACCGAGAAGTCGCCGTCGCGGACGCGCTCGGCGGCCTCGGCGGCGGCGGCGACGCCGACCCAGGTCAGCGCGCCGCCGACGCTGACGCGCTGCGCGCCGGCCTCGACGAGCTCGGCCATCGTGAACCCCGCGTGGCCGAGCACGTTGACCGGCCGGGAGACGGCGGACACGATGGCGCGGACCTGGTCGGTGGACCGCAGGCCCGGCGCGAAGAGCACGTCGGCGCCCGCGCGCTCGTAGGCCTGGAGCCGGGCGATCGTGTCCTCGATGTCGGTCACCCCGTGCAGGTGGTTCTCGGCCCGTGCGGTCAGCGTGAACGGGAAGTCGAGCGCCCGCGCGGCCTCGACCGCCGCGGCGACCCGTTCGACCGCCTCCTCGGGGTCGTACAGGCGCGAGCCGTCGAAGTCCTCGATCGAGCCGCCGACGGCGCCCGCCTCCGCGACCCGGGTGATCGCCGCCCCTGGCGGCCCGTAGCCGTTCTCGAGGTCCACCGCCACCGGCAGCGACGTCGCCGCGCACATCACGCGCACGTGCTCGACGACCTCGTCGAGCGTCGCCCCGCCGTCGAGCCGCCCGAGCGTGAAGGCAAAGCCCGACGAGGTCGTCGCCAGCGCCTCGAACCCGAGCGCCTCGAGCATCCGGGCCGCGCCCGCGTCCCAGGGGTTGGGGATGACGAACGGCTCGCCCTCGTGCAGCGCTCGGAACGCCGCGGCCTTCTCGTGCTGGCTCATGACGAGACGACTACCACGTCGAGCCGGCGCGGGCCGTGGACGCCCTCGACGCGGTCGAGCTCGATGTCCGAGGTGGCGGACGGGCCGGACACCAGCGTGATCGGGCGGCCCTCGGCGGCGGCGCCCGCGAGGGCCGCGACCGCGTCGGGCACGCCGGCCACGATCGTGCCGGCCTCGACGATGCACACGTGCCAGTCCGGCACGAGCGTGAGCGCCCGCCGGCCGGACCGCTCGCCGCCATCGAGCGCGATCGTGCCGGTCTCGGCGATCGCCAATGCGCAGCCGGTGAGCACGCCGTCGAGCTCGTCCAGCGCCTGCGGCGAGAGCGGCGGGTCGTCGACCACGACGTCGACGCCGCGCAGGACGTCCGGGCCACCGGGCGGCACGGCGATGCGCCGGCCCTGACAGAGCGCGCTGACGTGGGCCGGGAGGTCGGCGGCGGCCACGCGGGTGACGCTGGCCCGGTACTCGGCAACGCGCTCGCAGAAGCGCGCGACGACGTCGCCCCCGACGGCGCCGGCGCCACGGTACGCGCGCGGCACGTCCGGGACGGGCGCGCCCGCGCCGAGCGCGCTGCGAATGCGGCCGAGAACGTCCTCGCGCGCGCCGGTCACGACCTCGTCCCGGGCGACGCGCGCCGGCGCCACCAGTCGCGGAACGTCTCGCGCGGCGGCTCGGGCAGGTCGCGCATGGCGGTCCAGCCGGGCAGCGCGGCGCGGGCGATGGGCCCCCGTCCCAGCCACGCGAGCTGCTGCGCCCGCTCGTACCGCGCCCGCGAGGAGAACACCGTCGCGACGGTCCTCATCGCCAGCGCCTCGGGCGACAGCGACGACTTCTCCTCCCGGATCACGCGGCCCCGCAGGTGCACCAGCAGCGAGGGGATCTCGATCTTGACCGGGCAGACGTCGTAGCAGGCACCGCACAGCGACGACGCCCAGGGCAGCGTCGGATGCGCGTCGAGCCCGAAGAGCTGCGGCGACAGCACCGCGCCGATCGGCCCGGGATAGACCGACTCGTACGCCTGCCCACCGACCCGCGAGTAGACCGGGCACACGTTCAGGCACGCCGAGCAGCGGATGCAGTGCAGCGCCTGGCGGCCCGTCGCGTCGGCCAGCACGCGCGTGCGCCCGCCGTCGAGCAGCACGAGGTGGAACTCCTCGGGCCCGTCGCCGGGCCGTACCCCGGTCCACAGCGACGTGTACGGGTTCATCCGCTCGGCCGTCGAGGACCGCGGCAGGAGCTGGAGGAAGACCTCGAGGTCGCGCCAGTCCGGCAGCACCT
>Ga0081539_10004210_pt1 | contig 16225 bp, 19 predicted proteins | sample TabmetS4T2R2_FD_71023 | JGI IMG/M metagenome (GOLD analysis project Ga0081539, IMG submission 71023) | Tabebuia heterophylla rhizosphere microbial communities from the University of Puerto Rico - S4T2R2 | ecosystem: Host-associated > Plants > Roots > Rhizosphere ...
CTGGCCGTGCCGACGCTCTCGGCCGGCAGGCTCGCCATGCGCCGGCAGAAGGATGTCGACGGCATGCGCGACATCGGTGTCGAGCCGGCCTATCTGGTTGTGCCGCCTGAACTGGAAACGACGGCGGAACAACTGCTCGCCTCGATTACGCCGGCCACGTCCGATGACGTCAACCCGTTCAGCGGCAAGCTTTCGCTGGTGACCGAGCATAGGCTTTCCGATCCGAAGGCCTGGTATCTGTTTGCACGGCCGGAACGGCAGATGGGCCTCGAGCACGGCACGGTCGACGGAATACCAGACCCGGAGGTGCGCACCGAAAGCCCGATCGGCCGCCACAGCGTGATTACCCGCGTCGCCATCGCCTTCGGCGCCGGCTGGGTGGATTTCCGCGGCGCCTACAAGAACGCTGGCCCAGCGTAAGGAGAACCGACATGAAGAACCTGGTGCAGGATGGAATGATCATCGAGCTGGCGGCACCCGCCGACCGGCTACCCGGCGAGATCGTCTGCGTCGGATCGATCGTAGGAATCGCCGTCGGCGCGGCGCTGGCAACGAAGCCTGTCCGCGTGCGGCTGGAAGGTGTGTTCGACAATCTGCCGCTGAAATCCGGCGACACGTTCAGCGCCGGAGCGCTGGTTTACTACGACGCAGCCAATGACGAGCTGACGACGACAGCCGGCAGCAACAAGAAGTTCGGCGCGGCGCTTGGCGGCGGCAAGTTCAGGCTGAACGGCGCTTTCTGATCTGCCGGGCGGACCCCTCCGGGGGCGCGCGGCGGGCCCTGAAACCTCTTGTTCTCGCCCGGCGGTGTGGTCGACATGAGAACGAAGGATGCCGCTGCGAAGGATGCCGGCGCGATTTGCTCTCCCGCGCCGGCATCGTTCCCCCAAAGATTTCTATCCGGAAATCTTTGGCTTGATCCTTTGTAGCGCTGAGGAAGGGATATACGTCGATGCGCCGTGCCGTGGTATGCCCCGCAGGTTCTTGGCCGCTGGAAATGCGCGCCGAGACTGCGGCCGGCTATTGCGACGAGCCGAGCGTTGAGGCTTTCCTGAGCAAGGTTGCGCGGGGCGAATATTCGAAGCCGGTCCGGCAGCAAGGATCGCTGCCGAAATGGCATCGGCTGAGGCTCGACCACGACATTGCGCGCCGACATGGCTTGCGAGCGGAGCTTCGTCCGCTCGCCGAAGACATCACGGACCTGATCTGATGCCGCGCGCGAAACCGGCAGGCTGGCCTCGCCACATGCTCGCAAAGCGGCTTGCCGGCAGCACGGCCTATTACTGGAACCTGCCGACCTGGGCGCGCAAGGCCAACGTGCCAATGAAGAGCGAGCCGCTCGGCCGCGACTATGGCGAAGCGAAGCGCCGCTGCGACGACATTCTCAATCCGCAGCTCGACGCCTGGCGCACGGGGCGCGACGCGCCTGCTCCTGTCGATCGGCGCACGCCTGGCACCGTCGACTGGACGTTCGCGGTCTACAAGAGCACGGCCCGATATCTCAGCAAGAGCGCCAAAACCAGAAAGAGCTACGACAGCGTCCTGCACCTCGTTTCCGCCCACGAACTGAAGGACGGCAGGCGTTTCGGATCGCTGGCGCTCGTGTCGGTAACGCCCGGTGCCGCCGATCGGCTTTTCGACCGCCTGCGGTTCAACGCAATAGGACGCGAGCGAAACCGGACGGCGGTGCGCGCGATGCGTATCTGCAAGCTCGCCTGGGACGTGGCACGCCGTGAGAAGCCGGAATTCGTGCCTCTCACCAATCCATTCGCCGATATGAGACTGTCGCATGAGGCGAAGCCTACGCGGCCGGTTTCCTTCGACGAGTTGATGACGTTCGTTGCAGCCGCCGACGCGGCCGGCGAGCCGTCGCTCGGCACGGCCGCCATGATCGCCTTCTTCTGGCTGCAGCGCCAAGTGGACATCATCTCCCGGCTTGCCTGGAGCCACTACAGGCCGCGGGAGGCACCGGATACGGTCAAGATTTTCCACCACAAGACCCGGGCTCTCGTCGACGTGCCTCTCGTCGACACCGACGGGACGCCGCTTTGGCCGGAATTGACCAATCGGCTTGACGAAGCCCCGCGTCGCGGAACGCTGATCGTCACACGAGACACGCCCGACCGCCGGCGCAAGACGCATCTGCCGTGGCGCGAGGACTATTTCCGGCATCGTGTCGCCGCGGTCCGCGCGGCGGCCGGTATAGATCCGGAAGCGAAGTTCATGGGGCTTCGTCATGGCGGCAACACGGAAGCGGCGGACGCCGAGCTGACCGACGCACAGATGCGGGCGCTCAGCGGCCACAAGACGACCGCGGCCTTGCTTCGCTACGCTCAGCCCACGGTCGAGCAGCGGCGCAAAGGCGCGCGAAAGAGATTGGACGCGAGAACGAAAAGGGGCGGTTTGTCAGAATAGACCGGGTGACGGCTTGTCAGAATGACAAGCGAGGCGCGGCGTAAATGCTTGAAAAGATTGGTGGGTGTGCACAGGATCGAACTGTGGACCCGCTGATTAAGAGTCAGCTGCTCTACCAACTGAGCTACACACCCACGGCCGGAAACGGCGAGGCCGCGATATAGACGCTGACCCCGCTCCTGTCCACCCTTTTTGAACAGGCCTGTGAGTTGGCCCCGGCAGCATGTAGCAGCCGACTCTTTGTCAGCGTGTCCACAGTTCGATCTTGTGCACGGCACCCATGTCACGACGCTGTTGGGTCGATCACGGCCGCTTGAACACACGCTGGAGGAAAGTCGAGTCGCGAGGCCGCAGGACGGCGGTCTCCTCCGCGATCGCACCGGTGGTCGTGACCACGTGGCGCACTTCGAAATAGCTGCCCCAGTTTTTGCGGATGTATTCCGGCGCGTGATACGTTTCGCCATACCAGGCCGGAAACACGCCTTTCCAGGCGTCGTTCGTCATGAAGGCGATGCCGTAGCGGTTGAGGTCGTTCAGGATGCGCTCGCGCACGGTCTGATCGTCGATCTGATAGGCGTGCTTGTGACGGAATGTGGCCAGGAGGTAGCCGCCGGGCTTCAGGACGCGCTGCAATTCGGCCAGCCAGCGGAACTGGCGGTCGGCATCCATATGGGTGAACACCGCGCAAGCTGAAATCAGGTCGAACGATTTGTCCGCGAAAGGCAGCGGCGGATGTTCCCCGTTCACCGAGAAGATCGCGTCGGCGATGTTCTCCTTGCACCATTTCATCGCGGCCAGATCGATGTCGACGCCCTGGATCGTCGCCCAAGGGTCACAAAGCGGTCGCAGCGAACGGATGAGTCGTCCGCAGCCGCAGCCGAAATCGAGGATCAGATTGAAGTCCTTGAAAGACTTGCTGTCTCGGGCAAGCACTTCCTTCTCGAGGAAATTGGCATCGATGCCACTGGACTGGAGAAAGCCATCCACGTCGCGCATGCCGGTGGAGCGCCAGCGAAGCTCTTCTGGCGGCAGCGGGTAATGCTCTGTCGTGACGGACTGGCTCATCTCCGCCCCTCATAGCGCTGTTCTGTAACGCGCATATGCCGGCCGGATCAAGGCGCAGTGGGGCGCACGGTTACACCAGCAAGGAACCCTCGCTCACTTTTACAGCATGGCCGCCGATGCGTGCACCTGCGAGCGTGCCCGCCTCGACGTCCAGTTCGAGGCGTATCAGCGAGGGGCGCCCCATTTCGATCCCCTGCTCGATCGCATAGCGCCACACGCCATCGGCCGGCCGGTCGAAGCGAGTGATGGCGCCGGCAAAAGCGGCAGCAGCCGATCCGGTCGCGGGGTCTTCCGGAATACCGAGATGGCCGGCAAGCATGCGCGCATGGAAAGAATTGCCGTGACCCACCGTCTCCCGGCAATATACGAAAGCGCCGGGCGACAGCGCCTCGGCGGGTCCGGTCAGTTCCACCCAGGTGCGGGTATCGAGGCTGGCGCGTCCAGCGGCATCGAGACCGGTCACCGGCACCAGCACATACGGCACGCCCCCGGAATATTGCGTAACGACGTGATTCTCGAAGCCTACTTCCTGCGGTGCGATTCCCAGCGCCGCGGCAATCGCCGCGGAATCGGCCGAGAAGGGCACAGGCTCGGGAAGCCGCGGCAGGTCGAATTCGGCAAACATTCCCTTGTCATCCTCCGAGACCGCGCAGCGCACCGGCCCGACCTTCTCTTCCAGCACGAAGATCGACGGCGAACTGGCACCCGCAGCTTCGGTGATCGCGATGGCGGAGCCAACGGTCGGATGGCCGGCAAAAGGCAGTTCATGCATGGGCGTGAAGATGCGCACATTGGCGCGATGCTTCGGATTCTGTGGCGGCAGGATGAAGGTGGTTTCCGACAGGTTGAACTCACCGGCTATCCGCTGCATGGCCGCATCGTCCAACCCCTCGGTGTCGAAGACGACGGCCAGCGGGTTACCGGCCAGTCTTTCGCTGGAAAACACGTCGTAGACGACGAAATTTCGCTTTTGCATGACAATTCATTCCAGGTTCACATGCTTACCGGCAGCATGCCCGTGACATGGCGGAAATTTAATTTGAAATCCTGTGACCGGCACATGATTTCTTTGATTGAATGGACGCCGACGCGAGGAACGCGCCGACATGGATCAGATAATCAGAACCCCGAAGCCTCAGGTCGAGATCAAGATCGAAGAGGCCCTGGGGCTCGATTCGAAGGGGCGTCCTCGCAAACGCAACCGACGTCGCTGGTATTATGTGCTGGCCGCACTGCTGGTGATGGGCGGCGGCTATGCCGCCTGGTCGTGGTTTGGCGCCGATGCCGAGGCCGTCGTCTATGACACAGTGCCTGCTGCAAAGGACAGCCTCACCGTCACGGTGTCAGCGACCGGCACGCTCCAGCCCCTGACCCAGGTCGATATTTCGAGCGAGCTTTCGGGCGTGGTCCGGACGGTGCTGGTCAACGAGAACGACCTCGTCAAGAAAGGCGATGTGCTCGCGGAGCTCGACACGACTCGGATCGTAGCGCAGGTCGACGGCGCCAGGGCGTCCGAGTTGGCGGCGCAGGCGAAGCTCGAAGATGCCCGCACCACGCTGAAAGAAAGCGAGCAGGCACTGACACGGGCGCAGCAGCTCTCGAACCGGGGGATGGTCGCCGATCAGGCACTGGATACGGCACTTGCAACCCGCGACCGCGCTACTGCCGCGGTGAAAATGGCCGAAGCCAGCCTGGCGATCGCGCAGGCCGAGCTGAAGCTGCGCCAGGCCGACCTCGAAAAGAGCAATATCTACGCGCCGATCGACGGCATCGTGCTCACCCGCTCGGTCGATCCCGGCCAGACGGTCGCATCGTCGCTGCAGGCGCCGGTGCTGTTCGTGATCGCCGCGGATTTGAAGAAGATGGAGCTGAAGGCCGCGATCGACGAAGCCGACATCGGCGGCGTGAAGCCCGGCCAGACGGCGCGCTTCACGGTCGACGCCTTCCCCGACCGTTCCTTCGATGCGCTGATCCGCGACATCTCTTATGCATCGCTCACCACCGACGGCGTCGTCACCTATGACGCGCGCCTCGACGTGGACAATGCCGAGCTTCTGCTCAGGCCCGGCATGACCGCGACCGTCTCGGTCGTGACACGCGAGGCGAACGGCATCGTTACCGTGCCGGCCGCCGCTTTCCGCTTCCGACCGCCGGTCGTCGAGAAGAGCGGTGGCTGGAGCCTCCAGCAGCTCTTCATGCCGAGAATGCGTGCCCCTCGCCCGACGCAGGCGGCGACCACCAATGACGGGACCCGCACGCTCTACGTGCTGAACGACGGCGCGCCGCAGGCGGTGAAGGTCAGGACCGGCTCGACCGACGGCGAGAAGACGGAGATCGTTTCGGGGCTGAACGAGGGCGACCAGGTGATCACCGGCTCGCGTGAGCCGCGCCCATGACGATCGTGCCGAGCCGGCCGCTCCTTTCGTTCGAGAAAGTGTGGAAGACCTATGGCGAGGGCGACGCCCGCGTCATCGCGTTGGCCGGTGTCAGCCTCTCGATCGATCGCGGCGACTTCGTCGCGATCATGGGCCCATCGGGCTCTGGCAAGTCCACGACCATGAACCTCATTGGCTGCCTGGATACGCCGACCTCAGGCCGCTACCTGTTCGAAGGCATCGATGCCGGGCGGCTCGACCGCAACAGCCGCGCGCTGCTCCGCAACCGCTACATCGGCTTCGTCTTTCAGGGATACAACCTTTTGCCGCGAACCACGGCGGCCGAGAATGTCGAGCTGCCGCTGATCTATCGCGGCGTGCCCCGGGGCGAACGGCGCGAAATGGCCATGCAGGCGCTTGCCGAGGTCGGCCTGATGGGCCGCGAGCATCACACGCCGGCCGAGCTTTCCGGCGGCCAGCAGCAGCGCGTCGCTATCGCGCGCGCCATCGTCACCCGCCCTGCCCTTCTGGTGGCCGACGAGCCGACCGGCAATCTCGATACCGCCCGCAGCCACGAGATCATGGCGCTGCTCACCGCGTTGAATCGCGAGCTCGGCCTTACCGTCCTGTTGGTGACACATGAGCATGACGTGGCGGCCTATGCCCGGCGCACCATAGGCTTCCTCGACGGCCACATCGAATCCGACACTCTGGCAAAAGAGGCGGCGTGATGTTCATCGAGACCGTGCGCCTCGCCGTCACCTCGGTTCGCCGCAACGTGCTGCGCTCGTTCCTGACGCTGCTCGGCATCGTGATCGGCGTCGCCGCGGTGATCGCCATGATCACCATCGGCTCGGGCACGACCGAGAAGGTGAAAGCCGACATCGCCAAGCTCGGCTCCAACCTGCTGGTCGTGCGCGCCGGCAGGCCGCCTATCCCCGGCAGCGAGCCGAGCACGGCCGTGCGCCAGCTCGACGATGACGATGTCGCCGCCTTGACGAAAAATCTGTCCGGCGCGCGCGCGATCGCAGCGGCCTCGCAGAAGCAGGTGCGCGTCGTGTTCGGCACCGAAAGCCTCGCCGCCGGCGTGACCGGCACCGATACCGGCTATTTCGTGGCTCGCGACTGGAGGGTGATTTCCGGCCGCGAATTCTCCGAATCCGAAGTGCGCAACGGCGCGGGCGCGTGCCTGCTTGGCGAAACCGTGCGCCAGCAGTTCTTCGGCGCCGGCGACCCGGAAGGCTCGGCCATCCGGGTCGGCAAGATGAGCTGCCGCGTCATCGGCTTGCTGGAGCCCAAGGGCTTTTCCGGCTTCGGCCAGGACCAGGACAACATCGTGCTGATGCCGTTGAAGGCCTATCAGCGCCGCATCGCGGGAAATCGCAACGTCGACAACATCTATGTCTCTGCCGACGATGAGACGCCGACCTCCGAGCTGCAGACGCGCATGGAGGACATCCTGCGCGATCAGCGCCACATACCGCCGGACCGTGAGAATGATTTCTCGGTGCGCGACATGACGCAGATCGCCGACGCCATGGCGAGCGCCACCACGGTGATGACCGGCATGCTCGGCGCGCTCGCCGCCGTCAGCCTGCTGGTCGGCGGCATCGGCATCATGAACATTATGCTGGTCTCGGTCACCGAGCGCACGCGCGAGATCGGCATCCGGCTGGCGATCGGCGCGCAGGAGAAGCATATCCTCACGCAATTCCTGGTCGAGGCGACGGTGCTGTCGCTGTTCGGCGGGCTGATCGGCATCGTGCTGGGGCTCGCGCTTGCCGGGGCGGCAACCTCAGCGCTGTCGATCCCGTTCAGCCCGAGCATCGCGGTGATCCTGCTGGCCGCCGGATTCTCGGCCGCGATCGGCCTCGCCTTCGGCTTCTTCCCGGCGCTTCGCGGCGCCCGCCTCGATCCGATCGACGCGTTAAGGCATGAGTAGCTTTTCAGGCTCCACCGGCGCCGCCGTCTTCTCGATCACCCATTTCACCGTCAGCCCCTGCACGATGATGGAGAAGATCACCACCGCAAAGGTCGCGGTGAGGATCATCGACTTGTAGTCGGTCGGCGGTAGGGACAGCGCCAGTGCAACCGAAACGCCGCCGCGCAGGCCACCCCAGGTAAGGATCGGGATCGCGCCGTGAGAGAAAGTCTGCCTGATCGACAACGCCAGGATCGGGATCGACACAGAGACCAGCCGGGCGAAGAGCACGACCGGAATCGCGATCAGGATCATCCAGGAATTGTGCGGGTGGAACCCGATCACCAGCACTTCGAGCCCGATCAGCAGGAAAAGCACCGAGTTCAGCACCTCGTCGACCACGGCCCAGAAGGAGAAGAGGTATTCCTCGACCTTCTCGCTCATGGCGTGTTCCGCGCCGTGGCTGCCGATCAGCAGCCCCGTCATGACGACGGCGATCGGCCCGGAGACATGCAATCTCACCGACAGAGCGTAGGTGACGGTGCAGGCGGCGAGCGAAATCAGGATCTCGACCATCGCATCGTCGATCGATTTCATGGCGCGGAAGGCGATCCAGCCGGTCAGGAGGCCGAAGGCGATGCCGCCTATTGCCTGGAAAAGGAACAGCAGGGCGATGCTGCCCGGTTCCCAGTGCGACTCCACCGATTCGCCGGCCGGCACGCCAAGCGCCAGGGTCAGCAGCGCAATGAAGATGACGACCGCAGCGCCGTCGTTGAACAGCGACTCGCCGGCGATCTTGGCCTTGATCGCTTCGGGCACCTTGACGACCTTGAGCAAACCGAGCACGGCCACAGGATCGGTCGGCGAAATCAGCGCGCCGAACACCAGCGCCCAGATCAGCGGCATCTCGAAGCCGACCAGCCTGCAGATGCCGAAGATGCAGAGACCGACGACCGCGGTCGAGATGACCACGCCGATGGTGGCCATCAGGCCGATCGCCCATTTCTGGCCGCGCATCAGATCGATGTCGACATGCAGCGCGCCGGCGAACAACAGAAAAGCGAGCATGCCGTTGATGATCGCCGTGTAGAGGTCGATTTCCGCGATAGCGGCCTTGATCTTCTCGGTGATGCCGAGACCAGGCACCAGCCTCTCCACAGCGATCAGCACCACCGACGCCGCGAACGCCATGACCAGCAGCCCGATCGTGTGCGGCAGCTTCAATACGCGCAGGTTGAGCCAGCCGAACAGCGCCGACAGACCGAGCAGAACCGCGACAATCTCGAAGATGGAAAGCATGAGGTTCGTCTATGATTTTGCGGCGACAATTCGCGCACGAGCTTAGGAGGGGCGCCGCGGGCCCGGCAATGCCGAATTCATGGGTGAGCGCTGTTTTCGAAATGCCAGGAAACCAGCGCCGCCGCATGCGTCATGATGCCGGGAGGCAGGTCGTCAGCCGATCGGATGATGACCGGCTCCTCGATTTCGGGATCGGTCTCCTGGGCGACGAAGGCTCGGATCGCGGCGTCCGCCTCCATGGCCGTGATCGGCAGCCAGTAGCGTCGGAAGATCACCGTGCCTGCCTGGGACGAGCGCGCGCGATAGATCGGATCCCGCGGCAACCGGGAAATGTCGAGCCCGGTCTCCTCGCCTACCTCGCGTATCATGTTGAAGTCGACGTCGACCTTTCCGTTCGGAAAGTCCTGGTGGTCGAAAGAGCCTGACGCGAAATAGACCCGGCCGGCATTGGACGTGTTTTTTCCCATGCGAACGGCGATCAGCGCGCCGTCGCTCGCCACGAGAACCGGATGCGCGAAGGTGTGCTCCACATCAGGCCAGGGTTTGGTTTTTCGCCAGTAAAGAAACGTAGCGAAGCGGATCGAATGACAACGGCCTTCGAGGCTTCCCCCGCGATAGCGGAACTGCGAAAGCATTGCGACCTGCCCGTCGAACAGCGCCGGATTGGCGGCCTTCTCTCCCGCCCAGTTGGCGTCGATCGCCGCGCCATTGGCGATTTCGAACGGATGCGGCGCGGCATCGAGCGCGACGTCGATGCGCTCGACAGGCAGGATCACTTCACGCGGAATGTCGAAGTTCATGAAATCCCCGGCGAGATGGTCAGACGATATCGAGCGTCACGGCCACCGGGCAGTGGTCGGAAGCCTTTGGCCGATCCCAGCCGGCGCGTGGATAGCGCTCCACCTCCTGGCCGGGCGGGAAGAGCGTGCGCCATGGCTGCCCACGCCTGATGATGTCGGGAACGGCATTGCTGTTGGCCTCCGCAAGCGCCGGTGAAAGCAGGATATAGTCAAGCTGGCAGAGATGCCGCTCCTTCGGCCCGCGCGTGTGGTAGAGCGTCCAGCGGTCAAGCTCCGGCCGCCGCTCGACGACGTTGACCGCGAAGCCGTGGCCAAGCAGCACGTCAAGGCATGATGTCGGCTCGTCGGCGGGCGTGAAGGTGTAGCCGGAGACGTCGTTGCCGCCGATCGCGAGGCGTTGACGATAGTCGTTGCAGTCGCCGCAGATCACCCAGCGCTTGGTTGCCGCGAAATCCTTGCCGAAGCGGTCTTCGATGATGCGCCGCACGGCCTTCGCTTCGGCCATCCTGACCGGCATGGTCGCGTCGCGACCCGGAACATTGTCGCGCGGTCCGCCCATCGACTTGAAGTGAATGGCATAGATGGTGAGCGGCTTGCCGCCGACCGTGACATCGATTTCCAGGCAATCGCGGCGGAAGATCCGCTCGTGGGCCTGGATGCCGAGGGCTTGCAGTTCCGGCGTATGCAGGCCGAATTCCTCGAAAGTCACCGCGGCATGGCTGGTCATACGCACGAATTCTATTCTTTGGCCGTGATGCGTCTCCTCGCGCATCATCACGGCGACATCGATGCCGCGCGTGTCGTTGCCCGTGGCCGTGTATTTCTGCCGGTAGCCCTCGCCGATCATCTTGAACAGATAGCCGTATTCGAACGCCTTCAGCGCCTCCAGATTATCGACCTCCTGCAGGCAGATGATGTCCGCGCGGGTCTCGGCGATCGCCAAAGCGGTGAGCTGACGGGTGTCATCGGTGTGCGCCACGGTGCGGGCCTGCTCGAGCAGCCTGTATTCGGCCTCGTCGCGGATCTGGTAGAGCGCCAGGGTCCGATCCTGGTTGAGCTGGTTGCGGAAACCGGAGAAGTCGAACCGATTCATCAGGTTTTCAACGTTGAACGTGGCGAGTCTGAGCGACATGGCAGCGAGCTTTGCCCGGGGGCGCCAATAAATACAAGCTGCCAGCCCAGGTGCTTGCCGGCGTCACGCTATGGTGAAGGAATAGTTCCGTTCATGTCTCGTTCATTAAGCAAGAGCCATTTTCACGCCCTGAAAGGGGTTTGGGCGTGGGGCCGACGAATTCCGCCTCAGGAGTCTGACGATGTTTTCCCAACTGTTCTCTTTGACGCGCTCGGGCATGATTGCCCTGATCGCGTTGTCCGTGCTGCCGGCTGAAGCCTCAGCGGCGCAAGTCGGCCCGGTGGTGCCAGCCATTGCCGACGGCAGTCTCATGAAACCGATCGAGGTGCGGGGTGAAGGCCGCGACCGCAGTTCAAGCCCCGGCGCTTATCATCCTTGGGTACGCAGGCATGCAGGGCCGCGCGGCGTCTATCGCAACCGTGCGTTTCACAACGTCCGGCCCGACTATCGACGGCATTATCGCCACGGGCCGCGCCGCTATTGGGGACCGGGCATCGTCCTGAACTTCGGCATCCCGGCCTATCGTTATTCCTACGCCCCTTACCGCGCCCGTTACGCTGGTTCGGCGCATGTCGAGTGGTGCTATACTCACTATCGCTCGTACCGGGTGTCGGACAACACCTACAAGCCTTACGGCGCGCCTCGCCGTCAGTGCATCTCTCCCTATTATCGGTAAGCGAAATAGGCCGGAAAAGGTGGTCGGGACGGCAGTTTCGGAGCCGTCCCCTCCGGCGCGCTCGCAAGTTGCCTGGGCAGACCCAACCTTACTTGCTGTGACGATTGGTGAAGGAACGGTTTCCGTCATGCGCCGTTCATTGAGCGAATGCCTTTTCCACGACCCTGATTGAAATGGGATGTGGGATGACGAATTTCGCTTTGAGGAGACCGACGATGCTTTCCCAACTATCCTCTTTCACACGCTCTGGCATGGTTGCGCTCGTTGCGCTCGCGGTCCTGCCGATGGAAGCCCCTGCCGCGTCGATCGGCCCGGTAATGCCAGCCGTTGCTGATGGCAATTCCATGAAACCGATCCAGATCCAGGGCGAAGGCCGTGATGACAGCGCAAGCCCGGCCTACCAGCTCAAGAAGCGCAAGTATCAGGAACCGCGCAGCGTCCAGCGTGACCGCGCAATGCAGAGTACCCGTCCCAATAAAAATAAGAAGCGGCGTCACAATCGCGACGAGCCCGACCATCGCGGGCCGAGCTACAATGGGCCGGCCATCATCCTGCAGTTCTAAGACGCCGGCAGCGCAAGAGAGCCGCTGCCAGCCTCACGCCGGCTGCGGCTCGGCGATCTCGTCGCGCGGCCGCACCGGATCGATCAGCAGCGAGATCGCCGCGGCCATGACCCCGGTCATGCCGGCAATCATGAAGGCGAGTTGATAATCGCCTTGCAGTTCGCGCATGGCGCCCCCGAAGAAGGCTGCGGCCGCCGCTCCCACTTGGTGGCCAGCCACGATCCAGCCGAACACCAGCGGACCGGACCGGTCGCCGAAAGCCTCGTTGGAGAGCCGCAAGGTCGGCGGCACCGTCGCGATCCAGTCAAGCCCGTAGAACACCGCGAAGATGGTGAGGCTCGTTGCGGTGAAGCCGGAATAAGGCAGGTAGAACAGCGACAGCCCGCGTATGCCGTAATAGACAGCCAGCAGCTTGCGCGGGTCGAACCGGTCGGTAAGCCAGCCGGAGAACGTCGTGCCAATCAGATCGAACACGCCCATCATGGCGAGCAGGCCAGCCGCCTGCACTTCCGGTATGCCCATGTCGCCGCAAAACGCGACGAGATGCGTGCCGACGAGGCCGTTGGTCGTGAAGCCGCAAATGAAGAAGGTTGCGAACAAGTACCAGAACACCCGCCGGCGCGCCGCGTCGCGTAGCGTGGTCAGCGTCAGGGTGAGGAAATTGCCAGGCACGGCCGCCGCTTGCGGCTCGGGCCCGTCAGCCCCGTAGCGGATCATCCCGATCGAGGACGGCCGCTCCGGCACCAGGAAATAGACCAGCGGCACGAGCGCCGCGGTCGCGATCGATACGGCGATCGCCACCGGCTTCCAGCCGCCTTGCTGGGCAAGGGTCGCCAGCAGCGGCAGAAACACGAGCAGGCCGGTCGCCGCACTCGCCGACATCAGCCCCATCATCAGGCCGCGATTGGTCTTGAACCAGCGGTTGACGATCGTCGCGCCGAGCACGGTTGCGACAGCACCGGAGCCGGTGCCGGACATCACTCCCCAGGTGGCGACGAGATGCCAGGATTGGGTCATCAGCAGGCTCAGCGCCGTAGAACCCGACATGATGATGAGCGCCCCGAGCAGAGTGCGGCGCAAGCCGATGCGCTCCATCAGCGCGGCCGAAAAAGGACCGGCGAGCCCGTAAATGAAAATGCCGACTGCCGCGGCGAGCGAGATCACGTCGCGCCGCCAGCCGAAGGCCTCCTCCAGCGGCAGCATCATCACGGAAGGCGCGGAGCGCAGCCCCGCCGCGATCAGCAACGACAGGAAAATCACCCCCACGACCACAAAGGCGTAGCGCTGGCCGAAAGGACGCTTTTGTGCTATTGTCATGTAACCAACCGGTACGTATCTAGAGGGAGACCCTAAGGATACGTACCGGTAAGTAACATTGTCAAGAGACCTTCTGCCATGAATCAGGCAACTGCCGACAATTCGCCGATGCCGGAAGCGCCTGCCGGCCAGCAGCCTCGCGCCGCGGACCGCATTCTCGGCGTCGCCCGCAGGCTTTTCTACCTCGAAGGCATTCGGGCCGTCGGAGTCGACGAGATCGTCCGCCAGGCCGGTGTGACGAAGCCCAGCCTTTATCGCAGCTTCCCCTCGAAAGACGAACTCGCAGCAACCTATCTGAGGGAATACGAGAAGGCATTCTGGCAGCGTTTCGATGCCGCCGTGGCGGCACGTCCGGGCGATCCCCGCAAACAGATCATCGCGTTCCTGTCCGGCGTCGGCGAGCGTGCCGTGATGGTGGGCTATCGCGGCTGCGGGATGACGAACGCCGCCGTCGAATATCCGGAACCCGGTCATCCGGCGCGTCTGGTCGGCGAAAACAACAAGCGCGAGCTGCGCCGCAGGCTGCGCGCCATGGCCGTCGAGATGGGCGCGGCCGATCCCGACACGCTGGGCGACGGCCTGCTGCTCCTGATCGAGGGCGCCTATATTTCCGGCCAGCTTTTCGGCCCCGGAGGCCCGGCGGCCGCGGTTGCCAGAAATGCGGACCTGCTGATCGAGGCGAGCCTGCCGGCCGTACGGTAGCGGCAGGACTGCGCGAGGCACTTGACAAAAGCATGAGGAACGACGGTCAGGCAGCACTGCCATCCGGATCGTTCTCCAGCAGGATCGGCTTGCCGTGCGGCGTGGCTTGCGCGGCGCGCTGCCAGGCCGCAGCGAATTGATCGACCTCGGCTGAACCTGCGACACCTCTCGACGACAGAAGCTTCTCCAGCGCCGTCAGCCAATGTGTGTAATAGTCGCTGCCGTCGGTCGCGGCGTCCGACGATTTCATCTCATGCGACAGTGCTTCCGCCCATTCACTCCAGGTGAAAAGCCCGCCTTCGTGCAGAGCCACGACAAGTGCAAAGGCTTCAGCCTGCCAGGGCTCTGCGAAGACCGGGTCATCGAGGCCGGGCACATTGGAACTGACCCTACGCCGGCTCAAGATAGGTTTCCCAGGCGTCGATCGAGACAGTCAGCGTCGGGTCGGCGCCCTCGCCCCAGAGCTCCGCGGCATCGAAGACGACCGTGTACACCCATTGCGGGTTCTCGCCCTCGCCATGCGCAGTGGTGTCGGGGAAAACAAAACCTCCGCGGACCGCGTCGATCGTGCCGACCTTGGCGCGCGCGTAGCGCGGCAGCCGCGTGTGACCCGTGGGGTGAAAATTCCTGGTCCGCACGCGATCTCCGGCCTTGAACCTGGCCGGCGTCGTCACCGGCCGGTCGGCGGGACCGCCGCGGGCGAGCACGGCCGGCACGTCGGCACCCTTCAATACGCGCTTGGGCGTCGTGCCGCCAGCCAGCGCCCTGCCCTCGCTCAGCTCTTGCGTAGTGATGAAGCCGTGCCGTTGAAGCAGCTTCTCCAGCCCCTTGATCCAGATCTCGTAGTAGCTCGAGGCATAATAATCGGCCGGGTGCAGGCTCTCGCGCGCGTGCCGGCTCTCGTCGAGCGTCCAGTGGCCCATCACGCCGGCTGCAATCGTCATGCCGAGCGCCCGCCTCTCCCACTCGGCATGGAAATACGGTTCGTCCTTCTCGGGCATCACAGGCCCGAACCCCATCTGCCCGCCAAGGTCCTGCGGCCCGTTCATGCTGGCTGCGGCTCCAGCGCCAGCCCCGTGCCGATCATGGAATCGCGCGTGACGAGATCGGCAAGCTGCTCTTCGCTCAGGCCTTCACTGCCCGCGGGACGCATCGGCACGACCAGATAGCGCAGCTCCGCCGTCGAATCCCAGACGCGGATTTTCGTTTCAGCGGGGATAGTTAGGCCGAATTCCTCAAGTACGCCGCGCGGATCGATGACGGCGCGGCTGCGGTAGGGCGGCGCCTTGTACCAGACCGGCGGCAGCCCGAGCACCGTCCACGGGTAGCAGGAGCAGAGCGTGCAGACGACGAGGTTGTGCGTGTCGGGCGTGTTGAACACGGTCTGCATGTGTTCGCCCTGCCTTCCGGTGTAGCTGAGCGAGGCTATCGCAGCGGTCGCGTCCTGCTTCAGCCAATCCGCGAAGGCGTGGTCGGTCCAGGCCCGCGCCACCACCCTGGCGCCGTTGCGCGGTCCGACCTTTGTCTCGTAGGTCTCGACAATGGCGTCGATCGCCGCCGGGTCGATCAGGCCCTTCTGCGTCAGGATCGTCTCCAGCGCACGCACCCGCGCCGCCATGGGATCGAGTTCGTTGTCGTGATGATGATCGTGCGACATGGGCGGCAGGTTACGACCTTTGCGGCACATCGGGCAAGCGCGGTCGTTCCAACGTCATGCAGGCTTCTCCGTCGCCACGCCCGCCGAAGCGTCTGGTCACTGGGTGGAAGAAGTCGGGAAGCGGGGCGCGCGGCCGAGCCTTCCGAAACTTAAATAACGTGGCGCGAACCTCGCGCCCCGCCGGTGTCTGTCGCCACCTCGACCGGGCAATCGGCCTTCCCGCAACGGCGCGGGGCTCGGCCTGCGGCTTCTCCGCACCCTCCGGTCGATGTTTTCCCCTGCTCGGCTACTGAACTTCACCAC
>Ga0081539_10004211_pt1 | contig 16224 bp, 17 predicted proteins | sample TabmetS4T2R2_FD_71023 | JGI IMG/M metagenome (GOLD analysis project Ga0081539, IMG submission 71023) | Tabebuia heterophylla rhizosphere microbial communities from the University of Puerto Rico - S4T2R2 | ecosystem: Host-associated > Plants > Roots > Rhizosphere ...
GTTACGCGAGGCATGCGCGAGGAGGGAGAGATGCAAGCCTGGCAAGGACGCCGGGAGCGTGGCGTGCTCTGCACGCGAGCGACCGAGGACACCGCCAGGCGTCGCATATATCCCTCCTAGTCGCCGGCCAACCGGCGCAGATCCCGTACGAGCAGCAGGTGCTTGAGGTGGGAGACGGTTGCCGCCAGGCTCTCGAGGCTCTGCAGCGCCTCCTTGCGGCGGTCCGGGTTGCGCGAGCGCAGCGAGGGACCGAGCAGGGCTTCCAGCAGCTGCGCCTCGCGGTCCGCGGAGGAGCGGAAGATGCGCAGGTTGCGGGCGCCGACGCCGACCCGGGAGAGTTCGTTGGCGGCGCGGACGATCTCGCGGTCGGTCTCGTCGTAGACGGTTTTGCCCTCGCGTTTCTCGGGCTGGACGATGCCGAAGTTCTCGAGCTCGGAGATCAGCTCCTCGCGGGCCCCGGTCTCCTCGACGATCTCCTCCAGGGTCAGGTAGGTGCGCGAGGTGTCGACCAGGATCGCCCGCCGCACCGCGCCGCTGGCCGGTTTGCGGTCGCCGTCGGCGCTGAGCACGAGGTCGCCGCCGGAGGCGAGCTCCTGGCGGATCACCCGCAGCGGCAGGAACTCGTCGCGCTGCAGGCGCAGGATCGTGCGCAGCCGTTCGACGTCGGACTGGCTGTAGAGGCGGTAGCCGCCGGAGGTGCGCCGCGGGCTCAGCAGCTTCTGGTCCTCCAGGTAGCGGATCTTCGAGATCGAGACGTCGTCGAACTCCCCCTGGAGGATCTTGCAGACGGCGCCGATCGTCAGCGCCTTGCGCGGCCGGCTGGGCGACTCCGGCGTGCGGGCGGTCGTTTCGGAGACGGCCATGGGTCAGCGCTCCAGGTAGCTGAGCTTGTACTTGCCGACCTGGATCTCGTCGCCGTCGGCGAGCCGGTGGGACTCGATCCGGCGCCGGTTCACGTAGGTCCCGTTGAGCGAGCCGAGGTCGTCGATGTAGAGACCGTCGCGCCGTTTGACCAGCAGCGCGTGGTTGCGGGAGACGGTGACGTCGTCGAGGAAGACGCCGGCGTCGGGGCTGCGCCCGATCGAGACCCGGTCCTCGGCGACACTGAAGCTCTCGCCGGCGCGTCCGCCGCCGGCGCGGATCACCAGGGCAGCCCCCGCCTCCCCGACCACCTCGTCGATGTCGACCGGCTGCATGTCGCCGGTCTCGTCGACCCGGTAGGTCATCGTCGTCGGGTCCTCGCCCTCCTTGGGGCCGGCCAGGTACGCGCCGCACTTCTGGCAGTAGTTGGCGCCCTCGGGATTGGCGAACCCGCACTCGGGACAGTGGACAGCGCTCATCGCGACCCTCGTCTAGGCGGCGTTGTCGTCCCCGGCGGGCGGCACCTTGCCAGCGAGGATCTCGGTCAGCTGCTCGACGTCGTCGCCGGAGATCAGGGTGTCGCCGTGCTCCCGTTTCTGGCGCAGGCGGTTGACCAGCTCGGCCCGGAGAATGTCGATCCGACCGTGCAGGACCCGTCGTTTGTAGGAGATCTCGTTCTCCTCTTCGGTCAGGCTGGCGATCAGGTCTTTCAGTTCTTTGTCGCTGAGCGACCCCAGATCGGGAAAGGTGTCCTCCATCAAAGCTCCTAACTCGAGGGGGCGCTGGCGCCTCCGTTTGCGCGAGGGGCGATTATAGGACCGCCTTCCCGAACGTTCAACTCCAGGTTGAAGGTTGGAGCGGAATGATTGTCAGGTTGCAGCCCGGGCCGCGCGTAGGCCCGCGCGCGCGTACATCACGGTCGCGAGGATCGCCATCGCCGTGCCCCAGATGACCAGCGCCGTGGCGACCCAGCCGGGCGCGAAGAGCGCCAGCCAGATGCCCCCCATGGTCGGGAAGACGGCGATCCGCCCGGGCCAGTTGACCTCGATGTCGACCCCGTGGCGGAGCCCGTACTGGGCGAGGATCAGCATCGCCAGCTCGCGCAGCGCCAAGAGCAGCAAGAGCCAGCGCGGCAGCAGCTCATAACTCCAGCAGACGACCGCCCCGGACAGCACCGTGAGCCGGTCGACCAGCGGATCGAGCAGGGTCCCGAGGCGGCTGTACTGGCCGGTCGCGCGGGCCAGGAAGCCGTCGAGGTAGTCGCCGGCGGCGATCGCCCAGAAGACCATCGCGGCGACGAACGAGGTCCCGTCGTTAGTGGAGTAGGCGATCAGCAGGAAGACCGGGATCGCCAGCAGCCGCAGCAGCCCGATCAGGTTCGGCAGCGTCCAGGGGTTGAGCGGTTCGCCCTTGCGGGTGATTTTGGGCGGCGGGGCGCTGCGGTCGAGGCCGAAGCGGCGGCGCAGGCGGCCGCGGCCGAAGGGGTTCGCGTCGCTCATCGCTGCCCCCCGGGTCCGCTGGTCAGTAGGCCTTCGCGAAGACCGCTTCGACGACCGCCGGCTGGCCGGTCAGGACGCAGACGCTGTCCGCCGGCAGCCGCTGGTCGGAGGGCAGGCAGCGGACGCTGACCTTGAGCTGCTCCATGATCGCCTCGGACTCCGGCGCTTCGCTCCAGGGAGCGCGCACGAAGCCCTTCGAGATTCCACCCTCTCCAGCGCCGTCGTCGAACCATGCTTCAAAGGCCGTCCGATCCGTGATCTCGCTTGCCGTCTGCTCCGCCAGGCGGCGCGCCGCCCCCTCGAAGTATCCCCGCTGGATCTCCTCGAGCAGGCGCGGGACCTCGGCGGCGACGGCCTCGCGGGCCAGCGAGTCCGGCTTGAACCCCTCGGCGTCGCGGCGGCGCACCGCGACCACGCCCTGCTCGATGTCGCGGGGGCCGATTTCGATCACGAGCGGAACCCCCTTGCGGATCCACTCCCAGCGCTTGTCCGGCGCCCCGCGATCGCGCAGGTCGGCGAAGACGCGCAGCTCGGCGTTCCCGAAGCGGGTCGCCCGCAGCTCCCCGGCGACGGACCTCGCCTCGGCCTCCACCGCCTCGGCCTGCTCGGGGTCGCGGACGATCGGCACGATCACGACCTGCTGCGGCGCCACCGACGGCGGCAGGCGCAGGCCGTCGTCGTCGCCGTGGGACATGATCAGGGCGCCGAGCAGGCGGGTCGAGACGCCCCAGGAAGAGGTGTGGACGAACTCGCGGTCGCCGTCCTTGTTGAGGAACTGGATCTCGGCCGATTTGGCGAAGCCCTGGCCCAGGTAGTGCGAGGTGCCCGCCTGCAGGGCCTTGCCGTCCTGCATCATCGCCTCGATCGAGAGCGTCATCTCGGCCCCCGGGAAGCGCTCGGCCTCGGGCTTCTCGCCGGTCAGGACCGGCATCGCCAAGGTCGACTCGGCGAAGTCGCGGTAGACCTCGAGCATCTGCTCGGTCTCCGCGCGCGCCTCGGCCTCGGTCGCGTGGGCGGTGTGGCCCTCCTGCCAGAGGAACTCGGTAGTCCGCAGCAGCACCCGCGGCCGCAGCTCCCAGCGGACCACGTTGGCCCACTGGTTCAGCATCATCGGCAGGTCGCGGTAGGAGTTGATCCATTTCGCCATCGACTTGCCGATGATCGTCTCCGAGGTCGGCCGCACGACCAGCGGCTCGGCCAGCTCCCCCCCGGGCCGCAGCTTCTCCGGGTCGGCCGGGTCCTGTTCGAGCCGGTGGTGGGTGACGACCGCCATCTCCTTGGCGAAGCCCTCGACGTGCTTGGCCTCGGCCTCGAAATAGCTGAGCGGGATGAACAGCGGGAAGTAGGCGTTCTGGGCGCCGCTCTGCTTGATCCGGCGGTCGAGCTCGGCCTGCATCAGCTCCCAGATCGCGTAGCCCCAGGGCCGGATCACCATCGAGCCGCGCACGTGCGCGAGTTCGGCCACCTCGGCCTCCTTGACCACGGCCTGAAACCAGCCGGGGAAGTCCTCGGCGCGGGCGGGCGAGATCGCGTTCTTCTTGGCCAAGGTCGGGCCGAGTCTATGGTTTGGGCATGACCCACGTCCCCCTCTCGATCCTCGACCTCGCCGCGGTCGGCGAGCACGAGACGATCGCCGAGAGCTTCGCCGGCAGCGTCGAGCTGGCCCGCGCCGCCGAGCGCCTCGGCTACGAGCGCGTCTGGTACGCCGAGCACCACAACATCAGCTCGATCGCCTCCTCGGCGACCGCCGTCCTGATCGCCCACGTCGCCGCCCACACGGAGAAGATCCGGCTCGGCGCCGGCGGCGTGATGCTGCCGAACCACTCGCCGCTGGAGATTGCCGAGCAGTACGGCACCCTCGCCACCCTGCACCCGGGGCGGATCGACCTCGGACTCGGCCGCGCCCCGGGCAGCGACGGCGCGACCAGCCGCGCCCTGCGCCGCGATCCGCTCGCCTCCGAGCGCTTCCCCGAGGACGTGGTCGAGCTGCAGGGCCTGCTCAGCGACGAGAGCCCGCTGCCCGGGATCCGCGCGATCCCCGGACAGGGCACCCACGTGCCGCTCTACATCCTCGGCTCCTCGCTCTTCGGGGCGCAGCTGGCGGCGATGCTGGGCCTCCCCTACGCCTTCGCCTCCCACTTCGCGCCGCAGGCCCTGTTCGACGCGCTGTCCGTCTACCGCGAGCGCTTCACCCCGTCCGAGCAGCTCTCCGAGCCCTACGCGATCGCCGGCGTCGGCGTGATCGCCGCCGAGACCTCGGAGTCAGCCGCCGAGCAGCTGCAGGCGGCGCGCCGGATCCGCACCCGGGCCCTGTTCAAGGCGCCCGGCCGCAAGCTCGGCGACGAGGAGGTCGAGGAGATCCTCGCCTCCCCCAGGGCCGCCGTGGTCGACGAGATGCTCACCTACACCGCCGTCGGGACCGGCGCCGAGGCCGCCGCCTACCTCGACGAGTTCCAGCGCAAGACCGGCGCCGACGAGCTGATCACCGCGCACTACTCAGACTCGGTCCCGCACCGCCTGCGCTCGGTCGAGCTGCTGGCGGAAGCTGCGCTCGCGACCGCGCCGAGCTAGGCCCGCGTAAAGCGGCGGCCTGCGGTCGGCGAGGCGTCCTCGTCGAGCAGGACGCGGTCGGACTCGCCTTTTTCGGCGGCTTCGTGTTCCATCTGGGCGATCTTCTCGGGCGTCAGGTCGCCGGCGTTTTCGCGCTCGATGTTGGCCACCCACTCGGCCCCCTCGCGCGACTCGGCCTCGTCGAACTCGACCTTGCCGCCGCGATCGAGCGACTTGTCGATCTCCTCGAAGAGGGTATCGACGAGCACCGCCTGCGGGACCTTCCGCAGCGGTTTGCCGTGGGCGAAGATCAGGCCCTCGTTCTTGGCCCCGGCGATCCCGAAGTCGGCGGCTTTGGCCTCGCCGATCCCGTTGACCGCGCAGCCGAGCACGGCGACCTCGACCGGCTCCTCGTAGCTTTCCAGCCGCTGCTCGATTTCGGCCACGACCGAGTCCATGTCGAACTGCAGGCGGCCGCAGGTCGGGCAGGCGATCAGCACCGGGCCTTTCTCGCGCAGCTGCAGCGCCTTGAGGATCTCCCAGGCGACTTTGACCTCCTCCTCGGCGTGAAAGGTCGAGAGGCTGATCCGGATCGTGTCCCCGACCCCGTCGGCGAGCAGGGTGCCGAGCCCGACCGCCGATTTCAGCGAGCCCGACCATTTCGTCCCCGCCTCGGTGATCCCGAGGTGCAGCGGGTAGGGAATCTTCTCGCTCAGCAGGCGATTGGCGGCGATCGTGTACGGCACGTTGGTCGACTTGATCGAGACCTTGAAGTTGGTGAAGTCGAGGCCCTCCATCAGCTCGACGAACTCGACCGCGGCGGCGACCAGCGCCTCGACCGGCGCTTCCTGCTCGAGCGCGTGCAGGTGTTTGGGCAGCGAGCCGGAGTTGACCCCGATCCGCATCGGCACGTTCTTTTCGTTCGCCCTGACCGCGACCTCGGCGACTTTCTCGCGGCCGCCGATGTTTCCGGGGTTGAGCCGGATGCAGTCCGCCCCCGCGTCGATCGCTTTCAGCGCCAGCGTGTGGTTGAAGTGGATGTCGGCGATCACCGGAATCGGCGATTCCCTGACGATCGTCTTCAGCGCCTCCGCGTCCTGCTCGCGCGGCACCGCGCAGCGGACCAGGTCGGCGCCGGCGTCGGCGACCTTGCGGATCTGCTCCATGGTCGCCGCCAGGTTGGCGGTCTCGGTCTTGGTCATCGTCTGCACGGCGACCGGAGCGCCGCCGCCGATCGGCACCTTGCCTACGAATATCTGGCGTTTGGAGGCCATATGCGAAGCGTATCTGGGTGGCGCGACGCGCCTGTTATCGGGACTGGATGTCGGTGCCGAGGCGGCCGAGGTCGTTCGAGAGGCCGAGCACGAACAGCAGCATCACCAGGGCGAAGCCGATCACGCTCGCCTTCTCCATCACCCGCAGGCTGACCGGGCGGCCGCGGACTTTCTCGACCAGGCTCCAGAAGATGTGGCCGCCGTCGAGCGGGAGGATCGGCAGGAGGTTGATCAGGCCGAGCGAGAGGCTGACCAGGGCCAGCAGGAGGAGCGATTTTTCGGCGCTCTCGTCGAGCGTCTGGTTGGCGACGTCGCTGACCCCGACGACCCCTGACAGTTTTTCGCGCTGCTCCTTTTCGAACAGGCGGCTGAAGGTTTCGAAGGTCCCCGAGGTGACTTTCCAGACCGCGTTCAGGGCCTGGTCCGCCGCTTCGCCGGGGCTGACCTCGACCGGGTTGCTGCCGTAGCGGAAGCCGACCAGACCGCGTTTGGCTTCGGCGTTGTACTCCGGTTTGACGAGGATCGTCTGCGGTTTGCCATCGCGTTCGATCCGCAGCGCCACCGGGGTCGCCGCCGCGCAGCCGTCGACCTGCTTGCCGGCGCATTCGTGGCTTGCCACCGCCTCGCCGAATTTCTCCAGCCGCTCTTCGACGCTGAGGCCCGCGTAGGACTGGCCGTCGACGGCGAGCACCCTGTCGCCCGGCTCCAGGACCTGCGCGGCCGGCGTGTTCGGCATCACCGTGCCGACCTTCTGCGCGACCTCCTGGCTGCCGTTGACCCAGTAGACGCCGAAGAGGATCGCGAAGGCGAGGACGATGTTCACCGCCGGGCCCGCGGCGACGACGACGATCCGCTTCCAGACCGGCTGCCGGTAGTAGGCGCGGTTCTCGACCTCCGGAGGGATCTCCTCCTCCGGGTTCATCCCGGTGATTTTCACGTAGCCGCCAAGGGGGATCGCGGCGACCCCGTACTCGGTCTCGCCGCGCCGGACCGACCAGATCCGCGGCCCGAAGAAGAGGAAGAACTTCTCCACCCGCATTCCCGTCGCCTTGGCGGCGAAGAAGTGGCCCGCCTCGTGCAGGATGATCAACACGGCGAAGCCGAGGAAGATCAGCAACCAGTTCACGCTGGAGTCAACCCCCGAACCTGCTCTTCGCTGCGGCGGCGGGCCTCGGCGTCGGCGGCGAAGAGGTCGTCGAAGTGGGTGACCGGCTGGGCCGGCATCTCGGTCAGCACCCGCTCGATCACCGCGGCGATCCCGGTGAAGGGGATCTCACCGGCGAGGAAGGCGGCGACCGCGACCTCGTCGGCGGCGTTCAGCACGCAGGGCGCCGTCCCCCCCGCCTCGCCTGCATCCAGCGCCAAGCGCAGGCAGGCAAAGGTCTCGAGGTCGGGCGTCTCAAAGGTCAGTGACCCGACCTCGGCAAGGTCCAGTTGGCGCAGGTCGACGTCGGCCCGGTCGGGGTAGTGCAGCGCGTAGGAGATCGGGACCCGCATGTCGGGATACCCGAGGTGGGCCAGCGAGGAGCCGTCGTTCAGTTGGATCAGCGAGTGAATCAGCGACTGCGGGTGGACGACGACGTCGATCCGCTCGTAGGGGACCGCGAAGAGGTGGTGGGCCTCGATCGCCTCGAAGCCCTTGTTCATCAGCGTCGCGCAGTCGATCGTGATCCGCCCGCCCATCTCCCAGGTCGGGTGCGCGAGCGCGTCCTCGACGCTGACCTCGCTGAGCTCCTCGCGGCCGCGGAAGGGGCCCCCGGAGGCGGTCAGGACCAGCTTCTTCACCGTGCCCGGGGCCTCGCCGGCGATCAGCTGGAACAGGGCTGAGTGCTCGGAGTCGACCGGCAGCAGGCGGGCGCCGGTCGCCTCGGAGAGCGCCATCACCAGCTCGCCGCCGACCACCAGGCTCTCCTTGTTGGCGAGGGCGACATCGATGCCCTCGGTCAGGGCTACCACCGTCGAGCCGAGCCCGGCGGCGCCGACGATCGCGTTGAGGACGAGGTCGGCGCCGGACTCGAGCACGAGCTGGCGCACGCCCTCCTCGCCGTCGAGCACGCGCCCGCTCCAGGCGCCGCGGCCCCGCGCCGCCGCGTCGGGGTCGGCGATCGCGATCGTCGGCACGCCGTGCTCGCGCGCCTGCGCGACGGTCGTCTCCCAGTCGCGGCCGGCCGCGAGGCCGACGACCTGGAGCTCGTCCGTGGCAGCCACGACTTCCAGCGCCTGCGTTCCGATCGACCCGGTCGAGCCGAGGATTACCAGCTTCTTCATTCCCCCGAGAGGATACGGAGGAAGCCTTACGGGTCTCTAATCAGAAGCCGTTGGCGTTCGGCTTGCCGTCGAGGGTGAAGCCGACGGACTTCGGTTTCGAGGCGTTTCCGGCTTTGTCGGTCGCCACCACCACGAACTGATAGGTCGCCCCCGGTTTCACCTTGGCGCCCGCCCAGTCGCCGAGGTAGGTGAACTTGTTGGCCCCGGCTTTGCCGTTGGCCCGGTGCCGCTGCACGTCGTCGTCGCGCCTCACGCACTGGCCGGTGATCTGGCGCGTCGGGTTGCCCGGGGTGGCTTTGAGGCAGCCGAGCTTGTTGACCCGGATGGTCAGGCTCGCCGGCTCGTTGAGGTCGACCAGCAGCCGGGTTCCGGCCTTGAGCGGCGTTCGCACCGCTTTCCACACGTAGGAGGGCTCGCCGACCTTGACCACGGTCTGGTTCAGCTTGCCGCCCGGGGCGAACCCCTTGCGCGAGACCCCGACCTTCAGTCTCGGCGGAGTCGTGTCCGGCGGCGGCTGCGGCGTCGGAGGCTGCTGTTTCGGCGTCCCTTCCGGGAGTTTTTCCTCCGGAGGCGTCCCCCCTGGCTCGAAGATCACGGTCCCGGCACGGAAGTAGAGCTCTTCGCCCTCGCTGTCGATGTGGTCGATGCCGACCACGGCGTGGCCGTCGGCCGAGACGACGAGGTCGCGCACGTAGGCGTCGCCGCCGGAGATCTCATCGGCGACCGCGGGGAAGCTGCCCCCGGGCGGGCGGACCGAGGCTTCGGGGATCCAGAACTCGCCGTTGAACCGGGTCCAGGCGGTGAAGGCGGTGCCGTCGGGTCCGAACCCGGCCTGCACCGCGGGGAAGTTGACGACGCTCTCGAGCTCGTCGGAAAGCTCGATCGGCGCCCCCATCGTGGTGCCGGTGCCGACCGCGGCCCGCGCCTGGTAGCAGCATTCCCCGGCCAGGGCTTCGGGGTCCTGGACGAACTGGCGCCAGGTGACGAGGACCATTCCGTTCGGGAACTCGTCGGTTTTCGGCCCGACCGCGAGATCGAGCAGCGAGAGGTTGCCGACGTTGGCGACGGTGACGATTTCGCCGCTTCCCCGTTTCAGTTTGAGCACGTTGCTCTGCAGCCAGGCCGTCACCGGTTCCCCGTTCGGCGCCACCGCGACCTGCGGCACCAAGGTCGGGTTGGCGATTTCGACGCCGGTGTCCCAGGTGGAGCCTTCGTAGGTGTAGAGGTTGAGGCGGGTATTGCCGAGGTCGTACTTGTGGCCGGCGAGGAAGCGGCGGCTGCCGTCCGGGGAGATCGCCACGTCGGGCTCGTTGTTGCTCGAGTAGGGCGAGGTTTCGAAGGCTTTGGCGATGCCTCCCTGGAAGTTGCCGCCCTGGATCAGGCGGACTTTGTTCTTTTCCGTGCCCCCGACCCGCCAGGCGAGCAGCCCCTCGCCGTTCGGCAGCATGTCCATCGTCAGGTAGTCGGCGGTCTGGTCGCCGGCGTCGGTCAGTTCGGTCACCCCGCTCCAGGCGCCGAAGGAGCGGGTCGCGCCCTCGATGATGTCTTTGTTTGACGGGCCGGCGCCGCCGTTGTTGCGTTCCCAGGCGACGACCGCGTTGCCGTTGGCGAGGACGCCGATCCGCGGGCTGCCGGAGCCGGCGGTCGTGTTCACCGGCAGGGGTTTCTCGTATTCGGCCGCGCCGAAGGGGAGCACCGCCGAGGAGATCGTCAGCGTGCCGAGCGGATCGAAGTAGTTCGTGTCGTTGCGCCAGACCGTGGTCACGTTGCCGTCGGCGTCGACGCCGACCTGGGTTTCGGTCGCTTCGACTTTCTCCGGCGAGGCGAACTTGAACGGCTGCCAGCCCTCGGCCGCGGCGCCGGCCGGAACTAGGCAGAGCGCGGCGGCCACGACGGCAATCGCCGCGCAGCACCGCCCCCAAACGTGAACCGTTCCTGCCACTCAGGCCAACGCTATCTGCGCAGGGCGCCGCTGTGAATACGGAAAATGCCGTAAATCGGTCGGGCGTTTCCGCGTAGGATTTGGCTTCATGAGCCGGGTTTCAGCGGCAGATCTACATGAGGCCCTCGATTTCGTCGCCGAGGCGCACTCGTTCGCGGACCTCGACGGGTTCCGCCACGGCATCCTCCCCGGCCTCCAGCGCCTGCTCCCCTCCGACCTGGTCGGCTACAACGAGGTCGACCCCGGCGGCGAGGCGCGGGTCCTCACCTACCCCTTCCAGGTCCCGGACGCGGCGAACGAGGAACTTCCGCGCCTCGCCCACGAGCACCCGCTGATCTCGGTCCAGCTGAACGGCGACCTCGGCACCTACAAGATCTCCGACTTCCTCACGGCCCGCCAGTTCCACGCGCTGGAGCTCTACGAGGGTCTCTACAGCCAGATCGGGGCCGAGGACCAGATCGCCTTCGGGCTGAAAGGGCCGGTGGTGATCGGGATCGCGATGAACCGCGACCGCCGCAGCTTCAGCGAGCGCGACCGGGCGATGCTCGAACTCCTCCGCCCCCACCTCGCCCAGGCCTATGCCCGCACGCTCGAGCGCGAACGGGCCGGGGCGCTGCTGGCGGCCCTCGAGCGCGGCCTGGCCGAGCGCGGCAGCGCCGTCGTCCTGGTCGACCGCGACGGCAGCGTCGCCCACCTGACCGGAGCGGCGCTGGAGATGCTCGGCCGCTACTTCCCCGAGTGGCGCGGCACGGCCCTGCCCGAGCCGTTGGCGGACTGGCTCGCCGCCGGCGCGCAGGGCCCGCTGACGATCGGCGCGGAAGCCGGCACGCTGACCCTGCAGGCGCAGCCGGCGGCCGGCGCGACGATGCTGACCCTCAGCGACGAGCCCGCCCTGACCCCGGAGCGGCTGGCCCCGCTGGGGCTCACCCGACGCCAGTCCGAAGTCCTCGCCCTGCTCGCCGCCGGGGCCGACCTCGAGGGCATCGCCCGCGACCTCTACATCAGCCTCGGCACGGTGCGCAAGCACCTCGAGCACGTCTACGCCCGGCTCGGCGTCCACACCCGGGCCGCGGCGATCGAGCGCGCCCGCGCGGTCTGAGTCGGCTCAGTAGACGAGCCAGAGCGAGAGGTAGTAGCCGACGACGATCGTGAACAGGACCGCGTCGAGGCGGTCGAGGATCCCGCCGTGGGGGCCGAACAGGGTGCCGGTGTCCTTGGTCCCGAGGTCGCGCTTCATCAGCGACTCGAAGAGGTCGCCGACCGGGGCGGTGGCGGCGACCGCGGCGCCGATGATCAGGGCGTCGGTCCCGGAGAGCCAGTCCTGGTAGAGGCCGGCGAACCAGAACGCCATGGTCCCGATCACGAAGCCGCCGACGAGCCCCTCGACGGTCTTGTTGGGCGAGATGCTGGGGGCGACCTTGTGGCTGCCGAACATCCGCCCGGTCGCGTAGGCGGCGGTGTCGGCGACGAAGGTGCCGATCAGGACGTCGACCAGCAGCGCCGCGCCGTGGTCGGGCAGGTCGCGGAGGAAGACGGCGTGGGCGAGCGGGATCCCGAGCCAGAGAATCCCCGTCAGGGTGACGCTGAAGGAGACCGTGAACCCGTCGCGCTGCCTGGCGTTGATCGCGAAGAAGAAGAGCAGCGGGAAGATCGCCGCGACGACGTAGAGGACGTTGAAGGAGCTGCCGAAGTAGGCGGCGGCGATCAGCGCCGTGACCGCGACGTAGGAGGGGATCGCCAGCGGCCGCGCGTCCTCGGTCATCGCCAGGTACTCGCGCAGGCAGACGGCGCCGATCGCGACCATCGCCACCGCGAAGTAGGCGCCGCCGGCGATCGTGATCGCGATCGCGAAGAAGATCCAGGGCAGCGCCACCAGCACCCGTTTCGCGGTCTCGCCGCGGAGGCCGCGTTTGCGCGGCTCGCGCGGGGGCGGCGGCCCGGGCCGCTCCGGGCGCTCCGGCTCGAAGTCCTCGTCGTTGAAAATTTCGACGCTCACGCCCGCGCCCCGAAGCGGCGCTGCCGCGTCTCGTACTCGGCCAGGGCGCCCTCGAAGGCGGCGCGGTCGAAGTCGGGCCAAAGGCAATCGCTGAAGACCAGCTCCGAGTAGGCGCACTGCCAGAGCAGGTAGTTGGATATCCGCTGCTCGCCGCTGGTTCGTATGAGCAGGTCGGGGTCGTGCATCTCAGGCGCGTAGAGGTGGTTGCGGAACTCCTCCTCGGAGTCCCCCTGAAAGGTTCGCGCCGCGTCGACGATCTCCGCCCTGCCGCCGTAGTTGAAGGCGACGAAGAGCGTGATCCGCCGGTTGGCGGCGGTCTTTGCTTCCGCCCACTCCATCTGCCCGACCAGCTCCGGAGCGACCCCCTCGCGGCGGCCGATGAAGCGCATCCGCACGCCTTCCGCGTCGAGCTCCGGCGTTTCGCCGGCGATCCGCTCGCCGAACATCCGCATCAGCCCGGAGACCTCCTCCGCCGAGCGACTCCAGTTCTCGGTCGAAAAGGAGAACACGGTCAGCTCCTCGATGCCGAGCTCGGCGGCGTCGCGCAGCCGTTCCTTGACCACGTCGGCCCCGGCCCGGTGTCCCTCGATCACCGGCAGGCCGCGCTGCTGGGCCCAGCGGCCGTTGCCATCGGTGATGATCGCGACGTATTTCGGGATGTTCACGGGCTGCCCTCGGTGAGGCGAGGACGCCTCAAACCTCGAGGATCTCTTCTTCCTTGCCCTTCAGCAGCGAGTCGATCTCGGCGATCGCCTCGTCGGTCTGCTTCTGCAGGGCCGCCTCGGCGCGGCGCTCGTCGTCCTCGCCCGCTTCGCCCTCTTTCTTCAGGTCGCGCAGGTCGCTCATCACGTCGCGGCGCACGTTGCGGACCGCGACCCGGCCCTCCTCGGCGACCCCGTGCACGACCTTGACCATCTCGCGGCGGCGCTCCTCGGTCATCTCCGGGATCTGCAGGCGGATCACGTTGCCGTCGTTGGAGGGGGTGAGGCCGACGTCGGACTCCTGGATCGATTTCTCGATCGCCCCCAGGGCGCCCTTGTCGAACGGCGTCACGGTCAGCAGCCGGGCGTCGCTGGCGGCGATGTTGGCCAGCTGCTTGAGCGGCGTCTGGGTTCCGTAGTAGTCGACGACGATGCGGTCCAGCAGGTGCGGGGAGGCGCGCCCGGTGCGGACCGTGGCGAGCTCGTTGCGGCTCGACTCGACCGACTTGGCCATCCGCCCCTTCGCGTCGTCGAGAAGTTCGTCGATCAGCTCCATCGGGCTCCGTTCCTTTTACGCGGCCGGCCCGCTGGAGACCAGCGTTCCCACCTGCTCGCCGCAGACGATCCTATCTATGTTGCGCTCGTCCGCCATGTTGAAGACGTAGATCGGCAGATCGTTGTCCATGCAGAGGCTGAGCGCGGTCGAGTCCATCACCCGCAGCCCCCGCTCGATTGCCTCGCGGTGCGTGATCGCCGGGATGAACCTGGCGTTGGGGTTGGTCGCCGGGTCGGAGTCGTAAACGCCCTCGACCCCGTTCTTGGCCATCAGGATCGCCTCGGCGTGGATCTCCAGGGCGCGCAGGGCCGCGGCGGTGTCGGTGGTGAAGAACGGGTTGCCGGTGCCGGCGGCGAAGATCACCACCCGGTTCTTCTCCAGGTGGCGCATCGCGCGGCGGCGGATGTAGGGCTCGGCGACCTCCTTGACGTCGATCGCCGACATCACCCGCGTGTACTGGCCGAGGCCCTCCAGCGCGTCCTGCAGGGTGAGCGCGTTCAGCACCGTCGCCAGCATGCCCATGTAGTCGCCGGTCGCCCGGTCCATCCCTTTGGCGGCGCCGTCGAGGCCGCGGTAGATGTTGCCGGCCCCGACCACGATCGCCACCTCCACCCCGCGCTCGCAGACCGCCGCCACCTGGCGGGCGATCCGCTCGACCTCGGCTCCGTCGGTGCCGTAATCCAGCTCGCCCATCAGGGCCTCGCCGGAAAGCTTCAGCAGGATTCGCCCGAATCGTGGTTCGGCAGAGTCGCTCACGTAGGTGGACCCTATTCTGCGCCGACGCGGAAGTAGGCGAAACGGGCGATGCGGATGTTCTCGCCGGTTTTCGCGGCGAGCTCCTGGCGCAGCTCCTCGATCGTTTTCGAGTCGTGTTTCTCGGCGTTGACGTGGGTCTGGTCGAGCAGCGCCACTTCGCTCGCCCATTTCTTCAGCTGACCCTCGACGATTTTCTCGACCACGTTGTCGGGCTTGCCTTCTTCGCGCGCCTTCTCTTCGAAGACCTTCTTTTCCGCCTCGCGCTCGGCCTCGTCGATTTCGTCGGTCGAGACGTAGCTCGGGGCGGTCGCGGCGACGTGCAGGGCGACCTGGTAGGCGAAGACCTTGAAGTCCTCGTTGCGGGAGACGAAGTCGGTCTCGCACTGGACCTCGACCATCGCCCCGACCCGGTCGTTGGCGTGAATGTAGGAGGAGACGACGCCCTCGTTGGTCCCGCGCCCTTCGCGCTTGGCGGCCGAGGCCTGCCCCTTGACGCGCAGCAGCTCGATCGCGCGGTCGACGTCGCCGTCGGCCTCCGCCAGCGCGGATTTGCAGTCCATCATCGCCGCCCCGGTCCGGTCCCGGAGCGCCTTCACGTCAGCAGCGGTAATGCTCATTTCGACTCCTCAGCGTTCTCGTCAGCTTTCTCCTCGGCGGCGGGAGCAGCGGCCTCGGCCGGCGCCTGCTCAGCTTTAGGCGCCTCCGCGGCAGCCGGCTCGGCCTGCGCCTCCGGGCTTTTCTGCTCAGCCGGGGCGGCCTCTGCCGCGGGTGGCGCGGGTGAGGGTGCCTCCCCCGCAGCCTGCGAGGGGGAGGTATCCGAACCGGCGACAGGACCCGCGGCCTTGGCCGCAGCGTCCTGAATAGCTTTGTCCTGAGCCGCTTTCGCCTGCGCCGCTTTCGCCGCCGCCTCTTCTTCGGCTTTTTTCGCTTCCAGCGCTTCGACCCGAACTTTCTCTTCTTCCTCGCGTTTCTTGCGCTCTTCCTCGTCGCGTTTGCGCCGCTCCATTTCCTCGGCGATCCGTTTCTCCTCCTGCACGCGCCAGGCCGAGGAGCCCTCCTCGACCGCGGTGCCGATCGTGCCGATCACCAGCTGGCAGGAGCGGATCGCGTCGTCGTTGCCGGGGATCACGTAGTCGACCGGCGTCGGGTCGCAGTTGGTGTCGACCAGGCCGATGATCGGAATCCGCAGGCGGGCCGCCTCGTGGACCGCGATCTCCTCGGTTTTCAGGTCGGTGACGAAGACCGCGTCGGGCAGCCGGTCCATGTCGCGGACGCCGCCGAGGTTGAACTCGAGCTTGGCGAGTTCGGCCTCCATCCCCATCCGCTCCTTGGTCGGGAGCAGATCGAGTTTGCCCTCCTCTTTCCAGCCGTTGAGCTCGTGCAGGCGGGCGATCCGGCCCGACATCGTGTTGAAGTTGGTCAGCAGCCCGCCCAGCCAGCGCTTGTTGACGTAGGGCATCTTGCAGCGTTCGGCCCATTCCTGGACCGTGTCGCGGGCCTGCTTCTTGGTGCCGACGAAGAGCACGGTGCCGCCGCCGCTGGCCAGCTCGCCGGCGAAGCGACGGGCGTTCTCCAGCAACGCCTCCGTCTGGACCAAATCGATGATGTGGATCCCGTCCAGTTCGGTGAAGATGAACCGCCGCATGTTCGGGTTCCAGCGGCGCGTCTGGTGGCCGAAGTGAACTCCGGCCTCGAGCAGCTCTTTAAGGCCTGCCTCTGGCATCTCTGTATCTCCTTGGGTTTGGCGATGCTCCCCGCCCCGCTTTCCGGGACCCGGCCGATTTCTTGGGGCCGAGCAGGATCCGGTCCGCCCTGGACGGG
>Ga0081539_10004212_pt1 | contig 16215 bp, 15 predicted proteins | sample TabmetS4T2R2_FD_71023 | JGI IMG/M metagenome (GOLD analysis project Ga0081539, IMG submission 71023) | Tabebuia heterophylla rhizosphere microbial communities from the University of Puerto Rico - S4T2R2 | ecosystem: Host-associated > Plants > Roots > Rhizosphere ...
CTACAGATATGGATGCAGTTTCAATTCACGCGCCTCCTGGGAGTGCGGCGGCCTGGCGCCGCTTTGGTATCGATGATGCGCGATCGAGGCCAAAGCGGCGCCAGGCCGCCGCACTCCAAGGAGGCGCTGCATACCTTGAGAATTAATTTAACCCAGGCAACCAATCTCGGGTTATGATGGCCGTTGGCTGGCCCCGCCGCGTTGAACATCCTCATACACTTGCTATGCATCAAAAGTTGGCGACTATGACGATGAGATCTGTGCACAAGTTTAGATTGAGTTGGCTGATTGGCGTTGTCCTGTTTTTAGCTTCAGGCGCTCTTGCTCAGGTTCCAGTCGAGAGCCCATCACCATCACCGTCACCAAGTCCGACTGCCGAAACACGACCGCTCTACGGCTTGCAGGGCGTGCTGATCGAAACCCTCGACGGCAAGGTGGTCGCTTCGCAAGCTGAAAACGATCAGTTCAATCCCGCCTCGACAATGAAACTCGCGACCGCGCTTATCGCGTTGCGAACTCTCGGTCCGGACCATCGCTTCGCCACAGGCGTTTGGACAGACGGCCCACTCGACAAAACAACCGGCGTCATCAACGGCAATCTCTACATCTCCGGACGCGATCCGTCGTTTCACTACGAACACGGCGTGCTGCTCGCACGCGAGCTGAACAAACTCGGTATCAAACAAGTCAGCGGCGATCTTTTCGTCGCGCCGGGCTTTACGATGAACTTCAGCTCCTCCGCGAAGCGCTCCGGTGAACGTCTCTACGACACGCTCGATGCAACACTGCGCGGCGCAGAAGCCACACGCGCCTGGAACTACGAACGCACGCTGCTCAACGATCGACAGGGTCTGGAAACCGTGCCAAGCGTTGCAGTGCTGGGCGCTGTTGACGTCGCTCCCGTCGCACCTACTGCGAAACTCTTGCTAACGCAGAGATCAAGCAAGCTGGTCGACATTCTGAAAGTACTGCTGTGCTACTCGAATAACTTCATGGCCGAGCGGATCGGTGAAGCACTCGGCGGGCCTGAGTCAGTCCGGCAGCAACTCACGACGCAGCTCAATCTCGGACCTGACGATCTCAGGATTGCTTCTCTGAGTGGACTCGGAGTGAATCGCATCTCGCCGCGAGTGATGATGAAGATCTACCGTGAGCTGCGTGCTGAGTTGAATAAACACGGGCTCTCGCCGTCTTCGATCATGCCGGTCGCTGGTATCGATCCGGGAACGCTCGAGGATCGGTTTACTGGTCTCACGTGGCGCGGCAGCGTGATCGCAAAGACGGGCACGCTGGTTAGGACAGACGGCGGCGCGAGCTCTTTAGTCGGTCAGATGCAGGCTGCGAACGGTGAGATCCTATTGTTTGTGATCATGAACCAGCGCGGCAGCGTCTGGCGGTTTAGAGAAAACCAGGACTATCTCGTGATGCTCACGCAGAACACGCGCGGTGGGCCAAAGCCTTTCGACTACAAACCGTTGATGCTCACGATGCAACTCTCTCACACCGAGAGCACCGTTGCAGACGGCGAGGAATACGAGCCACCTTCAAAATCCAACTAAAAGAAGTGCGCCCCGTCATCCGAAGATGGACGGGGCGCTTTACCGTCCATCTGTGGTCACGGCGTGCGGCACCGCAACCACAGCGGACGATTCTCGTTGTACGGATTTATCTAAAGGATGAAAGCGCGCCCACTTCCAGACAGAGTTAGACAGGATTTCAGGATTAACAACATCGACAGGATTAATATTCGCGGACGCCTTTGACGGAGTGGCCGCCGACGGATTTCGCTTTGTCGACCGCGTCTGAGCTGTACTGGATATTCGACGTGCCACCGCCGGAGGTATCAAAGACAGGCGCACCAAACTGATCAGTGTCCATGCCCGACGCTGGAAACTTCGCCACGAACATCCTTCAGCCCGGCCTTTCCGGAACACTCTCCGACGTGGCCCATCGCGCCCTCCGCGTCGTCGAGCGCAGGAAAATCCTCGCCGCGCTCGCCGCAAACCAGGGCAATAAAAGCAAAACCGCCGAGGATCTGGGCGTCAGCTACAAGACCCTCCTCAACAAGATCAAAGATTACGGCCTTTAGACAGGATTACAGGATTTGCAAAATTAGCAGGATGAATCCTGTAAATCTGCAAAATCCTGTAATCCTGTCTATGGAATCGCCCGCCAATTAGAACTTTCCCCTTCCTAGTTAGATCAACTGACAAGGAGTCTCCTGAACCCATGCCCCAGATTTTTCAACGCGCAATACTCGCTTCGGCGGCGTTCGTCGTCATGGCACTGGCGTCATCCACCGCCTGGGCCGATCCAATAACCATCACGACCGGCAATCCCGGCAATCAAAACACCGATAACGTCTTATTCAACAACGGCAGTCTCGTCCATTCCGGAACGCTCGTGCAGGGCGATTTCAACGGCGCGGGCGCAGGCTTTATCGTAGATTTCACCTCCGCTTCCGGCACCGGCAATCTCGGCGTCAGCGGCGGTCAGGCCGTGCTCGTCGGCGGCACCGGCAACACACCCTTTTCCAACGTGACCGTCCAACTCGAGAATGGCGCCACGTTCACCAAGCTCATTCTGAACATTGACGTCACCAACGGTTTGCCACCGCCGACGTCGGTCCAGTTCACCGTCAATTACACGCTCGCGGGCGGCCAGGTCTTTAACCAGGTCTTCACCGTCGACGCGAAAGGTCAGAATTTCTTCGGTATCGAAGCCGCGGAAGGCGCGGTTATCAACAGCGTCACAATCCAGGGCTTGAACGGGACCACGTTTGCGGATATCAACCAGTGGCGTTTGGGCGGATTTGCTCCCGCCGCCAACGAAGTCCCCGAACCGGCAAGCCTGTTTCTGCTCGGTAGCGGACTCGTCGGTACTGCGGGCGCTCTTCGCCGCCGTTTCAAGAAAAGCAACGAGAACTAACGAATTAACAGGAGACCAAGAGCGATGTACAGTGCCCCCATCATTCTTCCCCTTGATTGGACTGGACGGATTTACGTGCTCGAGGATGAAAAAGGCCAGGTGGTAGGAACGGGGTCAAGAGAAGTTTGCGAGACCCTGATGTACATGATGCGCGCCGGCTTGTCGCCAGCAAGTGAGAATGGACAGGCCAACACCCGCAGCAATGTTCGCGCTGCGATAACGATCTAAACCTTCGTCAACTATGCTCCTTCGGTTCTGGAACAGGCCTCGTGCTTGTTCCAGATTTTTTTTTTAAAATTTCTGGAGAGCCCCGGCCATTGAAAATATAAACTAGATATCCTGGAAAAATGGACGGTTGGTGCAGCGGCGGGCAGGCGAGGCGGCCCTGGCGGCTGCTTTCTTGTTTTGGATTGATCCGCGTCTATCCGCGTTAATCCGCGGCTCTGATATCATCCCTCTTGTGCAGCCCGTACTCTCCGCCGAACAGATCCGAGAGATCGACCGACTTACCGTTGAAAACTATCACACGTCTTCCCTGCTGCTGATGGAAGCTGCGAGCGGCGCCTGCATGGCGGCCATCCGCACACGCCTCAGCGACGACCTCACCGATCGCAAAGCCCTGATTCTTTGTGGAAAAGGTAACAACGGCGGCGACGGCGCGGCGCTCGCGCGGGCCATGTCACGCGCCGGCACGCATGCTAGCGTCGTCCTCTTCGGCAAGCTTGCGGAGACGTCCGGCGATGCGCGCACGAACTTTGAGTCGGTTGCGCGTCTGGCGAGTTTCAAGGCTGGCTCACCGGAGTCGCCGCCGCCGATTACGTTTATCGAGTGTGAGAGCGTCGCGGCGTGGGAGCAGATTGCGAAACCGCGTGGTGCTTACGACGTCATCGTTGACGCGCTCTTCGGGACCGGGCTGACACGCCCGCTCGAAGGCGTCTTTCTCAAAGTTATCGAGCATCTGGCGATGCTGCGTGAGGCACGCGAGCGCGCCTCGGGTGCACAACCGCTCGTCGTCTCGATCGACATTCCTTCCGGGCTAAACGCCGACAAAGCGAACCCGATTGGACCAGCCGTCCAGGCGGATCTCACCGTCACGTTCACTGCGGCGAAACGGGCGAATGTGCTCTCGCCCGCGTGTGACTTTGGCGGCGAGTTGATCGTTTCGGATATCGGTTCGCCGTCTTCGTTAATCGACGCCGCTCGCCCCTGGCTCTTTGTGACCGAGGCTGAGGACGCGCGGCAGTGGCTGGTGAGCACTCGTTACACGCGCGAGTCGTACAAAAACACACACGGGCACGTTTTGATCGCCGCGGGCTCGCGTGGCTATTCCGGTGCGGCAGCGCTCTGCGGCAATGCGGCGATGCGTTCCGGCGCCGGACTCGTGACGATCGCGACGCCCGTTTCCGCACAGGTGCCTGTTGCGAGCAGCGCGATGCCCGAAGTGATCACCACCGCACTCGCCGAGACAGATCGTGGCGCTGTCAGTGACGAGGCCGCCGCGCACTTTCTGACGCTCGCGGAAAAGACGACCGTGGTCGCGATTGGTCCAGGACTGACTTCTGACGATGAGCGCACGCGTCGTTTTGTTCGCACCGTCGTCGAGCGCCGCACCACACCTTGCGTGATCGACGCCGACGGGTTGAATTCCCTCGCGCCCTGGCCCGCAACACTCCACAGCTCCGATCAGCACCCTCTTGTTTTGACTCCGCATCCCGGCGAAATGCTGCGGCTGATGGGCACCGAAGATAAATCCGCACTCGACGATCGTGTGGCAGCAGCGCGGGACTTTGCGACTGCTCACCACGTCATCTTGGTCCTGAAAGGCTCGCGCCCACTCGTCGCCACACCCGACGGCCGCGTCTTCATCAACCCGACCGGCAACGCCGGCCTCGGCACGGCCGGCGCAGGCGACACCCTCACCGGCCTCATCTCCGGCTTCCTCGCCCAAGCCTACGGTACCCTCAAAGATCGCGCCGACGCCATCAGCACAACCATCGCCGCCCTCTACATCGGCGGCCTCGCGGGCGACTTCGCCGGCCAAAAACTCGGCATGCGCACCATGCTCGCCTCCGACATCCGCGAACACCTCAGCGACGCCATCCGCTCGCTCGATCCGCTGGGCGAACAACCGTGATGTATAATCCGTGGCATAAATTAATTAAGGAGACTTACTGAATGCCATATCCGGAAATCATGATAGCGCCGATGCGGGAGGATTTGACGCGGCTTGGGGTGGAGGAATTAAGAACGCCGGATGCCGTTGATGAGACGATTAAGAATAGCAACGGTACGTTGATGGTCGTCGTGAATTCGATCTGTGGGTGTGCGGCGGGGAAGGCGCGGCCTGGGGTGGCGCTCGCGCTGCAAAATGAGCGGAAGCCCGATAAGGTTGCGACCGTCTTTGCGGGGGCGGATATTGAGGCTACAGAGCGCGCACGCAGTTACTTTACGGGTTATGGACCATCGTCGCCGTCGATTGCGTTGTTGAAGGATGGAAAGCTGGTTTACATGCTCGAGCGGTACCAGATCGAAGGACGTGATGCGCAGCAGATCGCAGGAGAGTTGACGCGCGCTTTTGAAGAGTACTGTTAACCACAGATCACACGGATCAAAAATCCGGATTTTTTATCCGCGTTCATCCGCGGCCCAATAACTTCATCACCTCGGAATGCAGCAACACCACGTCCGGTGATTGCTGCAACGCGAGGAAGTAATTCTTCTGAAACTCACTTCCCGTTTCCGCCGGGGCCAACAACGCCTTCGCCCTCTCAAACAACGCGGTGGCATCGGCTTCAGTCGCGGGTGTCTCCGCGTGCGGATCGAGGGTCTCGTCAATCTGCACAATCAGCTCGGAAAGTCGATGCAACCAGTCAAACCAAGGGTCCTTCAACACAAGCTGTAAAAACTCATAACTATTGCCGATGCGCCCGCGCGCGCGCTCGTAATCCCTGCGCTCGAGATCCAGCAGCGTTTTGTGCAGCCGCAACAATCCCACCCGCAACGCCTTCAAACTTTCCCTCGTCGTATCCGATGCTCGTTCGTTTTCCATAAACCTTCCCTCTTAGCTCGCTATGTTATGATCCCGCCGATGCCTGGCGCCATCTCCCTCAACACTTCGATTGAGGATCTTCACAGTTTCAAGATCGCACGTTTAGGTCAGATCCTCTCTCACAAACTCGCGAAAGCCCTCGCGGCGCAAACGCACAAGAAAAACGCGGCCGACGTCACGGTCGAAGATCTGCTCAACTACTTCCCGATGCGTTACGAGGATAGATCCCGGCCCGCTTTGATCAAAGACCTGCATGACGGCGCTGAGGCCTCGCTCGAGCTCACCGTCACTAAAACGCACGGCTATCCGGTGAGAAATCCGCGCGGCTACGGCAGAGCGCAACTCTACATCTTCGAGGTCTCGGGCATCGATGGTCCAATGACCGGCCGCGAAGTAATCGTCTGGTGGTTTGTCTCGGGCCGTCGCGCGTACGACATCGTCAAGTACTACACCGCAAAACTCACGCGGGGAACGCGTTTCATCACTTTCGGTCGCTGGGAATGGGAAGCACGCCGTAACACTTTCAAGCTGAGACTCAATAATGCTGCCGATGAGCTCGAAGTCCTTTTACCACCGTCAGAAGAAATAGAAATCGATCCCGAACAAAGCGAAGAGAACCAGCCGGATCCTTCACTCGCGGCGATTCACGTCGGTCGCCGAGTGCCTGTCTATCGCAAGCTCGGCGAGTTTAACTCGAAACGCGTGCGCGAGATCGTGCACGCTGTTCTCTCGCAGCTCACCGATAAGACGATCGAAGAAACACTGCCCGCGGATCTGCGGCACCGCGCGAAATTGATCGGCCGCGCTCAGGCACTGCGCGAGATCCACTTCCCACCGCCTGACGTCTCGATGCTCGACTACGAACGATCGAAGAGCGCGGCGCATGTGCGGATGATCTTCGAAGACTTCTTCTGGGTCACGTTCGCGATCGGCTTGAAGCGCGGTCAGCGAGAGAAGGAAGTGAAAGCAACGCCGCTGCGTATTGATAAAAGTGTCAAAGATCACATCGGCTCGGTGATGCCTTTCAAACTTACGGGCGCACAGCGAAAAGTCACCGCGCAGATCTTCAAGGACATGCAATCGACTGCGCCAATGAATCGTCTGTTGCAAGGCGATGTCGGCAGCGGCAAAACGATCGTCGCCGTGATCGCGATGATCGCAGCGATGGAAAACGATCTGCAAACGGCCCTGATGGCGCCGACCGAAATCCTCGCCGAGCAACATGCGCGCAACATCAAACGCCTCCTCGCGAAGACGCCGTATCGTGTGGAGCTGCTGACCGGCTCACTGCGCGCTTCAGAAAAACGACACCTGCAAAATGCTTTGAAGGAAGGTGAGATACACGCGTGCGTCGGCACCCAGGCGCTGATTCAGGAGGCAGTCGCGTTTGAGAAGCTCGGACTCGTCGTCATTGATGAACAGCATCGGTTCGGTGTGATGCAGCGAGCGGAGTTGCGTGCGCGCGGGCTCAATCCCGACGTACTCGTGATGACAGCCACGCCGATTCCGCGTTCGTTAGCAATGACGGTTTACGGCGATCTCGACGTGTCGATCATCGACGAGCTGCCGCCGGGCCGCACACCGATTGAGACCCTCGTGTTTGGTGAAGATCAGCGACAGGAAGTGAAACGTCTGATCACGCGCGAGGTCAAAGCAGGTCGACAGGTCTATGTCGTTTACCCGCTGGTCGAAGAGTCGGAGAAGATGGATCTCAAGGACGCGACGCGGCGCTACGAGTACCTGCGCGACACGGTTTTTCCGAGACTCAAGGTTGGCCTCTTGCACGGCAAGATGAAACCGGCTGAAAAAGAGAGTGTGATGAGCGCGTTCGTTGCGGGCGAGATCAAGATCCTGGTTTCGACGACCGTGATCGAAGTCGGTGTTGACGTGCCGAATGCGTCGGTGATGATCGTGGAGCATGCGGAACGCTTTGGTCTTTCGCAGCTTCACCAGTTACGCGGGCGTGTCGGACGTGGGGCTGAGAAGAGCTATTGCATACTGCTGACGAGTGACAAAAAGACGGCAGTCGCCGAGGAACGTCTCGGGATCATGGCAGAAACGAATGATGGATTCAGGATCGCGGAGAAGGATCTGGAGCTGCGCGGGCCGGGTGAGTTGTTGGGGACGAAGCAATCGGGATTGCCGGAGTTTCGCATCGGAAACATCGTGCGCGACCAGGAGATACTCGCGCAGGCAAAGCAGGAAGCTGAGTATTATCTTGGGAAACCGAAGTCAGTCGTGACTGCAAAGATGATCGCGCGCATCAAAAAAGATCCACGCTTCGGACTGGCGGCAATCGGATGAGAATTATTGCGGGAGAGTACAAGGGGCGGAAATTGAAGAGTCCGCCGTCGCTGAATGTGAGGCCGACGTCAGATCGGCTGCGCGAGACGCTTTTTAATGTGATTGTGCCGCGAATTGAAGAGGCACGGTTTCTTGATCTGTGTGCGGGGTCGGGCGCGGTGGGGATTGAGGCGATTTCACGTGGCGCAAGTCACGTGACGTTTGTCGATCGCTCGCGGCGGATGTGTAAGTTGATCGAGTCGAATGTGGAGCTGTGCCGGATTCCCGAGGAGCAATGGGTGATTTACTGTTCTGAAGCGAATGAGTTTTTAAAGCAGAGCAAAAACGAGAAGTGGGACATCGTCTACTTCGATCCACCGTACAAAGAAGACTATCTCAAGACGCTTCAGCTACTCGGTAACAACGAGCTCGTCATCGCCGAGCACCATCACAAAACCGATCTGCCTGATTCGATCGGGAACCTCCACCGCATGAGAATACTCAAACAGGGCGATTCGGCTTTGAGTTTTTATGGAAACGCGGATGAACGCGGATAAACGCCGATCTGATCAGCGTTCATCTGCGTTCATCCGCGGCTGTTTTTCTTGTTTTGATCCCGTCACGCGGGATCTGGTGTGGGCCTTATCAACCCTCTATCGTACTCATCGCCGTTACGGCGCGTTTTTCGTACGCCGCAATGGTGGCGATGTTTTTCTTCTCCACCTCCGTCAGCGTCGCCTCACTGAAATTCGGATCCGCCTTGTACCAGTCAAAGCTCGAGAAGTATTTCTGGAGCCACGCCTCTTTGAAGACCTTGCCGTGACGCGCATAAATCTCCTGCCGCATTTGGCTTGCGTCTTCGATGAACAACCCTTCGAGCAACGCGCGCGTGATCGGCTTCGTGCCTAACTCCTGGTGAATCTTGTTCTCGTACTTGACGATCGTCTCGACGTTGAGCTTGTCGTTGCCGGAGAGCTCTTCATCCTTGAAGTTCTCATCAGGCGCGTACCACGGCTGGAAGAAGAAATACTGCTGCAACCACTCCGCGCGGAACATGCGACCATGTCGCGCGTAAACTTCATTTCGCAACAGGCGCAGCTCGTGCAAGCTGAGCCCGCGCAGCATCTGCTCGGTGAGCGCGCGGTTTTCGAAGAACTGCATGTCGCCCGGCAGCACCGCGACGTTGCGCTGCTTCTTCTGCGCGCCGCTCAGTATCTCCAGGTTCTTGCGCTCAACCGCCGAGAGCTTCTTCGCGTCGTACTTGTCATCAGGAAAGTACCAGTAACGCTCTTCGAAGTACTGCTGCAACCATGGCTCATCATCAAAGCGCTTGCCATGAATCGCCTCGACTTCCGCGACTAACACTTTCCACTCCGCGCCACTGTGCTTGCCGAGCTTTCGCGGCGTGATCTGGCGATCGCGCCAGTAACGCATGTCGCCGGGCTGGATAAACTCGTGTTTCGCGGCTTCGGCAATACGGATCAGGTCGAGATTGCGGCGCTCCATGTCGTTGAGCATGGAGTTTTTGAATTCCGGATTGGCCTTGTACCACGGCTGCTCTTCCAAATAGAGCTTGATCTCGTTGTCTTTGAAGACGCGGCCATGGCGGCCGAAGATGATCCCACGCAGCAGCTTAAGATCATACATTTCCAGCTTTGCAACCTGACCTTGTTTGAGCGAGGTCTTGCTGAAATCGAGATCTTTCAGTGGGTCCAACATGTCCTGGCCCATGACGGCGCAGGCACAAAGAATTATCAACGCAAGGGGGCGAACAAACATGAGTTCCTCACTTTTTAACCGCGGATGAACGCGGAAAAGACGGATTTATTAGCCGAAGATGTCGCGGACTTTATCAACCAGGCCTTTGCTTTCAAGATCTTTGTTTTCGACCTCTGCCAATTGCTCGAGCAGCCGGCGTTGTTCGCGTGTCAGCGTGGTTGGCGTGATCACGGTCACGGAAACAAACAAGTCGCCTCGACCGCGCCCGCCGAGTACAGGCATGCCCTTTCCTCGCAGTCGAAAGACGGTGCCGGTCTGAGTGCCCATTGGGATTTTCAACTTCTCTTCGTTTTCAAGCGTCTTGACCATTACGTCTGCGCCCAACGCCGCCTGCGCGAAGGTGATCGGGACGGCCTCGTACAGGTTGCTACCTTGTCGCTCAAACTGCTCATGCTCGGCTACGTGGATAACCACGTACAGGTCACCCGACGCGCCACCCTGAGTGCCGGCCTGCCCTTCACCAGATACGCGTAAACGAGAGCCGGTTTCGACTCCTGCCGGAACTTTTACTTCCAACTGTTTCTCACGCTCGATGCGGCCGGTGCCGTTGCAGTCGGCACACGGGTTCTTGATCACTTTCCCCGTGCCGCGACAAACATGGCACGTTCGCGAGACTGAGAAGAAGCCCTGCTGGTAACGGACCTGGCCACTGCCAGCGCACGTCGTACAGTTTTCCGGCTGGCTTCCAGCGGCTGCGCCTGAGCCTTTACACGTTTCGCAAGACTCGAGCCGCGGAATGCGCAGTTGTGCCGTCATTCCGTTAGCTGCTTCTTCGAGCGTGATCTCCAGGTCATAACGAAGATCGGCGCCGCGTTGCGCCGAGCTGCGACGCGAACCACCGCGACCGCCACCAAACACATCTCCAAACCCAAACAGGTCGCCGAGGATGTCTTCGATTCCACCAAAACCGGGCGCGCCCCACGAGCCCGCGCCCGCGGCGCTGCTCGAAACGCCCGCGTGGCCAAAACGGTCGTAACGCTGGCGCTGCTGCGGATCCGAGAGGACGCTGTAGGCTTCGGCAGCTTCTTTGAACTTCTCTTCCGCACTCGCGTCGTTGGGATTCTTGTCCGGGTGATATTTGACTGCGAGACGCCTGTAGGCGCTCTTGATTTCCTGATCCGTAGCGGTGCGGCTTACGGCTAAAACTTCGTAATAATCTCGTTTACTCATTAATAACCTCTTCTCTGCGTGACCTCTGCGCTCTCTGCGCCTCTGCGGTGAACTTAATTTATAGTAATTTTCACCGCAGAGGCGCAGAGAACGCAGAGGTCACGCAGAGTTATTCACTATTAACTGCATCTGCTTCGGGGTCCAACATGGCGGATGTGAGTTGCCCGGCGATGCGCTCCACTTTACTCGTAGCAATTTTAAGCTCGTCCAACTTGTCTGACTTAAGTGCGACCTCCGCTTCGTCGAAGATCTTTTCCGCGCCGTCCTGCTCGATTTCCGGCAGCAAACCACCAAACTTCGCAAACGACTTCTGCGTGTTGCGCAGCAGCGAATCGAGCTTCGTCCGCAAGACGAGAACCTCTTTCAGGTTCTTATCGCTCTCCGCAAAACTTTCCGCTTCGTGGATGAGCCTGTCAATCTCCTCCGGCGTCAGGCCCGACGTCGGTATGATCCGCATCTGCTGCTCACGGCCGGTGGCTTTGTCCTGCGCGGAAACGGATACGATACCATTTGCATCCACTTCAAACGAAACCTCGATCTGCGGCACGCCGCGCGGGTTCGGCGGAATGCCAACCAGCTCGAATTTCCCGAGCGAGCGATTGCCTTCCGCGACCTCGCGCTCACCCTGCAAAATGTGAATCTCAACTGATGACTGGTTGTCGACGACAGTTGTAAACGTCCGGCTCTCGCGCAGTGGGATCGTCGAATTGCGCTCGATGATCTTCGTGAACAAACCGCCACGGGTCGCGAGGCCGAGGCTCAGCGGGAGGACGTCGAGGAGAACGATGTCTTTCACGTCCCCATTCAACACGCCGCCCTGGATCGCCGCGCCCATCGCCACTACTTCGTCCGGATTGATCTCCGAAGACGGCTTGCGACCGAAGATCTTCTCGACTGTGCGCTCGACAATCGGCGAGCGCGTCTGACCACCGACGAGGATCACTTTGTGAACATCTGACGGCTGTAGCTTCGCGTCTTTCAGCGCCGTCTGGCACGGCTCGATCGTCTGTTCGACGAGATCGCTCACGAGCGTCTCAAACTGCTCGCGCGTGAGCGTCTTGTTAAGGTGCTTCGGACCGGTCGCATCCGCAGCGATGAACGGCAGGTTGATGACGGTTTCATTTGTAGTCGATAGATCACACTTGGCGCGCTCTGCGACCTCTTTCAGTCGCTGCAAAGCAAGCCGGTCCTGCTTGAGATCGATTCCCGTGTCGGTCTGAAACTGTCCCGCCATCCAGCTCATGATCCGTTCGTCGAAATCCTCGCCGCCGAGAAACGTGTTTCCCGATGTGGACAGAACCTCGAACACGCCGTCGTTCATTTCAAGGATCGAGATATCGAACGTGCCACCGCCGAGATCGTAAACCGCGATGCGCTCGACGTTTGACTTGCCGAGGCCGTACGCCAACGCCGCCGCTGTCGGCTCGTTGATGATGCGCTCGATCTTGAGTCCCGCGATCTTGCCCGCGTCTTTAGTCGCTTGTCGCTGCGTGTCGTCGAAGTAAGCGGGGACTGTGATGATAGCGTCCGTCACTGCTTCGCCAAGAAACTCTTCAGCGGCTGCTTTCAAACGTTGCAGGACGATGCCTGACAACTCGGGCGGGCTGTAGTTTCGCCCCTGCACACGCACGCGCGCGTCGCCGTTTGGAGAATCGACGATCTCGAACGGCGCGCTCTCGCGCATCTTCGACACTTCCGGCGAGCTGAACTTCCGGCCGATGAGTCGCTTGACGGCGTGAACGGTGTTCGCGGCGTTCGTGACGGCCTGGCGTTTCGCAATCTGGCCCACGAGCCGCTCGCCCTTCTCAGTGAAACCGACGACGGACGGCGTCGTGCGTCCACCTTCTTTATTCGGGACAATCTGCACCGTGCCGCCTTCAAGGACGGCGACACAGCAGTTGGTCGTCCCTAAATCAATTCCGATCGATTTTCCCATGATTGAAATTAGCCACAAAAAGGCACAAAAGGCACATAACGGTAAATCAACAGAGGGGCTTTGTTGCGCAGCTCATCACAGAAAACATTTTGTGCTTTTTGTGCATTTTGTGGCTATAAATCTTTGTGCCTTTTTGTGGCTCACTTACGTGTTGCAACCTTCACGAGGGCGGGGCGAATGAGTTTGTCGCCGAGGCGATAACCAGCGACCAGCTCCTGCATCACCGTGTCGGGCGCGTAGTCGTCGGTCGGCTCAGTTACCACAGCCTCATGAATGTGTGGATCAAACTGTTCACCAACAGCCGCAATCGGCTTGACTCCGAGCGTTTCGAGCACGCCCGCGAGCTGCTTGCTGATGAGATCCACGCCGCTGAGAAAATGACGAAACTCGTCTGACTCCGCGGCTTTGACCGACGCCTCGGCGTCCAGCGCTCGTTTCAGATTGTCTACCACCGGCAGCAGCTTCGCGGCCAGATCGGCCACCACGCGGTTGTAAGTCTCAGTCCGTTCCCGTTCGACTCGTTTTCGATAGTTCTCGAAGTCTGCCTGGCGGCGCGCGAGATGCTCCTTGAGCTCGGCGTTTTCAGTTTCGACGCGCTTCAGCTCCGAACGTGTCGCAATCAACTCGGCCTTGTCAGGCCCACCGGTGGACTCATCCGGCTCGACGTCGGCTGCCGAAAAGAGATCCTCTTCGTTGAGACTCTCGTCCGTGAGGTCAATCTCTTCGCCTTCGTAGTTTGGATCTTCTCGCGCCATGCTCTCGGCAGACCTGATTTCGTCGTCGGCGTCAGTGAACTTGATTGGGATGCGGTGCGAACCCTTGTCGCGTCTGTCTGATGTCATTAGGAAGGATCGATTCTCGGACTAACGTGCAGTTTGTTCGCCCAGTCGATGCTCAATCAACCGCGCCATGTAGTTTACCATAGCCATTATCCGTGCATATTCAATTCTCATCGGGCCAACAACGCTGAGCGTGCCGATATTGTCATTCGATCCGACGCGATAAGGCGCAGTGATCAAAGCACAGTCGCGCATTGAGGTCGCGGGATGCTCGCGCCCGATGACGACGTGAACGTCGCCCGGATAATTCGCCGCATCGTGAACACATTCATTCAGTATCTTGATCAGGCGCGACTTCTCTTCAAACGTCCGGAACAACTCGCGCATACGCTCCATATCGACAAATTCCGGTTTCGTAAGTATGTGGGAAGTGCCGTCGACATAAACGTCGCCGCTCGTTTCCTCGCCTTCGAGACTCCGCTCACACAACAAGATCGCGTTTTGCAACAGTCGATCGTAAAGCGCCTTCTCTTCTGTCATCAGCTCGACGATCTCGGCGCGGATCGCGAGCAGGCTCTTTCCGCTGAACTCTGTATTTAAATAACGTGCAGTGCGATCCAAGTCGTCCTGAGTTAAATCATCGGCAACGCGAATCACTTTGTTGTGAATGATGTTCGCGGTTGAGACGAGCACGACGAGAATGCGCTTGTCCGGCAGCAGCATGAACTCGATGTGATTCAGTCGATTATCTGCGAGCGACGGCGACACGACGATGCCGACGTTCTGCGAGAGCGCTGAGAGCACGTGCGACGCTGTTTCCATCAGTCGATCGGGAGACGAACCCGCGTCGATCGAAGAGAAGAGATGGTCGATGGCTTTCAAATCAGTGCGCGACAGGCGTGCTTCACCGAGCATGTTGTCGACGTAGTAACGATACCCCTTGTCAGTCGGCACGCGACCGGCGGAAGTGTGTGGCTGTTCGACAAAACCAGCCTCCTCGAGGTCGGCCATCACGTTGCGAATCGTCGCGGGACTCCATCCGAAGCCGTGTGAGAAGCGATCGGAGAGCACACGTGAGCCGACCGCCTCGCCAGTGACGAGGTGTTCTTTGATCAGGGCGGCGAGTAGTACCTCCGCGCGGGAGTCCAGGCCGGCCTTCTCAGTCGTTTGCAGATTTGAGGCTCTCCGGGGCATTGCTTGGAGTATACAAAGTTCTCCTCAGATTGCACAGATTGGGTCCAATCCGCGTAATTCGTAGCTATTCAACTGTTGAAATAATGAGACTTACCCGACCCTCCCGCCAAAGGTTGACGCGCTGCATCTACGATCCTTAAGATTAGTCACCCGAATCCGCTGTTTGCCGCTCCGAGTTACCGCCATGAATGAAGTAAGAAAATTTTTCGCCGACGCATTTCGACATATGGGCGGGAATCGCGGTGTGCCTGCGATTGAGGTCCGCTATTATCCTTACGCCGGACTGCGACACACGATTCGTTTGCGGTCGGGAAGGGTTTACGTGCGGCTCTCGGACATCTTCAAAGACGCCCCCCCGGAAGTGGTGCGCGCGCTCGCGTGGATCCTCGTAGCGCGGCTGCTCGGCAAGCGAGTGCCGACAATTCATGATCGAGTTTATCGAGATTACTCGTTGACTCCTGCGGTGATGCGCTCGTCTGATCTGGCGCGTCGCGGGCGTGGTCGCAAGATGATCTCCACCGCGCAGGGCGAGGTTTATGATCTTGATCGAATGTTTGGCAAGTTGAATCGACGCTACTTTGACGGCGCGATTCCGAAGCCGACGATCACCTGGTCGCAGCGCCGGACCAAGAGCATTCTCGGTCATCACGACCACATCTACGACAGCATTACCATCAGCAAGACGTTGGACTCATCCGATATTCCGGAGTGGTTCGTCGAGTACATCCTTTATCACGAGATGCTGCACATCAAGCATCCGGCACGTTTGATCAACGGGCGGCGTTATTACCACACGAGCGCGTTCCGCCAGGACGAGCGCAAGTTTCCGTATTACGACCAGGCGCAGAAATGGCTCGAGCGCCTCGCACGCCTGCGCCGCGTCCCACGCGCCCGCGCGGCGTAAGTCTTGGAACTATTTGCGGCTAATAGCGTTTCTATAAGCGAGGTAGGTGGGCTCCTCAAAAAGGGCGGTCTTTCTGGAACCAGTTTCAGGAGGCCGCCCTTTTATTTGAACCACGCACCTCCTTGGAGTGCGGCGGCCGGGGGCCGGTTTTGTATTGATGATAAGCCATCCACGGCAAAACGGCGGCCAGGCC
>Ga0081539_10004213_pt1 | contig 16213 bp, 15 predicted proteins | sample TabmetS4T2R2_FD_71023 | JGI IMG/M metagenome (GOLD analysis project Ga0081539, IMG submission 71023) | Tabebuia heterophylla rhizosphere microbial communities from the University of Puerto Rico - S4T2R2 | ecosystem: Host-associated > Plants > Roots > Rhizosphere ...
TCGCGCTTTACACCCTGATCTTCTCCAAGATCATCGGGTTGCGCTTCAGGGAGGTCGAGGGCAACCCGCAGCTCAACTACGGCCTGTACATCTACTGCGCGTCCGTGCCTTTCTCGGCCTTCGCCGAGTCCCTAACCAAGTCCACCAACACCATTCGCCGCAACGCGATGCTGGTGCAGAAGATGGTCTTCCCCATCGAGATCCTGCCCATGATCACGACGCTAACGTCCATGGCGGACAAGCTGCTCGGGCTCGGGATGCTCGTGGCCGTCCTCGGGTTCATAGCCTACGTGCTGCAGTGGGACGGGTACGCGCTGCACTGGACGCTCGTGCTCGTACCGGCGCTCGCCGCGATACAGCTGGTCTTCATCACGGGTTTGAGCTACATATTCACGGTGATAGGGGCGTACCTGCCTGACGTGCGGGAGACGCTCAGGGCGGTCGTTCGGGCCATGTTTTTCTTCACTCCGATCATTTGGCCCGTGAGCCGGGTCGAGGGAACGAAGTTCGAGTGGGTCCTCACCTGGAATCCCATGGCCTACGTGGTCCAGTCTTATCGCGGTTTGATCATCACCGGAGAAGTGCCCTCCATGACCGCCACGTTCTGGTTCACGGTGCTCGCGGTCGCGGTGCTAGTGGTGGGCTTCGCACTCTTCCACCGGGTCAAGAAGCAGTTCGCGGACCTGATCTGATGCCCCCCGTAATACGCCTCCAAGGCGTCTCCAAGAGCTACCGGATGTACGACCGTCCGATAGATCGGCTCAAGGAAGCCGTCAGCTTCGGCAGGATCAATCGCGGACGCGACTTCTGGGCGCTCAGGGACATCAACCTGGAGGTGGAGCCCGGAACGACGCTCGGCATCCTGGGGCGAAACGGGGCTGGCAAGAGCACGATGTTGCAGGTGGTTTCCGGTGTTCTGCAGCCTACCACGGGGACCGTCGAGACGGTCGGACAGGTGGTGCTCCTCCAGATCGGCGCTGGTGTCAACCCGGACTTCACGGGCCGGGAGAACGTGATGCTCAACGGCCTGATGCTGGGCATACCCCGCGAGAAGCTGCTAGACCGCTTCGAGGAGATCGAAGCCTTTGCCGACATCGGGGAGTTCATGGACCAGCCGGTCAGGACCTATTCCAGCGGCATGCGGGCGCGCCTGGGATTCGCCGTGGCGGTGAACGTGGAACCTGACATCCTGATCGTGGACGAGACCCTCTCCGTCGGGGACGCGATCTTCAAGGCCATGGGCATCCAGAAGATGCTGGAGTTAAGGGACCGGGGAACCACGATCCTGTTCGTCACCCACGGCACGGGCATGATCAAGAACTTCTGCAACGAGGCGCTGCTCCTCCATCGCGGGGAGATGCTCTACCGCGGCGGCACCGCAGAGACCATGGACCGCTATCAGGCGCTCCTCTCCAGCGTCGAAGCCCAGAGAAACCGCCAGCGCGAGGACGCGGGGTACGAGATCGAGATCCAGGACGACGAGGACATGGAGGGCCCGGTCTTCAAGGAGAACCCGGAGCTGGAGGAACGGGTGCCCGGCCTCAGGCACGGCACGGGGGAGGCCAGGATCATGAGCGTGGAGATCCTGGACGAGAACGAACGCCCGGTAAGAATGGTGGATTCCCTGACCACCGCAACAGCCAGGGTCCATCTCCAGTTCACGGAGGACGTGAAGAAGAGCAACCTGGAGATCACGCTCCGCAACAAGGCGGGGCTCGACGTGTTCTCGACCAGCACGAACGCCCTGAACACACCCCTGAACAACATGCGCAAGGGGGGACGCGCGATCGTGGACTTCACCTTCGAGGCGTGGTTGCAACCCGGCCAGTACAGCGTGACGGCGGCTGTCCACTCCACCAAGAGCCGGAACACGTTCCTGGACTGGGTGGACGTGGCGGCCGTCTTCAAGATAGAACGCGCCAAGGGCCAGGCCGCCATCCCCGGCCTGGTCCGCCTGCCCGCCTCGGCCGCGGTCCACGATCCGGATTCGGCCCACCGGGACGCCTGATCCCCCGTCCGACGTGCCCGCCCGCGTAAGCGTCGTCATCCCCAACTGGAACACCCGGAAGTTCCTGGGTCCCTGCCTGCGCTCGCTGCGGGAACAAACCTTCCGGAATTTCGAGGTTATCCTGGTAGACAGCGGCTCGGAGGACGACTCTCTCTCCTACGTCGCCGGGAACTTCCCAGAGGTCCAAACCATCGCCCTGGGGGAGAACCGGGGCTTCTCCGGTGCGGTGAACGCCGGGATAGGGGCGTCGGATACGGAGCTCGTGGTCCTCTTGAACAACGATACGGAGCAGGACCCGGCCTGGCTCGCAACGCTGGTGCGGGCGGCGGAGGGACACCCGAAGGCCGGCTCGTTCGCGAGCAAGTTGCTCGACTTCCGCAATCGCCAGGTCCTCGACGGGGCCGGGGACGCGCTGCGCAAGAGCGGGCTGCCGTATCGCCTGGGCCACGGCGAGCTCGACCTCGGGCAGTTCGACAAGCCCGTTCCCGTGTTCGGGGCGTGCGCGGCGGCGGCCATGTACCGGCGCGAGATGTTGGACGAGATAGGGCTCTTCGACGAAGATTTCTTCGCCTACTGCGAGGACGGCGATCTCTCCTTCAGAGCCCAGCTCGCCGGATATTCCTGCCTCTACGTCCCCGGCGCCGTCGTCTACCACGTGGGCAGCGCCTCTACCGGCGGCAAACGCAGCCCGACGGCAACGCGGCTTGGGACCCGCAACAGCATTTGTCTTCTGGTCAAGAACCTCCCGTCCCCGCTCGTGCCTGGCATCCTGCCAGCCTTCGTGGCGGGCCAGCTATCACGCCTCGTCGTAACGACGCTCACGGGCGTGCTGCCCGCCCACCTGAGGGGCCTGGCGGGGGCGCTGCGCCTGCTTCCGCTGATGCTGCGCAAGCGGCGGCTCATACAGCGCCGCAGACGCATCCCGGCGCCACGCGTCAAGGAGCTGCTCGACGGCTCTTCCACGGCGGCGCGGGCGAGCGTCCGGCGCAGGATACGTCACGCCTTCGTCGGAAAGCGGCGCCGCCGATGAGGTTCTCCGCGATCATCGTCAACTTCGCCTCGTGGCCGTACACGCTGCGGTGTGTCGAGTCGCTGCTTGCGACGGGCTACGGGGAACTGGAGATCACGGTCGTAGACAACGACGACGAGCCGGTCCCCGGCCTCCCGCCCGGCGTAAGGCTCATCGAAACCGGCGAGAACCTGGGCTTCGCGCGGGCGCACAACCGCGGCATCCTGGCGTCGGACGGGGACTGCGTGGTATTCGCCAACCCCGACACGCTGGTGGAGCGGGACTTCTTCGAGAACCTGGCCGCCTTCTTCGAGAAAAATCCCGAAGCCGGCGTCGTTGGGCCACGCATCATGGACGACTCCGGGTCGGTGCAGCTCTCGGCCAGGAAGGAGATCGGCTTCGTCTCTGGCCTTCTGGGCCGGACCTCGCTCCTGACGCGCCTCTTCCCCAAGAGCGCGGTGGTGCGGCGCCTGTTCCCCGCATCGGAGCAGCACGATGGCCCGGCCGTCGTGGACTGGGTCTCGGGGGCGTGCATGGCTGTGAGGCGGGATCTCCTCGAAGAGCTCGGGGGTTTCGACGAGCGATTCTTCATGTACTTCGAGGACGCTGACCTTTGCCGCCGCGCCCGGGAGGCCGGCTGGCTCGTCTACTACCTGCCCGGCATCGAGATCGTCCACCACACCGGCAAGAGCAGCCGCAGCAAACCGCTCGCCACCTGGCGGCTGCACAAGAGCGCCTTCCTCTACCACCGCAAGCACGGCCCGCACGGGCCACTCGGCCTCTACAGCCTCATCATCCTGATCGGGCTGGCCGCGAGGGCTTTGGTGAGGCTGGCCAGCTCGTTCGCCGCGGGCCAACGGGACTTGAGGAAGTGATCTCCTCCATCCGGTTCTATTGATCCTCACCCCAATGGCAGGAGGACCGGTTGCGCGAACACGCAGCGCCCTCGACGATCTCCCGCCGGACGCCGGTCTATGGCTGTCGCTCACCTTCCTCGAACCTGCGCGTGGGGACGGTCAGGCGCTCGTAAATGGCTTCGGCCTCGGCGATCAGACGTTTCCGTTTCGGGTGTGCGAGCTCGTGTTCTAGCTCGCGCTTGATCTTCTCCCTGACGGCCGAGGGACGCGAGATCTCGGTCTCCCGCGCTGCCGTACCGCGCTTCCTCTCGTAGGTTCTGTCTATGCGGGCTAGCACCCTGCCCACGCTTTTCTTGTTGTGGCGAAACCGCGAGAAGCTGGTCCCGAACCTGGCGTTCAGGCGCTCGATAACCTTCCCGTAGTCACCGGTCACCTCCTCGAAGAGCCCAAGGACGTACCCGTCGCGGTGCCTGGCGACGGTTCCGTAGAACGAGATGTAGTGCTTGAGGGCCAGGTCTACCGATATCGGGTCTCGTATGGCCAGGGAGAGCACGGCGTCCCTGGGCTCCCTGATCAGCACGAGGGTGGGTATCCGCCAACGGACGGCCCGGATAACCTGCGCCGGGACGTGGAGGTGGTGGGCAATACGCACATCCTGCTTCTGCGCCTGCCTGAAAGCCACGACGGCGAAGGTATTGGCCGACCTTGGGAATCCCTCTATGACCAGCTGCGTGGCCGGGCTTACGACGTGCGTCCGGTTCGTGCGCGCCAGCCGGTAGAGCCCGAAGTACACGGCAGGCCACTTGCCAGCGTGAATCTGCAACCACGCTTCGAGGCGGGGAAGGATGGCCTTCATGCCCGCCACCCCTTCGCCCCCACGCGGTCTCGCGCCGTGAGAGCGCGAACGCCGCCGCTCCCGATCAACGGCCGGCTCCAGAGGCATACCGGGGTAGCTTTTCGGCAGGCACAAGAGCAAGGCAGGGCGCGTCGTGATCCCTCTCCGACAGGGCCGGCTCCCCAACGGGCCAATCTATCCCTATCTCCGGGTCGTTCCACAGGATGGCTCCCTCGGCCCCGCGGTTGTACGGGGCCGTGCACTTGTAAGAGAGCAACGCGCCCTCGCTCGTCACCTGGAAGCCGTGGGCGAAGCCCTCCGGAACCCAGAACTGGCGGTGGTTCTCCCCCGATAGCGTGACGCCGGTCCACTCCCCGAAGGTCGGGGAGCCAGCCCGTATGTCCACGGCCACGTCGAAGACCTCGCCGCGCGGGACGTTGAGCAGCTTGCCCTGGGCGTCCGGGTTCTGGTAGTGGAGGCCGCGCAACACGCCGCGCTGCGAGAAAGAGAGGTTGTCCTGTACGAAGCGGTGGGGAAGCCCGGTCTCCCGGTAGCGGGCCTCGTTGAAGGTCTCCATGAAGAAACCCCGCGAGTCCCCGAAGACGTCGGGCTCGATGATGAGAACGCCGGGGAGGAAGGTTTCTATCACCTTCACTGACGGCCTTCTTCGTTCACGAGAGCCAGGAGATACTGGCCGTAGTTGTTCCTGGCCAGGGGTTTCGCCAGACGGGCCACCTGTCCTGCGTCTATGTAGCCCATGCGGTAGGAGATCTCCTCCGGGCACGAAACCTTCAAACCCTGGCGCTTCTCGATGGTCTCGATAAAGGTACTGGCCTCCAGCAGCGCCTCGTGGGTGCCCGAGTCCAGCCACGCCATCCCCCGACCCATCACCTCAACGGAGAGCCCGCCGCGCCGCAGGTACTCCAGGTTCACGTCCGTGATCTCCAGTTCCCCCCGCGCCGACGGCTCCAGCCCGCCCGCGATCTCAATCACTTCGTTGTCGTAGAAATACAGCCCCGTGACCGCGAAGTGAGAGCGCGGCCGCACCGGCTTCTCCTCGATGGAGATTGCCGTGCCATTACCGTCGAACTCGACCACGCCGTATCGCTGGGGATCCCTCACGTAGTACCCGAAGACCGTCGCGCCGTCCGTCTGCGCGGATGCGTTTCGCAGCGTCGTTCCGAAACCTTGGCCGTAGAAGATGTTGTCCCCGAGCACCAGCGCCACTGCGCTGTCGCCGACGAACTCCCGCCCTACCACGAACGCGTGGGCGATGCCGAGCGGCTCCGGCTGGACGGCGTACTCCAGGGAGATGCCCCAGTGGGAGCCGTCGCCAAGTAGTTGCCGGAAACGGGGCAGTTCTTCCGGGGTGGAGACCACCAGTATCTCCCTGATGCCGGCGAGCATCAGGGTGCTCAAAGGGTAGTAGATCAGGGGTTTGTCGTAGACCGGCAAGAGTTGCTTGCTGACCACGTGTGTCAGCGGGTACAGCCGCGTCCCCGACCCACCGGCCAGCACGATGCCCTTCCTGTCCGCTCCCGCCATCACCGTTCCAGTCAACCACACTACGGGCCGGCGGGCTACCGCTGGAAAGCCGTCATACCTCCTCTGCTAGACTCCCACCGGACGCCATGAGAGACCTCGTGAACAACACCCGGCGCTCGCTAAAGCGCATCGTCAAAAGCAGCCCCAGGGCGCGGGCGGCCTTCTACCGCCTGCGGGGGGGACTCCACGCGGCGCTGGTCAGGGCCAGCGGGTTCCGAACGAGGCACGGAGACCGAATACGTCTTGGTCCCAACCCGGATAACGTGGTCTGGATCTTCTGCACCAGCCGCAGCGGGAGCACCTGGCTGAGGAACATGATGCGGGATCTGGTGGATTGCCAGGTGTGGGAAGAGCCCAAGGTGGGCCAGCTCTTCGGAGGGTTCTACGACAGGTCCCTGGAGGGCCAGCTAGGCTCCACCAACTTCGTGATGGGAGATCCCACGCGAAGGGTCTGGACGCGCGCCCTGCGCAACTTCGTCCTGGACACCGCCGGGGCCGCCCATCCCAACCTCAACCCGCGCCAGTACCTGGTTGTGAAGGAGCCCGACGGCGCCATAGGCGCCCCGCTCTTGATGCAAGCCCTGCCGGAGAGCCGGATGGTGTTGCTGGCCAGAGACCCGAGGGACATCGCCGCTTCCGCCCTTGACGCCCACAAGGAGGGCAACTGGATGCGCGCCGCCCAGGACGCGCGCCGATCAGGAAAAAACATCTCCGCCGAACGCTCCAACGCCTTCGTCAGGAAGCGGGCCGGCAACTACCTGCGTCACATGACCAGGGCCCTGGACGCGTACCAGGCCCACAAGGGGCGCAAGACCCTCGTGCGGTACGAGGATCTCCGGTCGGATGCCGTCGGGACCATGCGGCGTGTCTTTCGCGAGCTGGAGATGCCGGTAGACGACGAAGCCCTCGTCCGCGTGGTGGAGTATTACTCCTGGGAGCGGCTGCCCGAGAGCGAGAAGGGCGCGGGCCGCTTCTACCGCAAGGGCACGCCAGGAGGTTGGCGCGAAGACCTCACGCTGAAGCAGGTCCGGATCGTGGAGGAGGTCACGGCCCCGCTCCTGCGCGAGTTCTACCCGGAAGACGGACAGGCGCGTCCTTGAAACGTCCGGCGCGGGCATGATAGCGTTTCCGGCGGCGTGATCCCGGTCCCTTCACGGACCGATCTCGAAAGGCTGGCTACTTTGGACGTTCGGGCGCAGGCATTCAGGCGGGGTGTGATCCATGGTTACCGCGACTGGCTCCCGGAGATCCCGGACCACGCCATCGCCACCATCGGAGAAGGCGATACTCCCCTCATAGAAGCTCCCCGTGTCTCGGAGCGCGTAGGGGCCCGGGTCTTCCTGAAGTTCGAGGGGATGAACCCGACCGGCTCGTTCAAGGACCGCGGCATGACCGTCGCCCTCAGCCGGGCCAAAGCAGATGGTAACCGCATCTGCGTCTGCGCCTCAACCGGCAACACCGCCGCCTCCGCCGCGGCTTACGCAGCAAGGGCTGGGCTCGAATGCCTCGTCGTCGTCCCTGCGGGCAAGATCGCGATGGGCAAGGCAGTCCAGATCCTGGCCCACGGCGCGAAGATCGTGCAGATCGAAGGCAACTTCGACCAGGCCCTGAAGATCTCGCGCCGCCTGGATGAGGACAGGGGCGACGTAGCCCTGGTCAACTCCGTTAATCCGGACCGCATCCAGGGTCAGAAAACGGCGGCCTTCGAGGTCTGCGAAGTCCTCGGAAGCCCGCCGGACGCCCTCGCCATCCCGGTCGGCAACGCCGGGAACATCACAGCCTACTGGAAGGGCTTCACCGAATGGCGCGACGCCGGACGCGCCGACACCACGCCGAGGATGCTCGGCTTCCAGGCGGAGGGTTCCGCCCCGCTCGTCGCCGGCCACGATATCGAAGCGCCGGAGACGGTGGCGAGCGCCATCCGCATCGGCTCCCCGGCGAGCAAGGTAGGCGCGATGAACGCCGTGCGCGAGTCCGGCGGCCTCATAGAGAGCGTGACGGACGGCGAGATCCTCGCGGCCCAGTCGTTCCTCGCCAGGGAGGAGGGCGTTTTCTGCGAGCCGGCGTCCGCGGCCGGGATCGCCGGGTTGTTCAGGCTGGCGGGCGAGGGACGCGCCCCGGAAGGCACCCTCGTCAGCGTCCTCACGGGCCACGGGCTCAAGGACCCGGACGTGATCCTCCAGAACGCGAAGCTCCCGGAGCCGGTCGCGGCGACCTTCGAGGCCGTTGCGATGTTCATGGACGACCTGTCGTGAACCCCCGGCCAGGACGCGCTCCGCACGTCGAGGACGAAGATCCGGCGCCTTTCAGCCCCTCTCGACTTACGACTTACGACTTACGATCAACGGTCCTTCCATGATCTCCGTGCGCGTCCCGGCCACCTCGGCGAACCTGGGGCCTGGCTACGACGCGGTCGGCCTGGCGTTGTCCCTCTCGGCGCGTATAAGCCTGGACCGTACATCCTCGCCTTCCATCGAGGTGAGGGGTACGGGGGCGGATCTCATCCCGCGCGGGCCCGAGCATCCGGCGTACCGGGCAGCCCGGTTCGTGGCCGAGATAGTGGGCGAGTCAGACGCCCACTTCCGGCTCGTTCAGGAGAACGACATCCCCCCGACGCGCGGGCTAGGGGGGAGCGCGGCGGCCCTGGTAGGTGGGGCCGTCGCGGCAAACGAGATGTTCGGGGGCCAGATCGCGGCCCCCGACCTCCTGAACATCGTCTGCGAGCTGGACGGCCATCCAGACAACGCCGCGCCAGCCCTCCTGGGCGGCCTCGTCATCGGCACCCTCACCCCGGAGGGCGTGAGCGCCGTGCGTCTGGAGCCGACGGACCTCAAAGCCGTGGTCGCCGTACCGGATTTCGCCGTCTCGACCACCGCCGCGAGGCGTGCCCTGCCGGAGCAGATCCCCCACCGCGACGCTGTGTTCAACGTCGGGAGATCGGGGCTCCTCCTCGGCGCTCTGGCGACCGGCGAGTACCACCTGTTGCGCGTCGCCATGCAGGACCGCCTGCACCAGCCGTACCGATCCTACCTTGTCCCAGGTCTCGATGCCGTCATAGAAGCCTCCCTCGCAACCGGCGCTTACGGCGCATGCCTCTCTGGCTCCGGCCCGACGGTGTTGGCCTTCGCACCGGAAGCGAAAGCCAGAAAGATCTCCTCCGCCATGCGGACGGCATTCGAGGAGAGGGACGTTGAGGCGAAAGCGTGGGCGCTGGACGTGGACCTCGCAGGGGCGCGGGTCGAGCCGCCGGAAGGACCGCCGCTCCTGGCCTAGCGTCGGCACGCCACGATCTCAGACCGTGCCGGAGGAAATTCCCGATCTCCTGTTGCCCGGCCGGTCCCGCCCTGCGCCTCAAGGTCGGCAGTGGCACTCCCCTGGCTGTCAACTCGTCCCAGAAGGTCGGCAGCCTCAATGTGGACAAGATGGACGGCCACAACGCCCCCCTTTGGGCAGTGGTAAACAGCAATGCCACCCTCGCGAGCTCCAACGGCGCAACGTCCGTAGCCCGCACGAGCGCGGGAAACCATTCGGTCGTCTTCGACCCCGACGTGAGTCAATGCTCCTACACCGCCACCCTCGGTTCGTCCTCCAGTGCCTTCGTCGGCAACGGTACGGTCCAGGCGACGAACAGCAACCAGTTCGGGAACACCGTTTGGATGCGGACCCAACTCCGCAACGGAACGGAAGTAGATCTCGGCTTCCATCTGGTCGTAAACTGCTGAGCGCGTCGGCGCTCAAGTAGGGGTCTCCACACCGGGCCCCATGACGGCGCTATGGCTTCGGGCTGAGTCCCGGCTGCGGAAACGAGGAGCGCAGGATGGCGTCCCACACCCGGTCCGGCGCCAGACGCCTGAGCGTCATCATCGCCCGCGCTGAAGGCGTGACCGGGTAGCGCGTTCGAGGTTTTCTGGCGGAGATCGCGCGCTCGATGGTCTCCGCGACCTTCTCCGGTTCTCCGCCCAGCCTCGCCAGCAAACCCCTCTCGTAAGTCTGCCGCGTGGCCCGCGCGACGGCCTCCGTGAATCCAGCATAGGGTCCGGGATACGTGTTCTCGGCCATCGAGGCTACGGCCGCCTCGGCGTAGCCCGTGCGGATGATGCCTGGTTCTACCAGGATCACCCTCACCCCGAAGCCCGCCACCTCGAAGCGCAGAGCATCGCTTATCGACTCGACCGCGTGCTTGGTCGCGTGGTAGTAGCCGGCTCCGGGGAAAGTGAGTCTCCCACCCATCGAGGAGACGTTGACGATGCGCCCGAAGCCTTGCCGCCTCATCCCCGGCAGCGCGAGCTGGCACATCCGCGCCAGCCCGAACACGTTGGTCTCGAACTGCCGCCGTACCTTCTCCATCGGCACGGCCTCCACCGCCCCCGACTGGCTGTAGCCCGCGTTGTTGACGAGGACCCCGACCGCGCCCTCCGCCCGCTCGACCTCCTCGACGGCACGGCGCATTGAGTCTTCGTCCGTAACGTCGAGCGAAAGCAGCCTGCATCCGCGCTTTTCCAGATCGGCCATGTCCTCGGCCTTGCGCGTCGTCGCGTACACCGTCCAGCCCGTACCCGCCAACCGCTCGGCCGTCGCGTATCCGATCCCCGACGAGCAGCCGGTGATCAAAACCGCCCTCGAAACACCGATGCCAGCCACCGCATCTCTCCTCTCGGAATTTCTACCCATCATCCCACGATTTCCGGATGGGCGAACCCCAAACGATGACCCTCTGTAAGGCGGAGTTATACTCCGTATAACAACACGGGAGGAGCCGGAGCATGAAGATAGAGCGCGAGTTGTCGGCAAAGTCGTAGAGTAGCGTCGCTCACCTGCCGTAAGGATCCGCAAGGGTTATGCCGGATTCCCGACAAAGTGCGGGCTTAGCCTGTGTGTGGCTATGTGAAGCCCCGCCTCCGATCAACCCGTTCCACTGCGCGCTTCGCGGTCAACGTCTCCCACAGGTCTCGAAGCCGCTCCCGCAAACCGCGGCAGTCAGCGCCGTCGCTCGAACTCCCACTCATCGGAGGACTACGGAACCGAATCTCGTACGCCCAACAGTCTCATGTAGTGACCATTACTTCAGGTGATTCTGTCAATCACAGTTCATTTGGAGAACTCCGCACGTGATTGGCTGCACGGCCACCGGGTGCGTCCGGCAACGGTCGTCACGTTTTATCTTGTAGCAAGGAGCTTTGATGGGCAGAATCGTCGTTGTAGCAACTATGTGCAGCTTGACAAACCCTCTACCGGTGTGTAACCCTTCACGCACTTGCGGGCGAGCAAGCGAGGATCAGGTTGAGCGAAGTTTCACAAACGGCGCGGCGGAAGAAGATCTCGGGCTTGATGCTCAAGATCTCGCGCCTGCTCACCCCGCCGATCCACCCGCGAGTATCCACGCCCGTCGTCCTACCCCCCGCACGACTAATTACGCGGGCGGGCCGGGGCGACGTACTCCGGTCCGCCTAGAGCCGCAGGCGGGACACAAGATCTCCCGTCGCCGGCCGAGGGTTTCGTTTTTGCTTTCGACCTGCATATGGATGGGAGAACCGTGGAGAACACCGCACGCAATATCGAATACAAACCTAGAACGGGCAGCGAGGCGATGTGTGAGGCCTTGCTCGACGAAGGGGTCGAGTACCTCTTCGGGTATCCGGGGGGTGCGATCATGCCTTTCTACGACGCCCTCCCCGATTACCCCCTAAAACACGTCCTCGTCCGCCACGAACAGGCGGCAGCCCACGCAGCCGACGGTTACGCCAGGGCGACCGGAAAGGTCGGGGTGTGCGTGGCAACCAGCGGCCCCGGCGCGACGAACCTGGTTACAGGACTGGCTACCGCACAGATGGACTCGGTGCCGCTGGTTGCAATAACCGGGCAGGTCGGCCGTCCGGCCTTGGGCAAGGACTCCTTCCAGGAGACCAACGTGATGGGCATGACGCTGCCCTTCACCAAGCATTCCTTCCTCGTCGAAGACCCTGACGAGCTTTACCCGACGATGCGGCGGGCGTTCGAGATCGCGCGTTCGGGGAGGCCCGGCCCCGTCCTGGTTGACGTGCCGAAGGACGTGCAGTTCGCCGCGTGCGACCACAACGGGTACCGCAGGCTCAGGGAGGCCGACGAACCGCTCGCGTCACCGGCGCTGGAGCGGGCGGCGATGCTGCTGCGCAACGCGAAGCGCCCGCTGATACTGGCCGGGCACGGCGTTACGCTCGCGGGTGCGGAGATGGAGCTCAGGCTGCTGGCGGAGCGCACGGGCATCCCGGTCGTGACGACGCTGCTCGGGATCAGCGCTTTCCCCGACGACCACCCGCTGTACCTGGGGTGGCCTGGGATGCATGGCATGGCGAGCGTCAACCGGGCGATAGATAGATCCGACCTCCTCTTCGCGGTCGGGATGCGCTTCGACGACAGGATCACGGGCGCCGTAGATCGCTTCGCCCCGAACGCCAAGATCGTGCACATAGACGTTGACGCCTCCGAACTCGGCAAGATCGTCGAGCCAACCGTCGGCATCGCCGCCGACGCGAAACTGGCGATGCGGACCGTCCTCGGCCATCTGGAGGAAGCCCCCGCCGAATCCGGATGCGGCGAATGGCGCGAGGAGCTTGCTCGTAGCCAGGAGCCTGAGAAGAAGCGCCGCGAGGGCGCCCGCGACGAGTACGGCCCCATCCGCATCATGGACGCCATAAAGAAAGCGACCGATGGCGACGTGAGGCTCGTCACGGATGTGGGCCAGCACCAGATGTGGGCCGCGCAGTTCTTCGAGTTCACCAAGAAGAACAGCCACATCACATCGGGTGGCCTCGGGACCATGGGCTTCGCCCTGCCTGCCGCGATGGGCGTCGCCTTCGCGTACCCGGACGATGCAGTGTGGGTCGTGGCGGGTGACGGCGGCTTCCAGATGAACCTGCAGGAGCTGGCGACCATCCGGGATTTCGGGCTGAACATCAAGGTCGCCATCATGAACAACGGGTACCTGGGGATGGTGCGCCAGTGGCAGCAGTTCTTCCACAACCGCCGCTACTCCGAGACACCCATAACCGGGCCGCGCTACGAGGAGATGGCCGCCGCATACGGGCTCGCCGGGCGTACGGTCGAGCCGGGCGGGGATATCGAGGGGGCGATCAAGTGGGCCCAGAACCAGGAAGGGTGCACCATCCTTGACTTCCACATAGATCCTGAGGCCAACGTGTACCCCATGATCCCATCCGGCATGAGCGTGCACGAGATGATCGAAGACGATGGCGCCTAGCACTATCGGTTCCGCCGGCTCGATGACCACATCCAAACTGGAGATTCGACTGGCAGGTGGCATCTACCCGCTCAACCGCTTCCTGATGACCCTCCAGAACAAGCGCGTCCCCGCTTCCGGCATACAGGTGGACGGGGACAGCGAGGCGTCGCGCATCATCCTGACGCTCGACTGCCCGGAGGAGACGGCCCGCCGCTACACGGCCCTCTTCTCCTCGATGGAGGATGTGGAAGAGGTCGGGCCGCCGGCCGGGGATACGGCCGATCCACTAGACAGATAGGAGAACTTTATGGCGCGGGTATACCGTGAGGGAGATATCGGAGACGAGATCACACGCCGCAGGGTCGCGATCCTGGGCTACGGCAGCCAGGGCCACGCCCACGCCCTGAACCTGAAGGAATCAGGCTGCGACGTTACCGTCGGTCTATACGAGGGCTCTAGCAGCCGCGAGAAGGCCGAGAAGGAAGGCCTCTCCGTCGCAAGCGTCGCCGAGGCCGCCGAGTGGGGCGACGTGGTGATGATGACCATCCCCGACGAGCGCCAGCCCCCCGTCTTCAACAACGAAGTCGCGCCGAACCTCGCCGAAGGCGACCTGATGCTCTTCGCCCACGGCTTCAACGTCCACTTCAACCAGGTTGACGTGTCCCCGGACGTGGACCTGGGCCTCGTTGCGCCGAAGGGACCGGGGCACGTGTTGCGGCGAGTATACATCGAGGGTAACGGGCTTCCGGCGCTCTTCGCGGTCCAGAACGACGCATCCGGGCAGGCGCGGGATGTGATCCTCTCCTACGCCAAAGGCATAGGTTGCGCCCGCGCCGGCGTCCTGGAGACCACGTTCGCAGAGGAGACGGAGACGGACCTCTTCGGGGAGCAGGCCGTGCTGTGCGGTGGCCTTTCGGCGCTCCTCACGGCGGGCTTCGAGACGCTGGTGGAGGCCGGATACCAGCCGGAGCTGGCGTACTACGAGTGCGTGAACGAGCTGAAGCTGATCGTTGACCTCATCTACGAGGGCGGCCTCGCGGAGATGCGGTATTCGATCTCCAACACCGCCGAGTACGGTGACTACACCGCGGGGCCGAAGATCGTGGACGACGCGGTACGCGGGCGCATGCGCGGCATCCTCGCGGACATCCAGAGCGGCAAGTTCGCCAAGGAGTGGGTGCTGGAGAACCAGGCCGGGGCCGCGAGCTTCCTGGCGATGCGCCGCCGGGGAGCCGAGTCGCTGGTCGAGAAAGTCGGGCAGGATCTGCGGGCGCTCGCCGCCGAAGGCGTCGAAGCCCCGAGCGGAGGTGAATGATGGGCCGAACAGCATTCAGCGTCTCAGAGGCGGAGTGGTGCTACCACGACGGTGAGCTGGTCAAGGTCGGGGACGTTCGACTATCCCCGGCGACACACGCGCTCAACTACGGTACGGGTGTCTTCGAGGGCATCCGGGCGTACTGGAACGAGCGCAAGGGCACCCTTCAGGTGCTCAAGATGCGCGAGCACTACGAGCGGTTCCAGACATCGGCCAGCATGCTGCACATAGACCTCGGGGCATCCGTCGAGGAGCTATGCGACATTACGCTGGAGATACTGCGTCGCAACACGCCGCGCGAGGATACGTACATCAGGCCGCTCGCCTACAAGAGCGCAACCTCCATCGGGGTGAAGCTGGACATGACGCCCTCGCTCTCCATCTTCACGGCCCCTATGGGAGACTACGTCTCGCTCACGGGGCTGCGGTGCTGCGTCTCGTCGTGGAGGAGGGTCGCGGACAACGCCATCCCGACGCGAGCCAAGATCACGGCTTCATATGCAAACACGGCGCTCGCAGTAGACGCCGCGCACCGTGGTGGCTACGACGATGCGATCTTCCTGACCCACGACGGCTTCGTCTCCGAGGCCAGCGCGGCCAACCTGTTCCTGCTCCGCAAGGGGCAGCTCATCACCCCGCCCCCGACGGCAGACATCCTGGAAGGCATAACTCGCGACGCCGTGATGGAGATGGCTCGTGAGGAACTCGGCCTCGAAACCGAGCAGCGCCAGGTCGGGCGCACGGAACTGTACGCCGCCGACGAAGTCTTCCTTACAGGTACGGGCTTCCAGATAGCGCCCGTCGTGGAGATAGACGACAGGCCCGTCGGCGACGGCGCGATAGGCGAGATGGCCGCGAACCTGCAGCGCATGTACTTCCAGGCCGCACGCGGGGAGTGGGACAAGTACCAGGACTGGACCGTCCCTGTCGAGGTTGCGAAACAGGCGGTTCGATGAGATACTTGCGCCCCTCATGAGGGAGAACTTCTAGACATCTTGCGCGTTTCTCGCCACATCCTACGACTAACCAGGGTGGCCGCCGGGCGAATTATCGGCGCCGGTATCTAGCCGGCTGGCGTAGCCCGCGGTCACCAGACACCAGCGCCTCAGCTTCAATCAAGTTTCAAACGTAGGAGGACGAGACACATGCGTCGAGTAGAGATCTTCGACACCACCCTGCGAGACGGCGAGCAGTCGCCCGGGATCTCCCTTTCGGTGGAGGAAAAAGTAGAGATCGCCCAGCAGCTCGGACGGCTGAAGGTAGATGTGATCGAAGCGGGTTTCCCGATTACAAGCGAGGGAGATTTTGAGTCGGTCTCCCGCATCGCCGCCGAGGTGAAGGGTCCCCGAATCGCCGGCCTCGCCCGCATCCACGAACAGGACATCGAACGGGCGTGGGAGGCGGTGCAGTGGTCGGAGAGGCCGC
>Ga0081539_10004214_pt1 | contig 16212 bp, 12 predicted proteins | sample TabmetS4T2R2_FD_71023 | JGI IMG/M metagenome (GOLD analysis project Ga0081539, IMG submission 71023) | Tabebuia heterophylla rhizosphere microbial communities from the University of Puerto Rico - S4T2R2 | ecosystem: Host-associated > Plants > Roots > Rhizosphere ...
GGGCCGGCGGCTCACGCTCATCGGCATCGTGGTCGGCATCGCCGGCGCGCTTGCCGTGTCGAGACTGCTTCAGCAGACGCTCTTCGAGGTCGACGCGGCCAACCCGCTGATCTATCTCGCGCTGTCGGTCCTGCTGCTGATCATCACCGAGTGCGCGTCGTGGTTCCCGGCGCGGCGCGCGACGAGAATCGACCCGGTCATCGCGCTGCGCGCGGAGTGAGCACGAGTCATTCGTTCTGTGTCGCGAGTCCTTTCGTCGACGGCTGCCGCATGTCACGACATGCGTCTGACATCAGCGGTCGTCCTCGTGGCGCTGGCGGGGGTGGGACACGCAGCACGATCGCTCCACGTTCGCGCAGCCCGTCGAGCAGTTCGTCGGGAGGAACGCCGTAGAACGGCCCCGACACGACCGCCGCGACGGCGAAGTGGCGCGTGGCGCCGGATCTCGAGTCGATTCGAGGCAACATGGGTCAGCTCGTCACGGACGCCGCGGCGCATGCCGAGCGGATTCTCGAGGCCAAGCGAGGCCAGACCTTCGGCTGAAGGTACAATCGCGATTGCGGAGGGATGGCCGAGCGGTCGATGGCGGTGGTCTTGAAAACCACTGAACGGGAAACTGTTCCGGGGGTTCGAATCCCTCTCCCTCCGCCATTCGACTCGCCTCCGACTCGCCTTCGGCGAGCCGGAAGGCTCGCTCATGGCGAGCCACTGACAGGGAGAATGCCCTGAGCGAGCGCAGCGAGTCGAAGGGCCTCCGCCTAATTGGGGCTATGCCGAACCATGCGCGACCGCATTCGCGATGACCTAGCGGCCCGCGCATTCGTGACGCTCGGCGCGCTGCTCCCGTACTGGCGTCTCCTCTCGTTCGGCGCCGTCTACGTCACTGACGATTTTTTCGCCTCCGACATCTTCAACGGCGAGCTGCCCGGACGTGTGCTGGTTGGCCGGCTGATTCGTCAAGGCCAGGCTCCGGTGTGGACCAGCCAGCTGTGTTCCGGAGTTCCACTCGCCGGATCGGCCGCCGATCCCATCGGACTGGCGGCCTTCTCGCTGCTGCCGCCTGCCGCGGCTCTCGATCTCTTCGTGATCGTGCTGCTGCTCGTCGCCGCTCACGGAGCCTACGCCTTGGCCAGGCGTTTCGGGGCGAATCGATCAGGAGCCGTGCTCGCGGGCGTCGCCTTTGCCGGCTCCGGATACGTTGCCTGTCAGCTCAAACATCTTGCCATCCTTTCCACCGTTGTCTGGCTGCCTGTCGGACTGACGCTCATCGATCGAACATTGGACGCCGGCGGTCCCGACCATCCGGCGGGGGCGCGGCGCGCCCTGTTCATGGCGGCGTTTGGCCTCGTCTTCGCCGAGCAAGTGCTCTCTGGCTTCCCGCAGTCGGCCTACATTTGCGCGCTGGTCTACGGTTCGTTCGCGCTGTTCCGCGCGATCGCGGGCCGACATCAGATCGGTCCCTTGCCGCGGCGGCTAGCGCTGCTCGGCGGTCTCGGCGTTGCGGCTGTCGCGGGGGCGGCCGCGGGAGCGGTCGTGCTCCTTCCGTTATTCGAGCTCGGAAGCGTTTCAGACCGGGCCGAGGCCCTTGGCTGGGCCTGGTCGACACGTCTGGCGTACTCGCCGGCGAACGTGCTGACGTTCCTCGCCCCGTACATCAATGGCGACATCTCCAACGACACCTATCGGGGCCCTTCACTCTTCTGGGAAGACTACGGTTACGTCGGCGTGGCCACGGTTCTTCTGGCGATCTACGGCGCTGTCCGGGAGCGCCGGCAGCCAGGCGTCGCGTTCGCGATCGCGATGACCGTCGTCGCGTACTTGTTCGTCCTCGGGCCGGCGACCCCGCTGTTTCGAGCGGCGTACCTCGCCATTCCCGGGATGAACCGGTTTCGCTTTCCGACGCGCTTCCTCATCGTCGTGGAGCTCGGTCTCGCACTCCTCGGCGCCGTTGGGTTGACTCGGCTCGGTGCCGATCTAGAGCGGTGGACGTCGCCTTCTCGTGCTCGTCTGATCACCATCGCGATATGCGTGGGCACAGTGGTCGATCTGTTGATCAACCAGCCGCGGCAGAATCCAATGGTTTCGGGAAAGGAGTGGCTCGCCGCGCCCCGCACCGTCGACGTCGTTCGGGCGGACGGCTCGCAGCCGCGTACGTTCACGCCTCACCACCGCGATCTGCACCGCCGCACGTTCCAGCGGGCACGGGGCTGGACGAACACAGACCCGTACTTCGAGCTCCGCGATCTTCTCGAACCGAACGCCGGCAGCGGCTTCTGGAACGTGCCGTCCGTGGACTGTTACGCCGGCATCTCAGCGCGTTGGCATGTGGACGTGTGGGGCGATCACAATCGCGAGCGTTCACTCGTGTCGCCGTTGGCGTCCCTGGACTACGAGGCGCGCGTGCTGCGCGTCGCGCCGGCGCTTGCCAAGGTCTTGAGCATGTACGGCGTCAGCCATCTGCTCAGTCCTTTCCCCCAGCACGAGTCGGCATTCGACATCGCCGGCCGCGCCGACCATGCGTACATCTACCGGGTCGACGGCGCGGCACGCGTCCGGTTCGTGCCTGCCGCTCGCCACGTGAAGACCGACGCGGAAGCGGTCGCGCGTGTGCTGGACGCGGGCTTCGATCCGGATCGCGAGATCCTGCTGCACGAGTTTCACGGGGCGGCGGTGGGTCCGAGCACCGACCAGGCCGCCGACGCGCGATCGGCTTCAAGCGGTTCGACTGCGCTCACCGCAGGCGGTTCCACGACGGTCACGGCAGGTACTGCGACAGTGACGAGTGAGGATTCCCAAGAGCTGGTGATCGCGGCGGAAGCACCGCAGGACGGCTTCCTGCTGTTGGCCGATACGTTTTATCCAGGCTGGACGGCGCGGGTGGACGGCAGGCCGACGACGGTCTATCGGGCCAATATCTCGGTGCGAGGCATCCAGATTCCAAGAGGCCGGCACGACGTGCGTTTCACCTACGAAGCTCCCGGCTATGCACGCGGCCTGCGCATCACGCTGCTGGCGGTTTCTGTTCTGCTGTTGTGGACCGGCGGTGCTGCCTACGTGGACCGCTCGCGGCGCCGGTAACGCAGCAGCCCCAGCGAGCCCCAGAATCCGATCAGCACGTACGTCGACGCCTGCGCGACCAGAATGTAGGCGATCGCGTCGGTCCGGCTGAAACCGAACGGCGTCAGCACGGTCACGGCGATGAACTGATAGATCCCGACGTAGCCAGGTGTCGAAGGCAACGCGCTGCCCAGGCCCAACGCCGCGATGAGCAGGAACGCGACGGCGAGTGGGATTCGAAAGCCGAGCGCGGCGCCACCCACCACCGTTGCGACGGCGTCCAGACACCAGATGAGGATGGTGAGGCCGAGAAAACCGGAGAACCGGCGCAGGTCGTGAAAGGCCCGCAGTCCGCGCAGGATGCCTTCCACGGCCGCGATCAGCTTTGGCCGCAGTGCGTCAGGCAGCGGCGCCCGTTCGATCGTGGCGCGCGCGGTCTGGCCGAGGAAGGGCAGGACCGCAATGCCGAATGCGGCAAGTAGTCCGAGGATCGCAAATGGTCGCGCCGCGCGCACCAACCAACCCGGCGGCGCCGGCATGGTCAGCAACGTCACGGCGACGATGATGACCAGCGCGACGGCGTCAGCCACGCGTTCCGACAGCGCGGTCGTCAGCACGTACGCCTTGTCGAGCGTGCTTTGCGCGCTGATCATGAACACACGAATCAGCTCTCCCGCTCGCGCCGGGAGAAAATTGTTTCCGAAGTAGCCGGCCGCCGTCGCCCAGAAAGCCGTCGACAGATTGACGGTACCCTCGGCATTGAGCAGGACGCGCCAACGGTAGGCGCGCAGGAGCAGCGTCGACGTGCTGATGACGGCCAACAGCCCGAGGCGGGCGGGCGAGGCGCTCGTGACGATCCGTGCGACCTGCCGCCACTCGATTCCTCGCAGCGAGACATACAGGAGCCCGGCCGCAAGCACTGCCGCCACTCCCAAGGAGATGGTCCTTCTTCCCGGAACCGGCACCATCAGAAGAATCGCGCGTACTGACTCTGCACGTCGATCAGATTGGGTGGACACCCCTCGTGCCATCGCCATTGGCCCGCCTCGGGCCGGTCGGCAGCGGCGCGCCTGCTGTCATCGAGTTCGCCGAGAAGACGGCAGCGGAAGAGCAGCGAGATGAAATGGCCCCGGCTGCGCGGCGCGTGAATGGTTTCCGACACGAGCACCGGCGCCGGCTCCCAGGAGACGTCCGTGCCGAGCTCCTCGCGCGCGCAGGCGAGGATGCGCGTTTCGGCCGACTCCTTGTAGCGAATGATTCCACCCGGCACGTGCCACCCGGATCCGAAGAACACGTCATCGCGCCAGGTGAGGAGGGTTCGCGAGCGTTCGTCCTGGATGAGGAGATCGACGTTGACCAGCGGAGTGAGCCGGCTGACGAACAGGAACACGTCCTCGGGCAGGCCGCTCCGGGAATCGACGATCGTCGCTTCGAGCGCCTCGATGCAGCGTCGCCGCTCGTCGTCATCTGCGGGCATGCGTCAGCGTTCCTCGGCGTCGAAGTTGATGCGTTCTTCCTCGACGACAAGCGGGCGGTTGCGGACCTGCGTGTAGATCGAGCCCACGTACTCGCCGAGGATGCCGAGAAAGAAGAGCTGCACGGACGCGACGCAGAACAGGCCGATGATGAGCGGCGCGATGCCAATCGGCAGGTTGTACCAGAACAGCATCTTGAACACGAAATAGACGAACGCGGCCATCAAGCTCACCACCGAGCTGCAGAAGCCGAGAATCGTCGCCAGCCGCAGCGGGATCTTGGAGTGATTGACGATGCCCTGAACGCCGAGGTCGTAGAGCGTATAGAGGTTGTTCTTCGTGATCCCCTTCGTTCGCTGCGGCTGCGTGTAGGGCACGGTCGCGTAGCGAAAACCGAGCTCCGCCACGATGCCTCTGAAATATGGATACGGATCGGGCAGCCGGCGGAGGACCGCCACGAACGCCTTGTCGTAGAGACCGAAGCCGGTGCTGTTCCGCACCTGCTTCACCTCGGACAGCCGGTCGATCACGCGGTAGCCCAACCTGCGGATGACGAACATCGAGGCCGATTCCTGGCTGGCGTTCTTGACGCCGAGGACGACCTTGTAGCCTTCCCGCCATTTCTCGAGAAACGCCGGAATCAGCTCCGGCGGATCCTGCAGGTCGGCCGCCATGCCGATGACGGCGTCGCCGCGGCACTGCAACAGCGCATGATACGGAGATCGTACGTGTCCGAAGTTCCGCGTGTTGACGATTACCTTGACACGCCGGTCGCGCGCCGCGATCCCTCGCAGGATCGCGACGGTGTCGTCGGTCGACGCATTGTCGATGAACAGGTGCTCGTAGCTGTACTCGCTGAGCGGCTCGAACACCGCTCGCACCCGTTCGTACAACGCCTGAACGTTGCCCGCCTCGTTGTAGCAGGGAGTGAGAACCGTGACGCGTCGGATTTCAGACATTGTAGAGAAGGATCAATTCGTTGGCACAACCGAGGCCGTTGCGAATCTGCTCGGCAATCTCCGTCTGAAAAACCCGGGAGCTGATCATCACTGGTTCGTGATGATCCTTGAGCGCCTCCGGGGCGAGGATCGGCCGGCCGTGCAGCGTCTTGCCGTGATAGCGGGTGTTGGATTCGACAAACGCTACGATGTCGGCGTCAGCGAGCCGGCTCGTCGCCATCAGCCGGCTGGTGTGCGTGCCGACGCCCCACACGAGGATGCGGCGCCGGCCGTCGACCACCGCATCGATCGCCGCGCGCAGCCGCTCGTCGTCAGCCGCGCATCGTGACAGGTAGCGCTCCAGCCCTCCCGCGCTGTCCGGGTCGAATCGAGGGCGGGCCAGCGGTGCGACGTCTTCCTTGCGATAGACGGCCGACAGGTTCGACATCACCGTCTTGTAACTCTGCTCGCGATGATTCCGCTCCAGGAAGACTTGCGCGAAGCCGTGCGTGAGCATCAGGTTGTCCAGCGAGACCGGCGAGAAAAAATTGATGTGCTCCGTGCTGAAATCCTGATACGGGGCGTTCGTCCAGTCCGCGAAGGCGGTGACGTCCGGCACTTCCACATAGAGCAGGCCGGTGGAAGACAGCAGCGTGCGCAAGTGGTCGAACGCCGTGTCGAGATCGCGCAGGTGCTCCAGCACCCCAACCATGATGACGAAGTCGAACTGCTGGCCGCTCGCTGCGATCGCCTCGAGGGTCATCGTTCGCACGTCGATGGAATAGAGCCGCGCCGCGGCCGCCGCGCAGGCGGGGGATGGGTCGAGTCCAGTCACGTTTCCGAATCCACGGTCGCGGATGTTGGCGAGCAGACGCCCGCTGGCGCAGCCGACGTCGAGGATGCGCGCGTGCGGCGACTGCAGATGGGGCACGACGATGTCCGCAATCAACAGGAGCCGCCGCCGGTCGTACTCGGACTCCGCGCCGCCGCGTTGCGCATACTCGTACTTCGACATGTCGCGGTAGTAGCGATCGAATGCCGCCTGGTCCGGAATGCCGTCGGCATAGGCCGCCCCGCAGCGCTCGCATGCGACCACGTCATAGCCGGTGACTGGTGTGGCGTGATCGACGGTCGCAAACTCCTGGTGAAAAAAGACTCGCCGCGCGGCACTTCCGCAGATCGGGCAATCGCGCGGCGGGTAGACGCCGGTCATCGCGCCGCCTTCGCCAGCCGCGCGCGCGGGACGGCGTAACAGACCAGATCCCATCCTTCTTCGTTGTGCGGCCGGAGAAAGAAGGCGTAGTCGTCGCGCCAACGGCTCAGCATCAATGGAATTTTCCAGAGATGGTCTTGCCGGTGGTACACGCAGATGGCGAGCACCGGCCCGTGCTCCCGGATCGCCTGCCGCCCGCCTTCGAGCGCGTCGATCTCGAAGCCCTCGATATCGAGCTTGATGAACGTTGGCCGGGCCCCGTCCACGAGCCGGTCGAGCGTGTCGGCGCTCACGGCGATCGTTCCAGCTGACGGCGCTACGCTCGCGGCGCTGGCGGCAGTGCCTGTGGCATCCAGGTGAAGCGCGCTCGAGTCCGACGCCAACGCGACCTGGCGGCAGTCAACCCGTGCGGCCGTCTCAGGCGGGAGCGCGGCGAGCGTCTTCCGCAGCGCTGCAAAGTTCGAAGGGTCAGGCTCGAGCGCCAGGACGTGGCGGAAGCGATCCCCGTGAATGGTCGACAGCGCCCGAACGGTATCCCCGTCGTACGCCCCCCCATCGACGATCCATTCATCGTCGGACCAAACGAACAGATCGTCGGGGAAGTACTGGGGATGGGCGACCGGGTGCGACAGCCCGTCGAAATCGGCGTTCAGTCGGAAGCGCACTTGCGCGACGTACTCGGCCCGCGAGGCTCCGTCTGCCCACAAATCGAGCCCGCGACGGACCTGATCGCGGTCGTCGAGCAGCTTGGACGGCAGGTCTTGCAGATAGAAGGGCAGAAGCGTCGCGGCGTACTTCCAGAAGAGAGGCGGAAAGGGGCAGACCACATCGCAGCCCAGTCTTTGCAACTGTTCCCGCGAGTGCGCGAATCGATGCGGCCGGTTTGCTCCCCAGATCGTGACGACGAATGCCGCGCGGCGGCCGAATTCACGAGCGGCCGCTTCGGGCGACAGAACCCGCAGGCCGTCAACGGTGGTGTGCTGTCTCTCGATCCCGTTGTCGGCGAACGCCAGCGGCTCGACACCGTGGCGGCGCAGACCGGCGAGGGTCCGGCGTCCGAGGCCGCCGGCGCCCATCAAGACGATGCCGCGTCCGCCGGAAAGGCGATCGAACGCGCGCGACTCCGACGCGCGCGCCGCGGCCGGGTCGCGCGACAACAAGGCGTCGAGCTCTTGCCGCGGCTGCGCTACCAAATCGTCTTTCCCCCATCGACGACGAGGTTCGCGCCGGTCACGAACGCCGCGGCATCCGAGCAGAGATAGACGAGCGCTCCCTGAAAGTCGTGCGACTGCGCCATTCGTCCCAACGGAATCCGCGCCGCCGCACGTTCGATGAACGCCGCCGGCTGTCCGTGCTCGACCCCGCCAAGCGAGATCGTGTTCACGCGGACGCCGGACTCCGCCCAATAGGTCGCGAGATAGAGCGTCAACCCATGCAGCCCCGCCTTGACCACGGAGTAGGTCACTGGTTTGACCGGCTGATGGTCCGCCGGCAGACCTTCTGTCTCGTAGAGCCGCTGGTCCGGCGCGACGATGCCGTACTCGGATGAGATATTGATGATCGCGCCCTTCTTCTGCCTGGCGAACGCGCTGCCGATGATTCGCGCGCAGAGAAAGGCGCCCGTGAGCCCCACGGCGAGGTCCGCATGCCACTGCTCGATTGGGAATCCCTCGAGCCGCGAAAATGCCTGGCCCGGTGCCTCGACCTTCGGATTGTTGGCGGCGTTGTTGACGAGGACGTCCACTCGTCCCAACCGGTCGAGGACGGCCCGCAGCTGCGCCTCGATCGATTCCGGGCGCGTCACGTCGCACTCGACGCCGATAGCCGGCACGCCGTACGCCGACGCGATTTCAGAAGCGCGCGCCTCGGCGGCGGCGCCATGAACGTCGGCGAGCACCGGAATCCCACCCGCCGCGGCGACCGCCTCGGCGTGCCGGACGCCGAGAAATCCCGCGCCGCCGGTGATGATCGCGACGCGTCCCTCGAGTGAAAAGTCGGCGAGGCCGGTCAATGGAGGTCCACCCGGCGGCCGCTCCGCATCGCATCCTTGACGGCAAGTGCCAGCTGCAGCACCGCGATCCCGTCCTCGATCGGCACGATCGGCTTTTCTCGTCCACCCACGCACGCCTCGAAATGCCTGGCCTCGTCCAGGAACATCTGGTTGCGTTGATAGTCTGCGAACGCGAGCGGCGGTATCGCCCGCGAGTCCGTGCTGATGCGCGCCGTGAGGAGATCGATGCGAACGGTTCCATGCTCGCCCGTCACGGTGATCGTGCGGCGAGGCGGCCTGATCGCGAAGGTTTGCCGGACCGACACCGGCGCCGTCCCGCCCTCGAGAAGGGCGTCGACCGTGTCCTCGACGTCGATATCGAGCGTGCTCAGGTGACCGCCGCTGGCCGTCACGGTTCGCGGTGGGCCGAACAGCCACCAGGCCAGGTCGTAGTCGTGGATGTGCGTCAGCACGACCCCGCCGCCCAGCTCCGCCCTGGCGGCGTATGACGTGCGGTAGTCCTCGTAAGGGTGCCAGTCCGGAAGACACTCGCCGTATTCGATTTCGGCGCGAGCGAGCCGGCCCAGCGTTCCCGCCTGAAGCAGATCGCGGAGCCAGCGGACGCAGGGGTGAAAGCGCCACTGACAGCCGACGACTGCGACGAGCCGTTTCGCCGCCGCCGTTGCACGCAGGCGGTCGACGCCGTCGAGGGTGTGCGACAGCGGTTTTTCGATGAAGAGGTGACACCCGGCGTCCGCCGCACGCTGCGCGATCTCGAGGTGCTGGCTCGATGGCGTGCAGACGAACACTCCATCGGGTCTGGCCGCCAATGCCTCGTCGACGTCCTCGTAGGCCGTGATGCCAAGCTCGGCCTCGACGTTTCGCGAGTCGTCGCGTTCGAGCGACTCGGTCACCACGTAGAGGAAGCGTCGCCGGCGCAACGCGATCAGCTCGACGCCATCACCGCACAGGGCGCGCAGATTGCGCGCGTGGCGCTGGCCGACGGCACCGAGTCCGGCGATCAGGATTCGCACGTCACTCCTCGATCGGCGGAATCATCATGTTCGACAGGAATTCGTCCCGCGGCAGAAAGGGCCACAGATCCTCGAGCGGCTTGGAGACCATCGAGCCGTCGGGTTTTCGCATCGACGAAAGGCTCGGCGCGCGCGGCTCTTCGGGTGGCGTCATGACCTCGACGACCACGGGCCCGGCCGAATCGAGCAGCTCCCGAACTCGATCGACCAGACCGCGATCGCTGTCGATGCGGGCGTATGGAAGGCCGTACGCGTCCACGACCTTTCGGAGGGGCGGCAGGGTCACCCCGCTCGTGGCGTCGGCGCCGGCGAGGCGGCCAAAGTATCGCGATTGCGATGTCCGAATCGAGGCGTAGCCGTCGTTGTTCAGCACGAACAGCTTGATCGGCAGGTGCAGCCGGCGCGCCGTCTCGAGCTCCTGGATGTTCAGCTGCAATCCCCCATCGCCATCGACGCCGATCGTGCGCCGGCGTCCGTTCGCGAGGCAGGCGCCGACGAGCCCCGGTAGTCCATTTCCCATCGCTCCCAGTGCCGTGGTGAGGAACAGGCGCTGTCCTTCCTTGAGCTTCACGGCAAGACAGAAGATCTCAATCCCCGCGCCGGAACTGCCGGACACAATCACATCGTCGGGCGCCGACGCTTCGGAGATGGCTTCTGCCAGCACGTACGTGCTGACGCGGTTCGACAGGTCTCGATACTCGGGAAGAACCACGGGATACGTCGTCCGCCATTCGCGCCAGCGCGCATTCCAGCCCGATCGGTCGCGGCGTCTGACGGCGCCGAGCTGGCGGAGCATTTCGTCAACGAAGTGCTTGACGTCCGCGTGAACAGGCAGGTCGACGACGCCTTGCATCTTGCGAAGCTCGGCTTCGTCGATGTCCACCATGATCTTCCGCGCGGCGCGTGCGAAGTGCTGCGGGGCATAGCCGGTGACCACGAGGTCCAGTCGTGCGCCGAGCGTAAGCAGCCAGTCGGCGTTCTGCAGCGTGAAGTTCGCGCCGCGCGGCGCCAGCGGTCCAGGACGACCGACCATCAGGGGATGGTCATCCGGCACCATGTCGTGGGCCGGCCAGGTGGTGAGGACCGGCAGGCCGAGCCGCTCGACGAGATCGCGCATGTCCGCGCGCGCCCCGCCGAGGCGCACGCCGTTGCCGATCAGGATGGCCGGACGCTGGGCCGAGTTGAGCAGCTCGATAGTGCGGCTCACCGCGGCGGCGATCTGATCTGCCGACGCCGGGCCGAGGGCTGGATCATCGGCGGGATCGAACCCCCGCAGCGCGCTCTCGTCGATGGCGGCGCCTTGAACGTCGAGCGGCAGATCGAGCCAGACGGGACCGGGGCGCCCGGTGCACGCCAGATGCACGGCCTTCTCGAAGTGATAGCGGATGTCCGCCGGGTCCATGACGGTCACCGCATACTTGGTGGTTGGCGCCACCATCGAGACGATGTCGACTTCCTGCACACCCATCTGCCTGACGCCGGAAGCGCCCTTCAAATCGGCGCGCTTCGCCTGACCCGAGAGCACCAGCATCGGCGTCGAATCCAGCCACGCGCCGGCGACTCCGGTGATGGCGTTGGTGCCGCCGGGACCTGCGGTGACCAGGCAGACGCCGAGTCCGTCGGTGACCTTCGCGTACGACTCCGCGGCCATGGCCGCCGCTTGCTCGTGCAGCGTGCAGACATACTCCAGGTCCGTGCGATGCCCGACTGAGTCGTCGAGGTGCATCGCGCCGCCGCCGGTGACCATGAAGACGTGCTTGACGCCGAGCTCCGCGATGCGCCGAAAGAGCCAGTCCGAGAGCTTCACGGTCATGCCGTCTCGCTCCCGAGCGTGTCCAGGCTCGCGAAGTCCACGAGACGGCCGTCGCCGTCGACGATCGGCATCACCCGCGTCCTGCCCGGGAGGAGCGCGCGAAGCTCCGCGGCCGACATGCCGGTCTTGCCATGGACGAACGTCCTGGTCATCGCCTGGCGGATGTCGTCGTGGAGATTGATTCCGCGAACGAACGCATGACGGATGTCGCCGTCCGTTACGACTCCGGCGACGCGGCGATCGCTGTCGAGCACGAAGGCGATTCCCATGCGGTTGGTATCGATGACGCGAAGCGCGGTGAAAATCGTCGCGTCGTCCAGCACGGTCAGCGCGCGGAGATCCGGCCGCGCTCTGCGGTCGCTCGGCCGGCCCAGGACCAGGCTCGCCCAGCGGATTTCCGTGAGGCGTTCGAGCGCCGTGCGGAAAGCCAGACCGTTTTCGTGGTGCCCCATCCAGATTTCCGGAATGACGGTCGGCTGCGACGCGAGCAGCACCGGCAGCAGGGCCACGAAGTTCACCGCCCCGTCGCCGATTTGGAGCCCTTCACCGGACGTGCCGGCGCCGTCGGAGAGGTGGAGGTGGCGCACGAAGGGCGCGACCATCCGGGCGAACTCGAGGAGACTCTCGCCGCTCTTGGCGCATTGGAGCGCGGCGTGCGACGAGTCGAAGCACAGTCCGAGTCCCGACTCCTCGCACAGGCGGACCGTGTTTTGCGAATCGCAAATGACGTGGCCGAACCAGCGTCCCCCGAAGTACCAGGGGTAAGGGGGCAGGTTCTCGAGCAGCAGGTCCACGCCGCGCGTGTCCAGTTGCCGCAATGCGTCCAGGAGGCGTCGCGTGGCTGCTTCGAGATCGTAGTTGTCGGGCGTCGGCGACATGCCGCCCGCGTGCATGACGATCTTGGGCCCCTTGGGGAACAGCGCGGCGTCCCACTCGAAGAACGGCGCGAGATCGCGCGCGAGATCGATCGTTTTCTGGATGCGCCGTATCGACAGCGCGCGCTGGTCGTCGTCGGCCGCGCACAGGTCGATCAGCGTGTCGTGGCAGTACTCGGGCGCGTGGACCACGAAGCCGAGCGGCTTGCGGCCGTCGACGTAGGCCGCGGCGCCATCGTCGAGATCCCGATCGCTGACGTGGAATTCGACGAACCGCATGCCGAGCGGCGCAAAGGCCGGCTCGAGCGACGCGAAATCGAGGAATCGCGCCACGATGCCCCACGGTGCGCCGACGTCGATGGCCGCCACATCCCGGCCCGCGGCAGCGCCTTCGACATCCGACTGGAGGAACATCTCGTCGCGCGCCATCGATCGGGAGAGACGCCGGCCGATAAGCTTGTCGATGAACTGCGGCGAGAGCCCGAGTCCGGGGCTCTTGCTCGTCAGCATGGTGCGCTCGATGGGCGTCTGTGCGGGAATGTCCCTGGCCGCCACGAGGCTCTTGCCGAGGACGCGGCGGTTGAGGGTTTCTCCACGCGTAATCCAGCGGTGCGGCACGCCCAGCGACGCCTCGACTTCCCGAATCGCCCGCACCTGCTCGGCAAATTGCGCCGGCTCGAGGCTCGCTTTGTGATCGGGTCCGCGCATCGTGCGGTCGAGGGTCAGATGACGTTCGAGCATCCGCGCGCCCATCGCGACCGCGGCCAGGGAGATCGCGATGCCGTTGTCGTGTCCGGAATAGCCGACCGGGCGGCGCGACCACTCGCGCAGTCGTTCCATGAAGCGGAGATTGACCTCTTCCGGCGCGGCGGGATACGTGCTGACGCAGTGGAACAGCGCGTACTCGGCATCGCACTGGTCCAGAAAGGCCAGTGTCCGGCGCACTTCCTCCTCGGTCGACATGCCCGTGGAGAGCAGCATCGGCTTTTTCGTCCTGGCGACGTACTCGATGAGCGGGAAGTTCGTTAGATCGGGCGATCCGACCTTGTACGCGGCCAGATGGCACGTCTCGAGAAAGTCGACGCTGGCGCGATCCCACGGCGTACACAGCGCGGTGATCTGCCGCGAGCAGCAATAGGCCACGAGATCCCGGAACTGCCGGTCCGCCAGCTCGAACTCGATCAGCATCGGCACGATGTACTGAAGTCCCTGTTCACCGTGCCGCGGCTGGTCGAGAATCTCCTGGCGGTAGGTCTCGCTCAGCTGACGCTTCTGGAACTTCACGGCGTCCGCGCCTGCGGCGACCGCCGCGTCGACGAGCTGTCTGGCGATTGCGACGTCGCCGTTGTGGTTGAGGCCGACTTCGGCGATGACGTAGCACGGCTCCCCGGGGCCCAGCCGCCGTGATCCGATCTGCAGGGCTCGCTCAGTGTTCGACATGGGCGGTTGTCAAGTGGGTCTGATGCCATTCCACGGTATGCGCCAACGCCTCTTCGAGATCCATCGTCACCGCGACGCTCAGATCGTGGCGTGCTCGTGCCGTGCTCGGAACGTACCGCTCGGCGCGTGCGCCTGGAACTGCGGTCCTGGCGATTTGAACGTTCGATGCCGGACTGAACTGCCGCGCGACCGCGCGCGCCAGATCGCCGATCGACACCTCGGCCTCGGAGCCGACGTTGTATGGCCGCAGCGATCGACCACGCAGGAGGATCGTCCACAACCAGATGGCGAGATCCGCCGCGTACAGATACGACCGGTACGGAGTACCGTCGCCCGACACACGAATCGGCCCGCCCGCCAAACCGTCGCGGATGAAATTTCCCACGGCGAAATGGCGGTCGAGCGGCAGGTACGGGCCGACGAACGCAAAACAGCGCGCGATCGTTGGTTGGAGAGGCGTGTCGCCGTACAACGCGCAGAGCATCTCGGCGGCGCGCTTGCCTTCTCCGTAGACGTTGTTCGCGTCCGCGGCGTCCGGCGCGCCGGCGTGCTCTTCAGGAATCCGCGTCAGCTCCGGCGGTTGCCGTCCGTAGACCGCGCCGGAGCTGGTCAGGAGAAAGCGCGTGGCGCCCGCCTGCCGCGCGAATTCGAGCGTGCGGCGCGTCCCGTCCACGATCCGATCGAACAAGAGCCGGCGGCCGGCGCCGTCGAGCCCGGCGCGCGACTCCGTCGCGGCATGGATCACGTGTGTGAACGTCTCGCCGCCGGGTTCGAGGGCGCAGACATCGCCGGTGCGCAGCGTCACCGACGGATGCGAGGCAAGATGCGGGGCCTTTCGACCGAAGGCGTTGGCGTCTCTCGTCAGCACGACCACGGAGGCATCGAGCGTCAGGTGATCGTTCGCCCACAGGAGCGTTTCGAGCAGCCAACAGCCGAAGAATCCGGTCCCACCGGTCACGAACAGCCGCGCGCCGCGGAGCGCTTCCCAGAGCCCGGGCGTGTGCGCCAGCACGTGATCCAGATCGTGGGCCAGCGGGTTTCCCATGCTCGCGTCTACCAGGTTTTCCACGGCGCCCGGCCCGCGTCCCAGAGTCCTTCGAGATAGCGCAGGTCGCGGAGGGTATCCATGCACTGCCAGAAGTCTTCGTGGCGGTACGCGAACAGCTGTCCGTCGGCGGCGAGCGATTCCATCGGCGCGTGCTCCCACATCACGTCGGCGTCGATGTAGCGCAGCGCCGCGGGCTCGACAATCGAAAACCCGCCGTTGATCCAGCCCTCGTGCAGCGTCGACTTCTCCTTGAAGTGACGGATCCGGTCGCCGTCGAACTCCAGGGCGCCGAACCGGGCTGGCGGCCGCACGGCCGTCAGCGTCACGAGCGCTCCGCGCGAGCGATGAAAGGCCAGGAGCTCGTCGAGCCGAACGTTGCCGACGCCGTCGCCGTAGGTCAGCATGAACGTGCCGTTGCCGATGATCGGCTGCAGTTGCCGCAGCCGGCCGCCGGTCAACGTCGCCTCGCCGGTGTCGACCAGGTGCACCGTCCACGCTTCTCTGTGGTTGTTGAGCGGCACGACATGGCCGTCCTGCAGCGAGATCGTCATGTCCTGACCGACGGCGTGATAGTCCAGGAAGTAGCGCTTGATCTGATCGCCTTTGTAGCCGAGCGCGAGCACGAACTCATTGAAGCCGTAGCGCGAGTAGTGCTTCATGATGTGCCAGAGAATCGGCCGGCCGCCGATCTCGACGAGAGGCTTCGGCTGCGCCTCGGTCCGTTCGGCGAGGCGCGTGCCGGATCCTCCACACAGAATGACGACCGGAATCCGTCCCTCAGCCACCGAGGTACCTCGTATACCAGTCGATCGTCGCCGGCAAGCTCGACTCGAGCGTGAACGCTGGAGACCACTTCAGCATCGTTCGCGCCTTCGACGCGTCCAGATACTGGTCGCGGATTTCGTTCGACGCTTCGTTGCGCACGAGCGGCTCGAGGCTGGAGCCCATCGCCGCGAGGATCCTGGCCACCATCTCCAGGACCGTCAGCGGTTTCTCGTAGGAGAAGTTGAAGACTTCACCGGCAAGGGCGGGCTGCGCCGCCATCTGCTCGGCCAATTGCACGTAGGCGCGCGCGCCGTCCTCGACATACAGATAGTCGCGGGTGAAGGAGCCGTCCGACCGCACCACCGGGCGCTGGCCGCGGATCACGGAACGAATCGTGCCGGGGACGATCCGATTCCAGTTCAGATCGCCGCCGCCGTAGAAATTGCCGCAGCGAGTCACGCACACGGGGAGGCGATAGCTGTTCGCGTACATCTGCGCCAGCAGGTCCGCGCACGATTTGCTGACGTCGTAGGGATTGCGGCCCGACACCGGCGTCTCTTCCGT
>Ga0081539_10004215_pt1 | contig 16206 bp, 13 predicted proteins | sample TabmetS4T2R2_FD_71023 | JGI IMG/M metagenome (GOLD analysis project Ga0081539, IMG submission 71023) | Tabebuia heterophylla rhizosphere microbial communities from the University of Puerto Rico - S4T2R2 | ecosystem: Host-associated > Plants > Roots > Rhizosphere ...
AAATTCTGTCCCGGGCAGGATGCGTCGAGCCACTCACTCGCATCAACTTCCAGGGCGAGCTCGAGCCGTTGCTCGCAACGGAATGGAAGCAGGTTGAGCCGACAGTCTGGGAGTTCAAACTACGTCAGGGCGTCACCTTCCAGGATGGCGAACCTCTCAATGCAAGCGCTGTCGCAGGCGCTCTCACACGGCTGATCAAGGCAGACGCCCCGCCACGCGCGTTCTCGCCAAAATCGATCACCTCCGTCGAGGCAGTCGGCGATGACACTGTCCGGATCACCACCCCGGCGCCGTCCGTGCTCGTGCCGCTGCGGGTATCCGCGCCGGCCACCGGAATCCTTGCACTTTCGGCCTTCAAAGACGGCAAAGTGAACGTGAAGGGTACCTGCACCGGGCCTTTCGAGATCACCGAGGAAGTGCCGCAGCAATCGATCACGCTGAAAGCCAATCCCAAGTACTGGGGCGGCAAGGTGGCCCTGGATAGCGCCGAAGTGCGCTTCATCATAGACGGCGGCGTTCGCGCCACGTTGATCAGAACCGGCGAGGCACAGATTGCGGTGGCCATCCCCGTCGTCGTGCAGCAGCAGCTCAAGTCGGTCGAGAACGTCAAGCTACTGACGCGCGACCTGCCGCGCACGACCTCGCTTTATCTGAACGACAGCCGCCCGCCTTTCAATAACCCCAAGATCCGCCAAGCCGTGCAAGCGGCGATCGACACTTCGGCTATTGCAGGAAGCCTTTACGAGGGCGTCGCCCAGCCGGCGATCGGTCCTTTCGCCCCCAGCGAGCCCTGGGCGCCGTCAGACCGCTCCCCAGTCAAGCCCGACCCCGCGAAAGCCAAGGCTCTTCTGGAAGAGGCCGGCGTGCAGCCGGGGTCGCTGAACCTGACCATTCTCGCCTACAACGAGCGTCCCGAGCTACCCGATTTGGCCACGATCATACAAGCGCAACTGGGTGAGATCGGCATCAAGGTCAATGTGCGGGCCGCCGACTACAATTCGCTCGAGCCGGATATGCTTGCGGGCAACTTCGACATGGCCCTGATGTCACGCAGCCACCTGACCGACGTCGCCGATCCGGCCGGTTTCCTGGAGGCGGACTACACCTGCAAGGGTGGCTTCAACATCAGCCATATGTGCGATCCGGCTTTTGACACCGAAGTGGAGAAGGCGGTGGCAGAGCCCGACCCGGGAAAGCGGTTCGAGATATACAAGGCCCTCGCCCGCCGTCTGACCGACGATGCCGATACCGTGTTCATCGTCCACGAACAAGGCGCACAGGCGATCAGCACCAAGGTCAAGAACTACCAGATCCACCCGCTTGACCACGTGATGCTGGACAAGAACGTCGATATCGAAAACTGACAACTGATCGGATACTGCCGTGGCAACCTTTCGACCGAAATACATAACCTTCGACTGCTACGGCACGTTGATCCGGTTTCGAATGGCGGACATGGCCCGCGAACTTTTCGCAGGCCGTGTTCCGGGAGAGCGGATGGAGGACTTCGTCAAGGACTTCGCCGCCTTCCGGCTCGACGAGGTTCTCGGTGCCTGGAAGCCCTACCCCGATGTCGTCCGCAATTCGGTGCGCCGGACCTGCAAGCTCTGGAGGATCGACTACAAAGACGCGGACGGCGAAGCGTTTGTGCAAGCGGTTCCCACATGGGGGCCGCATCCGGACGTCCCGGAACCTTTGGCTCGGGTCGCGAAGGAGTATCCTCTGGTGATCCTTTCGAACGCGGCGAACAGCCAGATCATGTCGAACGTCGAAAGGCTCGGAGCACCCTTCCACGCGGTTTACACTGCAGAGCAGGCGCAAGCTTACAAGCCTCGGTTCCAGGCCTTCGAATACATGCTAGGGCAGCTTGGCTGCGCGCCCGCCGATCTCCTGCACGTTTCATCGAGCCTGCGTTATGACCTGATGACCGCACATGACATGCACATCACGAACAAGGTCTTCGTCAACCGCGGCCACGACGCACCCAACCCATTCTACGGTTACAACGAGATCAAGGACCTGAGCGGCCTGCCATCTCTCGTGGGTCTATGATGGATCAGGTTGTGCTCCAAAACCCGAACTTGTTCGGCAACATGAAGCTGCAGTCCTACTGGTTGGACACGGCGCCTCCGTTCGAAGGCGAATCCGGGAAGCTGGGAGGCACCGCGGACGTTGCGATCATTGGTGGCGGATTTACCGGGCTGTCGGCCGCGCTGGCTCTCTCCAAGAAGGGCGCCAGGGTCGTGTTGGTCGAAATGGCCACGGTCGGGAACGGTGGATCCGGCCGCAATGGCGGAATGTGCAGCAACGGCCTCGCGATCGACTTCTCAACAGCCGTGAAGCTGCTCGGCCACGAGCGCGCGAAGGTTGCATACAAATCCTACGATACCGCCGTCGACGTCGTCGAGCGTATTGTCAAAGAAGAGAACATCGACTGCAACTTTGTGCGCAGCGGCAAGATCAGGCTCGCCTCCAAGCCGGCGCATTTCGAACGCCTGCAAAAAAGCTATGATGTACTGCGTCGTGGTGTCGACCAGGAGACTGTGCTGTTTTCACGCGAGCAGCTGCACACTCAGATCGGGTCCGACAAGTTCTTCGGCGGCCTCGGCCAAAACAAGAGCGCCGCCATGCACATGGGCAAGTTCGTTCGCGGGCTGGCGACGGCAGCGCGCAAGAACGGAGCGCAAATTTTCGAGAGTGCCGCGATGACCGACCTGAGGCGGCTTGGCGGCTTCCGGCACGAGATCAGGACCAGCCGGGGATCATTCGAAGCCTCGCAAGTCCTTATCGCCAGCGGGGCATTGACCCGCAAGCCGCAATTCTTTCGCCGCCGCATCGTGCCGGTGGGCAGCTTCATCATCGTCACGGAACCCTTGCCTGAGGAGGTCGCGGCAGGCCTGCTGCCGACGCGGCGCAATGCCTCCAACACCAGGAATCTGGTGAACTACTTCCGCCTTACGCCCGACAACCGGCTGCTCTTCGGCGGCCGGGCCAGGTTCGCGCTGTCCAGTCCGACGTCGGACGTCAAGAGCGGACACATCCTGCATGCCGAGATGACCCGCGTGTTCCCGCAGTTGCGAAATACCCGCATCGATTATTGCTGGGGTGGACTCGTAGACCTGACCCACGACCGCCTTCCGCGCGCAGGAGAACATGACGGTCTGTTCTATTCGATCGGCTACAGCGGGCACGGCACGCAGATGGCCACGTACATGGGCACCGTCATGGCCGACGTGCTCGGGGGCAAGGCAGCGTCGAACATATGGGGTGATCTCGACTGGCCAGCCGTACCAGGGCATTTTGGACCACCCTGGTTCCTGCCTTTCGTCGGCGCTTACTACCGCTTCAAGGATCTGGTGAGCTGACGGAAGCGACGATGCGGAGACTGGCACTTCAACGATTGATGATGTTGCTGATGACAATCTTCATCGTGTCGGTGCTGGCATTCCTCGTCCCATACATCACCGAGGGCGACCCGGTGCGGGCCATCATCCGATCGCGCGTTGCGGAACTCGCCATCGACCAGGAAACAGTCGATCGGTTGCGGATAAGTCTCGGCTTGGATCGCCCGCTTGTAGTGCAGTACATGGGGTGGCTCAAGAATGCCGTAGAGGGGGATTTCGGCTATTCGTATATGAGCCGGCAGCCGGTGGCGGGTCTGATCGGACGGGCATTCCTGATCTCGCTCACCCTCGCCTCGTCGGCGCTGATCTTCGCCTTTTTGGTATCGATTCCGCTGGGCACGATCGCTGCACTCAGGGAAGGCAAGCTGGCCGACAACATTGTCATCTTCGTCACCCAGTGCTTCGTGGCGGCTCCCGAATATTGGCTTGCTCCCGTCGGAATACTGATCTTCGCCCTCTATCTCGGCTGGCTGCCTTCAGCCGGATGGAGGGACATGAGCTCGATGATCCTCCCCTCGCTGGTCTTGTCGCTCCGGCCGATGGCCTATTTCACCCGCGTGATGCGCGCAGCGATGATCGACGTCCTTCGGGCGCCGTATCTGGTGGCCGCCCGCAGCAGAGGGCTGAGCGTCGTCCAGGCGATCGCCCGGCACGGCCTGCGCAACAGTATCTCTCCAGTCATCACGGTGTTTGCGATGTGGATGGCCAGCCTGCTCGGCGGCTCTCTCATCGTTGAGGTCATCTTCAGCATACCGGGCACCGGGCGGCTCATGTACGACGCGGTCGTCGGCCGCGACATACCGCTGATGCAAGGCAGTTTTGTCTGTCTGGTCGGGCTTGCCGTGATCATCACGACCGTCACCGACGTAGTGTATGTCCTCCTCAACCCCACAGTCAGGCTAGCCCATGGCCGCTAGCCAGGCATCGGTCCGCGCCGCGATGTCGCACCTGCCGTCGGAAGCAGCCCGTGTGCCGTCGGTCCTCCTGGTGTTGGTCCGCTTCGTCAGGACGCGCCACTGGGTGATGTGGCTGGGCGTGGTGATCATCGGGACGATCGTCATCGCCCTTGTCGCGGCTCCGTGGGTATCACCGTACGACCCGGCCGCTCAGAATCTGCTGCAAAGGCTGCAGCCACCGAGCGCCGCTCACTGGTTCGGCACCGACCATCTGGGCCGCGACGCCTTCAGCCGCATGCTGTTCGGCGGCCGGTTTTCGGTGACTGTCGCCTTCGCGACGGTGATGCTTTCGGTCAGCATCGGGGTGCTGGCGGGCATCCTTTCGGCCCGCCAGGGCGGCCTGCTCGACGAAATCATCATGCGAATAGTCGACTTCCTGCTCTCTTTCCCCGAAATCATCGTTGCAATGTTCCTGGTGGCCGTGCTGGGGCCGGGCTACGCGACGGCGGTCGTGGCGATCACCATGTGCGGATGGGCGCCCTTCGCCCGGTTGGCGCGGGGCCTGACGCTCGAAATAAACGCCAGGGACTATGTCAGGGCCGCAGAGATATTGGGATGCACCCGGCGGTTCATCATCTTCCGGCATATCATCCCGAATGCCATTCGCCCTATCGCCGCCATGGGATTCCTGCGGTTTGGCCACATGCTGATCACTGTCGGCGGCCTCTCGTTCCTGGGGTTGGGTGTGCAGCCGCCCAATGCCGACTGGGCTTCGATGCTTGCCCAGTCGATGGACTACGTCGAGCGCGCGCCACTCCTGGTGGTGATGCCGGGCCTTGCGCTTTTCGTGACTGCTCTCAGCGTGACATGGATCGGGCAGGGTCTTGAATTGCGTGGTAAGTCGGAATGAACCCATAGGTATGCAGGACCAAAGAAGCATTTAGGGAGATTCGCTTGTCCAGCGCAGAGTCCATCAAACGGTTACCAAGGACGACACTGTCAGGGCAGATCGCGGAGCAAATACGCGACGCCATCTTATCCGGTACATTTGAGTTGGGACGTCAGTTGAACGAAGTCGAGCTTGCGGAAAAGTTCGGCGTCAGCCGTGGCCCTTTGCGGGAGGCAATGCAGCGACTGATCCAGGAAGGACTTTTGTTCAGTGCCCCTCATCGCGGCGTCTTCGTGCTGAAGTTGACGACAGATGACTTCGCCGACATCGAGTTTGCGCGCCAGGCGATCGAGGCCGCGGCGCTGCGCCGGATCGTGGATTCCAAGCGGCTGCCCGAAATCCACGAGCGCCTTTCGAACATTGCCGAGGCGATGGAGACTGCCGCCAAGGATCAGAACTGGAACCGGGTCGTGGAACTGCACCTGGCCTTTCACAGCGAGGTCATCGCCGCTGCAGACAGCTTCCGGCTGTCCCGCGCCCACGCAACGCTCCAGGCCGAGACGCGACTCTGCATGCACATGCTGGCCAGCGGCTACCGGACCAATCCCGCGCTTGTCGCCGAACATCGGTCGCTCGCAGACGCTTTGTTGCGGGGCAAGGCTTACCTGGAACATCACCTGACGGAGGTGCATCACCACCACCACATCAGCGGATACGATCTGCCGTCGCAGGCCGCTGGTCCGAATCTCGCACCCGAAGAAGCCGCTTAGGGTTACCGGAGTCCCCGCGGATGCTCATGGCCAACACGCACGACGGGGCCACCTCCCGCCCCCTTCTCGAGATCGAAGAACTCGAGGTCGCGTTCGCCAAGGACGGCGGGCAACAGAAGGTCATCTGCGGCATGTCGCTCGCGATCCGCGCAGGCGAGATCGTAGCACTCGTGGGGGAATCTGGTTCCGGGAAGAGCATGACCGCGCTGTCCACGGTGCAACTCCTGCCACCCGGCGCATCGATCATGGGCGGGCGGATCGGTTTCGACGGAAGGAACCTGCTCGACTGCTCGCCAAGAGAACTGAACGCCATACGCGGCGGCCGCATAGCCATGCTGTTCCAGCAGCCGCATGCGATGCTCGACCCGACCTGCCGCGTCGGCGTGCAAGTGTCCGAAGCATTGCGTATCCACCGCGGAGCATCGCGACACACAGCCGAGACGCGGGCGCTCGAATTGCTGCGGGAGGTCGGTATTCCCGAGCCAGCGCTGCGGGCCAAGGCCTATGCACACGAACTGTCCGGAGGTATGGCGCAGCGGGTCATGATCGCTGCGGCGCTGAGCGGCGACCCCGACCTTCTCATCGCCGACGAACCGACGACTGCCCTGGATGTGACGGTTCAGGCACAGATCCTCGACCTCCTCAACGAACAGCGGCGACGTCGCGGACTGGCCATTCTGCTGATCACCCACGACCTCTCGGTCGTTTCGGCGATCGCGGACCGCATCGCTGTGATGTATGCAGGTCGCATCGTGGAGGAAGGTCCAAAGGACGCCGTTCTTCACGATCCCCAGCACCCCTACACCCACGCGCTCATGCATTGCTCCACGCTCGAGGTTGGCCCCGACGGCAAGCTGATATCAATCCCGAGCGGCGCCACGCGGGCAATGGACCTCGACCATGGGTGCCGTTTCCACCCGCGATGCGCCGTCGCCGAGGAACTCGGCATCGCCGATCAATGCCATCGGAGCGAACCCGCACTCGTCCCCAGCCACCGTGGGGACGGTAAAGTTCGGTGCTGGGCTGCTGAGGCCCGCCTTGCGGCCCCTGCGAAGGATATCTTGCAATGACGCTGACAGGGACAGTCGCGGAGCGGATCGGCAATACCACCCCTTCGGGGGCCCGGTCGGGCTTCGTCGCCGTCAACGATCTCGTGCTGCACTATCCGTTGAGCCGCAGCAAGGCGATCAGGGCCGTCGACGGGGTCTCGTTCGAAATCCCCAAAGGCCAGGTTCTTGGACTCGTAGGCGAATCGGGATGCGGCAAGAGCACGATCGCGAAAGTTCTGATGCGCCTCGTCGACCCCACTAGCGGGACGATGGTCATTGATGATCTCGACATGTCTCGCCTCCGTGGCGAGGAGCTTCGCCGGCTCCGTCCCAGGATGCAAATGGTCTTCCAGGATCCGCTGGCGGCGCTGGATCCGCGCATGAAGATCGGCGTGAGCATGGGCTCCCCCTTGCTTCAGCATGGCATGGCGGTAGCTGACGAGGCGCGACAGCAAGTGCTGAGGATGCTGGGGGATGTCGGCCTGGATCCAAGCTTCTACGACCGCTACCCGCATCAGTGCTCCGGCGGACAGCTGCAGCGCATCATCATCGGCAGGGCGCTGCTGCTTCGGCCGTCGTTCCTCGTGTGCGACGAACCGACCTCGGCGCTCGACGCATCCGTCCGAACCCAGATCCTCAATCTGCTGGCCGATCTGAAAGACAGGTTCTCGCTCACGCTGCTGATGATTTCGCACGATCTTCGCGTCGTGCGCCATCTGTGCGACCGCGTCGCGGTGATGTACCTGGGACGGATTGTCGAGATGGCGGGTACGGCGGACCTGTTCCGCGCGCCGAAGCACCCATACACACGCGCCTTGATCGCCGCGTCGATGATCGAATCGGAGAGCGGCTTCGAGGCTCCGTCGAAGGTTCGCGGCGAGCCCCCAAGCCCGCTGAACCCTCCGAAGGGCTGCCATTTCCACCCGCGCTGCGCCCACGCGGCGGATGTGTGCCGCTCAGTTCGGCCGGAACTTGAGGTTGCCGGCCCGCGAAGCACAGTCCGCTGCCATCGCTGGCGCGAAATTCAGCTTTCCTAGAAAGACAGGCTGGATGATCGTGGTTTTTTTCGCCCTTTTCCGTCCCCTCCCCGAGGAAGGGAAGGGATCATTCGTTGAGGCAGTTCGAGCACCAGAAAGGAGACCCAAGATGGGAATTGGAAACTCGGAAGCAACGGCTGACATGGGCCACGGACAGATGGTGACCGTGAAGCCAACCAGCGGCAGCCGCTGGGAGATCGTGTTCAGCAAGGAGGGTGCTGCAGATTACCCCGCACCGCCCGCACGTGACGTCCAGATCGAAGCAATCGACGGAAAGGGCATGGTCAACCCCCTCCTCGTCGTCGCCGGCTCAAACAAGTCCGTTGTGTTGGCGACAGGAAAGATCGAGGGAGCGCTCCGTGCGCGCGTCATCGTCCAGCACACGGACCATGCGCACACCCGCGAAGTCCGCCTCCCCGGCGCGGACGACATTCCTTCCGCATCGGGTCCCGCAGGGGGCGCGCTCATCGACATGGGACACGACAACCTGATCGAGGTGACAGCGGTCGGCGACGGGAGCCTTGAGCTCAAGTTCCTGGCGCAGAAAGCTCCGCCTGTCGATGATGTGGTCATGGAGGCCATCTACAAGGAGCCGGCCGACTTCCAGGTGCGCAGGCTTCGGGTTGCCGCAGGAGCGAGCGACACAACCCTGATCGCCAAGGGCGATACGAAGAAATGTTCCCACATCCGGCTTGCGATCATGCATGGCGACCACTTTCACACGCGGACCACTCCGATGGCGTTGTGAGGCGTCTGCGATGGTACCCGGTTCCGTCCATGAAAATGCTCCCCATTCGTGGGGAGCAGACACTCTTCCGAACATCGCAGGATTTTGCTTGCATGTTTTGATCGGGTCGCAGACCGACGCGCACACGGCCGCCCGCGCGTTTTGCCTGGAGACGATCAAGGAATTCTACGATTTCGACTATCGCCAGGACTGGCACGAGGATCTTGACTCGCTGTGCCTGGAGGAAGCGAACAATCACTACGCGCCGGCAAACCGCGGCGGATTCTGGTACCTGACGGGCGGCGACGACAAGATCGTCGCGACCGTCGGCATCCGTGCTCTGCACTGGAAGCCCGCGATCGTCCGAGCCTTCCGCGACCGCTACCGGAATCCCGGCACCGTCTGCTCGTTGTGGCGCCTTTATGTGCGCCAAGACTTGCGCGGCAGGGGTCTTGGCCGAAGCCTGAACGCGTTGGCCGAGAATGAAGCCGTCCGGCTGGGCTACGACACGATGTATCTGCACGCAAGTTCGGATGCTGGCGCAACCATCTCGTTTTGGAAGGCCATGGGTTACGCCGACATCGGCGAATACGATTTCAGCACGCATTTCGACAAGCGGCTGGGTTAGCCGGCGCGACAAAAAGCAGACAAGCCCATGACCGCAAACATCAGCGACATCGAGATTGCGCCGCTGAAGCCCGACGACATCGGGAACGCCCAGCGCCTGTCCGCGAACCTGAACTGGCCGCACCGGCTCGAGGACTGGCAGTTCCTCGAAGCTCTGGGCCAGGGGTTCGGGGCATATCGCGGCAGCGAGCTCGTGGGCACTTCATATTGCTGGCCACACAGTGAGACGCTTGCAACCCTCGGCATGGTGATCGTTTCGCCCTCACTTCAGGGGCGAGGCATCGGCGCCGCCTTGACAAGGCGCGCGATGGAGGCCGCGGGAAGCAGGACGATCCTGCTCAACGCAACGGATGCCGGCTTGCCGCTGTACGCCAGGCTGGGCTTCCGGGAATTCGGTCAGGTGCGTCAGCACCAGGGTGTCATCGATTCCGCACCGGAGATCACCGGTGTCGAGGACGTGGCCGTGCGAGCGTTTCGGGAGGGCGATATCGAGCTGGTCGAGACTTTGGACTCGGCTGCGACGGGTTTTGTGCGGAAAGCTCTGCTCGCGGCACTTGCAAACGTCGCAGAAGGCGCTGTGCTGGAAGACGGCGAACGGGCGACTGGCTATGCATTGATACGCCCGTTCGGACGCGGCCGATCGATTGGCCCAGTTGTCGCGCCGACAGTTACCGGTGCCCGCGCTCTGATTGCAGCCCTGCTACAGGACGAAATCGGCCGCTTTGTGCGCATCGACACGCCGGTGGCAGAACTTTCGCCTTGGCTAGATGCAATCGGAATGAAGTTCGCCAGTCCGGTGACCGCGATGGTTCACGGGGATCTCCCACGCGGCTCTGGCGGCCGCCTGTTCGGGCTTGTCAGCCAGGCGTTAGGTTGACCAGCGCGAAGACCAGCTTAGCGAGCGGAACGAAGTCCACATGGACGTCAAGACCATACTGTCAGACTTGGTGGCGTTTCCGTCCGTCTGCGAGACCTCCAATCGCGACATCGCGGACTATGTCCGTTCGTACCTCGCCAGTCATGGTGTGGAAAGCGATCTCATTCCCGGTCCGGAGGGTGACCGTTGCAACCTGTTTGCGACAATCGGGCCCAAAGATCGCCCGGGCTATATCCTTTCGGGTCACATGGATGTGGTTTCGGCAGAAGGGCAGCGTTGGAGCAGCGACCCTTTCAAACTCACCGCCGCTGACGACGGACGAAACGTCGCTCGGGGCGCAGTCGATATGAAGGGTTTTATTGCGTGTATCCTGGCGACGGTGCCCGAGTTTGTGTCGCTGGGGCTGGGGCGGCCCATTCACATCGCTCTCTCATATGATGAGGAGATGGGCTGCCGGGGGGTGAAGCACCTGCTGCCCGCGATCGGAGGGCTGTGCGAGAAACCGCTGGCGTGCATCGTGGGTGAGCCCAGCGACATGCGGCCGGTCCTTTCGCACAAGGGCAAGGCCGCTATCGAGTTCCTGCTGCATGGCCTTTCCGGCCATTCCTCCAATCCGGCGCTGGGGTACAACGCAATCTACCCGGCCGCGGACCTCATTCTCCGCTTGCGCGACCTCGCCGACCGAATTGCTGCGGAGGGACCCTTCGACCACCGCTTCGACCCGCCCTTCTCCACTCTCCAGGTCGGAACTGTCAACGGCGGGACCGCGGTCAACATCATCCCCGAACATTGCCGGCTAGAGATGGAAGTGAGATCCATACCGGCCCAGGATGCAGCGGCTATTGTCGAGCAGGCTACCGCGGCAGCGCATAAAATCGCGGCCCGAGCATGCGAGGCCGGCGGCGTGCTGGACATTCGCTGGACCGAGACGAGCAACTATCCGGCCCTTGCGCCAGCCAGCGATCCGGCCCTGGCCGAACTCCTCGTCCAACTCACCGGCAAACAAGCCCTCCAGTCCGTCAGCTATGGCACGGAGGCCGGACTTTATGCCGAGGCCGGGATCCCCGCGATCATCTGCGGCCCCGGTTCGATCGCCCGCGCCCACAAGCCGGACGAGTTCATTCTCGACTCGGAATTGGCCGAATGCCTGCAGATGATGCGCGCGCTTGGCGGTCGACTTCAGCATGATTGAGCCCGTCACCGACATCCGGCTTCGCGTCGGCGGCTTGATGAGGCGGCGGGATGTCAGCTCCGAAGGAGAATTCATGATTGCCAACTCTTTGGTCGAGCTGGACCGGCAGCACGTCATTCACCCGGTCATTTCTTACCGAAAGCACGAGCAGCGTGGCGCCACGGTGTTGAGGTCCGCCAGCGGCGTGCACATCACCGACGCGGAAGGCAAGCGGTATCTCGACGGCTTCTCCGGCCTTTGGTGCGTCAACGTCGGTTACGGCCAAAAGTCGATCGTCGACGCGGCAGCGAGGCAGATGGAAGCGCTGCCATACGCCACCGGGTATTTCCACTTCTCCAACGAGCCTGCAATCCGCTTGGCGGCGGCGCTTGCGGATCTCGCGCCCGGCGATCTGCGGCACGTCTATTTCACGCTCGGCGGATCGGACGCGGTGGATAGCGCCGTGCGTTTCACGCAGTTTTACTTCAACTCGATCGGGGAGCGTCGGAAGACAAATTTCATCTCGCTCGAAAGGGGCTATCATGGGTCGAGCACGACCGGGTCGGGGCTGACGGCCCTTCCGGCGTTCCATGCCGGCTTCAACGTGCCGCTGCCAAACCAGCACAAGATCCTGTCGCCTTACCCTTACCGCAATCCGCTTGGAAGCAATCCCGCGGCGATCATCGCGGGTTCCGTGCAAGCCTTGCGGGACAAAGTGGGCGCGCTGGGCGCCGACAATGTAGCTGCCTTCATCTGTGAGCCGGTACAGGGATCCGGCGGCGTGATCGTGCCACCCAAAGGCTGGCTAAGCGCGATGCAGCAAGCCTGCCGCGAGCTTGGCATCCTCTTCATCGTCGACGAGGTCATCACCGGGTTCGGTCGTACCGGCCCCCTCTTCGCTTCCCAGTCCGAAAATCTCGAGCCTGACATGATGACGGTCGCCAAGGGACTCACCTCGGGTTATGCGCCCATGGGGGCCTTGTTCGTCAGCGATCGCATCTACCAGGCAATGGCCGACGGCGCTGGCAACGCGGTGGTCGGCCACGGCTTCACATACTCCGCTCACCCGGTGAGCGCGGCCGTCGGCCTGGAAGTGCTGCGTCTATACCTTGAAGGAGGGCTGATCGAGAACGGTATCGCCTCCGGCCGGCGTCTGATGGCCGGGCTTGCCGAACTGGCAAACCATCCTCTGGTCGGCGAAGCGCGCGGCGTGTCGATGCTGGCGGCGCTGGAGCTGGTCGCGGACAAGGCCACCAAGGCGGAGTTCCCACCGGGTGTCGCAATCGCCGATCGCCTTGCACAGGCCGGCTTGGAGAACGGAGTCATCTTCCGTGCCTTTCCAAATGGCACCATCGGCCTCGCGCCAAGCCTCAACTACTCGCTTGCCGATGTCGACGACCTCGTCGGCCGCTTGCGCAGGACGCTCGACGATCTGCTGACGCAGCCGCACGTGCGGGAAGCCATGGCCTAGGGCAACGACCACAGTTGAGAGGTTCGGACAATGAGCCTGTCCTTTGACCCCGATACCGTTGAGCTGCCGCGCGGCCATTACATCGGCGGGCGCTACAGGCCTGCTCCGGAAGGGCTGACCCTCTACAGGCCAAGCGACGGCGAGGCATTCGCGGATTGTCCGGTCGCCGAAGCCGAGCTTGTCGACGAGGCAGTCCGGACCGCACGCGCGGCGCTCGCGTCGAGCGGATGGGCCAGTAGCCGTCCGCGCGAGCGCGTGAAGGTCATGCACCGATGGGCCGACCTGATGGAAGCCGAGGCGACGACGCTCGCGAGGCTCGAAGCGGTATCCTCCACTCGCCCGATCGGCGAGTTGGTCGACGGCGACATAGCGGTTACCGCCGAGCAGATCCGCTTCTTCGCCGAGATGGCCGACAAGGAAGGTGGCGACCTTGCGCCGACAGCCGAGCACCAGCTCGGGCTCATCATGGATGAACCCTACGGTGTCGTAGGCGCGATCGCTCCGTGGAACTTTCCCATCTCGATGGCGGGCTGGAAGCTCGGGCCGGCGTTGGCCGCCGGCAACGCCGTCATCTTCAAGCCATCGGAGATGACCCCGTTCTCGTCGCTGTTCATGGTCGAACTCGCCGAGCGTGCCGGCCTGCCCAAAGGCCTCGTCAATGTTGTCCTGGGCGACGGAGCGATGACCGGTAACGCGATCACCGGTCATCCAGACATAGCCAAGATCAGCTTCACCGGTTCGACGGCCGCGGGGCAGTCGATCATGGCCAACATCGCCAGGAGCGGCATGAAACCCATGACGCTCGAACTCGGCGGCAAAAGCCCGCAGATTGTCTTCGCCGATGCAGACCTGGACCTCGCCGCCAACTGCATTGCGCAGAGCATCATGGCAAATGCGGGCCAGGCCTGCGTTGCGGGTTCGAAGATTGTCGTTGAATCGTCGGTCGAGGAAGCCCTGGTGAGCGCGATCGAGCGCCGGATGGCGGACGTACGGCCGGGGCCAACCTGGGCTGCCGAAACCAGCTTCTCACCAATCATTTCCAGGAAGCAGATCGAAAGGATCGACGGCCTCGTTCGGAAGACAGTTTCAGGCGGTGCATCAGTGCTCGTCGGCGGCGAACCCATGGATCGACCGGGCTTCTTCTACAAACCGACCATACTCGCTGGCGTCACTGAACAGGCACCGGCGGTAGTTGAAGAAGTCTTCGGTCCGGTGCTGACGGTGCAGCCCTTTGAGGAAGAGGAAGAGGCCGTCGCTTTGGCGCGGCATCCGACATATGGCCTCGCAGCCGGGCTCTACACCCGCGACCTCTCACGGGCCATTCGGGTCCTCAAGCGGATCGAAGCCGGAACCGTTTGGGTCAATCGATACGGACGTTCCCGCGACCACATCCTTCCAACAGGAGGTTACAAATCCTCGGGAATTGGAAAGGATCTCGGCCGGGCCGCCTACAGGGCGAACCGGCGCCAAAAATCCGTGCTGATCGATCTTGCGACCGCACCGTGAAGCTGACTGACCGTGCAGATGTCAAGGCCTCGCGGTGTGGTTATGTCTGAGTCAAGTTCCCCGGCTTGTTCTCGGCGATGCTTATCCGACACGTCCCAAGGCGGTCACCAACAAATACGACGGCATAGAGCGTAAGCAGCACGCCGCCTGGCAGAGCGGCGATACGCCCCTCTCAGCTCCTACTGCTTTCCCGGCGAGCAGCGCGACAGTACCCGTACCGCACCCGACATTGAGGACGGCTTTTTCCCGGTTTCGGCCCTGGCGAAGCCCCATTTCGCCAACGTTCGGAGGTCCGTGGCTACCGACCGCCTCCGCGTCAGCCCCCATAACGCCAAGCACCTGCGCTGTTTGGCAATCCATCGCCGGTACTGCGAACGAGCGATTGCGGCTGCATTGTTGGAGGCCCGTCGTGCATCTGCTATCGGTCGATAAGGTCAGCGCAACAGCGTCAGGCAGGACGTGATGCGAGGAACCGGAGGCAGAGCTGCGAAAAAGTTCTCTGTTAACCATAAGTGCGCTAGTCATCACAGTCCCTTAGCGCCGCTTGTTCGCATCTCCTCGTCCGCTGGAACACCGTCATGCTGCCCACGTCACACCGCGAACTATCCGCTGAACCAGCGTTGGCGGTACTGCGCGCTGTCTCGCGTTCTGTGGTGATCCTCATACTCTTTCTGGTGTCTCAGTTTGCCAGTGACCGGGCGGCGGCCTTGAAGGCGAGTGAGTTCAAGTTGACCGGTGACGCCCGTAATATGCGGATCGTCATTCAATTCGACCGCGAGCCCGATCCAAAATGGTTCCTGCTGCGGGACCCTGACAGGCTGGTTATCGACCTGCCGCAGACGGCCTTTTTGGTCGAACCCAATTCGCTGAGGCCGCGCGGGCTCATCCGCAACGTACGCTACGGCGCTCTCAATGAAGAGAGATCGCGACTCATTTTGACTGTGAACGGGCCGTTCGCCGTCGACAAGTTCAACGTCACCACCGATGAGAACGGGCAGGGTTTTCGGCTAATCACGGATATTTCCACGTCGTCGGATCGCTTGTTTGACCAGGCGCTTGCCGACCAGACGCTGACCACAGGCACGACCGTTTCAACGCCGAAGGGTGACCGGGTTAGGAATACCGCGGCCGACCCGGGCAAGCGCTTCACGGTGGTTGTCGATGCCGGCCACGGCGGCATCGACGGCGGCGCGGAGGGGCTCAATGGCTCGGTCGAGAAGACGTTCAACCTCGCGTTCGCGTTGGAACTCAGCAACAGGCTCATTCAAACCGGCCAGTACGATGTCTACTTGACGCGCGGAACCGACGAGTTCCTTAGCCTCGAGGAACGCGTACGCCTCGCCCGCCAGCACGGAGCCGACCTGCTGATTTCGATCCACGCCGACGCCATCAGCCGCAGGAGCATTCGCGGCGCAACCGTCTACACGGTTTCCGACAAGCCTTCGGACGCGGAGGCCCAGGCAACGGCCGATCGCGAGAACCTCTCCGACACACTGGCCGGTCTCGACGTCAATGAGGAGAACCATGAGGTGGCCGACATTCTCGTCGATCTCATCCGCCGCGAAACTCACACCTATTCGGTCCGCTTCGCACGCGCTCTGGTGGACCAGCTATCGCCGACCATCGGGCTGATCAACCATCCGCAGCGTTCGGCCGGCTTCAAGGTTCTTAAGGCGCCAGACATGCCGTCGGTACTAATTGAGCTCGGCTACCTCTCCAACGCCAAGGATGAGGAGCAGCTGCGCAACCCGGAATGGCGGGGCAAGGGGGCAGGCCGTGTCG
>Ga0081539_10004216_pt1 | contig 16205 bp, 13 predicted proteins | sample TabmetS4T2R2_FD_71023 | JGI IMG/M metagenome (GOLD analysis project Ga0081539, IMG submission 71023) | Tabebuia heterophylla rhizosphere microbial communities from the University of Puerto Rico - S4T2R2 | ecosystem: Host-associated > Plants > Roots > Rhizosphere ...
CCGGCCACTCCCAGCTCCTCGGCCTCGACGCCTACGTCCGGGCCGGCGGGCTGGCCTGCGTCCACCCGATCCTCGACCCGGCCCTGTCGCCGGCCACCGGGCTCGAGCTGGCCACGGCCGAGCGCACCGAGGGCCGCGGGGCGGCGCTCCTCGAGGGTGAGGACCTGCGCCCCGGCGAGGTCGTGCTGATCGCCTCCAACTCCGGGGTCAACGCCGCCCCGGTCGAGGTCGCCCTCGGCTGCCGCGAGCGCGGGCTGCGGGTGGTCGCCCTGACCAACCTGGAGCAGGCCAAGGCCACCGCCCCCCGCCACTCCTCGGGGGCCAGGCTCCACGAGCTGGCCGACGTGGTCATCGACAACCGCTGCCCGACCGGCGACGCCGCCCTCACCCTCGCCTCCGGGGACCGGGCAGGCCCGCTCACCACCGTGGTCGGTGCGGCCGTGGTCGCCGCCCTGTGCGCCCGGGTGGCCGAGCTGCTCACCGAGCGGGGGCACCCGTCCCTCGTGCTGACCAGCCAGAATCTCGACGGCGTCCCGGCCGCCGAGCGCAACGCCGAGCTGCTCGCCCCCTACCTGGCCCGGACGCGGAGGCCCCGGTGAGCGGCCGGCTGCTGGTCACCGGGGCCCGGGTGCTGACCCCGGGCGGGGAGTGGCCGCTCGGCTGGATCGCCGTCGAGGGCGGCAGGATCGCGGCCATGGGCCAGGGCCAGCCGCCCCCGGGCACCGAGGCCGGGGCGGATGTGCTCCCCGCCGACGGCCTGGTGGCCATGCCCGGCTTCATCGACCTGCACGTCCACGGCGCCCTCGGGATCGACGTGCTCGACGCCGACCCCGAGGGGCTGCGGCGGATGGCCCGCTTCTTCGCCGGGCACGGGGTCACCGCCTGGCTGCCGTCGACCATGACGGCCACCGGCCCCGACACCGACCGCGCCCTTGAGGCGGTCCGGGCGGTCGCCGGCCCGGTCGACGGCGGCGCCACCATCCTCGGCGCCTACCTGGAGGGCCCGTACCTGAACCCGGCCAAGGCCGGCGCCCAGGACCCGGCCCTGATCCGGCCGGCCGACCGGGGCGAGGCCGCCCGGTTCCTCGACTCCGGGGTCGCCCGGGTCGTGGTCCTGGCCCCCGAGGTCGAGGCCAACCGCTGGCTGATCGCCGAGGCGGCGGCCCGGGGCGTGACCGTGTCCGCCGGGCACACCGACGCCACCTACGACCAGGCGGTCCAGGCGGTCGAGGACGGCATCCGCCACGTCACCCACGCCTTCAACGCCATGCGGCCCCTCGGCCACCGCGAGCCCGGCATGCTCGGGGCCGCCCTGGTCCTGCCCGAGCTGCGCTGCGAGCTGGTCGCCGACAACGTCCACGTCCACCCGGCGGCGATGCGGCTGCTGTTCGCGGCCAAGGGGCCGGCCGGGGTCGTCCTGGTCAGCGACGCCGTCCGGGCGACCGGGCTGCCCGAGGGCGCCTACACGGTCGGGGACCAGCCGGCCTTCTCCATGGACGGGGCCATCCGCCTGGCCGACGGGACCCTGGCCGGCAGCGTCCTCACCCTCGACCGGGCCCTGCACAACCTCCAGGCCGCCACCGGCCGGCCCCTGGCCGAGCTGTGGCCGGCGGCCAGCCGCAACGCCGCCCAGGCGATCGGGGTCGACGACGCCAAGGGCACCCTCGAGCCGGGCAAGGACGCCGACCTGGTGCTGCTCGACCCGGCCCTGAAGGTGGTGGTCACCGTGGCCGAAGGCGCCCTCGTCCACGGCGGCGACCATCTCGTCCGCCTCTCCCAACCAGCCATCGGCCGTCCCAGCCCAAGGAGGTAGGCCATGTTCGTTCCGCGCCGCCGGCGCGCCCTCGCCACCGTCGCCCTCGCTCTCGCCCTGGCCCTCGTGGCGGCGGCCTGCGGAGGCTCCTCCGGCGACGGCGACAAGTCCAGCGCCCAGTCCGGCCCCCGCACCATGACCATCTGGCTGATGACCGGCAGCGCCCCGCCGGCGGTCGTCGACGCCGTCAACGCCGAGTGGAAGAAGGCCCACCCCAACGACACCGTCAAGGTCGAGCTCCAGCAGTGGAACAACATCACCACCAAGCTCGACGCCGCCTTCGCCGGGTCCAGCCCGCCGGACGTGGTCGAGCTCGGTAACACCCTGGTCGCCAAGTACGCGGCCGCCGGAGCGCTGCAGGACCTGAGCGGCAGCCGCGGCGAGTTCGAGAACAACCAGGCCTGGCTCCAGTCGCTGACCGAGTCCTGCACCATGGAGAGCAAGCTCTACTGCGCCCCGTACTACGCCGGCAGCCGGGCCGTCATCTACCGAAAGTCGATGTTCGACAAGGCCGGCATCTCCCAGCCGCCGGCCAGCCTGGACGAGCTCCAGTCGGACGCCGAGAAGCTGATGTCGACCTTCGGCAGCGACAAGCGGTTCTCGGCCTTCTACTTCCCCGGCAAGTACTGGTACGCGGCCCTGCCGTTCGTCTGGGACCACGGCGGTGACATCGCCGTCCAGGACGGCGGCCAGTGGCGCGGGACCCTGGACAGCGCCGAGTCCCAGGCCGGCCTGACCGCCCTCAAGCAGCTGGTCGACTGCTGCTCCCGGGCCGACAAGCAGGGTGACGAGCTCAAGCAGGACCAGGCCTTCGCCCAGGGCCACATTGCCATGATCGTGGCCAACGGCTGGGAGAAGGGCGTCATCCTCGACCCCAAGCAGGGCAACCCGAAGCTGGAGAAGGACCTGGCCGCCTTCCCGCTGCCCGGCCGCACCGGCGGCCAGACCGCGCCGGTGTTCCTCGGCGGGTCCGACCTCGGCATCGCCGCCAAGTCCAAGAACCAGGACCTGGCCCTCGACTGGGTGAAGCAACTGTCGGGGACCCAGTTCCAGACCCAGATGGCCACCGTCGGCGGGGTCATCCCCAACACGACCACCCTGCTCAACCTGCACGCCGACGACCCCTACCTGTCGGTGTTCGACGCCACCGCCAAGAACAGCCGCTTCACCCCGACCTCGCCCAACTGGGCGAACGTCGAGGCGGCCAACGTCCTGCCCGACATGCTGGTCTCGATCTTCACCGAGCGCGCGTCGATCGCCGACGCGACCAAGGAGGCCAGCAGCCGGATCACCGATGTCCTCAATTCAGGGTCGTAGGACCGCTTCGGTGGTGCGCCCGGCGACCGCCCTCGCCGGGCGCACCACCACCCGCCGCCGGCTGGCGCCCCTGGTGCCGTATGCCCTGCTGGCCCCGGCGCTGCTGGTGCTGGCGGCGGTCCTCGGGTTCCCGATGTACCGGCTGGTCGGCCTGTCGTTCCAGCAGTACGGGCTGAAGGAGCTGTTCGCCGGCCACGGGACCTGGATCGGCCTGCGCAACTACCAGGACATCCTCACCGACTCGTTCTTCTGGACGGTGGTGGCCCGCACGATCGCCTTCGCCGCCGTCTGCGTCGGCCTCACCATGGGCCTCGGCACCCTGGTGGCCCTGCTGCTGCGCAACCTCGGCCGCCCCATGCGGGTGCTGGTCACGGCCGGGCTGGTGGCCGCCTGGGCGATGCCGACCCTGACCGCCGTCTCGATCTGGCAGTGGATGTTCGACTTCGAGTTCGGGGTGGTCAACTGGGTGCTGACCAAGCTCGGGTTCGAGGGCTACAGTCAGCACAACTGGTTCGACCAGCCGCTCCAGGGGTTCGCGGTGATCATCCTGGTGGTGGTGTGGGCGGCCCTGCCGTTCGTGGCCATCACCCTGCACGCCGGCCTGACCCAGGTCCCGGCCGAGCTCGAGGAGGCGGCCCGGGTCGACGGGGCCGGCGCCTGGCAGGTGTTCCGGCACATCACCTTCCCGGTCCTCAAGCCGATCTTCCTGATCCTGGCCACGCTCTCCACCATCTGGGACTTCAAGGTCTTCACCCAGATCTGGGTGATGCTCAACCAGCGCCCCAGCCGCGAGTACTTCCTGCTCGGCATCTGGTCCTACAGCGAGTCGTTCGGGGTGACCCGCTACGGCAAGGGCGCGGCCATCGCCGTGGTCATGGTGCTGCTGCTGATGGCCCTGACGTTCTTCTACGTCCGCCAGATGCTCAAGGCGGTCGGCCCGTGACCCGCAGGCGGCTGCATCGCGTCGGCTACAACGCCGCCGCCGTGCTGGTGCTGCTGGTCACGGTGTTCCCGATCTACTGGATGGTGGCCACCGGCTTCAAGCGGGGCCCCGACATCCTGTCGTTCGAGCCCAAGTGGCTGCCCATCCCGGGGACCCTGGAGAACTACCGCTCGGCGATCGCCAAGCCCCACTTCCTCCAGGACGTCGGCAACTCGCTGGTGGTCGTGGTCGCGACCGTGGTGATCTCCCTGGCCCTGGCCTTCCTGGCCGCCCTGGCCGCGGCCCGGTTCCACTTCCGCGGCCGCGCCGCCCTGATCGTCATGCTGATCGTGGTCCAGATGGTGCCCCTGGAGGCGCTCATCATCCCCATCTACCTGTCCCTGGACCGGGTGGGGCAGACCGACCAGCTGGCCGGGATCATCGTCACCTACCTCACCTTCGTGCTGCCCTTCAGCATCTGGACCCTGCGCGGGTTCATCGTCAACATCCCCGAGGAGCTCGAGGAGGCGGCGATGGTCGACGGCTGCACCCGCGCCGGGGCGTTCCGGCGCATCCTGTTCCCCCTGGTCGCCCCGGGGCTGGTCGCGACCGCGGTGTTCTCCTTCATCCTCGTCTGGAACGACTACCTGATCGCCTACGTGCTGCTGCGCAGCCCCGAGAAGCAGACCCTGGGGATCTGGCTGGCGTCGTTCACGACCAACCACGGCACCGAGTGGGGTGGGGTGATGGCCGGCTCGACGCTGTTCGCCATCCCGGCGGTGCTGTTCTTCCTGCTCGTCCAGCGGCGGGTGGTCAGCGGCCTGACGGCGGGAGCGGTGAAGGGATGAGCGTCGGGGTCAGCTACTTCGGCAACCGGATCCTGCGCCACGTCGCCGCCGACATGGAGGGGCTGGCTGCCGATGGCTTCACCGGGGTGCTGCACACCTTCACCGAGAACGACCTGGCCTACTACCGCGACACCATGGGCCGGATCGTGGAGGTGTCCCACGCCGCCGGGCTCGAGGTCCAGATCGGCCCCTGGGCGGTCTGCCAGATGTTCGGGGGCGAGGCCGAGAGCCGCTTCACGGCGTTCAACCCCGACGCCGGCCAGGTGCTCGACGACGGCCGGGCCACCCCGGCCGGCTGCCCCAACAACCCGGCCGTGCGGGCCTTCGTCCGCTCCTGGGCCGACGCGGCCATCGACACCGGTGCCGACCATGTCTTCTGGGACGAGCCACACTGGGTCCACCCCGACCACTTCGGCCTCGACCCGGCCCGCTGGGGCTGCCGCTGCCGCCACTGCCAGGCCCGCTTCGCCGAGCGCCACGGCGGTGCGGCCATGCCGGCCGAGCTGACCCCCGCGGTGCTGGCCTTCCGCCAGGAGTGCCTGGTCGACTTCATCGCCGACCTGGTCGGCTACTGCTCCCGCCAGGGGGCGGCCACCACCGTCTGTCTCCTGCCCCTGGTGGGGGGCGTCCACGGCCTGCCCGACTGGGCGCCGGTGGCCGCCCTGCCCGGGCTCGGCATCCTGGCCACCGACCCCTACTGGAAGGGGTTCGGCGAGCCAGCGCGACCGTTCGTGACCCGGTTCGCGGAACTGGTCGCCCGCCTGGCCGCCGACCACGGGGTCGGCGGCCAGATCTGGATCCAGGGGTTCCGGCTGGAGCCCTCGGACGAGGCCGACATCCGCGCCGCCGTGGCCGCCGCCCGCGCCGCCGGCATCGAGGACCTGTGGACCTGGGGATACGAGGCCTGCGGCCACATGAGCGCCCTGGCCGGCAGCGACCCCGCCGCCGTCTGGAAGGTCCTCCGGGGCGCCCTGACCGGCCGCTGACCCGGCTGGTGCCGGGACGCCGATGCCCGCCTACTCGGCCGGGTCCGCCTCCCCGGTCGCCCCGGTCGGCGTCGTCAGCCGCTCGAGCATGCTCTCGATGTGCCGCACCCGGGCGAACAGGATGTTGAACGCCTCCTCGGCGGTGGTCGTCCCCGGCACGATCAGCGCGTCCTCGATCGCCCGGATCCGCTCGAACATCAGGTTGACCGTCTGCTCGGGCGAGATCGTCCCCGGCACGATCAGCGCCTTGTACACGGCCTCGAGCTGCCGGGCCTGCTCTCGGGTCATGTCGTCGTCCTCCTCGACGGAACCGGTCAGGAAGCGTGGCAGCACGGTGTTCGCCCACTGCCGCTTGCGGATCGTCCCTGGGCAGGTGTTGTGGGTGGGCAGGCACCGATCGGTGATGAGGTACATGGAGCTGGGGGAGTCGACGGTCAGGCAACGCATCGGCAGCACCGGCACGGGGTCGCAGCGGACCAGGATCCGGCTGCCCGACTCCCGCGTCCACGTCTCCGAGATCCTCGCGGCCTTGCGAGGCAAGCTGAAGACCTGGCGCGTCGCTCTCCATGCGACCCGGTACCTCGGGCCATGGTCGATGCCGTTGCGCCTCGCGACACCCTTGGAGCGTCGTGGTCGCTGGCCGAGCGAGGCCGCGAGCCACACGACCGCATCGGCCAGCTGTTCCCGTGTCGAGGAGAACTCGACGTGGTCCCCTGGTCCGGCGTCGCCGTCGGTGTCCATGAGCCCCTGCAGCAGCGCCAACCGTTGGGGTTCCGAGCCGTAGAGGTAGTCGGCGGGCACATGCTTGTCGCCCAGGACGCCCAGGAGGCGCAAGTCCCGTTCCAGCCCGAGCGGCCGCCACGCGACGACCCGGCCACGGTGTCCGCAGGCACCGACGCGATAGCCAGCTGCCTGGAACTGGGCGATGAAGTGCCCGGCGTCGCGCTCGGCGGCACGCATGACGGCGTCACGTGATCCGCCCTCCCCGAGCCAGGCGCCGAGGACATATGGGTCAACTGGCAGGGTCTTCTCAACCGTGTCGAGCGGCGCCGCCAGCGGGATATTGTGGACGTACCCACCACGCCGGGTCCGGAGCGAGGCTTCGAGCTCATCGGTCGTCTTGACCGATCCCCAGCGTGCCCAGTCACGTGGGAACGCCGTCGGCCTCGGCCCCCGATGCCGGTCGCGAGGGCGGTCTCGCCGGAGGTACCCGATGACCTGACCTGTGGTCAGGGTCACCCATTGATGCTCGCCGCCCGCCAGCACCTCGGTGCCGTCGTTGAACGTCATGCGGTAGGCACGCTGGGGAACGTCGTCATAGACGGCCGTGACCCGGCACGGCTCGCCATGCTCGTCGAAGACGGTGCCGCCGACATGGATGTCCCGCAGCGGGACGAGGCCGTCCGGCGTCGGCACCGGCGTGTCGAGCGCGAGCAGCTTGCCCGGAACGTTGGTCCACTGGGGGAACAGGGTGTGGTAGCCGAGGCCGGCGTCGTCCCAGGTGCGGCACTTGCGGCGGGCGATGCGGGGGCGGAGGCGGCGCATCTCCAGGGAGAGCCAGACGAGGGTGTCGATCTGGGCGGGGGTCCAGGGGTCGGTGTTGGGGTTGCCGTTGTCCTCGGTCTCGATGCTGCCGGCGAAGGCGTTGGCCCGGAAGTTGGCGTCGGCCTGCTCGCCCAGGGACATGCACTGCCAGAAGTAGCCGTTCTTCTTGACGATGAAGTGACTCTCGACCGACGTCGACGTGGCGAAGTACTGGAAGGCGCCCTCGGCGCTGCCGACGATCGAATGGTGGATGACCGTGCGCATGGTGATCGCCGGCTCGTGGCCCGAGTCGGGCAGGGGGCGCCAGTGACCGCCGTGCGGCGAAGCGTCGAAGTCGACCAGGATGCGGGGCGCGGCGGCGGCGGCCGGCGCGGCCGCCGCCGGCGACTCCGCCTCGGCTCGCTGGCCGGGCGGCCGGTCGGGCTCGACGTGGTCCTCGACCAGGTCCTCCTTGATCCGCAGGGGCACGTCGGCCAGGCATTCCGGCCGGTGCTCCCGATCCCAGGCCTCGGCCCGTTCCCGCGCGTTCATTTGGGCACTATATCGACCGACTGCGGAAAGCGAGCAGCTTCCGCTGGCCGTCTGATTCTCCCCGTATGGTCGGGGTCAGCGGCCGACCAGGTCGAGCACGGCCGCCCAGCCGCCGCTGGTCGGCGGGCCGATCAGATGGTCGGCGCGGGCCAGCACGGCCGGGGGGGCGGTGTCGACCACGCAGGCCACGGCGGCGCCGTCCAGCAGCTCGAGGTCGTTGGCGCCGTCGCCCACGGCCAGGATCCGGCCGGGGTCGATGCCCTGCTCGACGCAGTAGGCAAGGACCCCGCTCCACTTGCTGACCCCGGGCGGCCGGACCTGGACCGTGAAGCCGCCGTAGATGAGGTCGGCGACGATGCTGGCGCTCCCGCCCGGGCCGACCGCGGCCAGGACGGGCTCGAGCAAGGCCGCGGGCCGGCCCACGACAGCGAACGCATGCACGGGTTCGGTCTCGACCACGCGGGCCAGGTCGGCCACCTCGACGAACGGCCGGGCCCGGTCCAGGTGGCCGGGGTGGGTCGATGGGTGCTCGCCCACGACCAGGTCCACGCCCGGCCGGCCGACGTACACGCACGGGCTGAGCCCGGCGGCCCCAAAGGCGTCCAGCGCCTGCCGGGCCGCCGCCGGAGGGAAGGCGACCTGGTGGAAGACCCGGCCGTCGCGCAGGTCGAGCCCGAGGGCGCCGTCAAGGACCACCGCCGGGCCGGTGAGACCGCCCGCCTCCAGGACCACGCCGGCCATGCGCAGCCGCCGCCCGGTGGCGACCAGCACCGGGATCCCGGCGGCCGCCAGCTCCCGGATGGCCCGGACCGAGGCCGGGTGGATACGCTCGGCGGCGTCGGAGAGGGTGCCGTCCAGGTCGGTCACGACCAGCTGGACAGCGCCGTTGCCGCGGCCGTTGCCGCGAGGGTCAGGGACCGGCATGGGGCGAGCCTACCCGCTCCCGGTCCTCCCGCCGGGCGGCAGGGCCCGGCGGTCGCTGCTCGGCCAGGCCGTGGCGGTCATGGAAGCGGCGCAGAGCCGGCGGAGCCCACCAGTTCCGGCGGCCCATCAGCTTCATGGTCGCCGGGACGAGCAGCATCCGGACCACGGTGGCGTCGAGCAGCACGGCGATGGCCATGCCGACCCCGACCTCCTTGATGGTCAGCAGCTCGCCGGCGGCGAAGCCGAGGAACACGACCACGATCAGGGCCGCCGCCGAGGTGACGATCCGGCCGGTGCGTTGCAGCCCGAGGGCGACGGCCAGGTCGTTGTCACCGGTCTGGTCCCAGGCCTCCTTGATCCGCGAGAGCAGGAACACCTCGTAGTCCATGGACAGGCCGAAGGCGAAGACAAAGATGAGCACCGGCACGGTGATGTCGACCATGCCGGGGGCGTCGAAGCCGAGCAGCCCGGACAGGTGGCCCTCCTGGAACACCCAGACCAGGGCCCCGAAGCTGGCCCCGAGCGACAGCACGCACATCACGATGGCCTTGACCGGCACCACCACCGACCCGGTCATCAGGAACAGCAGCACGAAGGTGGCCAGCCCGATCACGCCGAGGGCGGACGGCAGCCGCCCGGTCAGCGAGTCGCGGTAGTCGACCAGGAAGGCCGCCGGGCCGGTGACCCCGGCGGCGACCGGTCGCTCCAGGTCGCGGATCTGCTCGACCAGCCCGGTCGCCACCGGCCCCTCGCTGCTGCCCTCGGGGACGACGTCGAGCACGGTGATGGTGGGCGGGATGCCGGGGCGGGGCTGGACCCGGGTGACGCCGGGCAGGACCTGGACCCGGCGCAGGTACTCGGCGACCAGCCGGTTGCCGGGGGCCGACTCGACCACGACCACCACCGGGTCGGTGCCGCCGCCGGGGAAGCGGTCGTCGACGGTCTCGAAGAGCTGGCGCGACTCCGAGGACCGGGGCAGTGACTCCAGGCCCGAGTTCTCCAGCCGGGCGTGGCGGAAGGGAAGGGCCAGCAGCACCAGCAGGGCGGCGACCACGACCACGATCGCCGGGGCAGCCCGCTGGACCAGCCGCGACAGCCGGAAGAACACCCCGTGGTCCGAGCTGGCGGCGCGGCCGGGGCGGATCCGGCGGCCCCAGAGCCCGAGCAGGGCCGGGACCAGGGTGAGGGCGGCGACCATGGCGACCAGCACCACCCCGATCCCGCCCCAGGCCAGCGAGCGCAGGAACGGCTCGGCGAAGGCCAGCAGCCCGCACAGGGCGGCGGCCACGGTCAGCCCGGAGAAGGCCACCGTGCGGCCGGCCGTGGCCAGGGTGCGCTCGATCGCCTCGGGGATGTCGAGGCCGCCCGCCCGTTCCTCGCGGAAGCGGCTGATGACCAGCAGCGAGTAGTCGACGGCCAGCCCCAGCCCGAGCATCGTGATGACGTTGACCGAGTAGGCGGAGATGTCGGTCACATGGCTCACCCCGAGCAGGATGAGCAGGGCCCCGGCCACGGCCACGGCCGCCACGACCAGGGGCGTGAGGGCGGCCACCAGCCCTCGGAACACGAGGAACAGGAGCACCAGCATGACCGGCAGGGCCAGGGTCTCGCCCCGCTCCAGGTCCCGCTGGGCCTGCTCCTGGAACTCCTCCCCGGCCAGCTCGTCCCCGCCGACCAGGACCCGGGAGGCGTCGACGGCCCGCAGCCGCTCGCCGACCCGCGCCACCACTTGGTCGTAGCCGCCACGCAGGCCGGGTTCGAGCTCGACCTGGACCAGCACCGCCCGCCGGTCGCGGGCCACCAGCCCCGGCACCTCGCGCCCCGGCACGAACGGCGCGGTGACCCTCGCGACCCCGGGCATCGCCTCCAGGTCGCGGACGGTCCGGCCGAGCTCGGCCCGGAACGCCGGGTCGTCGGCCGAGCGCCCGTCGAGCAGGCCGGTCATGGCCGACCCGCTGCCCCCGACCCGGCTCAGCAGATCACCGACCACCACCGACTCGGCGTCGTCGCGCAGCCCGCTGCCGGTGCCGAGCCGCCCGAACACCTGCCCCCCGGCGGCCAGCCCGACCGCCAGGAGCAGCACCCAGGCCAGCACGACCGGCACCCGGCGCCGGTAGGCGAAGCGACCAAGGGAAGCGAACACCACGTCAGCATAGGACGCCCGGCCAGGCCACGGGACCTGGCTCGCCGTGGTTGTGGACAACCCGGGCGGGAGGTTGGGGCGCTGGGCGATACTGGGTGGGCAAGGGATGCGCCGAGCCAGAGGGGGACGGGTGCCAGTTTCGGCCGAGGAGGCTGCCAGGCGGGTCGACGAGCTTCGGGCCCGGCTGCGGGACGCGCTGTACCGGTACCACGTGCTCAGCGACCCCGACATCTCCGACGCCGAGTACGACGAGCTGTTCCGCGAGCTGGAGGGGCTGGAGACCGAGTACCCGGACCTGCGCACCGACGACTCGCCGACCCAGACCGTCGGCGCCCACCAGGCGGGGGCATTCGCGCCGGTGCGCCACCGGGTGCCGATGCTGTCGCTCGACAACGCGTTCTCGACCGGGGAGCTGGCCGCCTGGGGGAAGCGGGCCGAGCGGATCGTGGGCGACGTCCCCGCCTACGTGTGCGAGCTCAAGATCGACGGGGTGGCCGTCTCCCTCCAGTACGAGAGGGGCCGGTTGGTCCGGGCCGCGACCCGGGGCGACGGCATGGTCGGCGACGACATCACCCCCAACGTCCGCACGGTCGCCAACGTCCCCCAGCGCCTGGCCCTGGACGACCCGCCGCCCGCCTTCGAGGTCCGGGGCGAGATCTTCTTCCCGTCCTCAGGGTTCGAGGCCCTCAACCGGCAGATGACCGACGAGGGCAAGCAGGTCTACGCCAACCCCCGCAACGCCGCCTCCGGCTCCCTGCGCCAGAAGGACCCCAAGGTGACCGGGTCGCGGCAGCTGGCGATGCTCTGCCACTCCTTCGGCCTGGCCGAGGGGCTCAAGTTCGCCTCCCACTCGGGGTTCCTCGCCTTCTGCGCGCGGGCCGGCCTGCCCGTGGCCGACCAGACCAAGGTCGTCGGCTCGCTGGAGGAGGTGGAGGCGTTCGTCTCCTACTGGGCCGAGCACCGCCACGACCTCGAGTACGAGATCGACGGGGTGGTGGTCAAGGTCGACGCCAGCGGCCTCCAGAACGAGCTGGGCCGCACCTCCAAGGCGCCGCGCTGGGCGATCGCCTACAAGTACCCGCCCGAGGAGCGGACCACCTTGCTCAAGGACATCATGGTCTCGATCGGGCGGACCGGGGTGGCGACCCCGTTCGCGGTGCTGGAGCCGGTGCTGGTCGCCGGCTCCACGGTCGGCCTGGCCACCCTCCACAACCAGGACGAGGTCGCCCGCCGCGACGTCCGCCCCGGCGACACCGTGTTCGTGCGCAAGGCCGGCGACGTCATCCCCGAGGTGGTCGGCCCGGTCCTGACCAAACGGCCCAAGCGGCTGCGGCGCTGGAAGTTCCCGGCCACCTGCCCCGAGTGCGGCACCCCGCTGGTCCGGCCCGAGGGCGAGTCCGCCACCCGCTGCCCCAACACCACCGGCTGCCCGGCCCAGCGATGGGGGACCCTGGTCCACTTCGCCAGCCGCGGGGCCATGGACATCGAGCACCTGGGCGAGAAGACCGTGGCCGCCCTGATCGAGGCGGGCAGGCTCCGCGACGCGGCCGACATCTACCGGATCACCGCCGAGGACCTGGCCGCCCTGGGCGGGTTCAAGGACCGTTCGATCGCCAACCTGGTCGGGGCGATCGAGGCGTCCAAGCAGCGGCCGCTGAACCGGCTGCTGGTCGGCCTGAGCATCCGCCACGTGGGCGGTACGGTGGCCGTCCTGCTGGCCAACCGGCTCAAGTCCCTGGAGGCGATCGCCGCCGCCTCCGAGGAGGAGCTGGCCGACGTCGGCGGGGTCGGCCCGACCATCGCCGCCAGCGTCGCCGCCTGGTTCGCCGACGATGGCAACAAGGACCTCGTCCGCCGGCTGGTCGAGGCCGGGGTCAACACCAAGGCCGACGGCGACACCGGGGCCGAGCTGCCCCAGACCCTGGCCGGGCTGTCGTTCGTCCTCACCGGCGGCCTGGACGGCCTCACCCGTGAGGAGGCCATCCAGGCCATCGAGGACCGCGGGGGCCGGGTCGCCTCCAGCGTCTCCAAGAAGACCGCCTACGTGGTCGTGGGCGGCGACCCAGGGTCCAAAGCCGCTCGCGCCACCGAGCTGGGGATACCCACCCTGGACGAGGCCGGGTTCAGCGACCTGCTGGAGCGCGGCCCGGAGGAGAATGGGAAGGAGCCATGACCGGGCGCTGGCGGCCCTTGGCCGGGCGCGACTCGGCCCGGTCGCCGGGCGCTGGCGTCCCGGGGGCCCGCGCGGAGGTGGGCGATGAGTGACGTGTGGCATCCGCTCGACCCGGAGGGGTCGCGGCCGCCGGAGACGCCGGGGCGGGAGCAGGGGCCCGACCCGGAGCCGATCGTGCGTACCGTGCGGGTCGCGTTCCTGCTCGCCGGGATGGTGGTGGCGGTGATGGTCAACGCCGGCCTCAACGGGCTCGGCGGCACGGCGGTGGCCGCCCCGGTCGGCCGCCCGGCCGTCACCGCCGTGGTCGCCGTGGCCGTCCTGGCCGTGCTCGGCGGGGCCTGGCTGGCCCTGCGCCCGACCCGGCTCCTGACCGTCGGCAAGCGGGCCCTCGCCCACCCCGACCCGCGCCTGCGCCGGCCCCGGGCCGAGCGGGCCCGGGCCATGGGCTTCCGCGGCCTGGCCATGGGCTGGGCCGGCCAGGCGATGGTGTTCGGGCTCCTGCCGGCCTTCGCCGGCCTGATCCTGGAGATGCTCTACCACCACCAGTGGGAGCTGCTGGCCTTCGCCGGGATCAGCCTGCTCGCCGGCTTCGTGTTCCAGCTCCAGATCGCCGGGGCGGTCCGCCTGGCCGTCGACGACCCTGAGTTGCGGGCCAGCTACGGCTCCCGCTGAGTGGGTTCGCCCCGCCTGCGGGGACTGGTTACGGCTCCCGCTGAGTGGGTTCGCCCCGCCTGCGGGGACTGGTTACGGCTCCCGCTGATAGGGTCGCGCGGTCCGGATCGGGGGTTTCCCGGGGTCCCGGCAGGGTAGGGCGACCCGGGAACATGGAGCTTGGCTTGAGGGAGGAACGATGAGCATCGGAGCAAGCATCTTCTTGCTGGTCATTGGGGCCATCTTGACCTTCGCGGTCAACGTGACCACCGAGGGCTTCAACATCAACACCGTCGGCATCATCCTGATGGTCGCCGGTGTGATCGGCCTGCTGCTCTCCCTGCTGTTCTGGAGCAGCTTCTCGCCCTACCGCCGCCGCACGGTCGGCACCTACCCCGAGGAGCGCGTGGTCGAGGAGCGCCGCATCGAGCGCGACTACCCCTGATCGGCCTCCACCGCGACTTCCGGCGCTAGTCGGGCAGCAGCGGCACGGTCAGCCCGGGGTCGCGGCCGAGCAGCACCGCCCGGGTGATGGCGTCGCTGCCGAAGCGCGCCTTGACCTCGTCGAGGGCGGCGTCGAGGGCGCTGCCGCTCTGGCGGTCGAACGGCAGGGTGAGCTGGACGGCGCCGCTGTCGTCGAGGTTGGCCACGGCGATCCCGATCAGCGTGATCCCCTGGCGCTCGATCATCGGCATGGCCGCGGCCAGCAGCCCCCGGGCCGTGTCCAGGATGGTGAAGGTGTGGCTGGTCGGCCAGGTCAGGGTGTGGGATCGGGTCGCCCGCGAGAAGTCGGCGAACCGCAGCCGCAGGACCACCGTCCGCCCGGTCCGGCCGGCCTTGCGCATCCGGCCCGTGACCCGCTCGACCAGCCCGATCAGGGCCGCGTCGAGGTCGGCGGGTGACCTCGGAGAGCGGCCCAGGGCCCGCTGGGAGCCGATCGAGCGCCGCCGCCGGCCGACGTCCACCGGCCGCGGGTCCCGGTTGTGGGCCAGGGCGTGCAGGTGCCGGCCGGCCGCCTGGCCGACCAGCGACACCAGGGTCGGCTCCCCAAGCCGGGCCACCTCCCCGACGGTCGTGATCCCGCGGTCGCGGAGCCTGCCCGAGGTCACCGGCCCGACCCCCCACAGCCGCTCCACCGGCAGCGGATGCAGGAACGCCAGCTCGCCGTCGGGCGGCACCACCAGCAGCCCGTCCGGCTTGGCCACCCCGCTGGCCACCTTGGCCAGGAACTTGGTCCTGGCCACCCCGACGGTGATGGGCAGCCCGACCTGGTCGCGGACCTCCCGCCGCAGCCGCACCGCGATCTCGCTGGCCGTCCCCGAGATCTTCCGCAGCCCGCCCACGTCGAGGAACGCCTCGTCGATGGACAGCCCCTCGACCAAGGGCGTGGTCTGGCGGAAGACCTCGAACACCGCCTTGCTGGCCTTGGCGTAGGCCCCCATCCGGGGCGGCACCACCACCGCCCGCGGGCAGAGCCGCCGAGCCAGCACCCCGCCCATGGCCGTCCGCACCCCGTGGGCCTTGGCCTCGTAGGAGGCGGCCAGCACCACCCCGCCCCCCACGATCACCGGACGCCCCCGCAGCCGCGGGTCGTCTCGCTGCTCGACCGAGGCGTAGAACGCGTCCAGGTCGGCATGCAGGATCGTCGCCAGGCTCATCGAACACATGTTCGCACCCAGGACAGCGGGGTGTCGAGCCTGCGCTGCTCGGGCCCGCTGGGACCGGGGCGGCCCGCGGTCCCGGTCCCAGCCGAGGTCCGGCGTCGTTACAGGTCGTCCGGCAGCACGGCCCGTCCGGCCGGGGTCATGCGCCCCTCGGCGAGCAGCCGCCGGACCTTCTCCCGGTTGGTCGCCGACCAGTTCGACCCCGGCCGCCTGGGCACGAACCGGATCGCGTAGCGCTCGTCGTCGATCCCCTTGGTCTGGGTGTCCACCCACCCGTGACACAGGGCCACGTCCAGCAGCTCGTCGAAGGTCACCGTCTGCCGACCGGACGCCTTCTTGTAGATGGCGACGATCCGTTCGCGCTCGCTGGTGCCGTGATCGTCCAGCCAGCGATCGAACGCATCGGCCGAATCGACCGGCACCGCCTCGGAAACGTCCATCGGGCTCATGGCGCCGGCAACTGTACGCGAACCCGGAAATGGGACGGTCCCGGTGCGGGGGGCACCTCACCGGGACCGTCCAGCCTTCCTGCCTGGGTTGCCCGTAGCGAAAGAAGAACCGCGCGGGCGGCCCGAGACGTTACATGCCCGCCGAGGGGCGGCGGCGCCGGCGGGAGCCGACCAGCACGCTGGCCGCCCCCAGCCCCAGCAAGGGGCCGGCCGCCAGGAGCATCGGCAGGGGCGGGCGC
>Ga0081539_10004217_pt1 | contig 16201 bp, 15 predicted proteins | sample TabmetS4T2R2_FD_71023 | JGI IMG/M metagenome (GOLD analysis project Ga0081539, IMG submission 71023) | Tabebuia heterophylla rhizosphere microbial communities from the University of Puerto Rico - S4T2R2 | ecosystem: Host-associated > Plants > Roots > Rhizosphere ...
GTCCTCGCGCGCTCATGATCATGAGCGCGCGAGGACGCGCGCGGTCCGGAAGACCATGACGCGCCACTGGAGTGGCGCGCCCCCAGCTAAGGCGCGATCATCCTGTACACGCGGGCGGCGGTGCCGCTGTACATCGCCTTCTTCTCGGCGGCCGAGGCGCCCTTGGTGATGAGCTTGAAGGCGTTCCACAGCTCGGTGTAGCCGCACGACTGCTTGTCGGGCGGGAAGTTGCTCTCGAACATGCAGCGCTCGACGCCGAACAGGTCGATGCAGGTCTCGATGTAGGGCCTCCACGCCGCGGCCAGCTCCTGCGAGGACGGCGGCGTCTCGCGGAATTCGAAGCCGAAGCCGAACGAGGTCATGCCGAGCCCGCCCAGCTTGACCACGACGTTGGGGCAGCCGGCGAGGTCCTGCATGTTCTTCCTCCAGATCGGCAACGTCTCGGCCTGCTTGCCGGCATACTGGCCGACGCCGAGATGGCCGCCGACATGGTCGACGATGATCGTCTGCCCGGGGAAGGCGCGGGCGATATCCAGCAGGTCGGGAAGCTGCGGAAAGAAGTGCCAGGAATCGAAAGTGAGCCCGAGCTTGCCGAGCTCGGCGAAGCCCTCGCGGAACTTCGGGTCGAGCAGGCGATGGCGCGGGATCGGTCGCGAGACATGCTTGCCGGCCTCCCCTTCGTCCCACGACGTGCCGTAGCGCACGCCGCGGAAGCGGCCGCCGGCGACGGCGATCTCGGCCTCCAGCACGCTGCGCACGCGGCTGCCCAGCATCAGGTCGGCCCAGCCGATGATCGCCTCGCAGGCCCGCGTCTTGCCGTATTGGCCCGAGGCGCTTTGGGCCGCGATCCCGTTCACGAACTCGACCTCGCCCACCGGCTTCATCTCGTCGGGCCCGCCGGCGCGGAACATCGCCTGGCATTCGAGGAACACCGTCGAGACGATGTTGTGCCCGCCGCTCAGGTCGTCGAGCAGCTCGGGCAGGAAGTAGCGGTCGCGGCCACGCTGCGGCGCGTCCCACAGGTGATGGTGCGGGTCGATGATCGGCAGGTCGGGCTCGAGCGCCGCCTCCGCCGGTCGCCTGGCCAGCCAGGCCGCGAGATCGGCACTGTTCCGATGGATCGGTCCGCGATATTCACCGTCGGCCATGCTTGCTTCCTCCTGGTTGGGAGCAAGCCTACGGCAGGAGCGGAGAGCGGAGCATGCGGATTTGCGTATACGGAGCCGGCGCCATCGGCGGCAATTTCGCGGCGCGACTGGCTGACGCCGGCAACGAAGTCTCGATCGTGGCGCGCGGCGCGCATCTCGAGGCGATCCGGGCGCGCGGCCTCACCTTGCTGGCCGGCGACAAGAAGATCACTGCCAAGGTGAAGGCGTCCGACCGGCCGGCCGATCTCGGCCCGCAGGACGCCGTCCTGGTGACCCTGAAGGCCTCGGGCCAGCATGCGCTCGCCGGCAACATCGCGCCCTTGCTCGGTCCCGACACGGCCGTCGCTTTCGTGCAGAACGGCATTCCCTGGTGGTACGCCCACGGGCTTGCGAAGTCGCGGCCGCCGGCGCCCGATCTCAGCCGTCTCGACCCCGGCGGCGAGCTTGCCAAGGCGGTCGGCCTGCATCGCGTGGTCGGCGCGGTCGTGAGCTCGCCCAACCACGTGATCGAGCCGGGCGTGGTCGAGAATGAAGTGCCGAACCGCAACATCCTCTGGGTCGGCGAGCCGGATGATCGTCAAAGCCCGCGCATCGAGGCGCTGCGTACGGCGCTGAAGGCCGCCGGCATCGGCTCGCCCGCAACCACCGACATCCGCTACGAGATCTGGCACAAGCTGATGGCCAATCTCACCGGCTCGACCGTCTGCCTGCTCACGGGCCAGCCCGTCCACGTCCAGAAGACGCCGCTGATCAACCGCCTGTCACGCCGCGCCCATGCCGAGGCGCTGGCCGTCGCCGCCGCGCACGGCGTGGTGCTCGACGACCATCCGGACGAGCGCTATGGGCCCAAGCGCGTCTACACCAGCCACCGGCCGTCGATCCTGCAGGATTACGATCTCGGCCGGCCGATGGAGATCGACTCGATCGTGCGCGCACCCGTCGCCTTCGCCCGCAGTGCCGGCGTCGACACGCCGACGCTGGACGCCATCGAATCGATCTGTGTGACCCTGGCCCATGCCAAGGGCCTCTACGAGCCGTGACCCGCCGGGCGCTCTCTCATCTCCTCCCCCGTCTTACGGGGGAGGGAATCTGAGGGGAAACCTTGCTAGGATCGCTGGCCACAACAATCGAGGAAACGCCATGAAGCCCAGGATCATGCGTGCCGCGGCCCGCCCGACGGCCAAGGCGGAGCCCGCCAACTTCGTCGGAACGGTTCTTTCCGATCCGGTGTTCGCGCCCGAAGGCCCCTCGCGGCTCCGTGCATCGCGCGTGTCGTTCATGCCGGGCGGCCGCACCAACTGGCACAAGCACGCGGTCGGCCAGGTCCTCTATGTGCTGTCGGGCGTCGGCCGCTACCAGCTCGAAGGCGAGCCGGTGCAGGAGATCAGGCCGGGCGACACGGTGGTCATTCCGCCCAACGCGCGCCATTGGCACGGCTCGGCGCCCGAGACCATGATGGTCCATCTCGCCATGTCGGAGACCAACGAGAAGGGCGAGGCGACGACGTGGTTCGAGCCGGTGAGCGACGCCGACTACACCAAGGCGCCGGCCAAGGCCTAACCCAAGCGAGGAGGCGGGGCCGGCGTCGCCGGCCGGGCCGCCACCGAGGTGTCGGATGAACGATGCATAGAGCGGACGATGCCCTGGAGCATCGGCATGGCCCTAGAATAACTCGAGTGCTGGCGCCTGTCAACAACTGCGGTACGGTCAGACAATTTGCAGTGAGTTTTTTCGCACCGTAGGGGACCCGCAGGCGAGCTCTCCCCGCCTCACCTATGACGATCGTTAGGGGGAGGGAACGCGGGCGGTACGTCTAACCGGTCGCCGTGCCGCCGACCGTCAGCGCATCGATGCGCAAGGTCGGCTGGCCGACGCCGACCGGCACGCCCTGGCCGTCCTTGCCGCAGGTGCCGATGCCGGGATCGAGCGACATGTCGTTGCCGACCATGCCGACCTTGGTCAGGGCCTCGGAGCCCGCACCGATCAGGGTCGCGCCCTTCACCGGCGCGCCGAGCTTGCCGTCCTCGATCAGGTAGCCCTCGGTCACGGTGAACACGAACTTGCCCGACACGATGTCGACCTGGCCGCCGCCGAAGTTGGCGCAGTAGAGGCCCTTCTTCACCGAGGCGATGATCTCCTTGGGATCCGCGGTCCCGCCCAGCATGAAGGTGTTGGTCATGCGCGGCATCGGCGCATAGGCGTGGCTCTGGCGCCTTCCGTTGCCGGTCGGCTTCACGCCCATCAGGCGCGCATTCTGGCGGTCCTGCATCAGGCCGACCAGGCGGCCGCTCTCGATCAGCACGTTGCGCTGCGTCGGCGTGCCCTCGTCGTCGATGGTGAGCGAGCCGCGGCGGTCGGCGAGCGTGCCGTCATCGACCACGGTGACGCCGGGCGAAGCGATCATGCCGCCCATCATGCTGGTGAACATCGACGTCTTCTTGCGATGGAAGTCGCCTTCCAGCCCGTGGCCGACAGCCTCGTGCCACAACACGCCCGACCAGCCCGAGCCCAGCACCACCGGCATCTCGCCGGCCGGCGCCGGCACCGACTGCAGGTTGACCAGCGACTGGCGGATCGCCTCGTCGGCCTCGCGCTGCCAGTACGCCGGCTTGAAGATGTCGCCGTAGGCGGCGCGGCGGCCTGACCCGGTGCTGCCGGCTTCCATGCGGCTGCCGTCGGCACAGACCACGCTGACGTTGAGCCGCACCAGCGGGCGGACATCGGCGGCGCGCCAGCCGCCGGCCTTGATGATCTCGACGACCTGCCAGGAGCCCGCGAGCGAGATCGAGACCTGGCGCGCCTTGGGCTCCTTGCCGCGCACATAGGCGTCGATCTCCTGCAGCAGCGCGACCTTCCTGGCGAAGGCCTCGCCGTCGATCGGATTGTCGTCGGCATAGAGCAGCTGGTTGGTGCCGCGCGGTGCCTCGCCCCTCTCGCCGCTGTGGCCGGCGCGCACCGCCTTGACCGTGGCGACCGCCCGCTTCAGCGCCTGCTCGTCGAGCGCCGAGGCATGCGCGAAGCCCGTCGCTTCGCCCGCGACGCTGCGCAGGCCGAAGCCCTGGGTGGTGTCGAACGAGGCGCTCTTCAGCTTGCCGTCGTCGAACGCCAGGCTCTCGCTCTGCTCGTACTCGAGGAACAGCTCGCCGTCGTCGCAGCCGGCCAGGGCGTCGTCGACCATCTTCTCCGTCTTGCGGCGGTCGAGCGCGCCCTTGCCGAAGAACAGGTTGTCGGCGGTAGCGAGATGGTTGATCGACTTGGCCATGAACGGCTCCTTTTCTTGGGAGCGCGGGCCTCCGGCCCGCTCATGATCATGATGCGGGCCGGAGGCCCGCGCTCCCATACTTCAGACGACGAGGACGATCTTGCCAAAATGGGCATTGGCCTTCATGTGCGCAAGCGCCGCGGCCGCCTCGGCGAGGGGGAAGGTCTTGTCGATGGGCAGCGACAACTTGCCCGCTTCGATGGCCGGCCACAGGTCGGCGCGGGCCGCCTGGACGATGGCGCGCACTTCCTCGGGCGAGCGGGTGCGGAAGGTTACACCGATGTAATCGATGCGCTTCAATGCATGCAGGTCGAAGTTGAACTCGCCCTTCATGCCGCCCAGCCGGCCGACATTGACGATGCGGCCGAGGATGGCGGCCGCTTCCATGTTCTGGTTGGCGACGCTCGCCGAGACCTGGTCGACGATCAGGTCGACGCCCTTGCCGCCGGTCGCTTCCTTGACCTTGTCGGGCCATTTGGCGTCGCGCGTGTCGAGCGCGAGATCGCAGCCGAACTCCTTCAGCCGCGCGCGGCGGCCGTCATGGGTCGACGTCCCCATGACGATCGAGGCGCCCATGTGCTTGGCGATCTGCATGCCCAGAAGTCCGACGCCCGAGCTGGCGCCCTGGATCAGCACCGATTCGCCCTTCTTCAGCCGGCCGGCGCCGACCAGCGCGTTGTGCATGGTCTGCACCGCCACCGGCATGCAGGCGGCCTGCTCCCAGGTCATGTTGTTGGCCGGGATCTTGTGGGCGCGCCCGGAATCGGCGACGGCGTACTCGGCGAAGCCGCCGGCCGCCGAGCTCATGACGCGATCGCCCGGCTTGAAGTCCTTGACCTCGCCGCCGACGGCCTCGACCTCGCCGGCGCATTCCAGGCCGACGATGGTGCCGGGACCGCCGACCCGGCCGTGCGCCTGGCCCGACGCCACCGCGAGATCGGCGCGGTTCAGCGAAGCGGCGCGCACCTTGATCAGAATCTCGTTGGGCTTGGGCTCAGGCTTCGGCGCATCCTTTACCTGGACGCCGTTTTCGGTGACGACGGCTGCCTTCATGGGGACCTCCCTGGATCGAGGTCCCCCATAGCACGCCGTGCTAGGGCTGGGCTTCGCCCTTCACGTATTTGCGGACGATCGTTTCGTCGGGCGGATAGTTGGCCGGCTCGACCGGCGTGATCTGCGCCTGCACGCATTTCCACGCGCCGCCCTCGCGCACGTAGATGTCGGTGTACATGGTCATGCTGACGGTCTCGGCACCGTCCTTCAGGCCGACGCGCTTGTTGGTCGAGCGCACCAGGGCGGTGTCGCCGAACACGTCGATCTTCTCGTCGCGATAGTCGTAGTAGGGGATGCGCCCGGCGTCGAAGCCGGTCGCCCAGGCCTTGAGATAGTCGGCCCGGCTCACCCGCGCGCCGGTCGGCGCGATGCAGATGAAGCCCTCGTGCAGGATGGCGTCGTGGCCCGCCATGTCGTTGGTGATGAAGTTGTTGATGAACCTGGCGTTCAGGGCACGCAGCTCGGCCGTCATGGCGGACCTCCTCTCCTCGGATGGATAACCATATAACCGGTTATCCAGGAGAGTCAATTGCCCGAACCGACCTGTCGTGCGGCGCGCTCGATCACGGCGGCGACTTCGGCGGCATGCGACTGGTAGACCGAGTGGCTCGCACCCTGGATGACCGTCACGTCGCTGCGGGCACGCTGGTAGTAGAAGCGCTCGAGGTCGGGATTGATGATCTGGTCGCTGCCGGCGACGATCCCCCAGCTCGGCTTGGTCCGCCATGCGGCGGCCGTCAGCGGCGTGGTGAAGACCTCGGCGGCGGTCGGCACCTGCGAGCTCGCCTGGAACTCCGCCTGCGGGCGCGGCAGGTCGGGCGCAAACAGTTTCAGGAAGGTCGAGCGCTCGAGATAGGTGAAACCGTCAGGCGTGCGCACGACAGCGCCCGGAGTCCGGGCGAGGACGCTCGGCATGCGTTTGCCGAGCGCACCTTCGTCCTCGCCGACATCGGGCGCGTGCGCCGCGACATAGACCAGGCCCACGACCTTCGCATGAACGCCGGCCTCGGTGACGACCGACCCGCCGTAGCTGTGGCCGACGAGCAGCGTCGGACCGTCCTGCACGTCGAGGACGCGCCGGGTCGCGGCCACGTCGGCCGCGAACGAGGTCTCCGGCTCCTGGACCGCCGTCACGCGGAAACCCTTGCCGATCAGGATGTCGTACACGGGACGCCAGCCCGAACCGTCGACCCAGGCGCCGTGCACCAGGACGATGTTGCGCACGGGCTCGGCCGCGCTTGCCGCGAGCGGTGCGGCGAAAGCCAGCAGGACGGCGAGGGCAGTGGCGACGTGACGGCGTTGGATTGACATGGTGGCAGCCTCGGTTGGATGGCGTTCAGGATCGCATGCAGCGGGCAGGCAGTGCAGTTGCCGATCGGGTTGCGCTCCGCATACCTTCGTACGTATGAGCGCAAGCAATCCGGGCGGCACGTTCCGTGCTTGCTGGTATCGGACGTGAGGTATGATGGCTGAGCCCTTTCCTCTTGAACCTTCACTGTGGGCGGCGACGGCGCCGCCGGCACCGGCCACGCCGGCTCTCGCGGAAGCGGCCAAGGCCGATGTCTGCATCGTCGGCGGCGGTTATTGCGGCCTGTCGACGGCGCTCCATCTCGCGGAACGCGGCATCAAGGCCGTCGTGCTCGAGGCGAAGGAGCCGGGCTTCGGCGGCTCGGGCCGCAACGGCGGCCAGGTGATCCCCGGTTTGAAGTTCGATCCCGACGAGCTTGTAACCATGTTCGGGCCCGAGCGCGGCCCGCGCCTCGTCGATTTCGCCAGCCGCACAGCCGACGTCGTGTGGGAGCTCATAGACAAGCACCGCATGGACGTGCCCAACACGCGCAATGGCTGGATCCAGAGCGCGCATGCGGCCGACATGGTCGGCACGCTCCGCTCGCGTGTCGCGCAGTGGGAGCGGCGCGGCGCCTCGGTGACCCTGCTCGGCAAGGCCGAGACCGAGCGGCACATCGGCACCGACCAGTATCTCTGCTCGTGGATCGATCGTCGTGGCGGCGTGGTCCAGCCGCTGGCCTACGCCCGCGGCCTCGCGCGGGCGGCCCTTGCGGCCGGCGCTGCCATCCACGGCCAGACACAAGCGACCGGGCTTGTACGCGACGCCGGCAAATGGGTCGTGAGCACGGCGGGCGGCGCCACGGTGACGGCCGATCGCGTGGTGCTGGCGACCAACGGCTATACCGGCGACCTGTGGCCCCGGCTGCGCCAGACCATCATCGCCGCCAACTCCTTCCAGATCGCGACCAAGCCTTTGTCGGACAATGTCCGCAAGTCGATCCTGCCCGGCGGCCAGGCGACGTCGGATTCGCGCCGCGTGGTGCTGTACTACCGTCTCGACCATACCGGCCGCTTCCTGCTGGGCGGACGTGGGCCGATGCGCGAGCCCGACGGCCCGCAGGACTGGCAGCATCTCGAGACGATGATGGGCCGGGTCTTCCCGCAGCTGAAGGGTGTCGCCATCGACTATCGCTGGGGCGGCCGGGTCGCCGCCACGCGCGATCACCTGCCTCATCTGCACGAGCCGGCGCCGGGGCTGCTCATAGATATCGGCTGCATGGGCCGCGGCGTGGCGCTGCAATCGGCGATGGGGCGAGCGATGGCGGCCTACATTGCCTCGGGCGATCCGGCGGCGCTGCCCTTGCCGCCGACGGCGATAAAGCCATTGCCCTTCCATGGGCTGAACAAGCTCTATCTCGCCGCGTTCATCACCTGGTACCGCTTCCTCGACCAGCGCGGCATCGGCGTCGCGGGCTAGCGCGTGATGATGTCATGTCGACTCATTGCCGGGAGCGCGCCACTCCAGTGGCGCTCTTCCTTGCCGGTGCGACACCCCATGAGCGGCACTGGAGTGCCGCGCTCCCGGCAAAGGCGGTCGACTTAGAGTCATCACGCCCTAGTGCCCGGAGTCACAAATACCTGATGCGGCCCCGCTGTCATCCCGAGCGCAGCGAGGGACCTTCCTGCAGCCCTAAAGGCCCCTCGCTGCGCTCGGGGTGACAGCTACTGGGATTCCCTAAACAATCTTGCTGTCGCGGCCCTTCCAGTAGCGGTCGCGCAGCAGGCGCTTGTAGAGCTTGCCCGTCGGATGGCGGGGCAGTTCGGCCTCGAAGTCGACGCTGCGCGGGCACTTGATGGCGGAGAGATGCTGGCGGCAGAAGGCCAGAAGCTCCTCGGCCAGCGCAGGTCCGGCGTCCGCCATGTCGCGCGGCTGGACGACCGCCTTCACCTCCTCGCCGAAGTCGGGATTGGGCACGCCGAACACGGCGCAGTCCATGACCTTGGGATGGGTGATCAAATGGTTCTCGGCCTCCTGCGGGTAGATGTTCACCCCGCCCGAGATGATCATGAAGGCCTTGCGGTCGGTGAGGTGCAGGAAGCCGTCGGCGTCGACGTAGCCCACGTCGCCCAAGGTGGTCCAACCCTTGGCGTTGCGCGATTCGACGGTCTTCTTGGGATCGTTGTGGTACTGGAACGGACGGCCGTCGGCGAAGTAGACGATGCCGGCCTCGCCCTGGGGCAGCTCGTTGCCGTCCTCGTCGCAGATTTTCAGCGTGCCGACCACGGCGCGGCCGACCGTGCCCTTGTGCGCCATCCATTCGGAGGCGTTGCACATGGTGAGGCCGTTGCCTTCGGTGCCGCCGTAGTACTCCCACACGATCGGCCCCCACCATTCGATCATCTTCTCCTTGGTCGGGATGGGGCAGGGGGCGGCGGCGTGGATGGCGCACCTGAGCGACGACACGTCGTACTTCAGGCGTACCTCGTCGGGCAGCTTGAGAAAGCGCACGAACATGGTCGGCACGAGCTGGGTGTGCGTGATCCGGTACTTGCCGACCAGCTTCAAAAATTCCTCGGCGTCGAAATGCTCCATGATCACCGAGGTGCCGCCGAGCCGCATGACGCTCATGTTGAAGCGCAGCGGCGCTGCGTGATACAGCGGCGCCGGCGAGAGATAGACGGTGTTTTCGTCCATGCCGTAGAGCTTGCGCGTGATGGCGAGCAGCGGGTTGTCGTAGTCGATCGCCTGCGGTTCCTGCACCGGCAGCACGCCCTTGGGCTGGCCGGTCGTGCCCGACGAATAGAGCATGTCGTGGCCCGCGGTCTGGTCGGCGACAGGGGTCGCGGGGAAGCGCGCGATCGTTTCCTCCCAGGAGTCGTAGCCTGCGATCGTGCCGTCGATCATGTAGCGATGCGGCACGCCCTTCATCAGCGGCGCCAGTTCGGCGGCCTTGTCGGCGAGATACCTGGACGTGACGAAGAGCTTGGCGCCGCAGTCCTGCACGATGTAGTCGACCTCGGCCGACGTCAGCCGCGAGCTGATCGCGGTGTAGATCAGGCCCGAGCGCTGGGCGGCCCAGCAGACCTCGAAGAACCGGGCGTTGTTCTCGAGGAACAGCGCCATGTGGTCGCCGGCTTCAAGTCCAAGCGAGCGGAAAAGCTGCGCGATGCGGTTGGATTGTTCGTCGAGCTGGCGGTAGGTCACCGTCTCGCCGCTCGCCGCCATGATGTAGGCGGGCTTGTCGGGATGAGCCTTGGCATGAATGTAGGGATGCATCGCGCCGCATAGAACCGGATGGACTTCGCACCCGCAAGCCTCGGCAAGGCTGCTCTCTCGCTGCAGGAAATACCGCTGTGAGAACGCAACGCGGCCAGCGGAAAACAGTTTACCACTGGGTTAAATGTTGATAGCCACGTCGCGTCGCAAGGCTGTTGACGACCAGAGGAGATTCCGATGGCAGGACAGACGACGATCGACGGCCCGGTCGAGGCGCTGCAACGGCTGCTGTCGGAAGTGAGGGCGCGTCGTCGCGATTTCGCCGCACGCCGCCGGTTGGACGCCGACGTCGTCGAGTTGATGAAGCAGGCCGGCGTGTTCCGCAGGCTCGTCGCGCGCCGATTTGGCGGTGACGAGGCGACGCCGTCCGATTTCTATCGCCTGGTCGAGCGCATCGCATCGGCGGATGGCTCGAGCGGCTGGATTGCAAGCTTCGGCCATGCCGCGATCTACCTGTCGGCGCTGCCGGTCGCGACGCTCGAGAAGATCTATGCGCGTGGCCCCGACGTCGTCATGGCAGGCGGCCTCTACCCGCAGCGGCCAGCAGTTCCGGTCGACGGCGGCTTCAGGATCGACGGCCGGTGGAGCTGGGCCAGCGGCTGCACTGCAGCCGAGCTGATCGCGGTCGGAATCAGCGTACCCGGCGGATCCGGACCGGGCGGCCTGCCGCGCCTGGCCGTGCTGCCCCGCGAGCGCGTCTCGATCGTCGAGAACTGGAACGTCAACGGCCTGCAGGGAACCGGGAGTCACGACATCGTCGTCGAGGATGTCGTGGTGCCCGAGGCGTGGACCTTCGCACGCGGGGCGCCCTCGGCGCTCGACGGACCGCTCTTTCGCTATCCCACGCTGGCGCTGGCCGCGCAGTCGCTGGCGGCGGTCGGCCTCGGCACGGCGCGCGCAGCGCTCGACGAGGTGAAGGCGATGGCGGCCGGCCGCGCATCGATCACGGGCGCGCCGGCCATGTCCGAACGACACTACGTCCAGGCCGATCTCGCCAAGGCCGAGGCGATGTTGCGTTCGGCGCGCGCCTTCTTCTACGAGGCGACCGATACCGCCTACGACGCGCTGTGCCGCGGCGAGAGCCTGGACCGCGATCTGCACACCCTGCTGCGGCTGAGTGCGACGCACGCGGCCAAGGCGGGGGCCGAGGCCGCACAGATCGCCTACGCTATCTCCGGCACCGCCGGCCTCTTCACCGACCATCCCCTGGCCCAGTCGCTGCAGGATTCCCTGGTGGTCACGCAGCACACCTTCCTGTCGGAAGGCACCTGGCAGAATGCCGGGCGGATGTTGCTGGGCTTGCCGCCGGTCCCGGCCTTTCCCTGAGGCATCGGCGTTGACCGGGTTCGGCTCATCGGCTTTATTCGCGCCGCACCTTGCCGTGCCCCCGTGGCGGAATTGGTAGACGCGCCTGACTCAAAATCAGGTTTCCTCACGGAAGTGTTGGTTCGAGTCCGACCGGGGGCACCACCTTTGAATGGACGCCCGCTTTAATTACATCGACCCGCGCTGATCTCCACATGGGAGAAGGGAGCATAGACCGGCGCCAGACCGGGACGCCCATCACTTCCAACCGAAGGCCACGCCGTTCGCCTTCGCCGGTGTCTGCGATGTGGAAGGGCGGATGGGGGCAATCACGAGTTTCTCGATCGTCACGACATCAGCCGCGCCCAGCACGGCTCCTTATCACGACCGCATGCCAAAAAGCCTGAGCTGCTAGGCCGAGTGGCGCTGGTGTAAGCCTGGGTAGCAGCAACTGCTGTTGTCCGTGCGAGATTCAATGCTTAACCTTCGGGGATAAATGGCTAGCAGCGTTTGAGGGGCTGTCGTGCCACTGTTTACGTTGATTGTTGCCCCGAGAGGAACAATGCTTCGTCGGACCGTTGCGGTGGCCGGCGTGGCGTGGGCGAGTGCTTTTGCCGTTCGAGCACAACCGGCTGTGGCGGCGCGAATCGCTTGGATTTCTATCGCAGCCCATCCCTTCGTAGCCGATTTCGTCGGGGCAATGCAGAAGCTGGGTTGGGTAGAGGGGCGCAATCTGCAGATTGCTTATCGTTATGCCTCAGGCCAATCCGATCGCCTGTCGGCTGTGATTGACGAGGCGATCAACGACAAGCCGAACCTCATCATTGTCTCCGGTTCTGCCGCAGTTGCCGCATTGCGCGCGACTAACTTCTCTGCACCCGCCCTGGCCGTGACTAGTGATGGTTGGCGTGGCAGCCTTGCACGGCCCGAAGGAAATTTGTCGGGGATTTCCCTTCAGTTCGAAGACGTGGCCGCGAAATGGGCTGAATTGCTGGTGCTGGCATTTCCGCACGTGCGTCGGATCGCCATCGTTGTTGACACCTCTCCAAGCAACCAGCGGCAGTTCGAGGTCGCGGCAGGCGCCGTTACCTCGATGCAGAGAGTTGCGACGCACTACCCAATCGAGAGCCCGACCACGCTGGCATTGCAGGTGAAAAGGGCTAAGGAGGACGGCGCGGATGCATTGATCTTTGCCAGCTCGCCCATCTTTACAGCCAATGCAGAAGGCATAGTCGATGCCGTCCGGAACGTGAAGTTGCCCGCGATCTTTGAGAGCCGAGTTATTGTTCAACGTGGTGGCCTAATGTCGTATGGGGCGAACCTGAACGAAGTATTTCGACGGTTGGCTTGGTATGCCGACAAGGTTCTGCGAGGAACGAAGCCCACTGATCTGCCCGTTGAGCAGCCGACTAGCTTTGAGCTTGCGATAAACATGAGGGCGGCTCGCGACATCGGTGCTTCGATTCCCGACGTTGTGCTCGCGCGGGCACAAGAAGTCTTGGAGTAGACTGATGGTCATGGAAGGTGGCGGCGATCGTTGCCAATCCTACTGGCCGCTTCTCTTCCGTTGCTGCGCCCGCAATTCCCACGCCGGCATGCAGTCAGCGCATGCAGACCCAGCCGTTATGCCCGCGCCGACCGGGGGCACCATTGCCACAACGCAAGCGGGCGGGCGTTATACCTTTCAGCCCGGGAGACTTCCATGCTGCCCATGCCTGTCGCCGATCTGATGGCCGTTGGGGACGAGCTTGCGCGGACCGGCAAGCGGGTCAGGGTGCTGTGGCAGACCGACGATACGTTGGCCTTCGTGGCGCGTGGGCGCGAATACCGCAGCGAATTCCATCTCGACCCCAGCGACGAGGTCATGTTCATGATCAAGGGCGAGATGAAGCTCCACTACCGCTTCCCGGACGGCCGGGAGGATATCCAGGTCCTCAAGCAGGGCGAAGTCGTCTACACCGCGGCGAACGTGCCGCACTCGCCGCGCTTCCCGCCCGACGCCTATCTGCTGGTGATGGAGCGGCGGCGGCGCCCCGGTGAGATCGATCGCTTCCAGTGGTTTTGCCCCAAGTGTGATGGCTTCCTGCACGAGGAACAGTTCGTCGTGCACGACTACACCCTCGATCCGGTGTCGAAGGCCTACGCGAACTTCTTCGACTCGGAGAGCGCACGGACCTGCAAGGGCTGCGGCCACATCATGCCCAAGCCATAAGCCCGAAGGCACAGCAGATGCCCAAGCAGATCGTCACGTCCGCCACCGCCCCGACGACGGGTTTCACCAGCACGGCCGTTGCCTCGCCACTCGCCCAGGGCATCCGCTTCGGCAACATGCTGTTCGTGTCGGGCCAGGGCCCGCTTGACCCGAAGACGCGCGAGGTCGTCTCGACCGACATCAGGGAGCAGACCCGCCAGACGCTGACCAATCTTCAGGGTGTCCTTTTAGCCGCGGGTGCGACCTTCGCGAACGTCGTCAACATGCGCGTCTGCCTGCGCAACACCGACGATTTTCCCGCCTTCAACGAAACCTTCACCGATTTCCTGAAAGGCGAGAAGGTCACGCGCACCTGCATCGGGGGAACGCCGCACCGCAAGGGCGTCAACGTGGAAATAGACTGCGTGGCCATGTTCGACTGACGGTCACGCGATGGAACGACCGCCGTCGACGTAAAGATTCACCCCGTTGATGTAGGCGCCGGCATCCGAACACAGCAGCAGCGCCGCGCCTGCGAGATCGTCGGGCTTGCCCAGCCGGCCGGCCGGGATGCGTTGCACGAGCGCGTCGCCTTCGGTCGCCATCTGGGCGCGGTTGCGCGCGGTCAGGATGGCGCCGGGAGCGAGGTTGTTCACGGTGACGCCCTGGCCGCCGAACTGGCGCGCCAGGTTCCAGGACCAGTTGAGCTGTGCGGCCTTGGTGCCGGCGTAGATCATCATCTGCGGATGCGGCCGCACCTGCTGCACGCTGCCGATCGTGACGACGCGACCCCAGCCGCGGGCCGCCATCGGCGGCACCAGGGCCTGCAGAAGTTCCAGCGGGCTGCGCAGGTTGACCGCGACCTGCCTGTCGAACCGATCCCGCGTGATCCCCTGGTACGCCTCCGGCAGTTCGATCGAGGCGTTCAGGACCAGGATATCGACCGGCGACCACGCGGCGACGGCCTCGGCCAGACGGTGCCCCGCGTCGTCCAGGGCAAAATCCTGGCCGAAGGTGCGCGCCGTGCCGCCGGCCTGCTCGATTTCCCGGACCACGGCGGCGGCGTCGGCTGCCTCCTCGGCCGTGCCGGCATGGTGGATCGCGAGCCGCGCGCCGGCGCCCGCCAAGGCGAGAGCGATCGCCCGGCCGATTTCCCGACGCGCCCCGGTGACCAGCGCGGTCCGGCCGGTCAGGCGGAAGCGGTCGAACGTGTCTGGCGGCATGACGGCTAACCCAGCCGGACCGACCGGGTCTCCTTGCCAAGCTCGGTCCCAAACGGCCGCGAGAGCTCGGCGAAGCGATCGAGGATGGCGTTTCCTTCGGCCACCGTGGCAAGGCGCGGACGGCCGCGACGGTGGCGCGCTTCTTTCCAGCCGAGCGAGATCGGCGTCAGCTCGATTGAGCGCAGGGTCATGCGCCCATTCGCCCCGCTTTCGTAGGCAAGCGTGGGCACGATCGATTCCCAGTAGCGGCGGTCGGCCGGGAAGCCGACCTGGTCGGCCTGCACGCGCTTTTGATAGACCTGCCCGGGCGTCAGGTTGGGCTCGGCGCGGAAGCGGTCGTAGCCGTCGGCCGGGATCTTGGCCACCAGCTCGTTCTGGCCGATGAAGTTGCCGAGGCTGTAGAAGATCGGCTTGCCCTTGTAGAGCTCCAGCCCGCGCAACAGATGAGGCCCATGGCCGACCACGAGATCGGCGCCGGCATCGATCATCTGGCGGGCGAAGGTGCCGATGAACTCGGCCGGCGCCTCCTTGGGGCCGAGCTGCTCGTGCGCATGCAGGCTCACCATCACGAGATCGGCGAGGCCGCGCGCCTCCTCGATCCAGCGCACGATGGCGGCGACGTCCTTGCCGTTGGGCGAGGTGCGCACCTGCGCTTGGTTGGCCGACTTGAATTTCAGGTCGCCGAGCGGGAACAGCGCGGGATCGGCGAGCGGGAAGCCGAAGCCCGACTTGATCCTCTGCTGGCGCTCGGCTTCGAGGCCGAGCTGGTCGGCGACCTCGCGCAGCACCGCAAGCTGCTGCTCGGTGACCTCGTGCACCGTTTCGACATGCAGGGGATTGAGTCCGGGGCGTCCCGGAAGGTCGGGCCGCTGCGCCGCCGCCTCGTTGCCCTTGGCGAAGGTCGAGCAGCAGGAGATCATCGCCACGGTGCCGGCGCCCGCCGTGTGATAGCAGGGCCGGCGCGCGTCCTCGAGGTTGCGGCCGACGCCCGCGAAGGAAAGCCCGCGCGCCTCCAGCGCCTCGATCGTGTGCACAAGGCCCGAGATCGAATAGTCGAGCGCATGGTTGGTGGCGGTGGCGAAGAGGTCGAAGCCTGCCGCGACCAGCTCGTCCAGCACCCAGGCGGGCGCGCCGAAATGCGAGCCGCCGCTCTCCAGCGCGGGATCGCCGCGATAGTCGTTGGCGAGGCCTTCGAGATTGGTGAAGGCGACGTTGGCGGCGCGCACCTTGTCGAACAGCGGCTTGAGCTCGGCGTCGTCGCGGCTGTTCAGCCGGCGCTGCAGGATCGAATCGCCGGTGAGAAGAAGCGAAAGGGACATGCAAGGCAATGTGCCGGGGCACAATTGCCGGAGTCAAATCCCCCTAGGGTGCAGGGCTATCGCATATGGCTCCTAGATCCCGTCATCCCGACCGGAGCCGAGCGCAGCGAGGCGTAGCGGAGGGACCTTTTTT
>Ga0081539_10004218_pt1 | contig 16195 bp, 12 predicted proteins | sample TabmetS4T2R2_FD_71023 | JGI IMG/M metagenome (GOLD analysis project Ga0081539, IMG submission 71023) | Tabebuia heterophylla rhizosphere microbial communities from the University of Puerto Rico - S4T2R2 | ecosystem: Host-associated > Plants > Roots > Rhizosphere ...
AGTAATCGAGATATTCTTCGATCTGACTCTTGCGTCGTCCTTCTGCAGGTTCATTGATGGGGAATTTGACGCGGCCATTTCCGTTCTGCATCACCTTGGACATCAGTGCGGAATATTCAGTGGAGATGTCCTTATCGTCGAAATGCAGAAGCTGGCGGAAGCCCATCACCTGATGATAAAAGTTTACCCAGTGATTCATCTTGCCAAGCTGCACATTGCCAACTACGTGATCGACCGCGGCAAGCCCTGTCGGTTCAACTTCGTATTGTATGGGTCTGTAGGTAGGTGCGAAGACGCCTTTGTAATCGGCGCGGTCTACGAAGACATGTAATGTTTCGCCATAGGTGTAAATTGCCGATGTGTGATAAAAGCCATGGTCATCTTTTTCCTCGCGCGGCGCCCAGGCAGATTTTCCGCCACGCGCAGTTGTTTCTTTCCAGGCTGTTTCCACATCATCGACTTCCAGCGCGATCATTTTCACACCGTCGCCGTGCAGCAGATGATGTGCTGCCAGCGCACTGGAGGGAGCATAGGGTGCAGAAATAACAAACCGCGCCCGCCCCGATTCCAGCACATACGAAGCAAAGTCGCGGTTGCCTGTTTCAAGCCCGGAATAGGCAATGGGCTTGAAACCGAATGCCTTCCACCAGTAATACATGGCGTGTTTGGCGTTGCCTACATAGAAATGGATATGGTCGATAGATTTGATTTGCAGGAAATCCGCCTCTTCGGTCATCGGACGTGATTCTGATTCGATTTTTGAAACAGTTGTAGCCATTTAGCCTCCTTTGGTGAGATGAAATGATTGTACGACAAAGAATGCCTTGTTGCAATGAAAAAATAAAAGGGCAATTTGTCCTACTTAAATTCCCCTAAAGTTATAGTTTTGTTACCGTACGATTTAGTATCTTGCGCCACATTCTCTTCCATGAACTTCTGCCAAATGGGAAACTTCTCGGGATTCCAAACCTTACGCAAGTCTTGAAAGGAAGTCTCTTTATCCCAACCTAGCCGCAGAATGCGATAAAGAGTTACAAAGCCGGTGGCGCGATAATTTGCTTGGCAATGCACTAGCACTTTATCATTTGAGTGAGCATCCATTGCATTCATGAAGTCGTCAAGATTCTGGCGGGTGGGATTGTCCCATTCAACAGGAATATGAACGTATGTTACGCCGAGCGAATCAAGCAGTTCTTTTTCATCTGGCAAGGCGTTGTCTGCACGTATCGCGGTCAGGTTGATTACTGTTTGCACGCCTTTCTGCGCGGCATCAGTGAGTTGATCGGCTTTGGGCATTCCGCCAGTGTATAAATTTTCGGAGAGCGCAAGAAAGTTACGGATATCCTCAAACATTACTTTACTCTCACCACTTTTCCATCTGTCATTTTTTGAAGATCGTTCGTTTTCAATTCGAAGATTGCATTGGGTGTTCCAGCAGCGGACCAGATCGTTTCATATTGAAGAAAGTCTTCATCGAGATAAGTTTCCATCTTTTGCGTGTGACCAATAGGAGGCACGCCTCCGATCGCGAAGCCGGTCACGGCTCGGACGAAATCGGCGTCTGCACGTCCGATGGCTTCGCCCGCATACTCGCTGATGCGTTTCTCGTCGACGCGGTTGGCGCCGCTGGTCAGAACAAGAATTGGTTTTCCTGATTCTTTTCCTTTGAAGATTAATGATTTCACGATCTGACCGAGCTCACAGCCGGCGCGGTCGGCGGCTTCCTGCGCGGTACGCGTCGATTCGGCGTGCTCGATCACGGTGTAATCATACCCAAGCGACTTAAGTAAATCCTGAAATTTTTGTGCGGTGGGGGAGAGTGAAGTAGACATTCATCAATTATAAAGGAGTATGTCATTGCGCGAAGTCTCGCGCTGAGCGGAGGCTTTGAATGTACGTCGAGGAGCCGTAGTCGAAGCGGCGTTAATAGAGTAATTCTCCATAAAGAAAGTTGCTCGGTTGCCCGCGCTTCGTCTGCGCCTACGGCTCCGCTCAGCGCGAAGCTTATTTACGCCTATATTTGATCTGCCACAACACGCGCCACGTTTCGCCGCCATCGTCGGAACGTTCCCAATTCCAATCAAATTCATTTTCCTGAATGTTATACCAAATCATTCTCTGTTTACAGGCCTCGCCGCGCACAATTGCATCGCGTACAAGGATCATTTTCTCATCCTCAAACGTACCTGTGAAATCAAGGTAACTGCCGTTGTTATCTACCCAAGTCTGGCACCAGAGTTTGCGTTCCGGGTCATACACAGAGTGACTGATTCCATGCAAATCAGGCGCGTTGAAATCCTCATGGATTACCTTGTTATCGAGAATCTTCGTCACGTGATTCGTCCCTTTGCCGTCTTCGCCCCATGCGGCATCCCATTCACCGAGCCAGAAATCAAATTGATTTTCAGGATTCATATGAATTCACTCCTATGGTTGTATTTGCCAGGTTTCATCTATCTTTTGAAGGCTCATACTGATTAGGTTCGGTGGCTCGGAAGTGACTTGTGCCTCTGCGCGGTCTCCTTGAATATCCAGATTTACCACTTCATAGCCGTCACTCGCGGCCGTCAACACAATATCAAGATATTCCTTCGCTAACGGCTCTTCAAACTTTCCAGTGGATACGATCTCATTAAGAACCTTGATCAATTCTTCTGCCCTTGGATAATCGCCGTTCACAATTGCTTGCTGTCCGTTGGCGATGATGAGTTCAACAGCAATATTAGAAGGCGCGCGTGCCTCACGCATAACAATCGACAGATTTTCAGGGAGCACCACGGCCTCTACCTCTTCCAATTGAAGGAAAACTGGTTGTGAAGAATAGGTATCTTGATATTCGCGCCGCAAGTCTTGTAATTCGATAGTAAGCCGTAAATCGTCAAGCTGTTCGCCCGAATCGTTCTTTTCCAGCCAGGCTTGAAATCCTAGATCGAATTCTTCGAGAGCTATTCCAAACGTCAATTGGATGGCATCTTCCAAGGGGAGCAGTTGTCCATCCGCAGTATCATCTGCTTTTAGAAACTCCCATAATTTCTCTTTACCATACGTATCCGTGATGTAAGTCAGTATTGCAGCGGCATGCAGATAAGACAGTTCATGCTGCGGTATGATTTCATTCACGGGCACAGCGTAGCCAAGATCAAATAATGCCGCGGCGCGTTGTGCCAAGGGCTCAGGCTTATAGTGACCGCCAGCGACATAGACTGCCAGACCTTCGTAATTGAAATCCACGCCATCCGTGGCGCCCTCCAGACTTATATCTGCTGCATGAGAAAATTCATGACGCGCTAATGTCTCCAGGCCCACACTGCCCACTGTAGGACCATAATAGCGATCTGTATAAGAGATCATTAGCTTGCCGTCACCACCAAATCCGCCGTTTCTTAAGATACGGTCAATCAGGTAGACATCCATTTTCGACTGGATTTCCGCTTGCATGATCCCCTCAAACTCGTCCGCGCCTTCTTGGAAGTGCTCAGAAATAAAATCAATGTCTCGTCCCGCAGCAGTCCCTGAGAGGTAGTGGAAGACACAGCAGTCTGTTTCTTGGGTTAGCCACTCTGCATTCTGTTCATTTTTCGGTCGTTGATCCGCTGGCAAAACTTCGAAAGAGTAGGTTTCGTTCAGTTCGCCATCCGCAGTTGTAAACGTGAGCGTGTGCCGTCCCGTCAGGTTCGTAGTGTCAAAAACCATGGACAGCAGCACCTGACCATAAGGCATGAAGGTCGCAGGGACTCCTATCGGCTCTTTATTGTCGAGAGCCATGGAGACGTTCAACGTTTCATCAAAGTTGAAGTTGCCGGTGGATTGGATTTCAAACGTCAGGACATCACCGGCGTAATGCTCAGGTCCGGGAAATGCGTGGACGTTCCCAATAGATACCAGTTGTGTAGAGTTGTCGATTGCCGGTACTGTTACTTGGTGGAACGGCGTGGCAAAATTTGTCGGCTCCGAAGGAACATAATTATCAGATCGATCGGTGATCGCTTCGTTATAGGTCATGTTGAAGCTGAACACTGCTTTGGATGTAATATCAGGCACACGCCCCTTGAATAGCAGTGTATTCCGGTCAGGGCTGATCTCTACTTGCACAGTTTCCACTGGCTGTCCGAAGGAATTGTAGATATTTCGGTTCTCGAAGAGCTGGTGGAACGGAACGGATTCAGCCTGGCCCGGGATCGGAGTCAGGCTTTTTCCTGCCATGGAAGGATCTTCAACCGATGTGTTCAGACCGAGGTAATATTCTTCCGATAAATCGGCAGGATCTGGGTACACATGAATTATCCAAGAATACTCGATCAGGTTTGTGACGTGCCCGAGGTCCGCCGTATCAGGAATATCCCGCAGCCATAGGAGGACATCCAGCATTTCTGTTTCCTCGTGGACTGTTGCCTGGAACGCGACGACATCAAGAAAACTGACCTCTATATCTCCTGAGTTGTCGTAGTAGCGGCGTCCTGCTTCAAACAGAGAACCCCCGTTACCGGTTTTTGTCGGTGCGATATTGGTTGCTGGCAAAGTGGATGGGATTGACGAGGGTGTGGGGGTGGGCATAAGTGAGCAGGAAGTCAGCAGAAAAATCAATAAAGTTAGGTGAACGTAAAACTGGACCTTTCTTAACATAATAAACTCCATTTAGAAGCCAAGGGAAACTGACCTGATTGGGTTCTTCTAAGGTTTCACCTGCCAAATACCATCAACCTTCTCTAGTTCCACGCTGCTTAAGGTAGGCGGCGCCATTGTGACTTGGGCCGTCGCTCGGTCGCCTTGAAGATGTAGAGCTACAATTTCGTAGCCGGCTTCTTCAAGCGTCAAGGCGATATCAAGATAATCTTTTGCCAATGCATCTTCAAATTTACCAGTGGATACGATTTTCTGGAGGATTTCTATTATTTCTTCTGCCTTTGGGTAATCACCATCCAAAATTGCCTGTTGCCCATCGGCAATAATTAATTCAACAGCCATATTTGGCGCGGCATTTGCCTCGCGCATCACAACAGGTACATATTCCGGACGGGCGACTGCATCTTCTGCCTTAGCAAGGAGAAAGTACGGCGGTGGTGCATATGTATCCTGATATTGGCGCCGCAGGTCTTGAAGTTCAATCGTCAAGCGCAGATCTTCCAGTTGTTCGCCAGGATCCTTGCTTTCAAGCCAGTCTCGGAAAGCTTGATCGAACTCATTCATTGAGATTCCAAATGTCGTTTGGATAGCATCACCAAGAGGTAATGGCTGTCCATCCGAAGTATTAGTATCCGCGCCAAAGAACTCCCACAATTTGTCTTCCCCATACGTTTCGACAATATAAGTAAGCATCGCGGCCGGATAGAGATAAGCGAGTTCATGTTGTTGCAAGTATTGTCCTACGGGCACATAATAGCCAAGGTCAAACAAGGCTGCACCACGCTGTGCCAAAGGTTCGGGTTTGTAGTGACCGCCAGCGATGTATACGGCCATACCCTCATAATTGAATTCAATTCCATCACCAACAGAAGCCGCAGCGATGTCAGTCGCGTGAGAAAATTCATGGCGTGCCAGAGTTTCTAGCCCTATGCCGCCGATCGTGGGACCGTAATAACGGTCCGTATAAGAGATAACCAGTTCTCCGTTACCGCCAAACCCACCGTTACCCCAAATGCGATCCATGATGTAAACATCCAATTTCGGGTCGATAGTGGCCCCGGTGATTGTCGCAAAGTCCTCGGCAGCTTGTTGAAAATGCTCCGCGATGAAATCGATATCCCGCGCTGCGGCGGTTTCCGTGATGTAGTGTAGTTTGCAGCAGGCCGTTTCGTTAACCATCCATGCTGCATCTTCTTCATTTGCCGGCCGTTGATCCGCTGGTAATACTTCAAATGAATACGTTTCGTTCAGACGTCCATCTGGTGTTGTAAATTTGAGCATGTGCTGTCCACTGAGATCAGTCGTGTCAAGCGCAAGTGGTAACAGTAAATTCATGAAATTCGATGTGGCAGAAACTTCGGTAGGTGGGTTATCGTCGAGAGTCATGGAAATGTCAACAGTCTCGTCACCGAAGTTGCCGTCCGTTTGAACTTCAAAGGTCAACACATCGCCAGCATAATGTTTAGGACCCGGATAGGCGCGTACCTTCCCAGCCGGGATGAGTTGCATGTCATTGTCGATTATTGAAGGAGTAGAGGCGACTACGGCTTGAGTGACAAAGGGAAGCGGGGTTGAAAGATTTGCCGTCTCCGACGAGATACTAGAGTCAGGAAAATCTTTTCCCGTAGGGTACGAAAATGTGAAAAAACTAAATGCTGCATCCGATGTGATGCCAGGGATACGTGCTTTCAAGGTGATTGTATCTAGATCGGGATCGGCAACTGCCTCCAGGTTTCCGATATAGTCGCCCTTATTGTTATTGATGAATTTTTCATCCCAAAGCTGGTTGATCGGAACAGTTTCGGGCTCACTGGGTCTTGGTGTCAGGATTTCAGACCCCTGTCCCCGACCCGATGGTGGATCTGCGGCAAGTGTCCATAAGATCAAATAATAGTCTGCCCTTGCATTTATTGCATTGTACGTCGAGGGATCAAGGAAGATCGCAATTCTTGATGAATACTCTGCCACATTTCTCATCTGCCGGCGCGTCGCGGTGGCTGGAACATCGCGCATCTGGAGTACGACTTCGACAAGTTCTAATTCCTCATTGACCGCCGCTTGAAAGCCGACCACATCAAGAAAACTGACTTCCATATCGCCGGATGTATCGCTGTAACTCTGACCGGCTTTGAACACTGGGGCGTCATTAGGAATAAAGTTGTCAGGTCTATCCTGTGTACCATCATAGTAAGTCATGGCAAAACTAAACCCTGCATTGGACTTAATGCCGGGTACACGGCCCTTTAATAGAATGGTATCTAAATCCGGATTAGCAATTACATCTAATATTCCTACATTCGCGCCTGAGGACCTGTACACGTTTTTGTTTTCGAAAAGTTCGTTAATTGGAACATTGACAGATTCGCCTGCTATGGGTGTTAGACTTCCACTTGCTGGCGAGGAAGAATTTGGGTTCAGAGCAAAGTAAAAATCTCCTGGAATATCCCCTGGATTAACTTTTGAAGGATCCAGATAAACAAAAATTGACCAAGAATACTCAATCAGGTTTTTGACTTGTCCACGCGGGGCGGTCGAGGGAACATCGCGCATATGCAGGAGGACTTCGAGGGTTTCCGACTCCTCATTGACCGTGGCTTGAAAGGCCACGACATCAAGAAAGCTGATCTCCATATCTCCAGAGGCGTCACTGTAACTCAAACCTGCTTTGAATAGAGGAGACTCATCAGTTAGTGGCGCTCGTTTTGCGTCTGTGTGCTGTGGGGGGACTAAAGTTGAAGTTGGGGTTGAGGTTGGAGTAGAGATGGTAGGCTGTATTCCGCAGGAAATTAATATAGAGTTGAGAACCAGTGTAAGACAGGTTCGAAATATAGTTTGATTTGGGAAATTGAGTTTCATTTCTGCATCCAGAAATTGGAGTGTCTTATAATCTACCAAGTCACAGTTGGATTGACACCACCCTAAAGAACTATTTTTGGAGAACAGGTCATGTCTGACCGGCAGAGAAAAATCTACCAAACCGATGGCGACCGCTATGAAGCGCTGATTTCACGGGAGGATTTTCAGGGAAATATCCCTCGTGCGATTGACGAAATTATCAATGTGGATGGCTTGGATGTCCTGGACATCGGCGCGGGGACCGGACGCCTCACCCTCCTGCTGGCGCCGCGCGTGAAGTTTATCCACGCCTTTGACGCCTCTGAAGAAATGCTGCGGGTTTGCCGCGAGAGATTGATTGCCAGTGGGTGCTCCAACTGGCAGGTGGATGTTGCAGACCATCGACAATTGCCTGTCGAAGATCATTCCGCTGATCTGGTTGTCTCTGGCTGGAGTGTGAGTTATCTTTCAGTTTGGAATCAAGAAAATGGAAATATAGAATTAGATAAGTGGCTAACTGAAATGCGCCGCGTCTTGCGAGAAAATGGGATGATCATTCTTTTGGAATCGTTGGGCACTGGGGATGAATCACCTGTTCGTTTGGAACATGTTGGGCCGACGTATCAGTGGCTGGATAATAATGGATTCCAAAATAAATGGATCCGAACTGATTATCAATTTGAATCGTTAGACGAAGCGGCCGAATTGGTTGGATTCTTCTTCGGCGACGAATTAGCAAATCGAATCCGCACGGAGGGACTTGTGATTCTGCCTGAATGTACGGGCGTTTGGTGGACAAGAGTATAATAGTTTTCAGTGAAGCCGCCATAATCTAAAACAACTATCCATTTTCACTAGAGAAACTAGAGGCAAATAGTCAATTGGTGTTTCTCCGCGCCTAAACGCGACCATTGGCTAAAATCTCAAGCTTTTGGACGGAGTAAAAAATGGATACTATAAAGTTTATCGTCGAAGATTATGTTGATGAGGTTTTCGGCTTTCGCTTTCCCACAATTAGCATCTATATCAACAATCAGAACTTGATTTCGCTGGTCGATCGGATCGAGCAGCGAAATAGGATTCTGCGCGGTGACGAACCATCTCACTCACATTATTTAGGACATGATCTTAGATACAGCTATGATTTTCGCAATGAATTTCTTGGTTTGCAATCTCGTCCTTATAGTGTGTTATTGACATGCACCTGCACCTTTGAAGAGTGTAATTGCCTCATGGCAAAGATCACTATATATAAAAAAGTTGTCGTGTGGCGAGAGATTAAAAGTCCCTGGCTAAGTAGCAATAGCCCAAGCCCGTGGGTACCAGAGGATATCGCATTAGAGTTGGGGTGGAATCCATTTGACTACTCTGGCCTGGGGCCGTTTGCCTTCGAGAAGAGAAAATATATGAAAGCATTGGACGAGATTACAGCTCAAAGCCGCTTGTTTAGATTTATCGCAGCGTTCCACCGGAGTTTCAGCTTGTAAGGTGCGCTAACAGCTTTTCCTGAAAACCGTCATGTTTTTATTGCCTAGGTGTCTAGCGGAAGGGTCTTCAGCGGAGTAGTCCGTTTTGCTTTTGCGCGTTCATACTCCTCGTAAATACCTTTGTAGTCAGATGCCTTATACCGGCTAAAAATCTCCGCAAAAACATTGGGCAACTTTCGATAAGGAGATACATCCAGTTCCTTGAGCAGGATATCTATATATTGTTGAAAGCGCGTGCTGACCGCGCTGGAACGCGCATTTTCAAACTTGATGTTTTCTCGTTTCCAATTGCGGATGTGCTCGATACTTCGCTCCATTTCTTCAATAGAGGGAAGCTCGAGTTCACCACGCAGATAAGCGCAAAGCCACTGCGTGCCGATTTCAACCGAAGGCACATGCATGTATCCGTGGTTGAAGCCAGCAAAAGCCAGCCTCGGGATTCGTGGATGGATCAAGTGTCGGTACAGTTGTGCCCCGTCTTTTTCTGCTTCGAGCAGTGCCCGATATTTTTCAGGCAGGAATGGGAAGCTAGGGGTGAGGTATCCTACTGATAAAACGACCACGTCACAGGGAATGACCCGGCCATTCTTCAATTGAATTGAGTCATGTGAAAAACATTCGATTTCGGAGCGATAGGGCAATATTTTTCCTTCTGCCACCAACGGATAATAATTCTCGGGTCCTAACGCGCCTGACGAACGGAAATCCATGAGAATTTTGTGTTCAGGTATAAGAACGTTCAACCTTTCCTTCGCAGCGTTATCTTTTCCTTTGCTGTTGCGATTCAATTGAAATAACACAATGGATTGGATAAAATCCCAGAAGCTGGAAATGACAAATGGAATTCGGTTGTGAAGGAAGCGCTCCATAGCTGTAGGTTGCGCCCAACTTGTCATCATGATGTTCCCAAAGCGGGTGAATAATGCATAGGTGAAATGAGCACCTAGAATCCATTCTGGAATGAGCCAGTTTGCTGAGCGAAAAACGTGATGCACCTGTGCGCTTCGTTCAGCGGCTAGGGTGGCCATATCCAATGCGCTCTTGCCATAGCCGACGACGACCACGCGCTTCCCATTGAAAATATCCAATGAAGTAATATCGCGTTCGGTGACAATTTTGCCGTTGAATAGTTCCTGATCAATAAAGTGTGGATTGTTCTTCCCATCTGTATATTGACCGGCCGCAATAATGGCATAGTCGAAAGATTCCTCATGAATGCCGCTCTGGTTCTTATAGCGAACGAGCCAGCCGTCCGTTCCTTCTTTTAATTCGAGGACTTCATGTTTCAAGCGAATATCCAATTTGAGATGATCTACAGCCGCCGTGAGATATCTCATGATTTGATCGCCCGTGGGATGCAGGTCAGGTTTGAACGGCCAATCGAAATCGGATAAATGATATTGATTGTAAATATTTTGGAGATGAATTTCCGGATAGGCTGTTGACCACACTCCACCCAGCTTGTCAAATTTTTCAAAAACAATGGCTTGATACCCATTTTTCTTGAGGATGTTTGCGGATGCAATGCCTGAGATGCCAGCGCCGATCACTGCAATTCGTGAACCCTTTTTGATATCCATCGATCGTCTCTCCTGTTTCGATGTAGTTGGGCGGGCTTGCTGCGCAGCGTCCCCGAAAGGGACAACCCGCCACCGCCAATCAGCGTATTACAAAAAAGCGTCAGGCTACCCTCACCAGGGTGCTTCGCAGCAAGCCTGACTTACTAAGGATGCGGATACTTGATTCCGTATTCAATTTTTTAGTTCTGGATTGTAAGTAGCTTTTGAATTGATTGCATCCCTCTCGAGGAGTATTTTGAAGTTTAGACCCTAACCTGGACTTTATCCATTTGAACACTCACGTTAGTGCTACTTTACGGGTAAAAATAGGATTGTGGCAGCTTTGCGCACGGCTTTTCAAACTTCGAAAGTGGAAGGGACATTGAAAAAAATCCCTTTGCAGTGAAAATTACCCTTGAAATAAGCATGTTTACATAGCTCAAAATGGACAATTGAATGGATAAAGTCCAGCTAACAAGCTGTCTGAAAAGTCAAAATATAGTGTCTTGCCTTGTCATTCTGAGCCGCGAAGCGGCGAAGAATCTCCGAGTTGCAAGGAAGACTCCCATCGGCAGGAGAGATTCTTCGTTCCCGTCGGTCGCTCAGAATGACATCTACTATAGTTTTCAGACAATCTCTAAAGGTTTTCTTTGCAAACGTAAATTTCCTTCTTTACCAAGCCGTGGACCGTAAAGAATTTGCGTCATAGATTTTTAAAGCCTCTCCTATTGAGTATTGCCCTACAATATGACTACCCTGTTCAAGTATAATGCTCTCAACTCATCAGAGATTCATTTTCATGCTTGATGCGTATACTATTATGAATGCAGGTTTTTGTTAAGCCAGCCATGGTTATCAAGGAGTGGAGCGACGAGCAATTGATCGCGCAAGTTGCACGCGGCGATACTACCGCGTATGAGATGCTTTATGACCGTTATGCTGCGGCAGGTCTGGGGCTCGCTCTGAAAATAACTGGAGATCAGGCTCTTGCGGAGGAGGTTCTTCAAGAAACTTTCTGGCGCGTCTGGCGTAAAGCTGATCTGTTTCAGAACCAACGCGGTGCATTTACCAGTTGGTTTTTTGGTATCGCCAGGAATTTATCCATAGATATGCTAAGGCGGCGGCGAACTCAAGTGCAACCTGCAGATGAGTCAGATCGAATGATCGAGCAAACTGCAGATCCATCTCTCGATGTCCCTGAAACTGCATGGCTCAGGCTCAAACATCAACAGATGCGCGCTGCAATTGAAAGCCTGCCGGATGAGCAACGCTACGTGATTGAGCTGGCATATTTTCGCGGCATGACCCGGCAGGAAATTGCCCAGGCTACTGGTGAGCCTCTGGGCACAGTACATACTCGCGCGAGACTGGCATTGCAGAAATTACGTGACGAACTGCAATTGCAAGGATTTGAAGACTAGAATGGACGAAAACATCGAAGAGCTTTTTACTTTCTACGCACTGGGTGTGGTAACTGAAGCTGAACGTAAGCAGGTGGATGACTATGTTGCTTCGGACCCCGAGGCGCGCCTCAGACTCGAAGAGATGATCCATACCGCCTCCGCCTTGCCCTATATGTCAGAACCGCTGGAGCCGCCTCCAGCGTTAAAACAAACGTTAATGGATCGAGTCCATGCGGATGCGCAAAAAAGATTTACACCTCCTCCAAGAGAGGAGTCGGGCTGGTCTCGTTTTATGAACTCGCTTCTGCCTCGGGCGGGTCAATTCCTGCCACAGGTAGTGGCTCTGTTGAGTTTGTTTATTACCCTTGCGGTGAGCGCCTGGGCTATCTCCATGAGGAATGAATTGGCGCGCTTGCAAGAACAGACTGCATTACTTCAAAGGGAAATTGCAGCGCAGCGTGTTGTGTTGGCGCAACTTGCCTCCCCAAATTCTCAAGTTTTCCTCATATCTGGCACAGATCACCAACCCCAAGCGCATGGTCGATTTCTTGCAGATTCAGAAACAGGATCTGCTGTGTTGGTTGTATCTGGCTTGAAGCAATTGGAAGCGGGAAAGGTCTATGAATTCTGGTTGATCCAGGGAGATACTCCTATCGCAGCTGGCTTGTTTGAGGTGAATGAAGAAGGCAGGGCCGTCTTGCAAGTCTCTCAGGCTGTCATACCCGATTCCTATGATGCAATTGGTGTATCCATCGAGCCGGAAGCAGGAAGTGTGCAACCTACCGGTGATATTGTGATGTTGGGCGGACTCGAATAGTTTAAATTCATCATACCTATCCAACAGAGGCCTTTCGATAAAAGATCGGAAGGTTTCTTGTTTTGTTCACAATGAACATTGATTTCAATTTGCATAAATGCAAAACAAATCAGCCTGCGTAATACCATATGAATGCTAGCGGCCGGCAATTTTTCAATTGGAGGTGCCTATGCCCAATTACTTCTAAATTATTCAATTCAAACTTGTATAAATCAAAACATTTCAGAAGGATTTTCCTTCAATTAGAAAGAGGAGTTAACAATGCGTAGATTTTCCTATACAGCGTTCGTGGGTTTGATGGTTCTTGCCCTCGTCGTGGGCCTGGCGCCCTCTGCTACACAAGCCGCCAGCCACCGCGAGGCACCCCTCATCTCCATGGACCCCAATGCGGATATCACAGATTTCTTCATGTTCCGCAGTTACGAAGAAGGGAATGACGATAAGATCGTATTGATCATGGACGTCATACCTGGAGAAGAACCCAGTGCTGGGCCTAATTACTACAACTTTGACCCGACAGTGTTATATGCATTCAACATTGACAACAACATGGATGGCAAAGCCGACGATGTCCGCTTCGAGATCCAATTCAAGACCGAATTCCGCGGCGTCGTGAAGGACCTGGGCTTGTTCCTTTCGTATGTCGCGGTGCCAGGGCCGATCACGGCTCTCGATGGCGCTGGTTCAGAAGGGCTTGGTTTGCGCCAGACCTACACGGTGACGATGGTACGTGGTAATAAACGCACTGTGCTAGGTAAAGGCTTGTTTGCAGTGCCTTCTAACGTTGGTCCACGCACTATGCCCGATTACGAATCACTCGTTCAGCAAGGTATTTACGATCTGGGTGACGGAGCGCGTGTCTTTGCAGGCCAGCGCGATGACCCGTTTTACATTGACCTAGGAGCTGTATTCGACACCCTGAATTTGCGGGCCCCCGGTGTAGACCAGTTGTCTGGCTTTAATGTCCACACGATCGCGCTCGAAGTGCCGTCGTCATGGCTGACCAAGGATGGTAAAGGTCCGTCCGATACGGAGTTCCCAACATTGGGAGCCTATGCTAATACCTATCGCCGCAGCACAAATGTCATGCGTGATGATGATGACGATAAAGAGCGCCGCCAAGGCAGCGGCCGCTGGGTACAGGTGCAGCGTCTGGCTAACCCACTGGTGAACGAGACCATTATCGGTACCGTGGACAAAGATCGCTGGAATTCGCTGGATCCGTCCAAAGAGCAGCGGTTCCTCGGTTACTATCTGAAGCCGCGCCTTGCGCTCGCGCTTCAGCTTGTGGTGGGGCTGGACACCGGCTGTACACCATTCGGGGATGCCAACTGCCAGCCGAATCCACCTGCCCCTGCGGATACCACTCTTGCAGCCTTTAACCGCACGGACTTGGTGAATATCCTGCTGAAATATTCGCCAGACGACAAAAAACTCTCCGAACTGTTGCGGTTAAATATCAGCGTTGAACCTACAGCGCTTGCCGACCAGGAGCGTCTTACCGTTCTGGCTGGTGATAATGCAGGCTGGCCCAACGGTCGCCGCCCAATTGACGATGTGACCGACATTGCTGTTCAAGTTGTCGGTGGACCCAATTACATCGCGGCTGGTGCAGGTGACAACGTGAATGAGAATGATATGCCTCTGCCGGACACATTCCCGTTCATTCCTACACCTTGGGATGGACGCGACCACGTGCATGGGAATCCGTAATTTGTAAGAGCAAGAATTTGATGAGTGAGTCGGGAACAGTTCCGACTCACTCTCGACCAAAGAGGCTGTCATGCAAACACTGGCTCAAAATCGAAATCTCAATCGCGTAATTATTTTCTCGGTAATTATTCTTTTCGCAATCGCTGTGTCATGGGGGTTAGCCTCCAGGCGCGCAGTCACAGTCGGCTTTGATGGAAATGGAGAATATCCTATTGAAAATGCCTCGCGCGTGGGTACATCTGTGGATGAACAAATACAAACATTACATGGCTTGCTGCGTGAGAATCCGAATGACTGGCAATCCTATACCCAGCTGGGTTTCGCGTATCTTCAGAAAGCGCGTGAGACCAGTGACCCTTCTTACTATCAAAAAGTAGAAGAAGCACTTACGAAAACTCTTGAGCACCATTCCGACGATTATGCCACCGTCAGCGGCATGGGGACTCTGGCACTGGCACGTCACCAGTTTCATGCCGCGCTTGAGTGGGGTGAACGCGCCAGAGAGCTCAACCCAGACCGAACCTATGCGTATGGTGTGATTGCCGATGCGCAAATAGAGTTGGGTCAATATGCAGAAGCTATTGAAACGCTGCAAATTATGGTGGACCTACGCCCGGATATGAGTTCCTACTCACGCATTTCATATATCCGTGAGTTACATGGTGACACAGAGGGGGCGTTGGAGATGATGCAGGCAGCCGTGGATAGCGGCGTCCCTAACGCCGAAAACACAGCATGGACGCGTACTCAATTGGGAAACCTTTACTTCAATACTGGTGATCTCCAACACGCTGAGCTCGAATATGTGCGCACACTCAATGATCGGCCAGGTTATGTATACGCGCTGGCCGGGCTGGGACGAGTGCGCGCCGCGCAGGGAAAAACCGATGAAGCCATTGAACTGTTGACGGAAGCGACGAAGGTAATGTCCATTCCTGAATTCGCGATCCTCTTGGGAGACGTTTATCATGCAAACGGCCAGCCTGAGATGGCGAATCAAGAATATGATCTTGTCGCTGAGATTGACCAGCTTCAACAGGCAAACGGTGTGGATCTGGATATGGAAATTGCCTTGTTCAATGCCGATCAAGAGAAAGACCTGGATGCAACAGTGGAGCATGCCCGCCAAGCGTATGCCAACCGTCCCAGTATCCAAGCGGCTGACGTGCTCGCATGGTCGCTATATAAAATCGGCAATTATGAGGAAGCGAAAATTTATTCAGAAGAGGCATTGCGCTTGGGCACAAAAGATGCCCTCAAATTATTCCACGCAGGGATGATCGCCTATCGCCTGGGTGAAAACGCAGAGGCGCAGGAATATTTGGAGCAAGCGTTAACCATCAATCCATATTTTTCCATTCTTTATTCTGATGAAGCCAAAGCAACGTTGGAATCATTAAAGGCAGAAGGAGATCAATGATGCACAGTCCCAGCTGGCGAAGAGCCATCACTCTTGTCACTACCTTATGCTTATCTCTTATATGAACGACGGCGGCTTTTGCCCATCCGCTTGGCAACTTTACGATCAATCATGATGCGGGTTTGAACGTTTCGCGGGATAGGATCACCAATTGATTTTGTTCTCAATAGGGCAGAAATACCCGTCTTTCAAGAGATCGCGTCTTTTGACGCGAATGGAAACGGTCAGCCCGACGCGGCGGAGACGACGCCATATCATGCCGCGAAGTGTGAGTCTCTAGAGTCTGATCTTGATTTGCGCGTAGACAGTCAATCCGCGATGTTGGCTGTATCTTCGTC
>Ga0081539_10004219_pt1 | contig 16194 bp, 12 predicted proteins | sample TabmetS4T2R2_FD_71023 | JGI IMG/M metagenome (GOLD analysis project Ga0081539, IMG submission 71023) | Tabebuia heterophylla rhizosphere microbial communities from the University of Puerto Rico - S4T2R2 | ecosystem: Host-associated > Plants > Roots > Rhizosphere ...
CCCGCCGTGTCGGCGCCCACGTGGCCGGCGATGCACGGCAGGGCATAGATCCGGGCACCTCCGTTGGCGGGCAACCGGAGCTCGCTCGCGCGGGTCCGGGCGGCCGTGTCGACCGCCAGCGCGAAGGGTGCCGAGCCCAGCGGCGTCGGGTCGATGCCCAGGAGAAGGTGGTGCATGATCGGGTTGCCGACGATCGCGATCTCGAGGATCTCGTCGGTCCGGATGCCGGCCTGCTTCGCCAGGCCGCCGATGAGCGAACTGAGCGCGGCGCGCACGACCTTTGTCATTTCCCGGGCGCCGTTGTCATGGAGCATGGCGTACGAGACGCGGCTCATGAGGTCCTCGCCGAACCGGATTTGCGGGTTCATCACACCGGCCGATCCGAGGACGCTGCCGTCCGCGAGGTTGGCGAGGTGACCGGCGAGGGTGGTCGAGCCGACGTCGATGGCGACTCCGTAAGCCGTCTCGTGGAGGCCGGGCCAGATGGCCGTGAGAACGCGGCCGTCGTGGACCGCGACGGTTACCTTCCAGTCACCCGCCTCGAGAGCTGGCTGGAGATCGCGGACGACCTCGAGGTCGACCTCGAGGTTTGTCAGCTGCCATTCGCGTTCGAGTGCATAGAGCAGCCGGCCGAGATCGCCCGACGGGGCTTCGAGCGCCGGGCGTTCGACCTCGACGTAGTGGAGACCGACGACCGGATCGATCGCGAAGTCGCGAACCGGGACGCCTTTGCGGACGACCTGCTTGTGGACCTGGCTCTCGGGCGGGACGTCGATGACCGCGTCACCGGTGAGCGTCACGATGCAACTCAGCCGCCGATCGCCGGCCATCCCCCGACGGCGGCGGTAGTCGGCTTCCACGACGTTGAGCGGAGAGAGGTTTTCCGTTCGTGAAGTGATGCCGTGCTTCGGGAACTCGCCGACCCCCTGCTCCACCTGGCAGCGGCCGCAGAGCCCGTGCCCGCCGCACATTGCGTCAATGTCGACGCCGAGGGAGCGTGCAGCGTCGAGGACCGTCGTCCCGGCGCGGAACCTGCCCCGCCGGCCCGACGGCGTGAAGATGACGAGCGGTTCAGCGGCCTCCGCCATGCCGATCAGCCGCCGGTTGCCGCCTCGGCGCCGGCTCGGGCCATGCGGCGTCGGTTCAGCCGGCGTCCGCCCTCGCCTTCCGCGACGGGTTCGCGATACGCACGGATCCAGCGCGAGGCGTCGCGGTCGTTGCCCATGAGCACATCCGCGGCCATGACCGCGCGCTTGACCTCGGGCAGAAGCGGGTTCGTGATCGCGCTCGTCAGCCCGGAGGCGATCGCCATCGGCAGGAAGGCACCGTTGATGCCCTCACGGTTCGGCAGACCGAAGCTGACGTTCGACGCCCCACAGGTCGTGTTGACCCCGAGCTCATCCTTGAGTCGGCGGAGGAGCCGGAACACCTGCTGCCCGGCGGTTGCCATCGCGCCGATCGGCATGACCAGCGGATCGACGACGACATCTTCGCGCGGGATGCCGTGATCCGCCGCGCGCTCGACGATCTTTCGTGCAACCTCGAAGCGCGCGTCCGGGTCCTCGGAAATGCCGGTGTCGTCGTTGCTGATCGCGACGACGGCCGCACCGTACTTCTTCACGAGGGGCAGCACTCGTTCGAGCCGCTCTTCCTCGCCAGTCACGCTGTTCACGAGGGGCTTGCCCTGGTAGGCGGCCAGGCCGGCCTCGAGCGCATCGACGATCGAACTGTCGATCGAGAGCGGGACGTCGACGAGCGACTGGACGAGACGGATCGTGTCGGCCAGGATGCGCGGCTCGTCCGCGAGGGGGATGCCCGCATTGACGTCGAGCATGCGGGCGCCGGCCTCGACCTGAGCCATCGCATCCCGCTCGACCCGGCTGAAATCGCCCGCCTTCATCTCCTCGGCGAGCAACTTGCGACCGGTCGGGTTGATCCGCTCGCCGATGATCACGAACGGCTGGTCGAAGCCGATGACGACCTCGCCCCTCGCCGAGCTGACGACCGTGCGCGTCACTGGACGGCGGCGCTCTTGACGCCTCCCGAGGCGACGAGCGAATTGAGCACCGACTGCGGGTGGTCGGCTTCGAGCCGTTCGGCCTCGGTCTGGACCTCATGTTCGAGGTCGTTTCCGCACGGCCGATTCTCCTTGCGCCATTCGTCGATGTAGGCGTCCATCGAGCGCTTGTCGGCCTTCTCAGCGGCGCGATCGATCGCCGTCTGGAACCGCGGATGGAGCGCGATCTTGTGGGCACGTCGGCCCTCGCGCGCGATGACCTGCGCCGGGATGTCGCGCCACCAGATCACGGTCAGTGTGCCGCCCATGTCAGGCGGCCCAGGGCAGGCCGGCGATCACCGCCGCAAGGTCGCCGAGACCGGTGAAGCGGTACTCGTAGGCGAGGCGAAGTCGCTGCGCGGCCTGCTCCGCTGCTGCCCGGAGGCCGGCATCGTCGGTCTGGGCGAAGTAGACGACCCTTCGGTAGTTGCCGAAGTACGTGTCGCGCAGCTCCGGATGCCGATCCAGTCCCAAACCACGCCACACGAGTCGATCAAAGTTGCGCACGAGGAAGTCGGTGAGGAAGAAGGTCGCCGGGTCTTCGTCGGTCAGGCGCTCGAAGGCGGCCCGTCCGGCGAACACCTCGTAGCAATGCGCTCCCGGCAGGCGCTCGACGCCCTCCTCTTCGAGGACCCGGTCGAGCAGACCACCGGTGCCGCAGTCGGCGTAGGCGACGAAAACCCTGTCGTACCCGCCGCGTCGCTGCCTGATGCGCGCGCGAACCGCCGCCGGGATTCCGCCAGGTCGGTTGTGCAGGCTGGCGGGCAGGCACGTAACGTCGACGTGCGGCAGGTCTCGGGTCAGCGCGACGAGCTCCCCGGCGATCGCCCCGCAGCCGACGACGAGGACACGCGGCCGAACGCTATGCCGTGGCAACGCTCGCCCTTCGCTCATCGATCAGCCGCCGCGCCGTCTCGGCCGCAACACCAGCGTCCCGGCAATACGCGTCGGCGCCAATCGCCGTCCCGAACTCCTCGTTCAGCGGCGCACCGCCCACGAGCACGATGTAGTCGTCGCGCATGCCGCGCTTCTTGAGCTCCTCGATGACGACCTTCATGTAGGGCATCGTGGTCGTCAGCAGGGCCGACATACCGAGGATGTCGGGCTTGTGCTGCTCGAGGGCGCCGATGAATTTCTCCGCATCGGTGTTAATGCCGAGATCGACGACCTCGAAGCCGGCTCCTTCGAGCATCATCCCAACCAGGTTCTTACCGATGTCGTGGATGTCGCCCTTGACGGTGCCGATGACGACCTTGCCGACCGGTTCTGCGCCCGTCTCGGCGAGGAGGGGCCGCAGAACCTCCATGCCGGCCTTCATCGCGTTGGCGGCGAGCAGCACCTCGGGCACGAAGAGGATGCCGTCGCGGAAGTCGATGCCGACGATCTTCATGCCGGCGACGAGCGCGTCGTCCAGCACCTTCGTCGCCGAAAAGCCGCGATCGAGGAGGATCTTCGTGCCCTCCACGATCTCGTCCTTCATCCCGTCGTACAGGTCGTTATGCATCTGCTCGACGAGCTCATCGTCGGGCAGTGCCGCGAGGTCGATCTCCTCGTAGTCGTCGCCAGCCACGGGCCGCCACTCCGTCAGCTCTCGCTCGCCGTTCCACAATGCGGAACTGTGCCGTATCATGGAATTCGCAGCGCAGCCTACGCCTGTGCGCAGGTCGTGTCCAGAGGTCGAATGCCCCGAGTTCAATCGATCGAACGTGCCTTCGCCGTGCTCGGATCGCTCGCCTACGGGCCGATCGGAGTCACGGAGGTCGCCGAGCGCGTGGGCCTCCCGAAGAGCACCGTCTCGCGCCTCCTTGGTTCACTCGTCCGGGAGGGCGTCGTCGAGCAGGAGTCGGGCGGCTCCCGCTACCGCCTCGGCTCACGCCTGATCACGCTGGCCCAGTCGTCGAGTCCCGCGACGCGGCTGGTTGACGCCGCCCATCCCGTGCTCGCCCGCCTCGCCGGCGATCTCGGCGAGGCGGCCGGCCTGTCCGTCGCGGACGGCTTCGATGTCCACTACGTCGACCAGGTCGACACGACTCACCAGGTCGGCGTGCGCGACTGGACCGGCACCCGCGTGCCGATGCACGCGGTTTCGTCCGGCCTGGTACTCCTCGCAGCAGCGCAGGAACCCACCGTTGACGCCTTCCTGGCTCGCCGGCTGAAGCGATACACACCGAAGACCGTCACGGCACCGGCAGCGATCCGGAGACGCCTTGCCCGGGCGAGGCTCGATGGCTACGCGTGGGTTCATGAGGAGTTCGCGGAGGGCCTGAACTCCGTGGCGGCTCCTGTCCGGGACGTCTCAGGGGCAGTTGTCGGGGCGATTCACGTTCACGGACCGGCCTATCGCTTCCCCCGGTCGGGTGAGGACCGCGAGGTCGCGGCGCGGCTGATCGAGGCGGCGAGCCAAGTGGCACGTCGACTCGGCGCCGGATTGCCGTCGGTCGAGCACTAGCGATGGCGAACTACGACTTCATCATCGTCGGTGGGGGCTCGGCGGGCTGCGCGCTGGCGAACAGACTCTCCGAGGACCCCGCGAATCGCGTCCTCGTCCTCGAGGCCGGACGGCCGGACTGGCGATTCGACGTCTTCATCCACATGCCGGCGGCGCTGACGTTCCCGATCGGCAGCCGCTTCTATGACTGGCAGTACGAGAGCGAGCCCGAGCCCTTCATGGGCGGACGGCGGATCTATCACGCCCGAGGCAAGGTCCTCGGCGGATCGTCGTCGATCAACGGGATGATCTTCCAGCGCGGCAATCCGCTCGATTACGAGCGATGGGCGGCCGATCGGGGCATGGAGACGTGGGGCTACGCCAACTGCCTGCCGTACTTCAAGCGCATGGAGGACTGCATCGCGGCGGCGCCCGACGATCCGTATCGAGGTCACGGAGGCCCCCTCCGGCTCGAGCGGGGACCGGCGTCCAGCCCGTTGTTCCAGGCGTTTTTCGAGGCCGTCCAGCAGGCCGGCTACGAGCTGACCGACGACGTGAACGGCTATCGCCAGGAAGGCTTCGCGGCGTTCGATCGCAACATCTGGCGGGGCCGCCGGATCTCGGCGGCGCGGGCGTACCTTCATCCGGTCCTGGGACGGCCGAACCTCGAGGTCCGCACCAACGCCTTCGTCACGCGGGTTCTGTTCGAAGGGCGGCGCGCGGTCGGTGTCGAGGTCACCGGCGGCTCCATCGTGCCGACCGAGCGGATCGACGGCGGCGAGATCATCATCTGCGGCGGGGCGTTCAACTCGCCCCAGCTGCTACAGCTCTCGGGCGTCGGGCCGGCGCGGCTGCTGGAGACGGTGGGTGTCCCGGTCGTCTCCGACTTGCCGGGGGTCGGCGAGCACCTCCAGGACCACCTCGAGGTCTACATCCAGTACGGGTCCAGTCAACCCGTTTCGATGCAGCCTTCGGCCACCCAGAAGTGGCGGCGGCCGTTCATCGGGGCCCAGTGGCTCTTCCTGCGGAGCGGCCCTGGCGCGACGAACCACTTCGAGGGCGGTGGCTTCGTCCGCTCGAACGAGGATGTCGCTTACCCAAACCTCATGTTCCACTTCCTGCCACTGGCGATCCGCTACGACGGAACGTCGGCGCCGGGCGGGCACGGCTACCAGGTCCACGTCGGCCCGATGTACTCGAACTCGCGCGGCTCGCTTCGGATCCGCTCGACCGATCCGACCGAGCACCCGCGGGTCCTGTTCAACTACATCTCAACGCCGGAGGATCGGCGCGAGTGGGTCGAGGCCGTCGGCGTCGCGCGGAAGATCCTCAATCAGCCCGCGTTCGATGCCTACTCCACCGGCGAGTTGTCACCGGGCGCGGACGTCGACGGCGAGGAGGCGATCCTCGAGTGGGTTCGCCACGATGCCGAGACGGCACTGCACCCGTCGTGCACGACGCGCATGGGGGTCGATGGCGAGTCCGTCGTCGATCCGCTGACGATGCGTGTCCACGGCCTGGACGGCCTGCGGGTGGTCGACGCCTCGGTCTTCCCGTACGTCACGAATGCCAACATCTACGCGCCGGTGATGATGGTCGCGGAAAAGGCGGCAGATCTCATCCTGGGGAATACGCCCCTGGCACCCGAAAACGTGCCGTTCTATCGCCACCGATCCACGGCCACGGCACGGTCCTCGGGTGGCCGCGCTTCCGTCCCATAGTCATTCGCAGAATGGGAAGCTCGAGCCGATCCTCGTTCCCGCCACTTAGTCATCCCCGGACTCGGAGGGTTGAGCCGAGCATCGTTTCCCCGCCACCTAGTCATCCCCGGACTGGGTGGTCGACGGAGTAGCTCGGCGAAGACCGCTTTGGGGCCATTCAGCACGAATCCCACGCTCGGGATCGTGTTCGAGGCGGTGGGCACGGGCCACCTTCGCTCCACGCAGTCCGTCGATGACTGAATGGCGGAAGAACGGGGCACTTGATGGGCTACGCCGCCCCACGCAGTCGCCGATGCCTGAATGGCGGATGGAGGGGCGGACTTGATGCCCTACGCGCCGCCTTCCCTGACTCGGCGGACTTCGGCGGAGATGGCCGGCACGATGGAGTGCAGGTCGCCGATCACGGCATAGGTCGCCCGGCTCATGATCGGTGCCTCTGGGTCTGTGTTGATGGCAAGGATCCGTTTGGCCGCCTTGCAGCCGACGATGTGCTGGATCGCGCCGCTGATGCCGCAGGCGATGTAGAGATCGGGCGCGATCCGCTGGCCGGTCTGGCCGATCTGCATGGTGTGCGGCTTCCAACCGGCACTCGTGACCACCCGGGAGACTCCGACAGCCGCGCCAAGCAAGCCCGCCAGCTCTTCGAGGATCGCGAACGATTCGGCGCTGCCCACGCCGCGGCCACCACCGATGACCACCCGGGCATCCGCGAGCGAGACGGACCCGGCCGCCGCCGGCTCGTGACGCACGACCTGGACGCGCAGATCGTCGTCAGAAACGTCGGGCTCGAACACGCGGACGTCGACGGAGGACGCCGCCACCTCCTCTACCGCGACCGCGTGCGGCGCGACCGTGAGCAGCTTCGGGTCGCCTTCGAGCGCGGCGTCCTCCAGCAGGCTGCCCGCCCAGCGGTGACGCGTGACCTCCCAGCGGCCATCGGGTCGAACATCGGTAACATTGGCCGCCATGGGCTGGCCGAGGCGCGCCCCGACATGGGCCATGACCTCGTTGCCACGCTCGCTGCCGGCCGCCACGACCGCGTCGGCACCGGCCGCAAGCTGAGCGACCGCCGCGCCCCACGCCGCCGGCGCGTAAGCGTCGAGTCGAGTGTCCTCGACGACGTGGGCAACCGACACGCCGTGCGCGCCCAGCGCCGAGGCCGCCTCGCGACATTCCGCGCCGATGAGGACCGCGTCGACATGCCCGCCGTGTCGACGAGCGAGCGTGATCGCCTCGAGCGAGAGTCGCTCCGGCCGGTTGTCGCGGTGCTCGACGAACACTAGCGTCATCGGTTGAGGACTCCGATCCGGCCGAGCATCTCGACGACGGCCGGCGCCGCTTCCGGACCGCTGCCAAGCACATCCGCCGCCGTCCCTCGTTCCTCCGGCAATCGCAAACGGAGCTTGGACAGGCCGCCGTCCTGTGGCTCGGGCGTGACCCGCGTGATCTCCTTCTTCCGCGCGCGAAGCCGCCCCGGCACGGACGGATAGCGCGGTAGGTTGATGCCCTCCTTCACCGCGATGACAGCCGGGAGTGGTAGCTCGTAGACCTCCCAGCCGCCACCCGCCGCCTCGCGCCGCGCAATCGCCGCGCCGTCACCGATCTCGAGCCCCTTGATGCCGTTCACGCACGGCAGCCCGAGGGCGCTTGCGACCCGCACTGGAACCTGGTAGTCGCCGGTATCGGCGGCCTCGTTGCCGAACAGGAGGAGATCGAATGGCTGCCCGGTCGCCTCGTCGGCCCGGACGGCCGCCATGATCGCGGCCGCCGTGGCCAGGGGATCCCAGTCCGAGCCATCCGTCTCGAGCAGGATCGCCCGCTCCGCGCCGTTGGCCATCGCGTCGCGGAGCTGCTCCTCAGCGGCAGGCGGCCCGAGTGTCAGGACCGTCACCTGGCCGCCCTGCGCCTCGACGATCCTTACCGCCTCCTCGACCGCACACTCCTCGTGCGGACTGATCGTGAAGCCGAGATAGCGGGTATCGATGGACTGCTGATCGGCGGTCAGGACGATTGTGCCGCCGGTCGCCGGGACGCGCTTGACGCAGACGAGGATGTTCATGCCCGGATGCGGGTGTTCTCCGGGTCGAACAGCGGCGTGCTGCCGACGACAGCCACGCTTACTGGATACCGCTCCCCAAAGTACTCGACCGCGAGCTTCGTCCCCGCGACGGCCTGCTCCGGCGGCAGGTAGCTCATGAGCAGGTGCTTCCCGAGGGATGGCCCCGAACCGGCCGAGGTCACGTACGAGCGCCGGCCCTTCGCGTCGACGATCGGCTCACCATCCGGCGTGAGGATCGGCTCGCGACCGAGCATGTAGCGCTTGACGCCGGACGACGACGTCGGGTCATCGACGGTCAGCGTGCACAACACCGCCACGGGCGGCCCGGATCGCTGCTTCTCGTACGCAGCCCGGCCGACGAAGTCGGCGTCCTTCAGGGTTGGCCGGGCCATGCCGGCCTCGACGAGGTCGAAGTCGAGCTCGAGCTCGGCACCGTGCGCTCGGTAGCCCTTCTCAAGCCGGGCGGTGACCGCGTAGGTGCCGATGCCGACTGCTGCAAGACCGTGCTGCTTGCCGGCCCGCCAGAGCGCATCCCACACCCTCAGCCCCTGCTCGATCGGGACGTAGATCTCCCAGCCGAGCTCGCCGACATATGAGATGCGCGACGCGAGCGTGCGGACCCCATCGATGTCGATCGTCTTTGTCGTCAGGAATGGGAAGCCCGTGTGGCTGATGTCACCTCGCCCGTCGGACACCTCGCCGAGGATGTCGCGGGCGCGCGGGCCCCACAGGCCGAATGTCGTGAATGCGTTCGTGACGTCGTGGAGCTGGGCGGAACCGTCGGTAGGCAGCCCGTCGATGAAGATCTTTCGGTCGCGCATTCCGAGGCCGCCGCCGGTCACGACCCGGAACCGGTCCTCGGCCAGGCGCATGATCGTCAGGTCGGCGAGGATCCCGCCGGCGGCGTTGAGCAAAGGCGTGTACACGGTCCGCCCTGGCGCAACATCAACCCGGTTCACGCACAGTCGCTCCAGCGCGCCCGGGGCGCCCGGTCCGGTGATATCGAAGATCGCGAACGCGGAGAGATCGACCAGGCCGGCCCGATCGCGCATGGCCAGATGCTCGGCATTGATGATCGGCGACCACCAACGCGATTCCCATTCAGCCGTCCGCGGCATGACGCGGTCGCCGTACTCCCCGAGCAGCACCTCGTTGACGCCGTACCAGTACGGCCGTTCCCAACCGGCGGCCTCGAAGAAGGTCGCTCCCAGCTCGACGTGCCGCTCGTACGCCGGCGACAGGCGGATCGGCCGGTTCGACGCCCACTGCTCGTTCGGGTGGACGATCCCGTAGGTCTTGTTGTAGCCCTCCGTCGTCCGGGCCCGGATGTGCTGGTCGGTCTTGTGATGCTCGTAGAAGCGCGCGACGTCCGATCCGTGCGGATCGATCTCCGGCGTGCCGTGAGTCATCCACTCGGCCACGCAACGGGCGATCCCGGGCGCCTCCTTGATCCAGATCGCCGCCACCGACCACAACCCATGAACCTCGGGCGTCTCGCCGAAGATCGGGTTGCCATCGGGTGTCAGCGACAGCAAGCCATTGATCGCGAGCTTCACGCCGGCCGACTCATCGCCGACGATCGACGGAAAGAGCTCGAGGGCATCCTCGAGCTGCGGGTCGAAGTCCTCCTGGGTGAACGGCAGCATCGTCGGCGACAGGGCTGACGCCTCGATCGAGGGGATGTCGTCGGGGTCCATGAGGATCGCCCGGTGGGCGTACGAGCCGATCTCGAAGCCATTCCCGTGCTGGCGCTCGTACATGTTGGTGTCCATGTCGCGCACGATCGGATAGTCGACCTCGCTCTTCGCGTCGGCGAACAGCGGCACGGGGCCGATGTCGATCATCTGGTGGACCGCCGGTGTGAGCGGGATAGAGGCACCTGCCATCCGCCCCAGGCGTGGGCTCCAGATCCCGGCGGCGATGACGACGACCTCCGTTTCGATACCGCCCTTGTCCGTCCGGACCCGGCGGACGCGACCGTGCTCGGCGTCGATGCCGGTCACCTCCGTCCCGGCCGCGATCGTCAGCGCGCCCATGTCGATCGCCGCCTGGCGCATGAGGGTGCCGGCCTGGAGGGAGTCCACGACGCCGACACCCGGCGTGTAGAAGCCGCCGAGGATGACGGTCTCGTCGATGAACGGCACCATCTCCTTGACCTCGGCAGGGGTCAGGAGACGCGTGCCCTCGATACCCCAGGACTTCGAAGACGATATCCGGCGCTTCAACTCCTCGAGCCGCTCAGGTGTCCGCGCGACCTCGATCCCGCCCGTTTCGTGGTAGACGCCGAGCTCGCGGTACTGGCGAGCGCTGTCGACCGTGAACGCCGTCATCTCCTTCGAATGGTCGGTCAGGAAGATGAAGTTCGAGGCGTGGCCGGTCGAGCCGCCCGGGTTAGGAAGCGTGCCCTTCTCGATAAGGACGATGTCTCGCCAACCCTGCCTGGCCAAGTGATAGGCCATGCTGTTGCCGACGATGCCGGCGCCGATGACGACGACCTTCGCCCGCTCCGGTAGCGCCACGCGACCCTCCTCCTCGGCGCGCGGTTGGACGCGCGGTTTCTCAGCGCCGGACGATCAGCCCAGGTTGACGACCACTGTCTTCAGCTCGGTCAGGCGCTCCATCGAGAACCGACCGCCCACCCTGCCGACGCCGCTCCGCGAGCCGGCCCGCCCGCCGAAGGGCAGGTGCGACTCCCAGTAGTTGGTGCCTTCGTTGATGTTGACCCATCCAGCGCGAACGGATTCGGCGAACCGAAGGCCGGTCTTCAAGTTCGCGGTGAACACGGCGGCCAGCAGCCCGTAGGGCGAGCCGTTGACGATCTCGATCGCCTCGTCGACATCGCGGATCCGTGCGATCGGGACGACGGGACCAAAGGTCTCCTCCTGCGCGATCGCCATCTCGCGCGTGACGCCGTCGATGATCGTCGGCTCGTAGAAGAGCGGGCTTCCGTGACGGGGTTCGCGGCGACCGCCGCGCAGGACGGTCGCGCCGGCCTCCGCGGCGCTCGTCACGTGCCGCTCGGTCTTGGCCGCGGTCGGTTCGTTGTTGAGAGGACCCATCGTCGTCTGCGGATCCAATGGGTCACCGAGCCGGATGCGATCGTCCGTCGCCGCCTCCAGCGCGGCAAGGTAGCGATCGTGGACTGCATCAGTGACGAGGATCAGCTCGCCTGCGGTACAGCTTTGGCCGGCGTTGAGATACGAGGCGGCGAGCGTTGCTGTCGCGGCGGCCTCCACGTCGGCGTCGTCGAGGACGACGAGTGGCCCGTTGCCGCCCATCTCGAGCAGCAGCTCCTTGCCGGCTGCCCGTTCCGCGACGAGGTGGCCGGCCTCGATCGAGCCGATGAAGCCGATCGCGGCGGTGCCCGGATTGGCGGCGATCTCGTCCCCAACGACCGAGCCCGGACCTGTGACGAGATTGAAAACGCCGGGCGGAAGGTCGGCCTCGAGGATGCACTCGGCCAGCCGCACGGCACAGACCGACGTGTTCGACGCCGGGTTCCAGACGACGGCGTTGCCAGCGGCCAGGGCCGGGGCGAGGATCTCGCCGGGCATCGTGTACGGCCAATTCCAGGGCGAGATGACGCCCACGACACCGCGTGGCACGCGCTGGACGAGGACGCGCTTGTTGGCATCTACAGACGGGGCGATGAGGCCTTCCAGCCGTGTCGCGTCTGCGGCGGCCATGCGGAAGTACGCCACCAACTCCTCGACCTCCGCGTACGCCTCGGCCACCAGTGGCTTGCCCTGGTCGAGGGTCAGCGTCCGGGCCAGGTCCTCGCGGCGGGCCTCGATGGCGTCGCCGATCCGCTCCATCGTGGCCGCGCGATCGAATGCGGACAGCCGGGCCCACGCGTCGGCTGCGCGATTCGCGGCCTTGATGGCCGACCTCGCGTCCTCGCGGTCGCCCTTCGGCAGGTGGGCGATGACGTTTCCTGTGGATGGGCTCGTTGCCTCGAACGTTTCGCCACTCGCCGCGTTGGCCCACCGGCCATCGACATAGAGCGACAAGGTTTCGAGCGCCAACTGGGTCATGGCGGGCAGTATTCGGCCGCGCGTCGCCGTGGCGCAATACGACCCGCCGAGCGTCCCATCGGGCGTGCCATGGGCAGCGGCACGCGGGACCTTCGAGCGAATGCTTGACTCCCGTTCGCTGACCGGCAATCCTCACCCGACCAGCGCCATTCGAGGTCAGGTTTCGTCCCTAACGGGACACGACCAAAGCCTCGGTGCTCGGTCGGAGGAGGGCGCCATGAGCGCAGCCGTTGAGTCGCCGGTAGCGGCCAAGAGCGAGCGGAATGATGGCGCTCGCGCGGCGATCGCGGTTCGGGACGTCTGGAAGATCTTCGGGCCGGCAGAGCACAAGATCGTGGGCACGCCACGGGCCGAGCTGACCAATCGCGAGATCCGCGAACAGTTCAACTCCACGGTTGCTGTTCGCAACGTCAGTTTCGACGTCCGCCCAGGCGAGATCTTCGTCGTCATGGGCCTGTCAGGAAGCGGCAAATCGACCTTGATCCGCTGCCTGACCCGCCTGATCGAACCAACGGCCGGAGAAGTACTCCTCGATGGTGAGGATCTCCGCAAGGCGGATGGAGACCGACTGCGTGAGCTCAGGCGTCGCCGCTTCGCGATGGTCTTCCAGCACTTTGGCCTACTGCCCCATCGGCGAGTAATCGACAACGTCGCGTTCGGGCTCGAGATTCGCGGCGATCCAAAGGCGCCGCGCCTCGAGCGGGCCCGCCAGATGTGTGACCTCGTCGGTCTCGGGGCGCTGGTCGACAGCTATCCCGATCAGCTGTCGGGCGGCCAGCAGCAGCGCGTCGGTCTGGCCCGGGCGCTCGCGGTCGATCCCGAGGTGATGTTGTTTGACGAGCCATTCAGCGCTCTAGATCCGCTCATCCGGCGTGACATGCAGAACGAGGTCCTGCGCCTCCACAGCGAAGTCGGCAAGACGATGATCTTCATCACTCATGACCTCGCCGAGGCACTCAAACTCGGCGACCACGTCGTGATCATGCGCGATGGGGCGATCGTGCAGACAGGTCGCCCCGAAGAGGTTGTCGGGGCACCCGCAGACCCCTATGTCGCCGACTTCGTCCAGGATGTCCCCAAGGCAAATGTCCTGACGTTGCGCTGGGTCATGCGCGACCCGACCCCGAGCGACAGCCTCGACGGTCCCGCGTTCCCGCCCTCAACCCTCATCCGCAGCGCGGTTCACGCCGCTGCAGCAAGTGATCGACCCATCCGCGTCGTCGACGGCGACCGCCTCGTGGGCGTGGTCGACCGTGCCCACATTCTCGAAGCAATTGCCGGCGAAAGTGCGGTGGCGCCGGGCGGCGCGGGAGGCAGCCCGGCGCGGGCGCGGCCGGCACGCATCCCCGTCGAGGCCGTCACAGATCCGTACGACGCCACCGCCCAGATACTCGCGGAATCCGCGGTCGATACACGAACGTCGAGCTCGGAGAAGCGATGACCGCGATCTCTGTTCGCGCCGTCCCGCGACTCGACGACCGGGCGTTGCGACCGATCCTCCTGGCCGTGCTAGCCGCCGTCGCTGTCGTGCTGTTCCTCCTGTTCCAGAACACGTCGGTTCTACCGCATGACGAAGCGGCACCCGGCTTCAGAACGATCAACGATGTCCGCGACTGGGTCCGTGACAATCGAGCGACAAATCCGGCCCTCGTCGTCATCGGCTCGATCCGCGGGCCGATCGGCGCCCTTGCCAACGGGATCATCGACGTCCTGCGCAATGTGGGGTGGCTGGGCATCGTCGGCTTCGCCGGGGCCCTGGGCTTCCTCGCAGGCGGCTGGCGGATTGCCGTGCTCATGGTCCTCGGGCTGATTGCCCTCGGTGTGCTCGGCTTATGGCCTGAGAGCGTCGACACGCTGGGCCTGACAATCGCCGCGGTCGTCCTGTCCCTCGCGATCGGCGTCCCCCTCGGGATCCTCACGGCCCGGAGCCAGCGCCTGCAGAGCTTGCTGAGCCCGATCCTCGACGTGATGCAGATCATGCCTACGTTCGCCTATCTCGCGCCGATGGCCCTCTTGTTCCAGATCGGTGAAGCGCCGTCGACCATCGCGACCCTGATCTACGCGATGCCGGCCGCCATTCGGATCACGGCTCTGGGCATCCGCCGCGTACCGGCCACCACCGTGGAGGCAGCAGAGTCGCTCGGCGCGACCGGCTGGCAGGTCCTGCGCAAGGTCCAGCTGCCACTCGCGCGGCGGGTCATCGGGTTAGCGATCAATCAGACGATCATGCTCGCGGTGGGGATGGTGGTGATCACCGCACTGATCGACGCGCCTGGGTTGGGCATCCCGATCACACGCGCCCTCTTCGGGAACAACGTCGGGGCGGCATTCGACGGCGGCATCGCGGTTGTGATCCTCGCGATTCTCCTCGACCGGTTGACCGAGCACGCCAGCATCCGCATGGACCCACGTGGCGCCAGGCAACCAATTGGATCATCGGGCGGACGGTCCTCCTGGCGAACGAGACTGCCTGTGATCGCCCCGATCGTTGCGGGGATCGGGTTCCTGATTGCGAGCTTCCAGGTCAGTCCGGACTTTCCGGACGTCGTCTCGTTCTCCCTCAAGCAGCCGGTCAACACGGCCACGGACTGGATCAAGGTGAACCTCTTCACGGTCACCGACGCGATCAAGAACGGGTTCACGGAATTGGTCATCAACCCCTTGCAGACCGTGCTCGTGACGGCCCCGTGGTGGCTAGTGCTGGGCGTGGTCGTCGGAGTGACACTCGTGGTCTCCGGTCGCCGCTCTGCGGTCACCGCCGGCGTGTGCCTGGCGCTCATCGCGGTGCTCCAGATCTGGGAGCACAGTATGGAGACACTGACGACGGTCCTCGTCGCGATCCTGCTGACGCTGGCCGTAGGGCTGCTGCTTGGCATCCTGGCGGCGCGGAGCAACGGCTTCTCGAGAGTGCTCCGGCCGATTCTCGACTTCGCCCAGACCATGCCGTCGTTGGTCTACCTGCTGCCGGCCGTGGCGCTCTTTGGCCCGAGCCGGCTCACAGCGATCCTCGCTTCCCTGATCTATGCCGCACCGCCGGTAATCCGGCTCGTGGAGGCAGGGATCAGGTCCGTGCCTGACACGCTCATTGAGGCGGGCACCGCATCCGGAGCGACCGAGATGCAGCTCCTCCGCAAGGTCCGCCTGCCGGTCTCCGCGCCGGCGCTGCTGCTCGCGGCCAACCAGGGCATCGTCATGGTTCTGGCGATGGTCGTCCTGGGCGGGCTGGTGGGTGCCGGTGGCCTTGGTTACGACGTCATCGTCGGGTTCTCGCAGCTCGAGGACTTCGGCAAGGGCTTCGCAGCCGGCGTTGCCATCGTGCTCCTGGGGATCATGCTGGACCGGATCACGCAGGGTGCAGGCACCCGACGGCCGCGACTGCAGCGCGCAGCCGGTTGACGCGGAGACCGTGGCATAGCAACCAGTGAGGAGGGCGTGACAGGTTCCACGATGCAAGAGGCAGCGGTCGGATCGGGTGTCGACCGTGGCATGGAGGAGAGCGCCGTCGCCCGGAGACGGCCAAGCAGGAAGGGGACATCGTGAGGAGAACGACCACCAAGCTAGCCAGAGTCGGGGTGCTCGTCGCGATCGCCGCAATTGCGGTCAGCGCATGCGGGCGCGGCGGCGGGGCGAGTTCGGCCCCGACCACAACAGGCTCGAGCGGCGCCCCGGCCAGCACGGGCCCCAAGGGCACGGTCAACATCGCGATAAACCCGTGGGTCGGCTACGAGGCCGACGCCGCGGTCGTCGGCTACGTGCTGAAAGAGAAGCTCGGCTACACCGTGGCTGAGAAGAACCTCAAGGAAGAGATTTCTTGGCAGGGCTTCGAGACCGGTGACGTTGACGTCGTCCTCGAGAACTGGGGCCATCCCGAGCTGACGAAGACATACATCGAGGAC
>Ga0081539_10004220_pt1 | contig 16190 bp, 13 predicted proteins | sample TabmetS4T2R2_FD_71023 | JGI IMG/M metagenome (GOLD analysis project Ga0081539, IMG submission 71023) | Tabebuia heterophylla rhizosphere microbial communities from the University of Puerto Rico - S4T2R2 | ecosystem: Host-associated > Plants > Roots > Rhizosphere ...
GCACCACAGGCGCCACCATGCCGACGGCGAGCCAGGCCTTGGCGCCGGCCGACCTGATGGCGGCCCAGGCGCTGGTGCGCCGCCTGCCGATCGGCGAGAGCGTGGTCGACGCCATCGTCAAGCTGGTGCGCGCCGGCCGTCCGGAATCGAGCGACCTCGACGTCGTGAAGCAGCGCGTCGCCTGGGGCCCCGGCCCGCGCGCCAGCCAGGCCTTCATGCTGGCGGCCCGCGCCCGCGCCATCATCCAGGGCCGCCTCGCCCCGTCGGTCGACGACGTCGTGGCGCTGGCGGGTCCGATCCTGCGTCATCGCATGGCGGTGAACTTCTCGGCCCGCGCCGAGGGCATCACGGTCGAGACGGTGATCCATCAGATGTGCGCACGGTTGGCGTAGAGAGTGCATTCTCATGCGGAGCGCGGGCCTCCGGCCCGCATCATGAGCGGGCCAGAGGCCCGCGCTCCGAAGAACTTTAACAGTAGGTAAATGGCGTCCCCCTCGACCCTTCATCGCTCGCTGGAACTGGCCGGCACCTTGCCTGCGCTGATGGTGGCAGCCGATCGCGTGGCCGCGACCGTGATCCAGGGCGTGCACGGTAGGCGGCGCGTCGGCCAGGGCGATGCCTTCTGGCAGTACCGGCCCTACCGCGACGGCGACAGCGCGAGCCAGATCGACTGGCGCCAGAGCGCGCGCAGCCGGCACCTGTTCGTGCGCGAGACCGAATGGGAGGCCGCGGCCAGCGTCTGGCTGTGGCGCGATGCCTCGCCTTCGATGCAGTACGCCTCGCTCAAGAACATCGACACCAAGGCGGTGCGCGCCGACCTGATCACCCTCGCCCTGGCGAGCCTGCTGGCCGATGCCGGCGAGCGCGTCACCGTGCTGGGCTCGGGCATGCGACCGACCTCGGGTCGGGTCGCGGTGCGTCGCATCGCCGAGACGCTGTTCGAGGAAGGGCGCAGCGGCAAGACCCCGCCCAGCCTGCCGCCGCTCCTGCCGCTGCCGGCACATGGCACGGTCGTGCTGGTCTCCGACTGGCTCGATCCGCTGGACAACATCGAGGCGGTGATCCGGCACTACGCCTCGGGCGGCGTGCGCGGGCACCTGGTGCAGGTGCTCGATCCCGCCGAGGAAGACCTGCCGTTCGACGGCCATGTGAAGTTCGAGGGCCTCGAGGCCGAGGGGCAGCACACGATCCGCCGCGTAGAAGGCGTGCGCACGGCCTACGGCGCGCGGCTGGCGGCGCAGAAGGAAGGCCTGCAGCGCCTGACGCGCTCGACCGACTGGACGGTGCATCTCCATCGCACCGACAGGTCGCCGCAGACCGTGCTGCTGTCGCTTTATCTCGCCATGGCCGACCTGCGTCGGCTGACGGCGGCGTGACGTGATGACGAGGGAAAAGACTCTTTGCCGGGAGCGCGCCACTCCAGTGGCGCGTCTTTCTTCGCTCGCGACATCCCATGAGCGCCTCTGGAGTGGCGCGCTCCCGGCAATGACATGCTGAGCCTCGGCGCCTTTGCTTTCGCGGCACCGGGCATGCTCGCCCTGCTGCTGGTGCTGCCGGTGATCTACTGGCTGCTGCGCATGATCCCGCCGCTGCCCAGGCTCGTGCGCTTTCCGGCGATCCGGCTCCTGATCGGGCTCGAGCCGACCGAGCAGACGCCGATGAAGATGCCGTGGTGGCTCTTGCTGCTGCGCCTGCTGCTCGCCACCGCGCTGATCCTCGCCGTCGCCCGGCCCCTGCTCAACCCGCAGGCCGACCTGCCGGGCAAGGGCCCGCTGATGCTGGTGATCGACGACGGATGGTCGTCGGCGCCGGGCTGGACCACGCGCATCGCCCATGCCGAGCGCCTGATCCAGCGCGCCGAGCGCGCCCAGCGCCCGGTCGTGCTGACCGGCACCGCGCCCCTGCCGCTGGACGCGCCGGCGGCGCGCAAGGGCGCCATGCGGCCCGACGAAGCCCGCACCATCCTGCGCGCCTTCCGCCCCAAGCCGTGGCCGACCGACCGCGCCGCCGCCGTCACCGCCATCGACCAGATGCAGGTCGATGCGAGCGCTTACGTCGTCTGGCTGAGCGATGGCCTCGAGGACGAAGGCACGCCCCGGCTCACCGAGCGCCTGCGCAAGTTCGACGGCCTGCAGGTCCTGCTGCCCGACCAGGCGGCGACGCCCTTGCTGCTGCTGCCGCCGGTCGCCGAAGGCCGCGACCTCAAGGTGCAGGCGCTGCGCCCCGCCGCCGACGGCCCGCGCAAGATCGCCGTCCAGGCCTCCGACGAAGGCGGCCGCATCGTCGCCCGCATAGAGCTCGACTTCGCCGCCAGCGCCACCAAGGGCGAAGGCGTGCTGCCGACGCCGCCCGAGCTGCGCAACCGCATGGCCCGCCTCGACATCGAGACCCAGGGCGGCGCGGGCTCGGCCGTGCTGCTCGACGAGCGCCATCGCCGCCGGCCCGTCTCGATCCTGGGCGAGCGCCCGACCGCGACCGGCCAGCCGCTGCTGCAGGAGGTCTACTTCCTCGAGCGCGCGCTCGATCCCTACGTCAGCCTGTCGATCGGCGATCGCGAGACCGTGCTGAACCGCAACACCGCCGTGCTGCTGATCCCCGACGGCGCCGCACCCTCGGCCAACGACCGCGAGGAGATCGCGAAGTGGATCGAGCGCGGCGGCGTCGCCGTGCGCTTCGCCGGCCCCAACCTCGCCTCCGGCACCGATCCGCTGGTGCCGACGCGCCTCAGGCTGGGCGACCGCGCCCTGGGCGGCGTCATGAGCTGGGGCCAGCCCAGCGCGCTCAGCGAATTCCCGGCCAACAGCCCGTTCCTCGGCATCCCGATCCCCAAGGACGTGCGCATCAGCCAGCAGGTGCTGGCCGAGCCCACGCCCGACCTGGCTGACAAGACCTGGGCGCGGCTGGCCGACGGCACGCCGCTGGTCACCGGCGAGAAGCGCGGGCAAGGTTATCTCGTGCTGATCCACACCACCGCCAACACCGGCTGGAGCAACATGGCGTTGAGCGGCCTCTTCGTGAACATGCTGCAGCGTCTCGTCACCCTGTCGCGCGGCGTCGCCGGCGACGGCGTCAACAAGGCGCTGAAGCCCTGGCGCACCTTGGACGGCTTCGGCCGGCTTGGCGCCCCGCCGGCTGGCGCGCAGATCCTGCCGGCTGACGCCAATGAGACGTTCAAGCCCAAGCCCACCACGCCGCCCGGCCTGTACGGCGACGAGAACGCCCAGGTCGCCTTCAACATCGGCGGCCGCGTCGGCGAGCCGAAGCCGATCGTGCTGCCCGGCGGCGTCTCGACCGATCGCCTGAGCGAAGGCGGCGAGACCGATCTCTCCAAGTGGTTCCTGCTGGCCGCTCTGCTGCTGCTGCTGGCCGACATCTTCATCTCGCTGTGGATGCGCGGGCTGATGGGTCGCGCCTTCCGCTTCGGCACGCGCTCGGCGCCGGCGGCGATCCTGCTGGCCGCCGCCTTCGTGCTGCCGACGCCCAACGCCGATGCCGCCGACCAGCGCCCCGGCCCGCCGCCGCTCAGCGAGGAGCAGGCGCTGAAGGGCTCGCTCGACATTCGCCTAGCCTACATCAGCACCGGCGACAAGGAAGTCGACGACCTCACCAAGCAGGGCCTCGAGGGTCTGAGCGAGATCCTGCGCAACCGCACCTCTGTCGAGCCGGCCGACCCCGTCGGCCTCGATCTCGAGAAGGACGAGCCGCGGCTCTACCCGCTGATCTACTGGGCGATCACGCCGACCCAGCCGGCGCTGTCGCCGCGCGCCGCGGCCTCGCTCGACCGCTACCTGCGCACCGGCGGCATCCTGTTCATCGACACGCGCGATCAGCAGATGAGCTTCGATCGCCCGGCCGGCGGCAATCCCGACCTCAAGCGGCTGCTGAGCGGCGTGGAGATCCCGCCGCTGGTCGCCATGCCCGCGGAGCACGTGCTGACCAAGTCGTTCTACCTCCTGTCCGACATGCCGGGGCGCTGGACGGGCGGCAAGCTCTGGATCGAGCCGGGCGGCGGGCGCGTCAATGATGGCGTCACCACCGTGATCATCGGTTCCAACGACTATGTCGGCGCCTGGGCGGCCGACCAGCGCGGCCGCGGCATCATGCCGGTGCAGCCGGGCGGCGAGACCCAGCGCGAGATGTCCTATCGAGTGGGCGTGAACATCGTGATGCATGCGCTGACCGGCAACTACAAGGACGACATGGTCCACATGCAGGACATAATGCAGAGGCTCAGGCGATGAACCCGACCTCCGCCGTCTCCGTCGCCTTCGACCCGTTGCTGAGCTGGGAGCTCCTGTCCGGTTTGGGCGCGATCGGCGTCGTGCTGATCGGGCTCAGCCTCTTGGCCCGCGCGCGCGGCACTGTCTGGCGGCTCGCCACGCTCGCTGTCGTGCTGCTGGCGCTCGCCAATCCCTCGCTGATCGAGGAGCAGCGCAAGCCCATCGCCGACGTGGCCCTGGTCGTGGTCGACGATTCCGATTCCATGGCGATCGGCGAGCGCCGCACCCAGGTCCAGGCCGCGCGCGAGGCCCTGAAGCGCAAGCTCGGCCAGCAGGAAGGCCTCGAAGTCCGCGAAGCCGTGCTGCCGCCCAGCCACATCCAGCTCGGCAGCGAGCGGCCGGGCGGGACGCGCCTGATCGAGACCATGCGCAGCGCGCTGGTCGAGGTGCCGCCGGAACGGCTGGCCGGCGTCGTGCTGCTGACCGACGGCCAGGTGCACGACGTGCCGGCCATCGACTCCAACAAGAACCTGCCGCCCGAGCTCGGCGGCGCGCCGGTCCATGCCCTGATCGCCGGCAAGAAGAACGAGCGCGACCGGCTGATCGTCATGGAGCAGTCGCCGCGCTTCGGCGTGGTCGGCCGCGAGGTCACCGCCAAGTTCAAGGTCGAGGATCCCGCCGGCGGCACCGCGCCGGTGACCCTGTCGGTGAATGGCGAGATCGTGCGCCGCATCGACGTGCCGGTCGGCAAGTCGGTCGAGCTGCCCATTACCGTGGGTAATCCCGGCGCCAACGTCGTCGAGCTGGAAGTGGCGCCCGGCCAGAACGAGCTCACCCTGGACAACAACCGCGGCCTGTTCACCATCAACGGCGTGCGCGACCGGCTGCGCGTGCTGCTGGTCTCGGGCGAGCCCTACCAGGGCGAGCGGGCGTGGCGGAACCTGCTGAAGAGCGACCCCGCCGTCGACCTGGTGCACTTCACCATCCTGCGCACGCCGCAGAAGGACGATTTCACGCCGGTGCGCGAACTCTCCCTCATCGTCTTCCCGATGCGCGAGCTGTTCGAGCAGAAGCTGAAGGAATTCGACCTCATCATCTTCGACCGCTACGAATCGGGCAGCCTCATCACCCGCGAGTACTTCCGCAACATCGCCGAATACGTGAAGGGCGGCGGCGCGCTCTTGGTCTCGGTCGGGCCGGTGTTCGCCACGCAACGCTCGCTCTACCGCACGCCGCTCGGCGCCGTGCTGCCGGCCGCCCCCTTGGGCGACGTGCTGGAGACGCCGTTCAAGCCCAAGGTCACCGAGATCGGCCAGCGCCATCCCGTCTCCGCCAACCTGCCGCAGATGGGCGACCCCGGTAAGGATCCCGACTGGGGCCGCTGGTTCCGCCTGGTCACCTCGCGCACCGAGCGCGGCAATGCCGTGCTGTCGGGCGCCGACGAGCGGCCGCTGGTCATCCTCGACCGCGTCGGCGAGGGCCGGGTCGCCCAGCTGATGTCCGATCACCTGTGGCTGTGGAACCGCGGCATCGACGGCGGCGGGCCGCAGCCCGAGCTGGTGCGGCGCACCGCGCACTGGCTGATGAAGGAGCCTGACCTCGAGGAGGAGGCGCTGCGCGCCACTTCCGTCGGCGGCCGCATCGAGGTCTCGCGCCGCACGCTCGCCGCCACCTTCCCGCAGGTCACCATGACCGCGCCCGACGGCAGCACCAAAGTGATCGAGCTGCGCCAGACCAGCCCCGGTTTGGGCCTGGGCGTGATCGACGTCGACAAGCCCGGCCTCTACCGCTTCGACGACGGCACGCTCAGGACCGTGGCCGCGGTCGGCAATCCCGACCCATTGGAATTCTCCGACGTGCGTGCCACCGATGCCAAGCTGAAGCCCCTGACCGAAGCATCGGGCGGCTCGATCATGTGGCTTGCCGACACCTCCGATCCCGACATCCGTTCGGTCCGTCCCGGCCGTTCCGCCGGCGGCTCGGACTGGATCGGGTTGCGCCGCAACGAGGGCTACACGGTCGCCGGTATCAACCAGCTGCCGCTGCTGCCCGGCATCCTGGTGGCGATGGCCTTCCTGCTGGCCCTCGGCAGCGCCTGGTGGCGCGAAGGCCGCTGAGCTCAACCAGCTTCGTCCGTCACCGTACCGTATCAAAACGGCGTGACACGCCTTTTGCGACGCGACGACTCGTTGCCGCGCGTCGTTAGCTCGCCGTCGCGTTCCTTGGCGTGTTGGTCGGATGAACGCTCGAGCGTCAACCGTTCGAGCGAACAAGGAGGCTTGCCATGGCACGGCCATCCCGATTGCTCGCAGCTTCATGCATGATCGCCTTTGTCTGCGCCGCCGGGCCGGCGTTGGCCCAGACAGCGAAGGCGGCGGCTCCGACGGCGGGCGCCGCCTTCGACACGCAGGCGGCCAATCATGCCGCGCAGATGCTGAAGGAGGGGCGGCAGATCTTCCGCTTCGAGACCTTCGGCAGCGAGGCCTTCTGGGGCGACACCTTGGAACTGCACAAGGCCATCGCCGGCGCCAAGAACGGCGGTTTGGGCCCGGGCGTCTCGCCCAAGGCGGCGCTGGCCGTCGGCTTGAAAGTCGACGCCGACGCGCTGCCCGAGCCGCTCAAGGCGCAGCTCAAGGCCGGCAAGGTCAACCTCGACGATCCGGCGTCGACCATCGCGCTCCTGAAGGCCAACGCCGTGGTCGGCGTGACGGCCTTCGCCAATCCCAACGGCAGCGTCAGGTCGATGGGCATCCAGTGCGCGTTCTGCCATTCGACCGTCGACAACTCCTTCGCGCCGGGCATCGGCAAGCGGCTCGACGGCTGGGCCAACCGCGATCTCAATGTCGGCGCCATCGTCTCGCTGGCGCCCAACCTGAAGCCTTTCACCGACCTGCTGGGCGTCGATACCGAGACGGTGAAGAGGGTTTTGGCGAGCTGGGGCCCGGGCCGCTACGACGCCGAGCTCGACAAGGACGGCAAGGCGTTCAGGCCCGACGGCAAGCCGGCGGGGACCTTGATCCCGCCGGCCTTCGGCCTGGCCGGCGTGAACCTCGCGACCTGGACGGGCTTCGGCTCGGTGACCTACTGGAACGCCTATGTCGCGACCACGCAGATGCACGGCCAGGCGACGTTCTTCGACCCGCGCTTCAACAACAAGGAGCAGTATCCCGTGTCGGCCAAGAGCGGCTCGGGCAACACGCGCAACGTCCCGGACAAGACGACGGCCAAGCTCGCAGCGCTTCACTTTTACCAGCTGTCGCTGCCGCCGCCGAAGGCGCCGGCCGGCTCCTACGACAAGGCGGCCTTCGAGCGCGGCAAGGCGCTGTTCGCCGGCGTTGCGAAGTGCGCGACCTGCCACGTGCCGCCGCTGTTCAGCGAGCCCGGGCAGAACCTGCACACGCCCGAGGAGATCGGCATCGATAGCTTCCAGGCCGACCGCTCGCCGACCCGCATGTACCGCACCGCGCCGCTCGCCGGGCTGTGGAGCCATCAGAAGGGCGGCTTCTATCACGATGGCCGGTTCGCCACGCTTCTCGACGTCGTCAATCACTACGACGCTCACCTCAGCCTTGGCCTCACGGCCGCGAACAAGACGGATCTGGTCGAGTATCTGAAAGGACTCTGATCCGCGTCGTCGCCGGCGAAGGCCCGACACGATCAGTCGCCTTCGCGACGCGCACGTTCGCCGGCGGCGTCCAATTCGGCGATCATCGCCTCGGTGAGCCCGCCGGGCTCGTCCCGTCCCCGGCCGCCCCAGTATCGCGGCTGGCGATTGCGCAGCCAGAAGATGCACGCCCCGGTGTCGGGCGGGTAGTGCACCGTGTTGGTGAGCTTTCGTTCCCCGCCCCGATGGAGCACGGTCTGCTCGACCGTATGTTCGTAGCCGACGGCGCGCTCGTAGAGGCTGCGCGCGACGCGGGCATCGGCGACCGCCCGCCCCTCGCGCACAGCCACGGCGAATTCCGGAATGTTGGCGATCCAGTTGTCGATGGTGCGCGGCGCCACCTCGAACTCGTCGGCCAGCCCGGCATTGGTGGCGCCGAGCAGGCAATGGGCATGTGCCCGTTCGGCGTATTCGGGTTTGTAGAGCGTGGGGCGTCCAGGCGAGGCCATGGCCACGATAATAACTCAAGTATCCAAAGGATGCAAGCATGAACAACCAGAGTTCTTACGCGGAAACTCCATCGTCAGGCAATTTTTGCGTGCCATAAGGCGCCAAAAACGCAAATGCTAGCAGTGCAAGCACAACCGCAACGGACCTCGACGCGACGTTGAGAGCGATCCACGACGGAGTTGCGAACGCGGATCGTCGATTACGCCCCCTGCTCCCGGGTAGCGCATCATCTCATCGCGACGGGCGACAGCGCCGAGCCTACGGGCCCGGCTCGAAGGGATCGAGCAGTACCGCCCCGGTCGCGGCGAAGTCCGACACGTTGCGTGTCACGATTGTCAGACCGTGCTCCAGCGCGGTCGCCGCAATCGCAAGATCGATGCCGTCGTTGCCGATCTCGGCCGACAGCCTTGCCCAGCGCCGAGCGACGTCGACGCCGAGCGGCAGGATCCGCTCGGCGTAGTTCCGCAGGACCACATCCAGCCACTCGGCAAGCGCGGCAGCGAAGGTGGGATCGACGGACCGTTCCCGTTCGATGCCACGCTCGATCTCGCCGATGCTGATCGCGCTGATGGACAGCTCGTCCGGCGACACCGACGCGAGCCAGGAAACGACATTGGGATTTCGCCGCGCAGGGCTCTTGCGCAGCTCGGACAGGACCACCGTGTCCAGCAGGTACATCAGGGATCGGTTTCCCGCAGCGTCCCCTTCAGGCGATCGAACGCACCGTCGTCGGTCGGCATGGCCAGCAGGTGGTCGGTAAAACTCGGCGCCTTCAGCCGCTCGAGATGACGCAGCCGCTCATACTCGGCGGCTGCGACGACGACGACGGCGGGCTTGCCATGCTTGGTGACGACCTGCGGCTTGCCGTGACTTGCGGCTTCAACCACAGCGCTGAAGCGATTCTTGGCGTCCTGCAGCGACCAGGTTGGCGGCATCGTCGGTACCTTCTAGACAGAAATTCTAGCTAGATTTGGCAATCAAGGCCAAGGTTGGCCAAATCAAATAATTCATGCTTCCTCTTGAATTCAGTCTGCTTCAAGATATGTCTTAGACATGTCTAAACATAAAGGACTGACAAGCATGCGCTTCTCCCGCCCCACCCACGGCCCTGACGAGCGCCGGCGCCCCCATGAGCACAGACACGGGCGCGGCGACGACGGCGGGCATCATCGCCGCGGCTTCGGCCGGCGGTGCGGACATCCCGGCTCGGACGAGACCGAGGCACTCGAGGCCTCGCGCGATTACGGTCGGCGCGGCGGGCGCCACTTCGGCCATCGCGGTCGCCACGGTTTTGGCCGCGACGGCGAGCCTGGCGGTCGCCGGCGGCGCGTCTTCGACTCGGGCGAGCTGCAGCTCGTGCTGCTGAAGCTGATCGCTGACCAGCCGCGCCACGGCTACGAGCTCATCCGCGCGATCGAGGAGCTGACGGGCGGTGCCTACGTGCCGAGCCCCGGCGTGATCTATCCGACGCTGACGCTGCTGCAGGACATGGGCCGCATCGAGGAAGCGACGGCCGAAGGTCCGCGCAAGCCGTTCGCGATCACCGCCGACGGCAGCGCCGAGCTTTCAGCCAAGCAGCCGGAAGTCGAGGCGCTGTTCGCGCGCCTCGCCGAGCTTGCGTCGATGCGCGAGCGGACCGACGGCGGCCCGGTGCGGCGCGCCATGGGCAACCTGCGCACCGTGCTGATCGATCGCCTCGGCAAGGACGGCGTCGAGAGCGAGACCATGCACGAGGTCGCGGCCATCCTCGACGAGGCCGCGCGCAAGATCGAGCGGCTGTGACATGACGTTCAACAGCATCGCGCGCGTCCCCACGGCCAAGGCCAGCCGCTACCTCCAGCAGCTCTGCAAGCACTGGAGCCACAACCTCAGCGTCGAGTTCACCGAGCAGAAGGGCGCCGTGATCTTCCCGCGCAATGCGCGCGGCGCCGACTGGCCGGGCGACGCCATGCTCCTGATGCAGGCGCATGACGACGGCCTCGAATGCCGGCTGGAGGCGAGCGCCGACGGCCAGCTCGAGGCGCTGAAAGGCGCCGTCGCGCGCCACATCGACCGCTTCGCCTTCCGCGAGGCGCCGCTTGCCTTCGACTGGAAGGACTCGCTGAGCGGCTAGGGTCAAAACTCATCAAGTCTGATTGGAGCGGACCATGATGACAGCGAAACACATTGGAGGCTTAGCGTTTGCACTTGTTGTCGTTTGCGCCCTGGCAGCCCACGCACAGCAATCCACCGACCCGCGAGTTGCCGACCTCATCCAGAGTGGAAAGCTCCGAGTCGCCCTTGGCTTGGGCGCTCCTCCGTTGGCGGTGAAGGATCCCAACACTGGTGAGGTACGAGGTCCGGCATTGGACCTCGCGCGCGCGCTGGCAAAAAAAATCGGTGTCAAGCTCGAACCAGTCGAATACCCAAGGCCGGGGGCAATATTGGCAGGCATCAAGACCAATGAGTGGGATGTGACGTTCTTGGTGGCCGATCCTGCCCGCTTGGTAGACGCCGATTTCTCACCCCCATACATGCAAAGCGATTTTACCTATTTGGTCCCGGCTGGCTCTTCAAAGCGGCTGGTCGCGGAGATGGATCAACCGGGTACGCGCATTGCGGTCCCTCGCGCGGACGCGTCCGACCTCCGTCTAACCCAAATTTTGAAGCACGCTGAGCTGGTGCGGGTTGATAGTATTGATGTTGCGGTGGAGATGGTGCGTGCCGGAGAAGTCGATGCTTATGCTGGACCGCGCAGCGCCTTGCTGGCTCTCAGCAATAGAGCGCCGGGTTCTCGCGTTCTGGACGACGGGTTTGCCGATATCTCGTTTGTAGCGATGGTTCCCAAGGGCAACGATGGCCGCATCGCCTATGTGAGTGATTTTATCGAAGAGGCTAAAGCCACAGGCTTGGTGAAGCAGACTATTGATAAAGCAAATTTACGCGGCTTGCAGGTGGCTAAGCCCGGCAGGATCAATTGAAAGGCCAATGTCCGCTCCGGGCCACCGTCTGACGAACCGCTCGACGCCGCCGATGTCCGGAACGAGGCCGGAGGCGGACGCGGCACGCACACGGCTTTATAGGTTTTGACCCTAGTGCGTGATGACTCTAAGTCGACCGTCTTTGCCGGGAGCGCGGCACTCCAGTGCCGCTCATGGGGTGTTGCAGCGGCAAGGAAGAGCGCCACTGGAGTGGCGCGCTCCCAGCAATCCCCTACGGCGACATCTCGAACGGTGGCGCCGGCCAGGCCGCGGTGCGGTCCACTTCGACCGGAATGATGGCGCGCCCGATCTCCTTGGTGCGGAAGCGGCTCGGCAACTCGGTGAAATGGCGCCGGCCCGGCACCCGCTGGCCGCCTTCCACGGCGGCTCGCACGCGCTCGGCGGCCAGCACCGTGAGATGGGCGAGCGCGTCCTTTTCGCTGCTGGCGCTCACCGCCACGTCATCGAGATCGGGAACGCTTGCGACGACGCGGCCGTCGCTCTCGCGATCGATCATCGCCCAATACCAGACCCTGTACATCGTCCCCTCCAAGCTGAACAACAATCGGCCCCTCGCGGGGACGACGCTGCACGCCTGGGAGGAGGCCGACAACCGGTCGGGAGACACCGCGGGCGAGGCCACAGGAAAGCCACAGGCCCAGCCGCGGCAATGCCGACCGCTCAACGCTGCCCGGCGAAGACGCCGGACGCCTTGTAGGGCGCACTGTTGGTGCCGATCGAGAAGGTACCGGCCTGATACTTGGCGGCATCGGTTGGCGAGGCGAAGAACGCACCGTTGAGGCCGCCCACCTGGCCGCTGCCGCTGAAGGTGCCGTTGAACGTCTGGCCGTTCGATCCGGCGACGGCCTGCGTGTTGCCGGAGTAGCTGCGGCCATCGAAGCTGCCGTTGAAGACGCCGCTGCGGGCAGCGAAGTTCCAGGCGTTCTGGTAGTTTCCGCCGGCGGCGTAGACGTTGCCGTTGTTGTTCACCACGCCGGACATGAAGCCGGAATAGGTCGCGCTGCCGGTCTGCGGCATCTGCACCGCCGTGGTCGGCGTGCCGGCGACGTAGGGACCGACCGCGGTGTAGGTGGTCGTGGGGCTACTGGGATCCGGGACCTTGCTGCCCCACCAGCCCCAGCTCAGGAACTCGCACGTGCACGAACCCGTCGTGCCCTGCGACGGGATATTAAACGGCACGGGGATGGTATTGGCGCTCGCCAGCACGCTGGTGTCCGTCACCTGTCGCGTGACGCCGCCGCGCTGCTCCGACGACAGGCGCGAGAGATCGTTGTACTGCGTGACCATGATGTAGGTCTTGTCGTTGGTGAAGCCGCTGTTGCCCGCACCGAGGCCTCCGGTGCCGCCCAGCTGCAAGGTGGTGGTCGTCGGATTGCCGGGCGAGCCCGACAGGTCGCTCAGCACGATCGTGCCCCTGGCCTGGCTGTTGGTGGCGTCGGTCGTGATCGATACCGTGCCCGGCGCGCCCAGGAGGTTCGGCGATGTCGGCGACCCCTGGCCGAAGACCAGCCCGCCGGCGACGCCGGTCAGGGTCTGGCTGGTGCGCGACGGACCGGTCGGCCCGCCCGGCGGCACCGGCGACTGCGGTGGCGATCCCGGGCCGTTCGGTCCTGCGGTCGGTCCCGTCGGAGCGACGGGATTGGCGGCGGCAGGAGCGGCATTCGCCGAAGTCGTCGTCGACCGCATCGCCAGCTGCGTCTCGATTCCGGCGTTGCTGATGGCGTTGACCAGCGTGTTGCTCGCCGTGTTGGGACCACCGTTGGCGCCGAGGCTGGCCGGCTGGCCGGAATTGCGGTCGGAGAAGCCCGACTTCTGCGCCGACTGGTCGGGCGCCTTGTTGTCGTTGGCGACGGCGCCTTCGAGCTGGTTGAGCGCGGCGCTGAGGCTGCCCTGCTTCAGGAGGGCGGGCGCGCCCGGCACGCCGCCCAGGCTGGTGACGACCTGCGATCCGGCGCGCGTCGCCGTCTCGGTCCGGCCGCCGCTCGACACCGTCATGCTGGAGCCGAAGACGAAGTTGGCGACCGTCTGCGACTGGCTCACCGTGACGATGGTGATGCCGCCGCGGATGCCGATCGTGCTCGAGGGCGTGACGATGACGATGGGCTTGCTCTTGCTGATGCGGCCGCCGACCAGGCGCAGCACGCCGCGGCTGGCATTGATCACCAGGTCGCCCTGGTTGGTCGCCGGGTCGAAGACGAAGCGGTCGATGACGATGCGCGCGTTCGGCCCGACGGTGAGCGAGCTGCCGTCGAGGAAGACCAGGTGGGCGCGGTCCTTGGCGCCGGTGGTGACGAGCTCGTCGGCCTGAACGTCGATGCCGATGCGCAGGATGCGCTCGTTCTCGTTGGGCGGCTTGCCGAGCGGGTCGCCGTCCGATGCCGAGGTGACGCCGACGCGGGCGAGCGCGTCGAGCGGCGCGAGGCAGAGCGCGCCGGCGCCGACCAGGAGCGCGCGCAGCGCGAGGGAGAAAGCGCAGGTCTTGGGTCGGATCATGTCTCCTCCTCGGGCGGCCGTCAGAACCGCCAGTTCACGCCGAACATGAAGCTGTTGTTTGCGAACTCGTAGTTGGGCACCGTCGCTGCGCGCACGAAGCGGCCGAGCGACAGGCTGAAGGTCGTGCGCTCGTCGAACGGCACCGCGAGCACGAGCGAAAGGATCGTGTCGTTCTGGTAACGCAGGATGCCGGGATCGACGACGATGTCGGGCTGGTCATAGGCCCACCATTGCTCGGTGGCCGACAGGCTGACGGTCCACGGCAGGCCGGTGCGCAGCAGCGGGTCGACGAAGCGGAAGGTGAAGCCGCCGCCCACGCCATACAGGCTGTAGCTCTGCCACGGTGCGAGGTCGGCGTAGAAGCGCTGCAGGCTGCCGATCGCGAACAGGCTGAGCAGCGGGCCGAAATCGTACTGGAAGACGGTGTTGGCGCTGAGCGACGTGCCGCGATACTGGCTGTTGGCCGGCAGGTAGCTGGTGTCCTGGTTGTTCTGGCGGCGGAAGACGAGAATGGTGCTGTTGCGCAAGCCGTCGGCCAGCAGCGCCGTCCCTTCGAGGCCGCCGCCCCAGCTGCCGTAGTAGGGCGTGTCGTTGACCCAGACGTAGCCGCCGGTGACGAAGGGCCGGAGCGAGACGTCCTCCCAGGTACCGTTGAAGATCTGGAAGCGCGGCCCGGTCGTCAGGTCGAGCAGCGAGACGTTGGCGGCGGAAAGCTGGAACTGCCGGTTGGCATAGGCCGCGAACTGCGTCTCGAGGGCGGACTTGTCCTGGTGACCGAAGTCCCAGCGGTGGCGCACCTGCAGCGAGCTGACGACGCCCCAGTCGGCCGTGCCGAGGCCGGCCTGGTTGAGGTTGGCGGGCTGGCCGAACAGCAGCACCCGCGAGGAAGCGGGCCCGAGATTGGCGTTGGACTGGTAGCGCCAGCCGAAGAAGACGTCGCCGCCGAAGCTCGACGGGCTCGCCTTCTGGTCGATCTGCGCCAGGTACTCGTCGGCCTTGCGTCGCACGTCGGCCGGCAGGGACGGCGACTTCAGCGCCGAGACGAGGTAGGTGCGCGCCGCCTCGTAGGAGCCGAGACGATAGTAGAGCACGCCGAGCTCGAGGCGCACCCGCGGCAGGTCGGCATTGATCAGCAGCATGCGCTCGAGCGCGGAGATCGCACCCTCGAGATCGCCGACCTGCGTCGCCAGGCTGGCGAAGCGGAACAGCACGTCGAGATCGGCGGGCTTGCGCATCGTCTCCTGGAATGCCGCGTTGTACTGCTGCCGCAGCTCGGAGGACGCCGACGACGCCGCAGGGATCTGCGCACGCGTGCACGACAGCGGCGCGGCGATCATCAGGACAGCCACGCAAAGAAAGACCAGAAGCTTGCGCGTCAGACACAATGGCTCTTCCCTCACCGGGGCGCGTGCGTCCGTCGTGGTGCGGGTTGAACTTGCAAGAACGCAGCCGTCACGAAGCCGCGGACGAGCACCGGCCTGGCGCAATCGCAGAGCGCCGGTCCTCCTGCCGTTGCAGCAGCGAGATCGCCTAAATGAACAAAACGGCCGACATGGCGACAGCCATGCAGCCGACGACCGCTACCGTGAGTGCGAGCGCAAACCCCGCCAAGACGTAACTCATCGACCCCTTCCAACACCCCTCGTGCGAAATGCTAGCGTGCTTTCGCCGCGGGCGGTGTGACGAGCGTGTGTCCGAGTCAGGGCGCAGCCGTCGTGACGCCTCACCAGAACGGCGTCGCCCGCTCCAGCCGCATCAACGGCTTGGCGACACGTCCGACCGCGCGGGTGAGGTGCGGCTGGCTGCGATTGACCACGACGCCCAGCGCCGGCGCGAGGTCGAGGCGGTCGGCGGTCAGCTTCTCGGTCAGCCGCTGCAAGGTGACGAGGTCGTTGAACGCACCCAGCCGCTTCTGCAGCGCCGAACAGCGCTTGTAATAGCGGTCGGCCCGTGAGCCGTAGAGGCTGTCGAAATATTCGATGGCGTAGCGCAGCTTCTTGGCGCTCTTGCGCAGCTCATGCAGCGTCGTGGGCTCGTCGGGATCGGCCTCGGCCAGCCGCTTTTCGACCTTGCGCGCCAAGCGGTCGAGCATGTCCGGCGCGAGCTCGGCGAGCGGCTGGCCGCCGACACGGTCCAACATCGTGGCCTCGGCACTGCCGCTCCAGGCGCGGAAGGCCAGCACGAAGCGGGTGAAGGATGCCTCCTGCACGGCCTTCTTGGCGGCCTGATGCGCGGCGTGCCGGCGCTCCTCGGCGGCGGCGCGCAGCGGCTCGACCGTCTTGAGGGCGGCGGCGGTCTCGATCGCGGGCGGCAGAGAGGCAGCCAAGAAGACGTCCCAGTCGCGCGCCCCGCCCAGCACGCGACCCCGCCGGCGCAACTCCT
>Ga0081539_10004221_pt1 | contig 16184 bp, 16 predicted proteins | sample TabmetS4T2R2_FD_71023 | JGI IMG/M metagenome (GOLD analysis project Ga0081539, IMG submission 71023) | Tabebuia heterophylla rhizosphere microbial communities from the University of Puerto Rico - S4T2R2 | ecosystem: Host-associated > Plants > Roots > Rhizosphere ...
TGGTTTCGGGCACACTCCCCGGCGTGCGGGAGGCCGTCATGCCGCAGCGGCGGCTCATCGTGCTGCTCGGGTCGATCGTCGCGATCGGCCCGCTCTCCATCGACACCTACCTGCCGGCGTTCCCGGCGATGTCGCGGTCCTTGGACGCGAGCGCCTCGGCGGTGCAGCTCACGCTCACGGCGTGCCTCGCCGGCATCGCGATCGGACAGCTCGTCGCCGGATCGCTGAGCGACCGGCTGGGCCGCCGGCGCCCGATCGTCGCCGGGCTGAGCGCCTACATCGTGGTCTCGCTGCTGTGCGCGGTCGCGCCCGACGTGCTGACGCTGACCTTCCTGCGCTTCCTGCAGGGCTTCGCGGCCGCCGCCGGGCTCGTCGTCGCCCAGGCGGTGGTCGCGAGCGTCGTCGGGCTCGGCGTCGTGCTCGGCCTGCGGGAGACGCTCGAGCCGGAGCGTCGCGACCTGCGAGGGCTGCGACAGACGCTGCGAACGCTGCGCGGCCTCGTGTGCGAGCGTGACTTCATGGGCTACGCGCTCGCGTCCAGCCTCGGCTTCGCGGTCGTCTTCGCGTACGTGTCGGGCTCGTCGTTCGTGCTGCAGGACGTCTACGGCGTGTCGCCGCAGCTCTACAGCGTCATCTTCGGCGTCAACGGGATCGGCCTCATCGCCGCGAGCCAGGCGAACGCGCGGATCGTCGGGCGGTTCGAGCCCGACCGCCTGCTGCGGCGAGCGCTGGCGACCGGCGCATGCGCCTCGATTGCCCTCCTGGGCGTCGTCTCGGCGGGCGGCCTGGGAGCATGGGCGGTGATGGTGCCGCTGTTCGTCATCGTGTCGTCCTTGGCCTTCGTGCTCCCCAACGCCACCGCGCTGGCGCTCGCCGACCATCCGCACGTCGCCGGGGCGGCCTCCGCGTTGCTCGGCGTCATCCAGTTCCTGGCCGGCGCGCTCGTCGCGCCGCTCGTGGGCGTGGCCGGTACGGACACCGCGCTGCCGATGGGCATCGTGATGTCCGTCCTCGGCGTCGCGGCCGTCGCGACGCTGCGCATCCTCGTGCCGATGGAGGCCGCCTCATGACGCTCGTCGCACTGTCGGCGACCTACGGCTCCGGCGGCAGCCGGATCGCCCCCGACGTCGCCGAGCGCCTCGGGGTCCCGCTCCTGGACCGCGCGAGACCGGTCCTCCCGACCGAGCGGTTGGACGAGCTGCTCGTCGCGCAGGAGCCCGACGAGGCGGCGGGGCCGCCGCAGCTCTCGACCGCCGCCGCGCTCGGGCTGTGCTGGGGGACTCCCGCCGGGATCACGCTGGACGCGCTGCTGCCCGACGACGAGGAGCGGCGCGCCATCGAGCAGGCGGTGCGCGATCGCGCCGCCACGGGCGAGGGCGTCATCCTCGGCAGGGCGGCGACCGTGCTGCTCCGCGACGACCCGCGCGTCCTGCGGGTGCGGCTCGACGGTCCCGTGGAGCGCCGGGTCCGCCAGGCGGCGCTGCTGCAGGGCATCGACGAGGCGGACGCCCGCAGGCGCCTGGAGCTCACCGACCGCGCGCGGTACGCGATGGTCGATGCCTTCTACGGCGTCGACATCTCCTCGCCGAGCCTCTACGCGCTCCTGCTCGACTCCACGGCGATGTCCCTGGAGGCGGCGGCGGAGCTCATCGCGCGCGCGGCGCAGGCGTGGGACGAGCGGTCGCCCGCATGACGGTCCCGATCCTGCTCGACTGCGACCCCGGGCACGACGACGCGTTCGCGATCCTGCTCGCGGCGGGCAGCCCGCTCGCCGACCTGCGGGCGATCACCACGATCGGCGGCAACGGCACGCTGGAGGCGGTCACCCGCAACGCGCTGCGCGTGTGCACGCTTGCAGGGATCCGCGACGTCCCGATCGCGGCCGGCGCGGAGGGCCCGCTGCGCGGCGAGCTGCAGACCGCCGCCGACGTGCACGGCGAGAGCGGCCTCGACGGGCCCGACCTTCCCGAGCCCGACATCGAGCTGGACGGCCGGCCCGCGGTCGAGCTCATGGTCGACACGCTCCGCGACGCCGCCGAGCCCGTGACCCTCGTGCCCACCGGACCGCTCACGAACGTCGCGCTGCTGCTGCAGTCAGCGCACGACGTTCGCGACCGTATCCGGGAGATCGTCTGGATGGGCGGCTCGCGCGGCCGCGGCAACCGCACGCCCTACGCCGAGTTCAACGCCTGGGTCGACCCGGAGGCAGCGCAGATCGTCCTGGACAGTGGCGTGCCGTTCACCCCCGTCGGCTTGCACCTCACCCATCAGGCGCTCGCGACCCGCGAGGTCGTCGACCGCGTCCGCGACGAGGGCGGTCGCCTGGGGGACGTGTGCGCCGACTGGCTCGGGTACTTCAGCTCGACGTACCGGCGCATCTGGGGCATCGACGCGCCGCTGCACGACCCGTGCGCCATGGCGATCGCGCTCGACTCGTCGCTTGCGACCTACGAGGAGGCGTTCGTCGCGATGGAGACCGAGGGCCGTTGGACGCGGGGCGCGACGGTCGTCGACCCGTACGGGCGGCTCGGACGGGAGCCCAACGCGCGCGTGCCGCTGGAGCTCGACGTCGACCGCTTCTGGACGATGCTCGTCCACGCGATCGGGCGGCTCGACGCGGGCCCATGATCGCCGTCGTGGGGTCGGTGAACCTCGACGTCGTCATCCCGGTCGAGCGCCACCCATCGCCCGGTGAGACGGTCCTCGGGGGCGATCGGGTCGACCTTCCCGGGGGCAAGGGCGCCAACCAGGCGGTCGCCGCGGCCCGGCTCGGCCGCGAGGTAGGGCTCGTCGGGCGCGTCGGCGACGATGCGGCGGGGCGGCGCCTGCGCGGCGCGCTCGAGGAGGCCGGCGTCGACCTGCGTCACCTGGTCGTGGACGCGGAGGCGCCGTCCGGCCTCGCGCTCATCGCCGTGGCCTCCTCGGGCGAGAACACGATCATCGTCAGCTCCGGCGCGAACGCGCGCGTCGGACCGCGGGACGTTGAGGCGGCGCGCGACCTGCTCGCCGACGCGCCGGTGACGCTCCTGCAGCTCGAGATCCCCGAGGACGCCATCTCGGCGGCCGTGCGTGCCGCGGGCGCGCTCGTGGTGCTGAACCCCGCGCCGGCGCGCCCCATCCCCGCCGACGTCCTCGCCGAGGTCGACGTGCTCGTGCCCAATCGCACGGAGCTCGGCCTGCTGGCGGGCGAGCCGGCGCCGACGGACCCTTCCGCGGCGGCGGCGATGGCCCGTACGGTGCGCGGCCCGCGCAGCGTGGTGGTGACGGTCGGCGCCGAGGGCGCGGTCGTCGTCGACGCCGACCGCGTGGAGGTCGTCGCCGTTCCAGAGGTGGAGGCGGTGGACACGACCGGCGCCGGCGACGCGTTCTGCGGCGCGCTGGCGGACGCCCTCGCCCGCGATGCCACGCTGGTCGAGGCGGCACGCTGGGCCGCCGCCGCGGCGGCGCTCAGCGTCACGCGGCTCGGTGCGCAGGGCGGGATGCCGACGGCGGAGCAGGTGCGGGCGGTCGCGCTCGGGGCGTGAGGGGTCGCAGCGACCTGCTGACCCCGCTGCTCGCCGGGTGCGTCACCGCGCTCGTCGGGTTCGCGGGCGCGTTCCCGGTCGTGCTCGCGGGCCTGCGGGGCGCGGGCGCCAGCGCGGACCAGGCGGCGTCGGGTCTCCTGGCCGTGAGCGTCGGCGCGGGCGTCGCGGCGATCCTCATGAGCCGCCGCCTGCGCATGCCCGTGGCGATGGCCTGGTCGACCCCGGGGGCGGCGCTGCTGGTCTCCACGGGCGCGCCCGACGGCGGGTTCCGTGCGTCGGTGGGCGCGTTCCTCGTCTGCGGTGGGCTCATCGTCCTCAGCGGGCTGTGGCGGACGCTCGGGCGCGCGATCGCGGCGATCCCGCCGGCGCTCGCGAGCGCGATGCTCGCCGGCGTCCTGCTCCCGATCTGCCTCGCGCCGGCGCGCGCCGTGGTGGAGATCCCCTGGGTCGCCGCCCCCGTCGTCCTGACCTGGGCCGTGCTGACGCGGGTGTCGCGCACCTGGGCGGCGACGGGCGCGATCGCCGCGGCCGTCGTCGCCGTCGCCATCGACGGCCCCGGCGACCTCTCCGGCGTGAGCTGGCTGCCGACGCTCACCACGGTGTCCCCGGCGTTCGAGCCCGCCGCGATCGTCGGCATCGGGCTGCCCCTGTTCATCGTGACGATGGCGTCGCAGAACATCGCGGGGATGGGGGTCCTCGCCAGCTTCGGCTATCGCCCGCCGCTGGCGCCGATCCTCACCACGACCGGCGCCGCCACCATGGTCGTGGCGCCGTTCGGCGGTCACGCCGTGAACCTCGCGTCGATCTCCGGCGCGCTGGCGGCGAACCCTGACGTGCACCCGGACCCCGAGCGCCGCTGGATCGCATCGGCGACCGCCGGCGCGGCCCTCATCGCGCTCGGGCTATGCGCCGGCGTGGCGACCGCGCTCGTCGCGGCGTCCCCCGCGCTCCTCGTCGAGGCAGTCGCCGGACTCGCGCTGCTGTTCCCGCTTGCGGGCGCGCTCACGGCTGCGATCGCGGACGCCGAGCGGCGCGACGCCGCGGTAGTGACGCTCGTCGTCAGCGCCTCGGGGGTGACGGCGGCGGGGATCAGCGCGTCGTTCTGGGGGCTGGTCGCGGGGCTTGCGTTCCTCGGACTCGGCCGCCTGCGGCGCGGCGCTCAGACCGGCGCGCGCTCCGGGTGACGCTGCAGCCCGTCGTCGGGGATCTGCTCCCACGGCGCGGCGTACGCGACGAACTGGCGAAGCGACGGCCGGATGCCCGGGTCGGCGTCGAAGGCGCCGAGCCGGACTCCCCTGATCTCGCCCTCCGCCGTCCTGGCGAAGATACCCGACCCGCACTGCACGCAGAACGCCTTGGGCATGCCGCCCTCGGGCCGCCATTCGCGGAGGTGCTCCTCCCCCGCGACGATCGTGACCGAGCCGGGCTCCGCACGGGCGGTCACGCTCGCCGCGGTGCCGGTCCGTCGCTGGCAGCGCGTGCAGTGGCAGTACAGCGCGCCGGTCAGCGGCGCGGACACCTCGAAGCGCACCGCCCCGCAGCCGCATCCGCCCGTGAGTGGAAGCTCGGGTTGCATGAGCGGGCACGCTATCGCCCGCCCTGCACTTGCAACCGGGCATGGCCGGGCGGAAACTGGCGGCATGAGTCGTACGGGCTTCTGGTCATCGCCGAACGCCCACCTTCGCTGCTCCGACGCCGAGCGCGAGCAGGTCGCGGGCTTCCTGCGCGACCGGGCGGCCGAGGGCCGCCTCACGCCGGAGGAGCTGGACGACCGCGTCGGATGCGCGTATCGCGCGGTGACGATGGGCGACCTCCACCGACTGGCCGCCGACCTTCCCGGCTCGCCGTTCGCCATGGCGCGACTGCGGCGGCCTACGCGCGATCTTCGTCCCGGCCTCGTCGCGATCGGCGTGGTCGCGCTCATCGCCGTGCTCATGCCGGGGCCGCTGTGGCTCCTGTGGATCGGCGGCGTCGCGGTGGCGCTCGGGCTGTCGATCGCGGTGCTGGCGCTCGGCCTCGCATTGGGCCCGTTCGTGCTCGCCGGGGCGGCCGCGGTCTACGCGCTGCGGCGCATCGGGCGCAGGCGCGCGTGGTGATGTCGTGAGCCTCAGCTCACCCACGCCTCGATGTCGCAGTCGCCGGCCGCGCGAGCGACGGAGACGCGATGGCGCCCATCGACGACGTAGTAGCCGTCGGGCTCGCGCAGCACCCTGATCGGCGGGAGCGCGAGGCCGCGCCGGCGCGCGAGCGCCACGCGCTCCCACCGCCGGCGCAGGTGCTCGGAGCCGGGGCGGAAGCGCTCGTCGAAGTGCGGGCTGGGGTCGACCGTGCCGACGATGCAGCTCAGCGCGATGCGCTCCAGGCGCATCGCCACGCGCGACCGTGCGGCGCTCTCCGGCAGCTCGCGCGGTGGCCGGGCCGCCGCCGCGCCGTGAGCCAGCGCGCCGCGCGGGCCGTCAGGTGGGCGCGGCGGGCGCGCAGGAAGTCATCGCGAGCATCGATGACCGGCATCCCGGTCGAATGGCCTGCAAGGAACGCGAACATGGGCGCGACCGTACGGTCGACCCGCACGCGCGGGCTTGAACGAATCGGCCATCTTCGGTCGGCTACCCGCGGGACCGCAGCAGCGGAGCGTACGACGCGGCGTGGTCGTGACCGCAGCCGCACCTGTGCTCGATCTCCTGGAGGAACGATCGCGGCGAGACACCGGTCAGGCGAAGGCACTCGCGGCTGAGGTGCGCCTGGTCCGCGTAGCCCGCCTCCGCGGCGTGGACCGCCAGGCCGTCGGTCGTCGGGGCCCTGCCGTGGGCGACCGCATGCTGCGCGACGGCGAGGAACCGCTGGAAGCGCAGCATCCGGTGCAACGTCTTCGGTGCGACGCCGACCGCCGCCAGGAAGCGGCGGCGGAGCTGGCGCTCGGAGATGTAGAGCTCGGACCGAATGGAGCCGATGTCGTCCCTCCCCCAGCGCAGCCGGCGCACGACCTCGCGCACGATCGGGTCGGGCGCCGCGTCGGGAGCAATCCGGTTCGCCAGATCGCGCTGCAGCGCGTCGAGCGCCGCCTCCGGAGACGCCTGCGCGTCCATGAGCTCGCCGAGCGGGGCGGCCGGTCGTCCCCACAGGTCCTCGGGATCGAGCACGAGGTCGACGAGCTCGGAGGCCGGCGCTCCCAGCAGCGGCGACGCGGCGCCGGGACGCAGGCGCACGCCGACGATGGTCGTTCCGGGCGCCAGCACGTCCAGCCGCGGTCGGGTCCACGGTCCGATGACGCGCGGCGCCTCACCCAGGGCGCACAGGACGTCGACGCTTCCGTTCGGGACGTCGCGGTGCGCGTACGGCCCGTCCTCGGGCGCGACGCGCTGGATCCATACGGACGCCGCGATGCCGGCAAGCGCCGGCGCCGGGGCCCGCTCGACGTAGCTCTGACTGCCGGTCGGAAGACCGTCCATGCACTCCAAGTCTGCCCGCCCCGGCAACCCGGGGCGGACGGTCGCTCAGACGTCGAAGTACAGGGCGAACTCCCATGGGTGCGGCCGCAGCCGCACCTCCTCGACCTCCTCGCGCTTGTGCTCGATGTAGGCCTCCAGCAGGTCCGACGTGAAGACGTTCCCCTTCAGCAGGAAGTCGTTGTCCTCCTCCAGCGCGTCGAGCACGCGATCCAGCGACGTCGGGACCTGCTCGATCTGCGCCTGGCGCTCGGGCGGCAGCTCGTAGAGGTTCTCGTCGACCGGCTCCGGCGGCTCAAGCCCGCGCTCGATGCCGTCCAGGCCGGCCATGAGCAGCGCGGCGAACGCGAGGTACGGGTTGGCCGTCGGGTCCGGCGAGCGGAACTCGATGCGCTTGGCCTTCGGCGAGGAGAAGTACACCGGGATGCGCACCGCGGCCGAGCGGTTGCGCTTGGAGTACAGGAGGCTGACGGGCGCCTCGTAGCCGGGCACGAGCCGCTTGTAGGAGTTCGTCGTCGGCGCGCAGAACGCGAGCAGGGCGGGGGCGTGGGTGAGCAGACCGCCCACGTAGTGCCGGGCGGTCTCCGACAGCAGCGCGTAGCCCTGCTCGTCGAACATCAGCGTCTCGCCGTCGCGCCAGAGCGACTGGTGCGTGTGCATGCCCGACCCGTTCTCCGCGAAGATCGGCTTGGGCATGAACGTGGCGGTCTTGCCGGCTTGGCGGGCGACGTTGCGCGCGACGTACTTGTAGAGCTGCATCGCGTCGGCCATCCTCAGCAGCGGCTGGAAGCGCAGGTCGATCTCCGCCTGTCCCGGGCCGCCGACCTCGTGGTGGTGCACCTCGACGGTGACGCCCATGCGCTCCAGGAGGAGCGTCATGCGCCCGCGGAGATCGCCGAGCGTGTCCAGCGGAGGCGCGGGGAAGTAGCCCTGCTGCGACCGGTTGCGATAGGCGAGGTTGGGCGGCTGCAGGCCGCCGTCGGTCCTGAAGCCCGCGCCCGCGTTCCAGTACCCCTCCTGCGAGTCGACCTCGTAGAACGCGCGATGCGCCTCCTGCCCGTAGGCGACGTGATCGAAGATGTAGAACTCGGCCTCCGGCCCGAAGTAGGCCGTGTCGGCGATGCCCGTCTGGGTCAGGTGGCGCTCGGCCTTGCGGGCGACGTTGCGGGGATCGCGGCTGTAGTCCTCGCCGGACACCGGGTCGCGCACGTCGCACACCAGCGACAGCGTCGGCTGCTCGTGGAACGGGTCGATGACCGCGGTGGCGGGATCCGGGATCAGGAGCATGTCGGACTCGTTGATCTCCTGGAACCCGCGGATCGAGGAGCCGTCGAAGCCCGCCCCCTCGGTGAGCAGGTCCTCGCCGAGCTCCCGAGCGGCGACGGCGAAGTGCTGCCACGTTCCGGGCAGGTCCGTGAACTTCAGGTCGACCAGGCGCACGTCGTGGTCGGCGGCGAACGCGACGACCTGATCGGCCGTCACCGCGTCCGCATCGTCGCCGGCAGCAAGGAGCGATAGCTGGGGCCCAGCCCCGGTCAGGGGATCGGTGACCGACACTGACGTGTCCTCCTGAGCTCGCGATGGCGCGTGTCGCCGGAGCGTAAGCCTCGCACGGCCGCGATGACAACCCATCCGCGTGGCGTGGCGTGGAAGACTCGCCGCGACGATGCGACCGCCCCTCGCATACGACCACCTCGCAGGCGACGGACCTTCCGCGGTGCTCCTCCATGCGGGCGTCGCCGACCGCCGCGCGTGGCGCGACGTGGCGCAGGCGCTGCACGCCCGCGGTGCGGACGTCGTCGCCTACGACCGCCGCGGCTTCGGCGAGACGCCGGCCAGTGCGGAGCCCTTCCGTCACGTCGACGACCTGCTCGGCCTCCTCGACCGGCCGGCCTGGCTCGTGGGCAACTCGCAGGGCGGGCTCATCTCCCTGGACGCCGCGCTCCTCGCGCCGGAGAGCGTCGCCGGCCTCGTGCTCATCGCGCCCGCCGTGAGCGGCGCGCCCGAGCTCGACGTCGGCGACCTGGACCCGGCGATCGCCGCGCTCGAAGCGTCGATCGAGGAGGCCGACGCCGCGGGGGACCTCGATGCCGTCAACCGCCTGGAGATGCACTACTGGCTCGACGGACCGACCTCGCAGGAGGGCCGGATCGGCGGCGAGGCGCGCGAGCTCGCGCTCGACATGAACGCCATCGCGCTGCGGTCGGGGATGCCCGAGGACGCCGGCGCCAGCGGGCTGGACGCCTGGTCGCGCCTCGAAGAGATCCGCGCGCCGGCGACCATCGTCTGGGGCGAGCTCGACCATCCCGAGCTGATCGCGATCTGCCGCGCGCTCGCCGATCGGCTCGGAAACGTGCGCGCCGCGATCGAGCTGCACGGCGTCGCCCACCTGCCGTCGCTCGAGCGGCCCGGGGAGGTGTCGGAGATCATCGCGACCGCGATGGGCCTGTGACGGAGCGCGCCGCCCGCCGCCTCGTCCTCGCGCTGTTGCGGAGCATCCGCCATGGCACCCTCGAGCTGCACGAGGAGGACCGCCGCACGGTCATCGGCACTGGCGAGCCGCGAGCCGTCGTGATCGTGCGCTCCCCAAGGGCATGGCCAGCGGTCCTGCGCGGCGGCCTCGGGCTCGGGGAGAGCTACGTCGCGGGGGGGTGGGAGTCGCCCGACGTCACCGCCGTCGTGGAGCTCGCCGCCCGCAACCTGGAGCGCGTCGACGACCTGCGTCGCGCGCTCACGCCGCTTCGCGAGCCGTTCCAGCGCGGCCGTGCGCTGCTCACGCGCAACACCCCCGGGCGGGCGCGCCGCGGCATCGCCGCGCACTACGACCTCGGCAACGACCTCTTCGAGGCGATGCTCGACCCGACCATGACCTACTCCTGCGCGGTCTTCGAGCGGCCCGACGCCACGCTCGAGGAGGCGCAGGTCGCCAAGCTCGAGCGCATCTGCCGCAAGCTCGACCTGCAGGGGGACGACAGGGTCCTCGAGATCGGCACCGGCTGGGGGAGCTTCGCGCTGCACGCCGCCTCGACCCGCGGCTGCCACGTCACCACCACGACGCTGTCCGAGCGCCAGGCGGACGTCGCGCTGCAGCGCGTGCGCGACGCGGGCCTCGAGGACCGCATCACCGTCCTCCGCGAGGACTACCGCGAGCTGCGCGGCACGTACGACAAGCTCGCGTGCATCGAGATGATCGAGGCGGTCGGCTGGAAGGACTTCGGGACCTTCTTCGGCGCCTGCTCGGCCCTGCTGGCGCCCGACGGCGCGATGGCGCTGCAGGCGATCGTCATCGACGACCGCCTGTACGAGGTGGAGAAGGCGTCGCGGACCTTCATCCGGACGCACGTCTTCCCCGACGGCTGCCTGCCCTCCGTCGCCGTCATCGCCCGGTCGGTCGCACGCCACGGCGACATGCGCGTGCTGGACCTGGAGGACATCACCGTCGGCTACCCCGAGACGCTGCGGCGCTGGCGCGACAACCTCCACGAACATGCCGCCGAGCTTCACGCCGCCGGCTACGACGAGCGCTTCCGGCGCCTCTGGCACCTCTACCTGTGCTGGTGCGAGGCCGGCTTCGAGGTCGGCCGGATCTCCGACGTGCAGATGGTCCTGGGCAAGCCCGGCCGGCACCCGGCGCCGACCGCGTCCGCGGCAGTGGCGGCGGCGCACGCGTGACGGCCTCGATCGGCCGCGAGTCCCGGGGGACGGGGCCCGTCCTCGTGCTGCTGCACACCCTCGGCAGCGACCGGCGCATCTGGGATCCCGTCGTCCCGCTGCTCGAGCGCGACCGGACCGTGGTGACCGTCGACATGCCGGGGTTCGGCACGTCTGCGCCACTGGACGCGGGCGCGCCGGTGACGCCGACGCGGCTCGCGAAGGCCATCGCCGATGCGCTCGCCGAGGACGGGATCGAGCACCCGCACGTCGCGGGCAACTCCCTCGGCGGCTGGGTCGCGCTGGAGCTGGCGCTCTCCGGGGCCGCTCGCAGCGTGACCGCCATCGCGCCCGCCGGGCTGTGGCCGCATCCCCTCGCGCCGCGGCGCGACCTGGGCCGCAAGGCCGCGCGGTTGTTCGCGCCCGCCGCCGGCCTGCTGGTGCGCCATCCGGCGCTCCGGCGGGTCGCGCTGCTCGGGGTCGTCGCCCATCCCGAGCGTGTCCCGCCGCAGGCCGCGGCGCACCTCGTGCGCTCCTACGGGCGCTCGCCGGGCTTCCCGGAGGTGAACGCCGCGATGCGCGCATCGCGCTTCGAGCGGCTGGCCGACATCCGCGTGCCGGTCACGCTCGCCTGGGCGCAGCACGACCGGCTCGTGGCGCGGCCGCGGCGGGTCCCGCCCTGGATGCGCACGGTGACCCTCGAGGGCTGCGGGCATCTGCCCATGTGGGACGACCCGGCGGCCGTCGCGCTGGTGCTGCTGGCGGGCAGCGCCGAGCACGTCCCCGATGCGCGGCTGGCACCCTGAGGGGCCATGGCGATCGACCTCGCCCTCCTCGGCTGCGCCCATCCGCACGTGCCCGACGTCCTCGGCGTCGTGGCCTCCGAGCCGGACCTGCGGCTCGTTGCCGCCTGGGACGCCGACCGGTCCGCCGTCCCCTCCGAGCTCGCCGGGATGGCCGTGAGCCGTGCGGAGACCGCGATCCGCCGCGCCCATGCCGTGGTGATCTGCGCGCCCACCGACCAGCGTCCCGCGCTGTGCACGCAGGCCGCGCGGGCCGGCAGGCCGCTGCTCGTCGAGAAGCCGGTCGCGCGCAGCTCGACGGAGGCGCGTCGCGTCGCGGAGGAGGTCGGACGGTCGCGGACCCCCGCGATGCCCGCGCTCTTCCTGCGCGAGCTGCCCGCGCTCGCGCGCCTGGCCGCGCTGCTGCGCGAGCGGATGCTAGGACGGCTGTCGGCGGCAAGCGCGTCGTACGCCCACGCCGGCGTCCTCGACGGGTGGTTCGACGGGCCCTTCGCCTGGTTCCGCGACCCGGCGCGCGCGGGCGTCGGCGGGTTCGGCGACCTCGCACTGCATCTGCTGGACGCGCTCGCGGCGCTGGGCGGCGACGAGCCGCCGCGGCTGGCGGCGGTGGCGCTCGACGTCGACGGCGCCGGCGACGTCGGCGGGGTCGCGCTGGGCACCTGGGCCGGCGTGCCGCTCAGCGTGCGAGCCGGGTGGGCGACCCGGCCCGGCGGCCTGACCCTGGAGGTGACGGGCGCGAGCGGTACGGCGCTGCTGCACGGCGGGACGCTCGAGGTGCAGCGCGGGGTCGGGGATGCGGAGCGCTGGGTCGGCGCGCCGCCGGACGCGGGGGAGAGCGTGCGCGCCTTCGCCCGCGCGCTGCGCGCGCGCCGGTTCCCGCGGAACGGCCTGGCGCCGGCGATCCAGGCGCAGCAGGTGCTGGATGCGGCGGTGCGGGTCGGATAGTGCGGATGCTGAGTTGACGTCGCATACCGACGTGAACTCAGCACACTCGCTACCCCAGTCGCACGAGCATCTTCCCCACGTTCTCGCCGCGCAGCAGGTCGATGAGCGCCTGGGGCGCCGCCTCCAGCCCGTCGCGGACGGTCTCGCGCACGACGATCCTGCCGTCGGCCAGCGCGGGGCCCGCCTCGCGCACGAACTCGGGACGCAGGTCGTCGTGGTCGAGAACGATGAAGCCGCGCAGCGTCAGCCGCTTGCCGACGACGAGGCTCATGTTGCGTGGGCCGGGCGGCGGCTCGGTGGCGTTGTAGCCGGAGATCGAGCCGCACACGGCGATGCGCCCGTAGTCGCGCATCGCGCCGATCGCGGCCTCCAGGTGCTCGCCGCCGACGTTGTCGAAGTAGACGTCGATCCCGTCGGGCGCGGCGCGCGCGAGGAGCTCGGCGACGGGTCCGTCGTGGTAGTCGAACGCGGCGTCGAGTCCCAGCTCGTCGCGCAGCGAGGCGACCTTCGTCGGCGTGCCGGCGCTGCCGATCACGGTGTTGCCGCGCAGCTTGGCGAGCTGCGCGGCCATGGAGCCGACCGCCCCCGCGGCACCCGAGACGAACACGACGTCGCCCTCGCGGAGCGACGCGAGCTGCAGGCCGGTGTAGGCGGTCAGGCCCGGCATGCCGAGCGCGCCGAGCGCGTACTGCACCGGCGCGCCCCCCGTCTCGACCACCGACGCCGCCCGCGCGCTCACTACGGCGTGCTCGCGCCAGCCGGCCTGGTGCAGGACGACGTCGCCGACGGCGAAGCGCTCGTCCCCGGTCGCGAGCACCTCGCCGATCGCGCCGCCGTACAGCGGCTCGCCCACCTCGTACGGCGCCGCGTAGCTGCGCGCCGCGTTCATCCGTCCGCGCATGTAGGGATCGACCGACATCCAGGTGTTGCGGACGAGCAGCTCGCTCGGACCGGGATCGGGAAGGTCGACCTCCACGAGGCGGAAGTCGGACGGCTTCGGCTCGCCCACCGGCCGGGCGGCGAGGTGGATCTCGCGAGTGTGCTGCGGCATGGCAGCCACCATAGACTCGCGCCCCGTGGTGTCCGCGTCCGCCACCGAGTCCCGCGTACGCCCGATGGCGGTCGCCGACGTGATCGGGGCCACCCTCGCCGCCCACGGCGTCGACACGATCTTCGGCGTCGTCGGCAGCGGCAACTTCGTGGTCACGAACGCCCTCTGCGCGCGCGGCGCGCGCTTCGTCGCCGCCCGTCACGAGAGCGGCGCGGTGTCGATGGCCGACGGCTGGGCGCGGGCGAGCGCGCGACCGGGCGTCGCGTCCGTCCATCAGGGACCCGGCCTCACGAACGCGATGACCGCGCTCGCCGAGGCGGCGAAGAGCGCGACACCGCTGCTCCTCCTGGCCGGCGACACGCCGGCGGCGGCCCTGGGCTCGAACTTCCGCGTCGACCAGCACGACCTCGTCACGTCCGTCGGGGCGATCGCCGAGCGGATCCACCACCCGGCCACCGCCGCCGGCGACGCGGCGCGGGCGCTGCACCGATGCGTCGCCGAGCGGCGCCCGGTCGTGCTCATGCTGCCGATCGACGTCCAGGCCGCGCCGGCCCCGCCGGACGCCGCAATCCCGCCGCGCGCCCCGATGCCCCATGCGCCGGCGCCCGCCCCTGAGGCCGTGCGCGCCGCCGCGGAGCGCATCGCGCAGGCGAGGCGCCCGGTCATCGTCGCCGGCCGCGGCGCCGTCGTCGCGGACGCGCGCGACGCCGCCGAGGCGCTCGGCGCCCGCTGCGGCGCGCTGCTGGCCTGCTCCGCCCCGGCAAGGGGCCTGTTCGCCGGGCTGCCGTACGACGTCGGCATCGCGGGCGGCTTCGCCTCCCCCACCGCAGCGGCGCTGTTGGAGCACGCCGACCTCGTGCTGGCCCTCGGAGCGCGTCTGAACCCGTGGACAACGCGCCACGGCTGTCTGTTCGGCGACGCCACGGTGGTCAAGGTCGACGCCGATCCTGCCGCGCTCGGCCAGCACCTGCCCGCAGATCTCGCGATCGTCGGCGACGCCGCGCTCAGCGCCCGCGCTTTGGCGGAGGAGGTCGCGCCGCAGCAGGGCTGGCGCACGCCGGACGTCGCCGCGCGCATCGCCGCCGGCCGCTGGCGCGACGTGCCGTTCGCGGACGAGCCGCCCGACGGCACGGTCGATCCGCGCGCGCTCTCGATCGCCCTGAACGAGCTGCTCCCCGACGACGTCGCCATCGCCACCGACTCGGGCGCCTTCCTCGGCTGGCCGGCCTTCTACCTCGACGTCGGCGACGCTCGGTCGTGGGCCTTCACGAACGGCTTCCAGTCCATCGGCCTCGGGCTGGCGACGGCGATCGGCGTCGCGGTCGCCGCACCCGAGCGGGTGACGGTCGCGGCCGTGGGCGATGGCGGACTGTTCATGGCGCTCGCCGAGCTCGAGACCGCCGCGCGGCTCGGCCTGCGGCTGCTCGTCCTCGTCTACGACGACGCCGCGTACGGCGCCGAGGTCCACCACTTCGGCCCCGACGGCCACGACCTCGGCATCGTCCGCTTCCCCGACGCCGACCTCGCGGCGATCGCGCGCGCTGCGGGATGCGAGGCCGTGACGGTGCGAAGCCTCGACCTCGAGCCGGTCGCCGCCTGGCTGCGCGACCCGGGCGGCCCGCTCGTGGTCGATGCCAAGGTCGACCCGGGCGTCTACGGGGAGTGGCTCGCGGACGCGTTCCGCGGCGGCTGACAACCCGACGAGGGAGGAACCATTGAGCAGCTCACCCGTCACCGCGCTCCTCGACGCCCTGGCCTCGGGAGGCGCGCGCGTCGTGGACCTCACCCAGCCGCTCAGCGAGCGGACGCCCGTGCTGAAGCTGCCCGAGCCCTTCGCGAACACCCCGCACCTGAGCCGCCGCGACCTCAGCCGCTTCGACGAGCACGGACCCGCGTGGGCGTGGAGCGTCCTCGAGCTCGGCGAGCACACCGGCACGCACTTCGACGCGCCCATCCATTGGATCACGGGCCGCGACGGCGAGGACGTCGCCTCCGTGCCCGCCTCCCGGCTCGTGGGCCCCGCCGTGGTCGTTGACCTCACCGGGGACGTCCGCGAGGATCCCGGCGCGCTGCTGACCGTCGCGCACCTAGAGGCGTTCGAGGCCGAGCACGGCCGGATCCCTGAAGGCGCCTGGGTGCTGCTGCGCACGGGGTGGGACGCGCGCGCCGACGACGAGGAGGCGTTCCTCAACGCCGGTCCCGAGGGACCGGTCACGCCGGGACCCGACGTCGAGGCGTCGAAGTGGCTGGCGACGGAGCGCGGGATCGTCGGCTTCGGCGTGGAGACGGTGGGCATCGACGCCGGGGCCGCGGGCGGCTTCGACCCGCCGTTTCCCGTGCACCACTTCGTCCTCGGCGCCGGGCGCTACGGGCTCACCCAGCTCGCCAACCTCGCCGACCTGCCGCCGACCGGCGCGCTCGTCGTCGTCGCGCCGCTGAAGCTGGTAGACGGGACGGGCAGCCCGAGCCGCGTGCTCGCGCTCGTCTGAGCAACCGATTGGAAGGGGGGTTTGCCGATGGCGCTCTTGGGGTTCGGCCAGCCGCAGGCCGGGGTGTTCCAGATGTGCTACGTCGTCGAGGACATCCAGGCGGCGATGCGCACCTGGGTCGACGAGCTGAAGGTCGGCCCGTGGTTCCTGCTGCCGCGCTTCGCGGGCGTGGAGCCGCGCTACCGCGGGGAGCCGACCGAGGCCGAGGTCGCGCTCGCGATGGGCTTCGCGGGCCACATGTGCGTCGAGCTCATCGAGCTCCTCGACGACAGGCC
>Ga0081539_10004222_pt1 | contig 16181 bp, 15 predicted proteins | sample TabmetS4T2R2_FD_71023 | JGI IMG/M metagenome (GOLD analysis project Ga0081539, IMG submission 71023) | Tabebuia heterophylla rhizosphere microbial communities from the University of Puerto Rico - S4T2R2 | ecosystem: Host-associated > Plants > Roots > Rhizosphere ...
TTACTTCTTCTACAACGTTTGCAGAGACAGCAGAAGTGTCTTTCACCTTTGAGTTCTTTAAATCGTTCCAGCAAATATTTTCATTATTTATTTTGATGGCTTGCACTATAACATTTGGTGGGTTAGGATTTCTGCTGATAGCCTTGTAATTAAAACGGACAAGCTTCTCAATCGTGCCTGACCAAATAACTCCCTCCCGGGTTAAGTACATGTTTACAATGTTTTTTACCGGATAACCTGTTTTGTAATTATAGGTTTGAAAAACCGGTTTAAAATCCTTTTCCAGTTCTGAATTCAAAAGTTTATTTGAGCATGATAAATTTTTATTCTTTGATGTGTAAGCGGGTTGCGTTTCTTTTTTAACACAACCACTCAAAACAGAAAAACCTTTTGGAGTTCCTAACCAAATTTCGTCTTCTTTATCCATCAATATACTTAATACCATATTGTCGGTTAAGCCATCTGTAGTGTAATAATTCTTGAACGAATTTCCGTCAAAACGCGACAAGCCGCCATCGGTGGCAAACCATATGTTTCCATATTTGTCTTCGCAAATGCCGCTTACGGTGTTACCTGCAAGCCCTTGCAAAGTGGTATATTTTGTAAATTTTACTGCACTGTCAAATAAAAAGTTTTCAATATGATCTAACCGTAAAACTCCGGTATCAGTCGCGAACCAAAAATTTCCCTTTTTATCTTCCAAAATATTTTCAACGTAATTCTCAGACAGTCCGGAGACATTTTTATAGCTCGTAAAATATTTTCTGTCTGCACTAAATCGAGATATGCCATTTGCGGTACCAAACCAAAGATTTCCGTTTGTATCTTCAGAGATGCTGCTAACATGATTGTCTGCTAATCCTTGTTCAGTTGTATAATATTTAAAATATTTTCTATCATGGTTTAATTGAACTATCCCGTTGTTCCATGTGCCGAACCAGAGGTTACCACTTTTATCTTCACAAACACTGCGTGCTACACTTCCGAATCCCTGAGCAGCGGTATAATTCGTAAAAAGTTTACCAGCAGAATCTAATACAGTAATGCCATGTTCGCTACCAAACCAGATATTTCCACTTTTATCCTGAATGACACTTAATATATAATTATCTGTTAACCCCTGGGAAGCAGTATAAGTTGTAAGTACATTTCCATCGTATCGAGATACACCACTTCCCCATGTTCCAAACCAAAGATTTCCCGCTTTATCTTCAGTAATCGTAAAAACAATATTATGTGGCAGTCCTTCAGCAGTGGTATAATTAGTAAAAGATTTTCCATCGTAGCGTGATACGCCCTTTTCTGTCCCAAACCATATATTGCCATCCCTGTCTTCAAGCATACCATCTACATGATCATTTGAAAGCCCCTGAGCAGTTGTGTAATTAATAAATTTACCATCGGTAAGTAAACATGATACGCCTTTATCATAAGTGCTAAACCATATATTTCCGCTTTTATCTTCTATGATGTTGACCACATTACTACTTGTTAAACCATTTGTGGTTGTGTAGGTAGTGAATCTTTTCCCATCATAAAGAACTGCGCCTTTCGAAGTGCCGATCCAAAGATTTCCATTTTTATCTTTAATTATTCTACCGACATAATTGCCCGGCAGTCCATTCGCAGTTGTATAAGTGATCATAGAATTTCCGTTATAACGATTTAAACCTTTCTTTGTACCAAACCATATATTTCCGTTTTTATCTTCACAGATACCGTTAACAACATTATCGGCTAATCCTTGCGTAGTATTATAGTTTCTGAAAGTCGTTCCATCATAACATGACGCTCCGCCTCCCCATGTAGCAAACCATAGTCTGCCTTTGCTATCTTCAATAATATCCCATACAATATTATTTGCCAAACCTTGAGCTGTAGTAAAATTTGTAAATGATTTACCATCGTAACGTGACACTCCTCCTTGTGTGCCAAACCAAAGATTTCCTTTTTTATCCGTGTAACTGCAACCCACACCGCTAAAGACAAGACCTTGTTCTGTACTATAGTTCTGCATTGGCACAAAAAAACCTGCAGGTTTAATTTGAGGAGGAACAAGTTGAATTGTTTTTTTTGTTTTTCCAGTTTTTAACACGTAAGAATCTCCTGCCTTTGTAGGAATCGCAACAGTAAGAGGCGTCGGAGACGTATCGAGCCGTGTTACTTTTGGTGCCTTCACCGCAATTGTTACGGGCGGTTTTAAAGTATCTTTTTTTACCGAAGTATTTGATTGCTGCGGTTTATTTTGAGAGCAGGAAGAAAAAATAAAAAAAGTAATTGATAGAAATTGTAACAGTGGAAGTCTTGGAGCTATATTGATTAGTTGACGCATTTCCGTTGTTTGGTCAATTACACAAATGCTTGTAGTAAGATAATACTTATTATTGAAGTTTGCAAAGGGAGAGTATATGGCTGGTGTTTGAAATAAATTTACATGACCTCTTTACGTACCTGTAAGAAGCCCCTCTCTTTTAATTACTTTACCTCGTTGAATCACCTTATCTATTTCCAAAGTATTTTCTATTTTCAAAAGAGGATTTTTATTGGGATGATGATATCTGCATCTTTCTCCTTTTCAACCGTCCCTGTTTTGTTTAACACGCCAAGCCATTCGGCTGCATTATGCGTTGCAATTTTAATCAGTGAATCATTTGGTATGCCTGCTTTGGACAATTCCTGAAGTTCTTTGTGGAGACTATAGCCGGGATAGGTATTGGGATTATTAAAATCAGAACCTGCTAAAATATTTACACCCATTTCATAAGCCTTTTTTACATAGTTTAAATGACGGTTGTATTCTTTATAAAAATCGTCATCTGTTTTCCCATGTTTTTCCATAATCGCTTTTCGCTGCGCCCATCCGCTTTTAATAACTTCTGGTATATCGAAGACCGGGAATAATAAATTTATCATGTGCGTCAATAATTGTTTTGCAACTATAATCTTTGAGTCTATCTGCATCTACAATATCAACAATCTTTCCGCTGTCAATTAAAATGAGTTTGTTTTCTAAAGGTTTGCTTCCTGTTCCATTTATTAAAGTGCCTGCTACTATGCCAAGGTCATAAGTTGGTTTTTTGTTGCACGCAAGGCAAAAAAAAAGAGTTATTGAACAGAAGAATAGAATGAGTTTTTTTGATAAGAGATAGTCGGGAGACGGTATTATCAAATGGCTTGCTGATTTCCTGTAAGTTAGTTTGCTTGTGAAATGTTTGTTGGTTACCGGTTGTTACTTTTAAATATTCTGCACTTTATAAAGTTTATTAAATTCGTGAGTAACATTAGAGCGTATGACCACTTTTGCAGAGCAACACAATTACGATACAGAACGCGGAAAAACCTATACCGGGTAAAAATCACTCCATTGTACAAACAAATCTCATCGTTGCGTTGGCTGCGCATAAGTTACCACTTCTACTTTATTGATAAGCGGTTGCATTATTGTGAAATCAAATTCTATCTTTAAACAAACCATTTTTATGAGCACCCTCTTTAACCGCAAAAAGTTTTTGCACATGACAGCATTTGGAACAAGCGTTATGTTTCTAAGCCCCGGTGCGGGTAATGCACAACAAGCGTCCGGTGAAAAACCACCACCGCTTAATCCAGATTTGGTAAGAGATTTTGTAATTGCAGGTCACGGTAATCTGGAGAAAGTAAAACAAATGCTTGAGCAAGAGCCGGGATTATTAAATGCATGCTGGGACTGGGGTGGCGGCGATTTTGAAACTGCTATTGAAGGTGCAGGGCACATAGGAAGTAAAGACTGTGCAAATTATTTACTAAGTAAAGGTGCACGCATGAATATTTTTTGTGCAGCTATGCTTGGCAGGCTCGATATTGTAAAAGGCTATCTCTCTGCTTATCCTGATTTAAAAACTTCAAAAGGTCCACATGGTTTGCAATTGATTCATCATGCCACAAAAGGCGGTGACGAGGCGAAAGAAGTATTAGAATACTTGCAATCAATTGGGGCGATGTAAAATTTATTTCTTTTCTTCAAACAATTCCTTCAGAACTTGTACGACTTAGTGGTCAGACCATTGAAGAACCCGTTGCTACTATTAGTCAGAGCAAATGGAACAGAAAACAAAATTATCAACATGAAATACTTCTTCACTATTTTGTTGTTCGCTATTTGCAATATCGCGAATGCTCAAAAACTTCAATGGAAACCAGACACTATTACGTCTATCCCCAAAGTAAATTTTGATGCAAATGGAGAGTTGATTATTACTGCATCATCAACATCATCACAAAATGATTTTGATTTTTTGGTTGGTAAATGGAAAATGTATCATCGCAGATTAAACAAAAGATTGGAGAATTGTAAAGATTGGACAGAGTTTGAATCAACAGACATAAACCAAAAAATATTAAGCGGCACTGCAAACATGGATACTTACACCACTACACAAATGCCCGGTATGGAAGGCAAACTTTTTGAAGGGCTTACTCTACGACTTTTCAATCCGAAAACGAGATTGTGGAGTTTGTATTGGGTTGCAAGCAATCGCGGCGTTTTAGACCCGCCAATGGTTGGTTCATTTGAAAATGGGCTCGGACAATTTTTCGCAAAAGATACTTACAATGGAAAAGATATAATCGTTTTATTTCGTTGGGATGTAAGAGATAAAGAGCATCCGATATGGGGGCAGGCGTTTTCACCGGATAATGGAAAAACATGGGAATGGAATTGGTTTAATATATCGGTGAGGGATGAATAAAAAATTTTTGTTTTTGCTCAATAATGTGAGAAATTTCAACAAGTGCGCAACTTCGATTACGAAACCTGCAGATGCCATTTGTACAACAGACAAAGTGATTGCGACGCAACGAAGATGCCATGAAATAAAATTGCTGGTATCATAAAAGCGCAACAAAAAATAAAAATCTCAAAACCCGACATCCACAACTACTTCATCACTTCCATCGCTTTCTTAGTCATCGGGTCTGTTGCGTTGGCAATTTCATAATAACCCTCTGTACGCCACATTTGACGCGCCATCATTGCCTGAAATTTTTGAAGCAAATCTTTCTTCTGCGAAGGAGAAACTTTATTCAAATCAATTGTGTCTTTTGATGCAAATGCAGCAAGCTGCTCCCATTCTTTTTCACCGGGTTTAAACTGCGCATACAAATCAGTTGGATTTTTCATGGTTTGGAAATACGATTTATTACGCACATAATATTCATATACAAATTTGTTGAACGTTCCCTTTGTGTACAACTCAAGCACAGCCTGCGCTTGCGATGTGGTATCAAACGGAATAAAAATATCCGGAGTAATTCCGCCACCACCATACACAAGATGACCTGCAGGAGTTTTAAATGCTTTGCCTGTTGGCTTCGACGTATCGCCATGCACCACTTCGCCGTTGTGAAAACGTTCTATCAGTTCATCCTCATACTGCTCAATGCCTTTATCGTACGGCTTTTGAATATTGCGACCAAGCGGTGTATAATATCTTGCCACAGTTAAACGCACAGCGCCACCATCACTCAAAGGATATTGCTGTTGCACCAAACCTTTACCAAAAGTTCTGCGACCAATAATTTCCGCTCTGTCCCAATCCTGCAAAGCGCCGCTCAAAATTTCACTTGCACTTGCCGATGTTTCATCAACAAGCACCGTGAGTTTTCCTTTTTCAAACACACCATCTTTGCTGCAATGATATTCCATGTTGGGCACCTTGCTTCCATGTGTATAAACAATCATTTTATTGTCATCTAAAAATTCATCAGCAATATCCGCTGCCTGTTGTAAAATGCCGCCGGGATTGCCACGCAAATCGAGAATCAATTCTTTCATTCCCTGCTTTTGCAAACGCTCCATCGCAGACATAAATTCCTGATAAGTGGTTTCGGAAAATTTATTGATGTGTATAAAACCTTTTGCAGGCTCAATCATGTAAGCTGCATCAACTGAAGGCAATGGAATCATGCCGCGTTTGATCGTAAGGCGTTCAAGCAAACTGTTGCGCATCACCGTAATATTTACATTCGAACCATTTGCACCGCGCAATAATTTTTTTACATCATCGGGCTGAATCTTTTTACCGGCAATATTAACGCTGTCGTTTACTTTAATCAGTTTATCGCCAATTTGCACACCCGCTTTATACGAAGGGCCATCGGCAATCACGTTCACAATGTTCACTGTGTCGTTGTATATCTGAAACTCCACACCAATGCCGGTAAAATTACCGTGCATATCTTCATTCACTTCCTGCAGCTCTCTCGCCGGAATATAAATCGAGTGCGGGTCAAGATGTGAAAGCATTGCAGTAATCGCATCTTCTTTTATGCTGTCGGTAGCAATGTTGTCAACGTATTTGTTTTGAATAAGGTTGAGAATTTCCTGCACCGTGTTGCTTCTCGTGTTTGCCATAAAACCAACGGTGGTGGTAGAAGTATCTGCACGCAGCTTATAACCGATCCACATCCCAAGCGTCATAACAATTGCAAAGAGCAAAGGCAACCAAACCTGTAATTTTTTACTTCCCATATTGTAGAATAAAGCACGAATATCTTAATAATGTTTGAAGTTTGAATTGCACACTTCAATGTTTAACGAAAGCTCAAAGATATTTGGCGCGCAGATGATGTAATTATTTTTTTGTTGACCGGCGGGAGTCTTTCATGGCATCGTCTGTTGTGTCACTCACTTGTGCGTTCGGAACTATGAGGAGCGATAGTGTTCAGACTGGAAGAGCGTTCTGGAACAATAAATACATGAAGCATTAGGTTTGAAGAATTACCAATATTTATCCCCTTTATTTTACAAGTTTTTTAAGCGTGTGCACTTTTGTTCCCGTTATGGCATTGCTGGACTTGGACAAAATCACTATCAAACGAACAATTATAGGCATACGCTGCACGTCGTGCGGCGGTAACCTTGTGGCAAAAAAAGATCCATTATATGTCGCATCGTAAACATCGTTTCTTTTGGGCTGCTTAAGCCACAGCAATACGAATGTGAAAATTGTAAAAAGAAACACGTCTTATTTTAATAACAACTTTGTTTAATCATTATTATCAAACAATAAAAATAAACAACATGAACATCAGGTTAGGTGATATTGCACCAGACTTTCAAGCCGACACAACACAAGGCACCATCAATTTTCACGAGTGGATTGGTGACGGTTGGGCTATTCTCTCATTCCATCTCCATTATCGCAGCCATTGTTTCAATGCCTTCCCATAAAAATTTTAATTGCACATTTTCATTTTCTGCGTGTTGATTATTGTCATAATTCACTACAGGCATTACAACAGGCTTTGTGTTCAGATCTCTTTCAAACAAGTATAAAGGCAAACTTCCACCCATCATAGGTTTTAAAAGAACGGGATAATCAACTGTTGATTGCACTGCTTTAATAACACTTTGCGCAATAGACAAATTCATGGGTGTGCGTTGAGCATTGTAGCCGGATAGAGTTGTCACTTTTATGAGATGCCCGTATTGTGCTCTCTCTTCATCGGTTGGATCATGCTCAATGATATGATAACCTTTCGATTCAATATAATCTTTTACTTTTTGCGCCTGGCGCTGAACATCATTGCCGGGCACAAGCCGCAAGTCAAACGCCGCCTCTGCAGTAGCAGGAATGATGGCGGCGGCAAGCTTTCCTGTATTGGCGCTTTGAATGCCCTGAATATTTAATGAAGGCATGCTCAACAATTCAAGAAAAGATTTTCCATCACCATCAGGGGTTGCAACGCCTAATTCTTTTTTCAATGTTTCGCCAACATCAGGAATGGCAGCGATAGCATTTTTTTCTTCCGTTGTAAGCTGGATCACATCATCATAAAAACCTTTTATTAATACATTGCCTTTATCGTCCTGCATCCCACTCAATAACTGCGCTAAGCGCATGGCAGCATTCGGCGCCCAATTACCATAGTTGCCGCTGTGCAAAGGACGTTTCGCACCATATACTGTGAGCGCCATGTTTACATATCCACGTGCACCAAACACAATCGTTTTTTTGCCCGATACATCTCTTGGTCCATCAACAACGATCCATACATCAGCCTGCAATTTTTGTTTGTAGTTTTGAAATATTTCATCAAGATGCGGCGAGCCAATTTCCTCTTCGCCTTCAAAAAAGAATTTGATATTATTCACAAGCGGAACACCAGATTTTTTTAAAGCATCATAAGCGTTCAGTATGGTCATAACGCCGGCTTTATCATCGGCACTCGCTCTGCCCGTTAAACGCCACTCATCATTTACCGGTTGTCCTTGTTTATAATCCACAATAGTTCCTCCGTGTTCAACAGAATTTGTAATAAAGACAGGTTTAAACGGTTGCAATCCGTTTGTCCATTGCTTTGCATTCACCGGCTGACCATCATAGTGCGCATAGAATGCAATCGTTCTTTTTGCACCCTCAACTTTTATTTCTCCATACACCGCAGCATTTACACCTGCCGTTGTTCCATGCAACAGTTCGCTCGTAATTCCTCTTTGCTCCATCATCTTTTGAATAAATGCCGTGTTCAAAGGAATGTTTGCAGAATCGCCGGACACATTAGGTATCGCAACAAAACCGGTATATTCATCTATCATGCGATTCTTATTCGATTGCACAAACTGTTTTACTTTATCCTGTGTTGTTTGTGGTGATGCTTTAAATGAAACGAAGCAAAAGGTCAACAATAAACCAGCGCAAAAAATTTTCATAGCAAACTGTATTTGTTTTTGAAATTGATTTAAAAATCAGAAATTTTCAAAACTTTTTAGTGATGATTCTATAATACTATCATGACTTGAGTAGTTAAGGGCTGAACTCAAGTGTTGGTTTAAGATTGAGGAGAAGGTTTTGTGTGTGGGCATCTTAAGCTTTCGCTTCGTTAATCGCACTACCTGTCCCGCTTGCGGGAAGACGCTTTGCACAAAGCAACGCATCAATCTTGCGCTAACGAGGAAGTAAAGAAGAAGAATAATCTCTTGTATTACTTTTTTCGGCTTTTGTTTTTTCAAATACCAGTCGTAAGACTGGCTTTTTATTTATATCCGTAGTCATAGACATACGGATAGCAGCAAGTTATTTTTTATTTGTAAAACACTACGAGGAGCGAGGGAAGACGCTTTGTACAAAACAACGCTTCAGTCTTGCGCTAACGAGGGGAATAACCGTGAAAAATATTAAGCCAACGTTTTTTTCTTTTGTGATGCTGATCTTTTCTTTTTTGTTGTGCTTTTCATTAATTGTTGTGCTTTGTATTCCCGAATGTACTGGCTTATTGCTACCCGCTCTTCGTTTGTTAAAGGTTTACTCTTGATAATGAAGTCAACGCCTTTTGGTTCTTTAATGTGTCCCATATTCTTAACTTTTAAAATATTTATCAATTAAAAATTGTGCCGCGTGTGTTGGAATTATCATTCTCTGCCCGCCAAAATGATAGGCACCTAATGTTTTCTCATAATGACGAATGAGTTTTGTTTTTGCATCAAAAGCAACAAACCCATCAAAGCCTTTTTGAAACGAAATCTTACACGCATAAGCTACTAAATTTCCTGGAACGCCTTCATACAATTTGTTTTTGCCAATGTTGAAAGGTGCACTTTCAACTAAATTCATAAAAACATGGTCGGTTTCTATGGTGAGACTTAACAGACCTTGAATAATATTAGGGTTATTGGTAATCGTAAGTTTATATACTTCTTTTGCATTGTCAGCGAGTTCGGTTTTCCAATTGAAAGACCATCCATTTTTCTTTGTTACTTGCTTAAGATCAATCTTTGTTAGCAGGCTAACTTCTGTTGGAAAACTATCTCCGGAAATTGTATTCTGAATTGAGTTTGTGAGTATGTCTATCTCAAAATCCAGTGCTCTTAATTTGCGTTTTTTCATCCAAATAATTTCGAGACTAATTTACGAAAAGATTGACGGTTTATACTCGAAGCGAATAGAGAAGTGAAGTAGAATAATCTTTTGGATTTCTTTTTTCAGCTTTTTGTCCGCGTGAGGCGGATACCAGTCGTGAGACTGGCTTTTTATTTATATCCGTAGTCATAGACATACGGATAGCAGTGAGTTGTTTTTTATTTGTAAAAGACTACGAGGAGCGAGAGACCATCCATTTTTCTTTGTTACTTGCTTAAGATCAATCTTTGTTAGCAGACTAACTTCTGTTGGAAAACTATCGCCCGAAATTGTATTCTGAATTGAGTTTGTAAGTATGTCTATCTCAAAATCCAGTGCTCTTAATTTGCGTTTTTTCATCCAAATAATTTCGAGACTAATTTACGAAAAGATTGACGGTTTATACTCGATGCGAATAGAGGAGTGAAGTAGAATAATCTTTTGTATTTCTTTTTCCAGCTTTTTGTTTTTCAAATACCAGTCGTGAGACTGGCTTTTTATTTATATCCGTAGTCATAGACATACGGATAGCAGTGAGTTGTTTTTTATTTGTAACAGACTACGAGGAGCGAGGGGTGAAAGCTCCATAAAATAATCTCCAAACTTAACTGGATAAACTTTTTTATACAGGTCAAGTAGTATATAGTTTATTAAGTCTTCTTTATTTTTTATATCTTCTTTTATCATAAAAAATTTTATTGAATTGAAATGTATTTCCCCAAACACAAATATTATCGAAATACGACGAAATCAGAAATCTTTTTGCGATATTGAATTCTAATACTTTTGCTCAACAATGTTCCAACCGATAAAGTGATTGCGACGCAACGAAGATGCCATGAAATGCCGCAGCTTGTACCAATAAAAACCTGCGGCATTCACTGAGTCCAAAAGAAAATAAAAGATACCGAAGTAAAGGATTAGCTGGTATCAAAAAAAATTTAAACCAATCAACAAATTAAAATGAAATTACGAGTAGTAGTATTAGGCGCAGGTTTCGGAGGATTAGAACTAAGCTCCATACTCTCTGAAACAATCGGCGACAATCTTGATCTTACTTTGATAGATCAAAACGATTCCTTTTACTTCGGCTTTTCAAAGCTGGATGTAATGTTTGGTCGCAAGACGTCTGATTCGGTTAAAATTGCTTACAGCAGTATTTCAAAGCCCGGTGTCAAGTTTTGTAAAGAAATAATTACTGCGATTGACCCGGTAAAGAAAATTGTTACTACACAAAACGCAATGTATGAAGCCGATGTATTGGTAGTTGCGTTGGGTGCAAATTATGATGTTGCTGCAACACCGGGACTTGTTGAGTACGGAAATGAATATTATTCATTTGAAGGCTCAGAAAAATTGCGTGAAGTAATTCCCAATTTCAAAAAAGGTCATGCGATTGTTGGTGTATGTGGAGCGCCATTTAAATGTCCGCCTGCACCAAGTGAAGCGGCGTTGATGCTGCATGACTATCTAACTCATGCAGGCGTACGTGATGCTTGCACCATAAGTCTTATCATACCTTATGGTTCTCCCATTCCACCTTCGCCTGATTCATCGAAAGCATTGGTAAAAGCTTTTGCAGAAAGAAATATTCAATTTATACCACAACGCAAAGTGAGTGGTCTTCGCGCAAATACGGCTACACTCGATGATGGAACAAAAATGCCATTTGATCTGTTTCTTGGAATTCCCAAACACATGGCACCAGATGTAGTATTGCAAAGCGGCATGACGGAGAACGGTTGGATACCTGTTGACAGAAATAATTTATTAACGAAGTATCCAAACGTGTATGCTATTGGTGATGTAACGAGTGTAGGAACACCAAAGGCCGGCGTATTTGCAGAAGGTGCTGCAAAAATTGCTGCAGCGTCTATCATTGCAAGATTTAATGGCAATGAAAATGACACGCCATATACCGGTGCAGGTTCCTGCTACATTGAATTTGGGAACGGTGAAGTCGGGCGGGTAGATGTTGATTTTTTCTCAGGTCCCAAGCCCTTTGGCATTCATCATGGCTCTTCAGCAGCAATGGTTGCAGATAAAGAATATTTTGGTTCAAGCCGTAAACAACGTTGGTTTAGTTTATAATAAAACAAATTATCTATCATCAAATCATTTTTAAAACATGGCAACTTATTTAATTGAAATCCCTCATTCAGAAAATACTTTTGAATATAAGCAAGTGATAAAATTATTTGTGGAATCCGGGTTCACACTTATCGGCAAACGCACATTGGGGCAGTAAATCAGGCGTTCACAATCATGGTTCATCAGCGAGTTTAACAGCAAAGAAGAAACACTTCAAATTGTCCCTATGATGAACTCTCCTTGTTCAACAAAATACACATCACCTTTTATCAATACTTTCCCGCATCCGTCATCACGATAAATAAGGATATGTTGATCAGCTCCGCTATGACGCGTTTTCTGAATCAGTCACAATAATTTTTCATTGAGCGCTTTTGAAACTGCCTCTGTGGCCGAATGCACATGCAGCTTGGTATATATTTTTTTAAGATGATTGTTGACTGTATGAGAAGATATACTGCAGGCGTCACCAATCATTTTATAACTTAATCCTTTTACAAGCATGGAGAGAATTTCCTTTTCGCGCACAGAAAGTTCAAATGGATTTTCTTTATCCGGGTGCAATGATTTTTTTTGAAATAACTCCAACACTCTTTTGGCAACGCTGGCAGTCATAGGCGCACCGCCTTCTACTACGTCCACTATGCTGTCAATTATTTTTTCAGGCTTGATTTTCTTCAGAATATACCCGTTAGCGCCTGCATGAATTGAATCAAAAATTTTATCATCCTCATCGAACACTGTTTGCATAATTATAAGAAGCTCGGGAAAACGTTTCCGTATCCTGCGAACACCTTCTATGCCGTTTACCATCGGCATATCAATATCCATCAGCACTACGGTCGGTATTGTTTTTTCTACATCTTGTATAACATTTACACAATTTTCAAATGCGCCCACGCATTGCATACCCGGAACATCATCAATAAGCAACCGAAGGCTTTCACGCCGGGCTTCGTTATCATCATATACCAGTACTCTTATCATAATTTTCAAAATTAGGGGTGACCCTTTGGCGGCACAATAGCTTAGATGAGCTATAATAAATAAAGAAAGAGCATTAAAAAATTAATTGTACAGATGTACCTTCTTCAGGGAAGGATGTTATTGTAAGGTTTCCTCTTAACTTTTTAGCCCGTTCATGCATCGTATGCATGCCATTACCTTTCCTTACTCCTGTAACGAAACCTCTGCCATCATCTTTTATTGTCATTTCAACCGCGTTATCTCTTTTAGCAAGAATTATCCAAACATTTTTGCCTTCTGCATATTTAGCGATATTGTTGACAGCCTCTTTAAAAAGAAGATAAAAATGTTTGCGTTCTTCCATGTTCAGTTTTTCGTTATTTAAATTCTCATCAAACGAGAAATGCAATGCATATTGTTTCGCCTCCAATATCTCAGCAGCCGTTTCCCTCATGCGGATGAAGATATTTTCAAAACGGTCATTATGTGCATTAATAGCCCATACGATGTCACTCATTGATTCCATTACATTACTGATGTTATTGTTGATTCGCTGAAGATAAGTGATAACTTCGGGCACAGCATCTTTTGTGCGCTTTTGAACTACATTACTGTAAATAGAAATACTGCTAAGCGTGGAACCGATTTCATCATGCAGGTCGCTGGCAATCCTGTTGCGAACAGCCTGCAATTTTAATGCATGTGAAAGACGATACCTGTAAAATGAATACGCGGCAGAAAATATTACGATGATAACAATAGTTCTAAACCACCATGTCATATACCATGGTGGTAAAATTCTCAATTGAATAGAGGTGCCGACTTCGTTCCATATTCCGTCGCTGTTGCTTCCTTTTACATAAAAAGTGTAAGTGCCGGGATTGAGATTGGTATAGGTAGCAGAATGTTGGGTGCCCGATTGTATCCAAGCTTTATCAAAACCTTCGAGCTTATATTGGTATAAATTTTTATCAGCGTTAGTAAAATCAAAGGAGACAAAATCAAATGAGATCATGTTTTCCCGGTAAGGTAATGTGATCTTGTTAGTTAAATAAACGGGTTTTGACAGCGAAGAATTTTTTGATTGGAATGAAACCGGCTGATTGCTGATCTTAAAATCGGTAATGATTATATTTGGGACGACGGTACTATCATTCAATTCCGCAGGATCGAAATAATTGAATCCGTTAACACCGCCGAAAAACAAAATACCGTCTGTTGTTTTACAAAAAGCGTTTCGGTTAAATTCATTGCCCTGCAAACCATCGTTCACGTTGTAATTACGAAAACTTTTCCTGGTTTTATCAAGCCTTGATAGACCATTATTCGTGCTCATCCATAAATTACCCGTGTTGTCGCTTAAAATTCCGTACACTACTCCATTGGCTAAACCATTCTTTGTCGAGTAACGGATTGACTTGCCGGTTTGCATGTTGAAGCAGTTCAGCCCGCCACCATTGGTTCCTATCCACAAATATCTGTTCGGTTGTAAAGGATCAGGGCAAAGGGAGAAAATGAGATTGAAGCTTAGCGAAGTGGAATCCGACGGATCATTTTTAAAATGTTTCCATTGATGATTTACCGGGTTGAAACAAAATAGTCCGCCGGTTGTTCCGAGCCAGAAGTTTTCCCCTGCATCCTGGTATATTGCCTGCACAGATTTGTATGGATAAACCGGCACTTCAACCGGGAAAGGATAAGCAAAAAATTTCCGGGTCTTCTTATCGTAACGACAGAATGAGTTCTCACTGCCGAACCAGATATCTCCTGAATGGTCTTTGCAGATCGGGAAAGACGGCTTATCCCGATAGCGTGTAAAAGCCATAGAGGAAGGATCATACGTAATGAGCGTTTGCTTGCATATCCAATATGTACTGTCATTATCCTGAATTATAGCCTCCGTTGTGCCATCCGAGTATGCCGGTTTTTTCTCAGTGATGATATCGGGAAGTGTCCCTGTATAGGTATCGAGATCCTTGTTGAAAAGATAAATGCGGCTGCCTTCCTTTATCAGCATTACCTGTCCGTCATTTCTTTGCTGCATCCAGTGAATACTTTGTTCATCAGTACGGTGAAATTTTTCCGCACGGGGATTGTATTTCAAAACTCCATAACCTGTAGTGCCGATCCAGATAATGCCCGTCCTGTCCATATATACAATCGTTGCGTTCTTTGTTAACGGGTCTAAGCGCGGATCAGTGCTTTGAATACGTGTGAATTGTTCTTTTTGCATATCAAAGACCTCCACATGGAAAGTACTGATGAGCCAAATGGTTCTTTCATGAATGGAAACCGTAAAATGAAACCCGTCCCGTTTCTCCGAGGAATGAATTATACTGAACGAATTTCTGTTCTCGTCAAATATTGAGATGGAGTTACTGTTGAACAGGTATATTTTATGCCCGATTGTGTCCTCGACAAATGCCAGTACATAAAATTCATCTCTCTTATTTGTTTCGGGGAACCATGCATATTTTTCAGCGGGTATAGAATCAATATATTCTTTTCCATGCTCAAAGCGTATCCTAAGCAAACCTGCTTTTGCTTCCGAGATCCAGATAGTTCCGTCACGAGCCACGAAAACATGAGCTTCATTTTCTGTAAAGTTTTGAAATGTAAACGTTGATCTGCCTTTTGCATCTGTATGCTCAGTAATCAACACAACACCCTGTTGCAGGGTAACCCATATTCTGCCAAGTTTGTCTTCTGTGATGAAGGCCACCCGCCCGAGATGCACATTGTTTGGCAAGTCTTTAAAATGCTGAAATTTTTCTGTTTCACGATCAAACAGTTCGAGACCCTGCGATGTAGTTCCCACCCATAATCTTCCTTTGGAATCTTCGAATATCGTCTCTGTGTAGTTATCGGCGATTGAATACGGGTCAGAAGGGTCATGACGGTAAACAACGAAATGATAACCATCATACCTGTTCAATCCATCTTTGGTTGCAAACCATAAAAATCCATAATGGTCCTGCATAATCCATGTTACCATGCCTTGTGACAATCCATCATTAATACCGATTGTTTCAAACAACAGTTTTTTCACAGGTATATTTCGGGCAGAGACATTGCCGAAGATAAATGCGCAGACCGCAATAAAAATTGCAGCAATGCTGGTTACTCTAAAGCGCCGAATCATACACGAGAGATTGAAGGTTGACGGATGCAATAAAGATAGACAATTAAATTATAAGAGGATTTTGAGACAGCAGCAAAATGCGTAGTAACCGGCGCCATGAAACA
>Ga0081539_10004223_pt1 | contig 16177 bp, 19 predicted proteins | sample TabmetS4T2R2_FD_71023 | JGI IMG/M metagenome (GOLD analysis project Ga0081539, IMG submission 71023) | Tabebuia heterophylla rhizosphere microbial communities from the University of Puerto Rico - S4T2R2 | ecosystem: Host-associated > Plants > Roots > Rhizosphere ...
CGGCGCTATCGACGAGCACAAGTCGTCCGCCCGCCGGCGCCGCAGCCGCGAGGCGACGGAGCTCGGCCTGGACTGGCTGTTCGAGGAGACGCTCGTCCTGCCGGAGGACTTCGGTCGCGAGCCGGCGACGGCGCCGGACGTCGACGCCGCCGAGCGCGGCCTGTACGCCCGCTAGTGCGCCTGCGGGTCGCGCGTCGGCCGCTCGAAGACGATCTCGGGCACGACGCAGGCCGGCGTCAGCGCGAGCAGCATCCGCACGGCGGCGACGATGTCCGACGTCCGGATCATCGCCTCGGGCGGCACATGCTCCTTGACGAAGTCGGTCATCGCCGTGTCGACGAAGCCCGGGCACAGCGCCGTCGACTTGATGCCGAGGGCGCCGAGCTCGCGGTTCATCGCCTGCGTGAAGGCGATGACGCCGGCCTTCGTCGCGCTGTAGATGCTCAGCCAGGCCTGCCCCTGCTTGCCGGCGATCGACGCCGTGTTGATCACGAGCGCGCTGCCGTGCTCGGCGCCGGCGGCCTTCAGCAGGGGCAGCGTCTCGCGGTAGAAGAGCGGCAGCGCCCGCAGGTTGGTCGCGAGCTGGATGTCCATCCGCTTGGTGTCCAGCTCGGCGATCGGGGCGCCGATCCCGACGCCCGCGTTGTTCATCAGCACGTCGAGGCGCCCGTAGGCGTCGCGGTGCGCGGCCACAACGCGCGCGACGTCGTCCTCGTCGCCGACGTTGGCGGCGACCTGCTGGACCTCGAGCCCGTCGTCACGCAGTTGCTCGCAGGCGTCCCGCAGCTTGTCCGGACGCCGCGCGGCCATCGTCACGGCATGGCCCGACCCGGCCAGCATGCGGGTCACCGCGAGGCCGATCCCGCTCGACGCGCCCGTCACGATCGCCGCGCGAGCGGCCCTGTCGTCAGTCCCGGCTCGCCGCTCCATGCGGCGCAATCCAATCATGCGAACGCCTAGAGTGAGGCGATGCCCCGACTGCTTCTGTCGTTGCTGGCGGCGGCCGCGGTCCTGGGGGGCTGCGGCTCCGACGAGGCCGGCACCGCGCCCGCGCCGCCACAGCCCATGGCCGCCCGTCCGGCCGACTTCCCGTCCGCCAAGGGCAGGACCCTCGCCGACCTCGAGCGGGGGCTGCCGAAGGGCGCCGTGCTCACCGTCTCGAGCTTCAGCTCGCAGAAGCGCGGCCGCGGCAACCGGCTCGGCTTCGCGATCGTCGACCGGGCCAACAAGCAGATCGACGTGTCGGCCGTGGCGGTCTACACCGCCAAGCCCGACGGCTCGGAGCTGCGCGGCCCGTTCGTCGCGCGCAAGGAGTCGCTCGACGTCGCGACGCCGTACCGCAGCCGGCAGACGACCGCCGACCTGCGCAACGGCCACACGTTCTACGTCGCGGACGTCGCCTACTCCTCGCGCGGTGCGCACGTCCCGATCGGCCTCGTGCGCCTCGACGGTCGCCTCGTCGTCGCCGACGCGCCGACCACCCTGCAGGTCGGCACCGGCGGCGGGCCGCCCGACGTCGGCGACCGAGCGATCCGCGTCAACACCCTCACCGGCGCCGACGTCGGCGGGAACCTGACGAGGCTCTCCACGCGCCAGCCGCCCCCGGAGGACATGCTGAAGGACAACTTCGCCGACGTCCTCGGCAAGAGGCCGGTGGTGCTGCTGTTCGCCACGCCGGCGCTGTGTCAGTCGCGCACCTGCGGACCGGTCGTCGATATCGCCGAGCAGGTCCGCGCCCAGAACGGCAAGGGCGTGACGTTCATCCAGCAGGAGATCTACCAGGACAACAACCCCGGCAAGCCGGTCCGCCCGCAGGTCGCTCGCTGGCGGCTGCCGACCGAGCCGTGGGCGTTCGTCATCGACCGCCACGGCCGGATCTCGTCGCGCTTCGAGGGCGTGTTCTCGGTGGGCGAGCTGGCGCGGGCGGTGCAGCGGGTCAGGTAGGGGTCGCGGGCCAGACATGCCATCGCACCGATGAGGTCACGCGATCGCCTCCCGGCAGCAGGCGCCACGACCCGAGGGGCACCGCCACGCACGCCGGAGCGGCCAGCGCCGGCGTGTCCACGTCGCGCCAGTGGGGCAGGGAGGACTCGAACCTCCGTCTAACCGATTATGAGTCGGCTGCTCTGACCAACTGAGCTACTGCCCCGCCCGCCGATTGTGGCGCGTTCGCGGATAATCCCGGCGCCGCGCGCCCTGACCGAGGAAAGGAGCTGCATGGGCGACCTGCTGCGCAAGGTGTTGCGCACGAACTACGAGACGCGGTCGCGCGACGAGATCGAGGCCGTCGCCGAGGGCGCCGCGCTCATGCAGGAACAGCACGCCCGCGACGTGGTCTCGATGGCCGAGACCGCCGGCGTCCGGAAGTCCGACGCGCGCGTGCAGCGCGCCCGGCAGGTCATGGAGCGCCTGCGGTGAGGCGGCGATGCCGGCTGTGATGACGCCTTGGAGGGCGTGATGGGGTACTACCTGCGCCGCTTCGTGGGCGGCGAGACCGACGAATTCGATCGCGAGCAGATGATCGACGTGGCCGAGCAGGCCCTGCAGCTGCAGCTCGAGCTCGCCCGCCCCGCGGCTGCCCGCGTCAAGCCCGGCGGCGTCCTCGTCTATGCCGTCTGCACGCTCAACGCCGACGAAAACGAGCGGGTCGTCGACGCGTCGGGGCTGACACCCGATCAGACCCTCGCCGAGGAATGGCCCCGGTATCGGCACCCCGGCCGACCCGAGTTTCTCCTGACCCGGCCGGACCTGCACGGGACGAGCGGCTTCTTCATCGCGCGCCTCAGGGTTTAGTGTCCGCTTCCGGTGTCGTGGCGCGACTGGATGCGAACCGTCGAGATCGAGCCGTCGCTCTATGCCGCGGATTTCTCGCGCCTCGGCGAGCAGGTCGAGAGCTTGCTGCGCGCCGGCGCGCGCGTGTTCCACTTCGACGTCGGTGACGGCCACTTCGTCCCGCCCGTGACGATCGGCCCGATCGTGCTCAAGTGGATCGCGCCGATCGTCCACCAGCAGGACGGCGCGATGGACTGCCACCTGATGGTCTCGGATCCTGCGCATCACTTTCCGGAGATCGCGCAGGCGGGCGGGAACAGCGTCACCTTTCACTACGAGGCAGTTGCCGATCCCCAGGCGACGCTCGCGATCGCGCGCGAGCACGGCCTCGGCGCGGGGCTGGCGTTCAACCCGGAGACTCAGCCGGAGGCGGTCGCCGCGGTCGCCGCCGGGTTCGACCTCGTCCTCTGCATGAGCATCAACCCCGGGTACTCGGGGCAGGCGTTCATGCCGCAAGCCCTCGACCGGGTCGCGCGGCTCCGGTCGCTGCTGCCGGCGGGGATCGCGATCCAGGTCGACGGCGGCGTCGGCCCGGACAACGTCCGTGCGGTGCACGAGGCCGGGGCGTCGCTGCTCGTCGCGGGAACGAGCATCTTCGGTCGGGATGATCTCCCGCGCGCGTACCGCAGGCTGGTACAAGCGCTGGCGTGACCTCGATGGATCGGGCGCTCGAGCTTGCCGAGCGCGGGCGCGGCACGACGTCTCCGAACCCGGTTGTCGGCGCCGTCCTCGTGCGGGACGGCACCGTCGTCGGCGAAGGCTGGCACGAGCGGCCCGGCGAGCCGCATGCAGAGGCACGGGCGCTCGATCAGGCCGGCGACGCCGCCCGCGGCGCGACGATGTACGTCTCGCTCGAACCGTGTTCGCACCACGGCCGGACTCCTCCCTGCGCAGACGCGATCGTCGCCGCCGGCGTTGCCCGGGTCGTCGTCGGCACGCGCGATCCGAATCCGGAAGTCAACGGAGCCGGGATCGAACGGCTCCGCGCGGCAGGCATCGCGGTCGAGGTGGAGGACAGTCTCGACGCGCGGACCGCCAACGCCGGCTATCTCTCGGTGCACGAGCGCGGACGGCCGTGGGTGATCCTCAAGCTCGCGACGACGCTCGACGGCGCGTTCGCCGTTCCGGGGCGTCGCTGGGTGACGGGGGAGGCGGCACGACGGCGTGTGCACGAGCTGCGAGCCCGCGTCGACGCGGTGGCCGTGGGCATGGGGACCGTGCGGGCCGACGCGCCCCGGCTCGACGCGCGCGGCGTGGAGGCGCCGCGGCAGCCGCGCCGGCTCGCGTTCGGAGCAGGACCCCTGCCCGAGGGATCCGAGCTCGAGCTCCGAAGCGGCGAGCTCGAACCGGAATTGCGGGCGCTCGCGACCGAGGGAGTCCAGACCCTCATGGTCGAGGGCGGGCCCAGCCTGGCCGCGTCGTTTCTCGACGCGGGATTGGTGGACGAGGTCCGGTGGTTCGTCGCCCCGGTCGTCGGCGGTGCGCCGAAGCTACCTGCTCTCGCCGGGCCTGTCGATTTGCGACACGTCGTTGTCGAACAGATCGAGCGCGACGTGCTCGTTTCGGCCTATGTGCACGATCCGTAACACCGTTGTTGCAGTTGGTCTAGTCAGACCAGCTCGACCAGCTTGACTAGACCAGCTACTCCGGGCACGTCCCTGGAGAAGGCTGTGGATTCGGTGTGGACGAACCGGCACACGAACGGCACCAACGGCCGGGTTCGCTTGGCCAAGCGAGCTTGGCCGGCCTGTCCAAGCCAGCCCGACAGGCCCGGGGTACGGTTGCGAGCGTGTTCACCGGAATCGTCCGCGAGCGCGGCACAGTGGTGGTTGCGGACGCGACTCAAGCCGGCAGGAGACTTGCGGTCGAGGCTCCCGCGATCGCGTCCGCGACGGCCATCGGTGACTCCGTCTCCGTCGACGGCGTGTGTCTGACCGCGACCGACGTCGCCGACGGCCGGATCGCATTTGACGCCGTCCCGGAGACCCTGTCCCGCTCGACGCTCGGTCGTCTCGGCCTCGGTGCCGAGGTCAACCTCGAGCCGGCGCTGCGCGCCGGCGAGCCGCTCGGCGGGCACTACGTCCAGGGTCATGTCGACGGGCTCGGTCGCGTGCGCGCCGTCGACCGTGAGGGCGAGGGCCTGCGCGTGACGATCGAGCCACCGCGCGGGCTCCTCCGCTACTGCGTCGAGAAGGGCTCGATCGCGGTGCAGGGCGTGTCCCTGACGATCGCGGAATTGCACGCGGATGCGTTCGTCGTCGCGCTCGTGCCGCACACGCTCGAGGCGACGACGCTCGGAACCCTCGCGATCGGCGACGAGCTGAACATCGAGGTCGACGTCCTCGCGAAGTACGTCGAGCGGCTCGTCTCGTCGCTCGAGCGCTGAGGTCGCTGGCTACGATCACGGCGATGGCGACCGCGACGAAGACGTCGTTCGCCACGATCGACGAGGCGATCGAGGAGATTCGCAGCGGGCGTTTCGTCGTCGTCGTGGACGATCCCGACCGCGAGAACGAGGGCGATCTCGTGATCGCGGCGCAGTTCGCGACGCCGGAGGCGGTCAACTTCATGGCGACGCACGGCCGCGGGCTGATCTGCCTCTGCCTCACGCCCGAGCGATGCGACGAGCTCGGCCTGACCGAGATGCGCGGGAACGAGGAGACGCCGTACGGCACGGCGTTCATGAACTCGATCGAGGCGCGCGAAGGCGTCACGACCGGCATCTCCGCGCACGATCGGTCGCGGACGATTCAGGTCGCGATCCATCCTGCCAGCACCCCCGACGACCTCGTGCACTCGGGCCACGTCTTCCCACTCAAGGCGCGCACCGGCGGCGTCCTCGAGCGGACGGGTCAGACCGAGGCCGCGGTCGACCTCGCCCGGCTCGCCGGCCTCACGCCGGCGGGCGTCGTCTGTGAGGTCATGAACGAGGACGGGACGATGGCGCGCATCCCCGACCTCGTCCCGTACTGCGAGCGGCACGGGCTGAAGCTGATCACCGTCGCCGACCTCGTCGAGTACCGCCGGCGCACGGAGAAGCTCGTCGAGCGCACCGCGCAGGTTCGCCTGCCGACGGACTACGGCGAGTTCACCGCGTTCGCGTATCGCGAAACGCTGACGGGCCGGCCGCACGTCGCGCTCGTCCGCGGCGAGGTCGGCGGTGCCGAGAACGTGCTCGTCCGCGTCCACTCCGAGTGCCTGACCGGGGACGTGTTCCATTCGCTGCGCTGCGACTGCGGTGAGCAACTCGATCACGCGCTGCAGCGCATCGCATCCGAGGAGCGCGGCGTCCTCCTCTACATGTCGCAGGAGGGCCGCGGCATCGGTCTCCTCAACAAGCTCAAGGCGTACGAGCTCCAGGAGCGAGGCCTCGACACGGTCGAAGCGAACCTCGAGCTCGGTTTCCCGGCCGACGCGCGCGAGTGGGGGATCGGCAACCAAATCCTCCACGACCTCGGTTTGACGACGATCCGCATCCTCACGAACAACCCGCGTAAGCTCGCGGGCTTCGACGGCTTCGGGCTTCGCGTGGTGGAGCAGGTGCCGATCGAGATCCCGCCCAACACGGAGAACCGCCGCTATCTAGCCGCCAAACGTGCGAAGCTGGGACACCGACTCCACCATCAGGGGATCCGGATCGAGGACGAATGAGCGAGACCTGGGCCGACCGCCGCAACGACGACCAGCCCGAGCAGGACGTGCGGGAAGAGCCGCAGCTCGAAGCCGTCTCCGAGGCCGTGCGCGAACAGCACGCCGCGGGCGACATCGACATCCCGAACGACGTCGACGTCCTCGAAGGCGAGGCCGGGCCGACGCGCCGGCAACTCGCGATCGTCGTCGCCAAGTTCAACGGGGAGATCACGACGAAGCTGCTCGCGTCGGCACTGGATGCGATCGACGAGATCGGCATCGACAGGGACCGCCTTACCGTCGTCCCGGTTCCCGGCGCGTTCGAGCTGCCGCTGGCGGCGATGGCGCTGGCGAAGACGCGCCGCTATGGGTGCGTGGTCGCGCTCGGTTGCGTGATCCGTGGTGAGACGCCGCACTTCGAGTACGTGGCGGGCGAGGCTGCCTCCGGTCTCCAGCTGGCGGCGCTCGAGACGGGCATCCCGGTGGCGTTCGGTGTCCTCACCGTCGAGAACGCGTCGCAGGCAGAGGAGCGCGTCGGCAAAGGCGCGGAGGCCGTCCGCACGGCGCTCGAGATGGCGGACCTCTTCCAGCAGCTCCGTCAGACGGCCGCGGCGCAGGCGTAGCCCTCGGCTACACTGGCCGCCGCCGATGTCCAAGGTCTGCGCCATCTGCGGGAAGAAGCCCGCGTTCGGTCACAGCCGGAGCCACTCGATGGTGGCGACGAAGCGCCGGTTCGACCCGAACCTGCAGCGCGTGCGCGTCCTCCTCAAGGGGAAGCCGACGCGCGCCTACGTCTGCACGCGCTGCCTCAAGGGCGGCAAGGTCGAGAAGGCTCTCGCCTAGCCGCCGCCCGATCGCGTAACCGCGATCGGCTCCATGCGGTCTAATGAGACCGTGGAGGCGCGGGCGCTCTCCTCACCTCTCGGCAAGATCACGATCGCCGGCGACGCCGTCGCGCAGATCGTCGGTCGTGTCGCCGCCGAGGCCTACGGCGTCGTCGACATGGCAGGCGGCCCGATCGCGCGACTTCGCGGACGGCGGGGGATCGAGATCGGACGCGACGGCGACTCCGTCACGATCGACCTTCGCGTGGTCGTCGAGTACGGCTTGAACCTCGCCGAGGTCGCATCGACACTGCGCAACCGCGTCGCCTACGAGGTCGAGCGCCTGACGGGCCTCGACGTGGCCGCCGTCGAGGTGCACATCGACGACGTGCGGAGATCGGCGTGACGCTGCAGCTCGAGGCTGCGCGGACGCTCGCCCGTGCGGCTCTCGCCTCGCTGGAACGCAACCGGCGCCGGATCGACGACCTCAACGTCTACCCGGTGCCGGACGGGGACACCGGCACGAACATGACGCTGACGGTCCGCGCCGCCGTCGAGCAGCTCGACGCGACGCAGGCGACCGACCTGGCGACGCTCGCCCGCGAGCTCACGCGCGCGGCGCTGATGGGGGCGCGCGGCAATTCCGGCGTGATCTTCTCCCAGATCCTGCGCGGCTTCGCGGAGGTGATCGCGGAGGCGAATGCGCTCGACTCGCCGACGCTGGCGCGCGCCTTCCGCGGCGCCTCCGACGCGGCGTACCGTGCCGTGCGCAAGCCCGTCGAGGGGACGATGCTCACCGTCATCCGCGAGATGGCGGAGGAGGCGGAGGAACATCTCGCCGAGCCGCCGAGCGCGCTCGTCGCCGCGGTCGTCCGGCGCGGCGCCGACGCGGTGGAGCGTACGCCGGAGCTGCTGGACGTCCTGCGTACCGCCGGCGTGGTCGACGCGGGCGGCGTCGGCCTGCTCGAGATCGTCCGCGGGATCGCCGCGGCGCTCTCCGGTGAGCCGCTGCCCGAGCCGCCGCCGAGCGAGGAGCTGAGCCTCGACGCCGTCCACCAGGAGCTCTCGCGTTACCGCTACTGCACCGTCTTCGTCGTCGAAGGGGACGGGATGGACGTCGACGCCGTCGAGACGGAGCTCGAGCCGCTCGGCGACTCGCTGCTCGTCGTCGGCGATCCGTCGGCGCTGAAGGTGCACGTCCATACCGACGACCCCGGCGCGGCGCTGTCGATCGGCGCCGCGGTCGGCGTGCTCGAGGGGATCGAGATCGCCAACATGCACCGCCAGACGGAGCAGCGCGAGGAGCGGCTGCTCCACGCCCTGCCCGACGCTCCGCCCGCGGCGAGCGAGGTCGTCGCCGTCGTCGCCGGGGAAGGCAACACGAGGCTTTTCGAGTCGCTCGGCGCGCGCGAGATCGTCGCAGGCGGGCAGTCGATGAACCCGTCGGCCGCCGATCTCGTCGCCGCGGTCGAGCGCACGCAGGCACCGGACGTGATTCTGCTCCCGAACAACTCGAACGTCGTGCTCGCCGCCGAGCAGGCACGCGACCTGACGACGAAGCGCGTCCACGTCGTGCGGTCGACGTCGATCCCGGCCGGGCTCGCTGCGCTCGTCGCCTTCGATCCGGATGCCGACGGCGAGACGAATGTCGCCGCGATGGAGGAGACGCTCGAGACCGTGGCGACCGGCGCGGTCACCATCGCGTCGAAGGACGCGACGCTGAACGGGCTCGCAATCCGCAAGGGCGAGTTCCTCGGGCTGGCCGAAGGCGAGCCGATCGCGTCGACCGACACCTTCGGGGACGCGGCGCGGGCGGTGCTCCAACGCCTCCTGGCCGAGCCGCGCGGTGTGGTCACGCTGCTGACCGGCGAGGACGAGGTCGACCTCGAGCCGCTGCTCGAGACGCTACGCGCCGAGCATCCGGACCTCGAGCTCGAGGTGCACTCGGGAGGCCAGCCGCACTACCCACTGCTCGTCAGCGCGGAGTAGTGCCCTGGGGGTCGCCGAAGGCGACGTCGGTTTCCGGCCGCGCGACGGCGGCTTCGCCGCCGTCGCTTGCAGCCCCGCCGGACGGCGCTATTGTCCCGCCCCGTGAGCGACGACGGCCCGATCCGGATCGTCATCGTCGAGGACAACAAAGTCTTCCGCGAGGCGCTGGAGCTCCTGCTCGGCCTGCGCACCGACCTGCATGTCGTCGCGACCGCAGCCGACGGCGAGGAGGCCGTCCCGGTCTGCAAGGAGCACAGGCCCGACGTCGTCCTCATGGACTACCGCCTTCCGGGGCTCGACGGCGTCGAGGCGACCCGCGCCTTGCGCTCCGCCTGCCCCGGGGTCGCCGTCGTCGCGCTCACAGCGTCCGCGAATCGCGCCGAGATGCAGGCCCTGGAGGAGGCCGGGGCCGTCGCGTGCCTGACGAAGGATCAGGAGCTCGAGCAGATCGTCGAGGCGATCCACAAGGCCGCCGGTCGCGGGTGAAGCTGACGGCTGAGAACACCGCGATCGTCCTCGACTCGACCGCGGATTTCCCCGACGCGCAGGAGCGCTTTCCGAACTGGCGCGTCGTCCCCCTTTACGTCCGCTTCGGGGACGAGAGCAAGCGTGACTACGTCGAGATCAGTCCGAACGAGTTCTACGCGCGGCTGCGCACGGCGACCGAGCTGCCCACGACGTCGCAGCCGACGCCCGGCGACTTCCTCGCCTCCTACGAGGAGCTCGGGGCGTTCGAGCAGATCTACGCGCTGACGATCTCGGCGAAGCTGAGCGGCACGCATCAGAGCGCGCAGACCGCCGCCGCGGAGGTCGGAGAAAAGGTGCATGTGATCGACACCGGTTCCGCGTCGGCCGCGATCGCGATGCTCGGCTTCGCCGTCCAGCGCCGGCTCGAGCGTGGAACCGACGACGCCGAGATCACGGCGCTCATCGAGCGCTACAAGGCCGAGGCGGGCCTGCTCTTCACCGTCGACACGCTCGAGTTCCTGCAGAAGGGCGGCCGCATCGGCCGCGCCGCCGCGTTCGCGGGGAACCTTCTGCACGTGAAGCCGATCCTCACGATCGCCGACGGCGAGGTGCTGCCGCTGAAGCGCGTTCGCGGGAACCAGAAGGCCGTGCAGGAGTTCGCGCGCGCCTTCGAGGGCGCGACGACCGACGCGCCGTCGCTGCGCGTCGGGATCGCGGCCGCCGACGCGCCCGATCGGATCGAGGCGCTCCGCTCGCTCGTCGCCGCGACGCGGCCGCAGGCGGAGATCGAGATCGCGACGACTCTCGGTCCGGTCGTCGGCACGCACGCCGGCCCGGGGACGGTCGGCTTCTTCTGGTTCGACGACTAGCGGTCGCTTCGCTCGCCGGCACGTGATGTGTTGGCTCAGGCCAACCGGATGCGGGGGTCGATGACGCTGTAGAAGACGTCGACGAGCAGGTTCGCGACGATGATGCAGAGCGTTGCGAAGACGACGATGCCCTGCACCGTCGGCAGGTCGAACGTCGCGATCGCGTTCAGTGCGGTCTGACCGAGACCGGGCAACGAGAACACGCTCTCGGTGAAGATCGCGCCTCCGAGCGCGGCGCCGATGTCGAGTCCGAGGATCGTCACGACGGGCAGCAGCCCGTTGCGCAGCACATGCTGCGTCACGACGCGCGACTCCGGCGCGCCCTTCGCGCGCGCGGTGCGGACGTAGTCCTCGGACTTCGTCTCCATCACGCTCGCGCGAATGAGCCGGACGTAGAGCGCCGTGTACAGGACGGCGAACGTCGCCCAAGGGAGGACCATGTGGTACGACCACTGGACCGGGCCGCCGCAGTCGGTCGCGGGGTTGAAGAAGTCGCAGTAGCCCGTGATCGGAGTCCAGCCGAGCTTGAAGCCGATCACGTAGGCGAAGATCAGGCCGATCCAGAACGACGGCGCGGAGATCCCGACGAGCACGAAGACCATGGCCATTCGGTCGATCAGCGACCTCGGTCTCAGCGCCGAGAGGATGCCGATCGGAAGCGCGATCGTCAGCCAGAGGAGGGCGCCGCCGAAGACGAGGGACGCGGTGACGGGCGCCGCGTTGAGCACCGTCTTGTTCACGCTCTGGCGGTTGACGTACGACTTGCCGAGGTCGTGGTGGTAGACGAGCTTCCAGAGGAACTGGCCGTACTGCGCGTACACCGGCTTGTCGAGACCGAGGCTGTGCCGCGCGAGCTTGATGCAGTCCGGCGTGGCGCGCTGTCCGCACGCCAGCTTCGCCGGGTCGGCCGGGATGATGAAGAAGATGATGTACGTGACCATCGTGATCACGACGAACAGGACCAGCGCCCACAGCACGCGTCGAATCAGATAGCGCAACACCTGCCGCCTCCTTGACCGTTCGGACGCGCACTCAGACGCGACCGCCGCGCGCGCGGTTTGTTGCGGTCGCGTTAAGCGTCCGTCCGCAACGCGTTCCTATACTCGAACGGCCTTGCCCGTGAGCGCGACAGCGACCGGCTTCGGCGGCCTGGTCGAGTGCGAGGCGTGGACCCGCACGCGCGCAGCGGCGCGTCCCGAACGGCTCGAGGCGGGGGTGGAGTCGCTCGCAGGCGTCGGGCCCGCGCTCCGGTCGAAGCTCGCGCGACTCGGCCTGCGGACGATCCGCGACCTGTTGGAGTACCGGCCCCGCGACTACCAGCGTCCGCTCGGCGAGACGCCCATCGCGCATCTGTTCGCCGAGCAGGAGGCCGCGATCGCAGGCATCGTGCGCTCGACCACGGTGCGCAAGGCGCGCGGCCGGCTGACGATCTTCAAGGCCGTGATCGAGGACGACTCCGGTTCGGTCGCTGCGACCTGGTTCAACCAGCCGTGGCTCGAAGGGAGGCTCGTGGCGGGCACGCCGGTCCGCCTCCGGGGCGTCTACCGGCGTCGCGAGCTGCACGTGAAGTCGTACGACGTCGGCGAGGCGGCGGCGGCGACCGCCGACTTCGCGCCCGTCTATCCCGCGAGCGAGGAGCTTCCCGCGGGCCGGCTGCGCGGGCTGGTCGAGCGCGCGCTCGAGCGCGTGCGCGACGTTCCCGACCCGCTCCCGGCGGCGCTCAAGTCCGACCAGGCGCTGCCGCTCCGGCGCGACGCGCTGGTCGCCCTGCACAAGCCGCGGACGCTCGAGGAGGCGGAGAGCGGCCGCCGCCGGCTCGCGTTCGACGAGCTCCTCTTGCTGCAGCTCGGAATCGCACGCAGCGTCCGAGAGCGCGAGGCATCCGTCGCCGTCGCGCTCGATCCGCCCGGCGACCTCGTCGCGCGCTATCGGCGCGCGCTGCCGTTCACGCTGACGGAGCATCAGGAGCGGGCGATCGGCGAGATCGACGCGGATCTTCGCCTGACGTCGCCGATGCAACGCCTGCTCCAGGGGGACGTCGGGTCCGGCAAGACCGTCGTCGCGCTCTACGCGCTGCTGCGCGCGGTCGAGAGCGGCCGGCAAGGAGCGCTGATGGCGCCGACCGAGACGCTCGCCGAACAGCACTTCCTCACGATCGAGTCGCTCTGCTCGGAGCTCGGTGTCGGAGTGGCACTGCACACGGGCTCGGTGCGCGGCGACCTCGACGCGGACGTGCTCGTCGGGACGCACGCGCTGATCCAGGAGGACGTCGACCTGCCGCGCCTCGCCGTCGCCGTCGTCGACGAGCAGCACCGCTTCGGCGTGGAGCAGCGCCGCGCGCTCGTCGCCGGCCGCTCGCCGCACACGCTGCACATGACCGCGACCCCGATACCGCGGACGCTCGCGCTCACCGTCTACGGCGACCTCGCGGTGAGCGAGATCGCCGAGCCGCCGGCGAGCCGAAAGCCGATCGTGACGGCGTGGGTCACCGCAGAGCGCTCGTCCGACGCGTACACGCGGCTGCGCCGGCACCTCGACGAAGGCAGGCAGGCGTATGTGGTCTGCCCACTGATCGAGGAGTCGGAGACGTCGGTCGCGCGGGCCGCCGAGGTCGAGGCGGAGCGGCTGCGGCGCGGCGAGCTGCGCGACTACCGCGTCGGCCTGCTGCACGGGCGGTTGCGTCCGGCGGAGCGCCGGGAGCTGATGGCGCGGTTCAAGGCGCGCGAGCTCGACGTCCTCGTCGCGACGACGGTGATCGAGGTCGGCGTCGACGTTCCGAACGCGACGATCATGATCGTGCAGGAGGCGGACCGGTTCGGCCTCGCGCAGCTGCACCAGCTGCGCGGGCGGGTCGGGCGTGGGGCGGACCAGTCCTACTGCTTGCTGATCTCGCGCCCGCGTGAGCAGCTGACGGACACGGCCGCCGAGCGGCTCGAGGCGCTCGTGGCGACGACTGACGGCTTCGAGCTCGCCGAGAAGGACCTCGAGCTTCGCGGTGAGGGACAGCTCCTGGGGACGCGCCAGTCGGGCCTCTCCGACCTCCGGTTCACGCGGCTTCGCGCCGACCGCGAGCTGCTCGAGCGCGCGCGCGAAGCCGCGCGCGCGCTCGTCGACCTCGCCGGCCCGCTGGCCGACGAGGTCGAGGCCAGGTTCGCCGCGGCGGACATTCCGGCCTAGCCCTCCGCGGCCGCGGCCGAAACGGCCGCGGCCTGGTGCCAGGCACCCTTGAGGGGACTCGAGGGTTCGTGACGAAAATCAGGAGCCCGTGAGGATCATCGCCGGAACGCACAAGGGACAGCGGATCGTCGCGCCGCGCGGCACGCGCACCCGCCCGACGTCCGACCGCGTCCGCGAGAACGTCTTCAATCTCGTCGCGCCCTGGGTGGAGGACGCCGACGTCCTCGACCTGTACGCAGGCTCTGGTGCGATGGGCATGGAGGCGCTCTCGCGCGGCGCGCGCAGCGCGACGTTCGTCGAGAGCGACGTGCACGCGTGCCGCGCGATCAACGAGAACCTCGACCGGCTCCGCCTCACGGGCGCGGCGGTTCTCTGCCAGGACGTCACCCGTTTCCTCGCCGCCGACATGCGCACGTACGACCTCGTCTTCTGCGATCCGCCTTACGACGAGTACGCAACGCTCGAGCCACGTTTCGCACGCCATCTGCACCGACTGCTCGTGAGCGACGGCCTGCTCGTCCTCGAGACCGGCTCTCGCGCCGCGGAGCCCGACCTGCCGCTCACGCAGCGCACGTCCCGCCGGTACGGCGCGGCGCGCATTACCCTCTTCTCGCGGTGATCACAGCCATCTATCCCGGCACGTACGACCCCGTGACGAACGGGCACATCGACGTCATCACACGTGCGGCAGCGATCTTCGACCGGCTCGTCGTCGGCGTGGTCGGCGCGCCGAGGCACAAGCAGCCGATGTTCTCGCTCGACGAGCGGGTCGCCTTCCTTCGCGACGCGACCTCGCCGCTGGAGAACGTGGAGGTCGACGTCTTCTCCGAGCTCGTCGTCGACTTCGCGCGCAAGTGGCAGGCGAAGGCGATCGTCAAAGGCCTCCGCGTGATCTCCGACTTCGAGTGGGAGTTCCAGATGAACCAGCTCAACCGCACGCTCGCGCCCGAGATCGAGACGATCTACGTCATGGCCAGCCCGAGCGTGTCGTTCGTCTCTTCGAGCGGCGTCAAGGAGATCGCGGCATTCGGCGGAAACGTGGACGAGCTCGTGCCCGAGGCCGTCGCCCGGCGCTTCCGGGAGCTGCACCCGAACGGCCGGCCGGGAACCCCCGAGAACCCGGGAGAGTAGACTTACCGCCCCATGGACGTACTCGTTCTCATCGACAAACTCGACGACCTCGTTCACAACGCCAAGGCCGTGCCGCTGACCGACCAGGTGCGGATCGACCGCGAGGAGATCTACGACATCCTCGACCAGATGCGGGCAACCATCCCCGAGGAGATCAAGCAGGCCCGCTGGATCGTCAAGGAGCGCCAGGAGATGCTCGCCGAGGCCAAGCGCGAGTGCGACCGTCTCCTCAACGAGGCGCGCGAGCAGGCCGTTCGCGAGGCGTCGCAGACGGAGATCGTCAAGCTCGCCGAGCGGCAGGCGCAGGACATCATCGACCAGTCACGGCGCGAGGCGCGTGAGACGCGGCTGGAGATGGAGGACTGGGCCGACGGAATCCTCTCCACGCTCGAGGTCAACCTCGACAAGTTCCTCGGCGCGGTGAAGCGGGGCCGCGAGCGCTTGCAGGAGCGCTCGCAGGAGCACGTGGTGCCCGCCGGCGTCGCGGCGACGGCCGACTCCTCGGAGAACGAGCAGCCCTATTGACTCGCTTCGCTCGTCTCTCCGAAAGTGCTCCGCACTTTCGGAGACGGTAGACCGCATGCGCGCTCCGCGCGCGTGCCTTCGGCGGTGACGCCGACGCTGGTGCTCGCGGTTGCAGGCGCTGAGCAGCGCGGCTGAGCTGCGCTGCCGCCGGTGCGCCGAATGGTGATCGCGAAGCGTGCCCCTGGGTCGCAGAGGGCCGTAGCCCTACTAGACCGCGACGAGCTCGGCGGCTTCGCCCGAGCAGACGCTCCGCGCGGTCTCGACGAACGCGCGGGCGGCCGGGGTGCGGTAGCGGTCGCGGTGCCATGCGATTCCGATCACGCGCGGCGGCAGGCGATCGGCCATGTCGATCACCTCGAGGCTGCCGTCGGGCGGCTGCAGCGTCAGCCGTGGAACGAGCGCGATCCCGACGCCCGCCGCGACGAGCCCCTGGATGGTCGGGTTGTCGTTCGAGCGGAACGCCCAGTGCGGCTCGACGCCCTCGGCGCGGAACGCGGCCACGAGCTGATCGGAGGCGACCGTGTGGCGGAAGCCGACCAGCGGATACTCGGCGATCTCGCGAAGCCCCGGTTTCAGCCCGGCGAGGAGCGAGCCGGCCGCGACGATCAGGACGTACGGGTCGTGCAGCAGCTCGACCGTCTCGAGCGGGGCGTCCCCGACCGGGAGCATCACGAAGCCGATGTCGATCTCGCCGCTCTCGATCGCGTCCGCGATCTCGTCGTTGACCCGCCA
>Ga0081539_10004224_pt1 | contig 16174 bp, 15 predicted proteins | sample TabmetS4T2R2_FD_71023 | JGI IMG/M metagenome (GOLD analysis project Ga0081539, IMG submission 71023) | Tabebuia heterophylla rhizosphere microbial communities from the University of Puerto Rico - S4T2R2 | ecosystem: Host-associated > Plants > Roots > Rhizosphere ...
GTTCTTCAAGAGAACGAAGGGTTGCCCCGCAGCTTCACGGGAAAGCTGCCTATGCTCGGGCGTGAGCATCTTGTCCGGCTCGATCCTGGCATAGGGATCCTCGAACAGTCCTGCCGCGAATTTGACGCGCAGCACGCGCCGCACTGCTTCGTCGATCGCCGGCATCGGCACCCGACCGGCTTCGACCTCGCCTGGCAAAACCGTCCGGTAGAGGTCGCTCACCATGTCCATGTCGACCCCGGCAAGCAGCGACTTTCGCGCAGCTTCCGCATTGTCGATCGCCGTGCCGTGGGCGATCGTCTCGGGGATCGCCGTCCAGTCGCTGACGACAAGGCCCTTGAACTGCCATTCGTCGCGAAGGATTCGGGTGAGCGTGAAGTGGTTGGCCGAGGCGGGCACGCCGTTCAGCGCATTGAAGGCGCTCATGACGGTTGCCGCATCCTCGTCGAGACCGGCCTTGAACGGCGGCAGGTAGACGTCGCGCAGCAGACGCTCGGGAATTTCCGTGGTGTTGTAGTCGCGTCCGCCTTCGGCTGCGCCATAGCCGACGAAGTGCTTCATGCAGGCAAGCAGCGCGGTCGGCGCCGAGAGCGACGCGCCCTGGTAGCCGCGCACATAGGCGCGAGCCATCGCCGAGCCCAGATAGGGGTCCTCGCCTGCGCCCTCCGTAATGCGGCCCCAGCGCGCGTCACGGGCGATGTCGACCATCGGGGAAAACGTCCAGCGCACGCCATCCGCGCGCGCCTCGACGGCCGCGACCCGCGCCGTTCGTTCGACAAGCACGGGGTCCCAGCTTGCCGACAGCGCGAGCGGGGTGGGGAAGATGGTGCGGTAGCCGTGGATGACGTCGAGGCCGAAGAGCAGCGGGATTTTCAGCCGCGACTGCTCGACGGCGATCGTCTGGTAGCGATTGGCTTCCTCGCCGGTGACATTGAGAAACGAGCCGACCTCGCTGGAGGCAATCATCCCCTCGATGCTGTCTTGCCCGGGACCCGGCGACATGCTGCCGGAATACTGGTTGAGCTGACCGATCTTCTCGGCCACCGTCATTTGTTTGAGCAGTGCCTCGACCTTGGCTGTTATGGCCTGGTCATCGGACCAGCCCCCAGCCCACGCGGCCGGCGCGAAGAGGAACCAGGCGAGAAATACGAAAAGGCTTCGACGAACCAGCATCCGGCTCCTCTCCCAAAAGGTGCAGCGAGAGCAGGACACCATTGTAGCGCAGCCGCTTTCGCGCTGCATCCAAGACGGGGACAAGAATCTTACCGCGTTCCAGATTTGGCTGGCTGGCAGGCGCCGACGAAGAAAGCGCCGAACCGCTCCCTATGCGTCATTTTGTCAATGCACATCTGCTATGCAGAAATCGCACTTGCCTGAACGGTGTGCATCGAGATAGGTCAGTAGTGCTGACGATCTACCTCCTCCCAGAGAGTCGGCATCGAATGCGCCACACCTCCTCCCGTGGCGTATTTTGGATCAGGCCTGCCGGACCTCCTCCCCCGGCAGGCCTTTTTGCTTCGATGGATCGAACCTCTGGTTCATCGCCCGGAAGCAGGTCGGCGTTTACGCCCGGTCAACCGGGAACAGGGAACTTCCCAACGAGCGTTGCAGAAATGATTCGCGATGCAGGGGAAGCATGCTCGAAACATCCCTCTACAGTCCGGTCAAAGGATTTCTCGAAAGCCTGGGCTTCACGGTGAAAGGTGAAATCGGCGGCTGCGATCTGCTGGCGCTCAGCGCCGATTCACCGCCAATCGTCGTCATCTGCGAGCTGAAGCTGAAATTCAACCTGGAGCTTGTCCTTCAAGGTGTCGACCGGGCCGCGGCCAGTGACGAAGTCTGGCTGGCCGCCTGCATGTCGGCCCGCGGCAACGGCCGCGAAAGCGATGCGCGGTTCCGCAATCTGTGCCGGCGGCTTGGCTTCGGGCTGCTCGGCATCCTGCCGAACGGCGAGGTGCAGATACTGCTCAGCTCGGCGGCGCAGGCACCGCGTCGAGACCCGCGACGGCGTTCACGGTTGATCGAGGAGCATCGCCGCCGGCGCGGCGATCCTGTCGCCGGCGGCGGTTCGCGCAGTCCGATCATGACGGCTTATCGCCAGGAGGCCCTGTCCTGCGCCGCCGCCCTTGCCGAGGGCCCCAGACGGCCGCGCGACCTGAAGATTGAAAGGCCGAACGCACCCAAGATTCTGCTCAACAATGTGTATGGCTGGTTCGCCCGGGTCGATCGGGGCGTCTACGATCTGACCGATGCCGGCCGCGAAGCGCTGAAGCGCTGGCCGCAATAGCGCATGTCTCTCGAAAGTGTGCAGCGGTTTCGGGATAAAGACATGCGCAAAATCAAGAACCTACAGCACGTCGCGTGAATCCTTTTTCACGCAACGTGCTGTAGGCCGCTCTCATAATTGTGTCCGCCGCCGGCACACGAACCTGTTCGAGCTTTCTGTCGCATGGCGTATGGCGATCAGCGTCGCGCCATCCCTCAAGCGAAAGACTTGGAGTATTTAAAATGACCGGTTCGTCCGAATATGCGCCGCCAAAAGTCTGGACCTGGGACAAGGCGAGCGGCGGTGCGTTCGCAAACATCAACCGGCCGATTGCCGGAGCGACCCACGACAAGGAGTTGCCGGTCGGCCGCCACCCGCTCCAGCTCTATTCGCTGGCGACGCCGAACGGCCAGAAGGTCACGATCATGCTGGAAGAGCTGCTGGCGCTCGGCCACAGCGGCGCCGAATACGATGCCTGGCTGATCAGGATCGGCGATGGCGAACAGTTCGGCAGCGGCTTCGTGGAAGTCAATCCCAACTCCAAGATACCGGCGCTCATGGACCGTTCAGGCCAAAAGCCGATCCGCGTGTTCGAATCCGGCGCGATCCTGCTCTATCTGGCCGAGAAGTTCGGTGAATTCCTACCGACCGACGCCGCGGAGAGAGCCGAATGCCTGTCCTGGCTGTTCTGGCAGATGGGAAGCGCGCCCTATCTCGGCGGCGGGTTCGGCCATTTCTACGCCTATGCGCCGGCCAAGATCGAATACGCCATCGATCGCTTCGCCATGGAGACCAAGCGCCTGCTCGACGTGCTCGACCGGCGGCTTGCTCAGAGCGAATATGTTGCCGGCAGCGCGTATACGATCGCCGACATGGCTGCCTTCCCCTGGTATGGCGGCATGGTCAAGGGCTGGCAGTACGGCGCGGCCGAGTTCCTGTCGGTTCAGGAATACAAGCACGTGCTGCGCTGGGCCGCCGCGATCCTCGAACGGCCCGCGGTCAGGCGCGGCCGCATCGTCAACCGTACCAGCGGCGATCCTTCAAGCCAGTTGCACGAGCGCCACGACGCCAGCGACTTCGAAACCAGAACGCAGGACAAGCTGGCGCCCGCACAGGGGTGAGCGCAGGTGTCGGCGGAGCTTTTGTGATGATCCCGTTGGCAGTCGGGAACGATTGGTGCCCAGAAGAGGACTCGAACCTCCACGCCTCGCGGCACAGGTACCTGAAACCTGCGCGTCTACCAATTCCGCCATCTGGGCTGGCGCGGCTGATGTAAGGGGGTAGCCTCCGCGTGTCAACGCGGTTTTTGCCGGCTCGGAAAGCTTTGGCCTCCACCGACAAATGGACCTCCACTCCCCTCGCACTCAACGCCTGAGCAATCGCGTGGAGCGACGTCGCCTGCCCCCCGTCTCGGGCTTCGCCCTTCTCCCCCGCCCGCGAGGGCGAGGAGTCTAGGCCGGATGAACCTTCGCGTCGCATCGGCCAACAAAAACCCGCCGGAGCGGCGGGTTTCGTGCGAGCAATACGAAGGCGGCTTAGATGCCGAGGCCCTCATAGCGCTTCTTGAACTTCGACAGCCGGCCGCCGCGGTCGACAAGCTGCTGCTGGCCGCCGGTCCAGGCCGGGTGCGTGGACGGGTCGATGTCCAGGTTCAGCGTGTCGCCTTCCTTGCCGTAGGTCGAACGCGTCAGATATTCGGTGCCATCGGTCATGACGACCTTGATGGTGTGGTAGTCGGGATGGATGTCGGTTTTCATCGGTCTGCCCTGAAGTCCTGCTGGGCAGGCCGCCGGCCGAAGCCTGCGGCGTTGCGCCCACTTTGAAATCGCGAAGCCGCAGCTATTGAAAGCCGCGGCTTCAAAAACGGTCGGCGAGCCTATACATCAGCCGGAATTTGAGCACAAGGCCGCGAGGGCGGAATGAATTGGCTTCAGCCATTCACCCTGCTCCAACTCTTGTCGCATGAACTTTTCCGAATAGCCTGCACTTTTTGCTACGCTGACCTTCGGTTTGGGATCATGCTCCTGGCGGCATTTGGAATGCCGCTCGAAAGGACAGCGAGATGGCCGAAACGAGGGCGGAGACGACGCCGGCCGGCGTGGCACGGCTGAGACCGCTTCACAGCCTGTTCCCGTATATCCTGCGCTATCGCGGCATGGTAGCGGCTTCGCTGCTCTTCCTGGCGCTGGCCGCTGCGACGACGCTGGCGCTACCGCTCGCCGTGCGCCGCATGATCGACCACGGCTTCTCCAACGCCGACAGCAACTTCATCGCCATCTATTTCTCGAGCCTGGTTGGCATCGCCGCCGTGCTCGCGCTCGCCTCGGCGTGCCGCTACTATTATGTGATCGCGCTCGGCGAGCGCGTGGTCGCCGATATCCGCAACGACCTCTTCGCGCATGTGACCGAGCTTTCGCCGGCCTTCTTCGACAAGGCGCAGTCGGGCGAGATCGTGTCGCGGCTTACCGCCGATACCACGCAGGTGAAATCCGCCGTCGGCGCGACGGCCTCGATCGCACTGCGCAACCTCATCATGGGGTTAGGCGCCGTCGTCATGATGGTCGTCACCAGCCTGAAGCTTTCCGGCCTGGTGATCGCGGCGATCCCGCTGATCGTCCTGCCGCTGGTTGCGTTCGGCCGCTCGGTCCGGCGAAAGTCGCGGCTTGCGCAGGACACGCTGGCCGAGGCGACCGCCTATGCCAGCGAGCAGATCGGCGCGGTGCGCACGCTGCAGGCCTTCACCAACGAGACGCTGGTGACCGGCCGCTTCTCGCGCGCCGTGGAAGCTTCATTCGAGGCGGCGCGCTCGTCCGTGCTGGCGCGCGCGGCACTCACCTTCGTGGCGATCTTCACCATATTCGCCTCGGTGGTGGCGGTGCTGTGGTTCGGCTCGCGCGACGTGCTGTCGGGCGCGATCACGCCCGGCACGCTCAGCCAGTTCCTGATCTATGCGGTGATCGCGGCCGGCGCACTCGGTGCGCTGTCAGAGGTGTGGGGCGATCTGAGCCAGGCCGCCGGCGCTTCCGAGCGCATTGCCGAGCTGCTCGCGGAGAAGCCCACCATCACCGCGCCGGCCGTGCCGACGCCTCTGCCGAAGGGCGGAGGCGGTTCGGTCGCGTTCATCGACGTCAGCTTCAACTACCCGACGCGGCAGGACCGGGCAGCCCTGCATGAGCTCGGCTTTTCGGTGAAGCCTGGCGAAACCGTGGCGATCGTCGGGCCGTCCGGCGCGGGCAAGAGCACGATCTTCGCGCTGATCCTGCGCTTCTACGATCCGTTGTCCGGAGCCGTCTCCATCGACGGCGTCGACCTCAAGGAGGCCGATCCCGAGGAGGCGCGCCGGCGCGTCGCGATCGTGCCGCAGGACGTGACGGTCTTCGCCGCAAGCGCTGCCGACAATATCGGCTTCGGCCGGCCGGGTGCGAGCCGCGCGGAGATCGAGGCGGCGGCGAAGGCTGCGCATGCCGACGAGTTCATCCGCAGGCTGCCCAACGGCTACGACACAGACCTCGGCGAGCGCGGCGTCACGCTCTCGGGCGGGCAGCGCCAGCGCATCGCGATCGCGCGGGCCATATTGCGCGACGCGCCGATCCTGCTGCTCGACGAAGCGACCTCCGCGCTTGACGCCGAGAGCGAGACGCTGGTGCAGACGGCGCTGGAGGAGCTGATGCGCGGCCGCACCACGCTGGTCATCGCGCACCGGCTGGCGACCGTGCTCAAGGCCGATCGCATCCTGGTGATCGAGGAAGGCCGCATCGTAGAAGAAGGCACGCATCAGAGCCTGGTGCGCCAGAACGGCATCTATGCGCGGCTGGCCAAGCTGCAGTTCGAGACTGGAGCGAGTGCGTTCAGGGGCGCTGCTGAGTAGGTTGGGCTTACTCGGGCTTCCAATCAGCGAGCAGCACGACATCGCCGAATTGCTTCGCCTTCGCGAAATGCCGCTGGTCGGCAGTGACGAAGGTGCCGCCACGTTCGATCGCCATCGCATGATAGATGCTGTCCTCAAGGGCAGGATAGCCTGATTTGGAATGACCGGCCGTCGCGATCTTTTCGGCTCTCGTCAGCTCGTCGATGGTCGGTTCCTCGACGGACAGGCCGGATACCCGCAGCTTGCCGAGCAGGTCCATGGCTTCGCCAAATGGAACGCTGTGGCGAAGTGCTATGGAAAGAGTTTCATAGATGATTAGCGACGGAGCCATCATTCCTTCGCGATGAGCAAGGGCATGCTCGATCAGCGATTGAGCTTGGGAGCGATCGGGCTCGTCGACCAGCAGCTTGGCAAAGACCGACGCGTCCAGAACGATCATTTCTCGCCCGGCGAATGACGCGACGCCAGTTGTTCGGCTCGTTCAGTCCTGACCTGCCGCAAGGTTTCCACAACGCCAGAACCCTTGAGTGGATAGGGCTTGAATTCGCGGATCGCCTTCACGGCATCCTGTATGGCCGCTTCCTTTAGTGCTTCCGCAATGGCGTCCTCGACGAAACTTGAACGCTTGCTCTTCGGCACTGTCCGCTCCAGCCGCTCTTTGACGGCGGGGTCGATCGAAAACGTCGCCCGTTCTTTAGGTCCAGATGCGTTCATCTGCGTATCTCCAAATCATAAGATACGATAGTACGAAACCCTATGCAAATTTCGTACGCCAAGCCTCGCGGCTCAACTGTTCCGCCACCCTCCTCCCCGCATTCCTTCCCGAAAATATGCAGCCGCCGAGGAAGGTGCCTTCCAGCGCGTTGTAGCCATGGTAGCCACCGCCGCCGAAGCCGGCGACCTCGCCCGCCGCGGAGAGACCGGGAATCGGCGCACCGGCGGCATCGAGCACTTCGCCGTCGAGATTGGCATGCAAGCCGCCCAGCGTCTTGCGCGTCAAAATATTGAGGCGTACCGCGATCAGCGGACCCATGGCCGGGTCGAGTATCCTGTGCGGCCTGGCCACGCGGACCAGCCGATCGCCGAGATAGTTGCGCGCACCGCGGATGGCGATCACCTGCGCGTCCTTGGAGAAGGGGTTGTCGATCTCGCGGTCGCGCGCCTCGATCTGCATCCTGATCCGGTCGGGGTCGAGCAGCGGCTCCCCGGCGAGCGCATTCATGGCCGCGACCACATCGCCGAGCCTGTCGCGGACGATGAAGTCCTCGCCCTTTTGCATGAAAGCCTCGACCGGCGGCGGCGCGCCTGCACCGCGGCGGCTCTTCAGCACCGCGAGCCAGCTCTTCGAGGTCATGTCCGGATTCTGCTCGGAACCAGACAGCGCGAACTCCTTCTTGATGATCGCCTGGGTGAGCACGAACCAGGAATAGCCGTAGCCGGTCGAAAGGATGCGGCGCAGCGTGCCGAGCGTGTCGAAGCCCGGCAGGTAAGGCGCCTCCAGCCGCTCGCCTTTGGCGTCGAACCACAGCGACGACGGGCCTGGCAGGATGCGGATGCCGTGGTTCGGCCAGATTGGCGCCCAGTTCGTGACACCCTCGGTATAGTGCCACATGCGGTCGGCGTTGATGACCGCAGCTCCGACTTGCTGTGCGATGCCGACCATGCGGCCGTCGACATGGTGCGGAACGCCGGCCACCATCTTCCTGGGCGGCGGGCCGAGGCGCTCGACCGGCCAGCTCCTGCGAACAAGATCGTGATTGCCGCCGATGCCGCCCGACGTCACGATCACCGCGCCGGCATGAAGCTCGAACTCCCCGACGACGCCGCGTCCGGACTGCGTGCCGCGTGGTGCGGCTGTCGGCTCGAGTACCTCGCCTGCGACGCCGGTGACCGCGCCGTTCGTCTTGATCAACCGGCTGACCTGATGGCGAAATTTCAGCTCGATCAGCCGGCGCTCGACGTGCTCGCGCACGCGTCGCTCGAACGGCTCGATCACGGCGGGTCCGGTGCCCCAGGTGAGGTGGAAGCGCGGCACCGAATTACCGTGGCCATGCGCTTGCGAGCCGCCGCGCTCGGCCCAGCCGACGATCGGAAACCAGCGCATGCCCATGGCATGCAGCCATGGCCGCAGCTCGCCGGCCGCGAAGTCGATGAAGGCTTCCGCGGTTCGGCGCGGCCAGAAATCTTCGGGCCGGTCGAAACCGGCCGAGCCCATCCAGTCCTGATGGGCAAGTTCGCGGCTATCCCTGATGTGCAGGCGGCGCTGCTCGGGACTATTGACGAAGAACAGGCCGCCGAGCGACCAGAAGGCCTGGCCACCGAGAAAATTCTCCTGTTCGAGAATGACGACGCGCTTGCCGGCATCGCCGAGCTCGGCCGCGGCGACGAGCCCGGCAAGCCCGCCGCCGACAATGACGGCATTGGCGCTTTGCGCCATACGCTCCTCCATGCGTCAAACGCCCGGTCAGTCTCCAATGCCCGCCGTCTTTCGATCAAGCGGAAATGCAGCCGAGTGCGTCGCGAGGGGAGGTATCGCGGGTTCGCGCTAGTTGCTCAGCTCCACCAGCCGGTTGGTGCACTCGACGGCGCCGGGCCGGTGGTCGGTCTCGAATTCGGCGTATTTCAGCGCCGCTTCACGGTTGATGAAGAGGCCGCCGCCGCGGCCATGGGTTTCCACTGCAAGCCAATAGCCTTCACGGTCCTGCCCGACGACGAAATGCAGATGGGTCGGCACGACGTGCCAACGCGAATTGTCGTTGCTGCTCGTTCGGGGAACGTCGGCCTTTGAATGCGTAAGCATTGTCATTCTCGTAGCAAAACGGTCCGATGTGTGAACCGCGAGCCGAATGTAAGTTTGCGCGCAATAAAGGATCGAGAGAGCCGGCGGGCCTATAAAATCAAAAATGTCATAGGTGGGCGGACCGGTGAAGATCTGCCCTTCAGTTCCCGTATCTCATCTCCAGATGACCAATGAAATAGGCCGCGTTCAGCTTCTCGCCGGTGGCGCGCTCGATGAGGTCCGGCGTCGAATAGAACGAGGCTTCCTTCCAGATTTTCTCGCGCCGCCAGTCGTTGATTGCGTCGAACTTGCCGTCGGCAATATCGTCCTGCACCCCCGGCACGCCGCGCTCGATCGCCGCCCATTGCTGCGCCGCCATCATGGCGCCCAGCGTGTAGGACGGGAAATAGCCGAAAGCGCCGTTCGGCCAGTGCACGTCCTGCATGGGCCCGTCGGCGGGATTGTCGATGGTCGAAAGGCCGAGATAGGCGCGCATCTTGGCGTCCCAGGCCTCGGGCAGGTCCGCCACATCGAGCCGGCCGGCAACGAGATCCTGCTCCAGCTCATAGCGCAGGATCACATGCAGCGGATACGTCACCTCGTCGGCGTCGACCCTGATCAGGCCGCGCTCTACGCGGTGAACCTGGGGCATGATGTCGTCATAGGCGATCGTCTCGCCGAGATGCTTTTCGACAACCGGCAATGCCCAGCGCCAGAAGGAGGGATTGCGGCCGATCTGCTTTTCCACGAACAGGCTCTGGCTTTCGTGCACGGCCATCCCGCGGGCCCGGCCCAGCGGCCAGTGCGCCCATTCCCTCGGCAGGTTCTGCTCGTAGAGCGCGTGGCCGGTCTCGTGCAGCACGCCCATCAGCGCGGAGAGGAAGTCGTTGGTCTTGTAGCGGGTCGTGATGCGCACGTCGGTCGGCACACCGCCGCAGAAGGGGTGGTGCGAGACCGACAGGCTGCCGCGGGTGAAGTCGAAACCGACGGCGCCCATCATGGCAAGGCCGAGATCGCGCTGCTTGTCGACCGCGTAGTTTCCGGCAAGCGGCCTGGGCGGCCGGGCGGCGAGCTTCCGCGCCTGCACATCCAGCGCCTCGGGAATGAAACCGGCAAGGAACGCCTTCAGCTCGGCGAAGACCGGCGTGATATCGGCCGCGCAGTTGCCGGGATCGTACTGCTCCATCAGCGCGTCATAGGGATCGAGCCCGAGCGCTTCAGCCCTTTGCGCAGCCTCTTCGCGCATCAGCACCACCACGCCTTCCAGTGCCGGCAGGAAGCCCGCCCAGTCGTTCTTCGGGCGAAGATCGCGCCAGAGCTGCTCCGAGCGCATGCGGGCGCGCGTCTGCCGCTCGACGAATTCCGAGGGCAGGGCGGTCATATTGATGTACTGCCGCTTGAACTCGCGCAGCGCCGCTGACTGTGCCTCGTTCAGGGCTTCGCCTTCAGCCGCGCCGATCCAGTCGGCAATGCGCGGCTCGGTCGCCTGGCGGTGATGCATGCCGGCCAGCGCCGACATCGCCTCGGCGCGCGCCTCGCCGCCGCCGACAGCCATGTGGGTCGCCTCATCGGCCCCCAGGATCGCCAGCGCATGCTCGAGCGCCTGCAGCCGGTGACCGAGCTCATCGAGTTTTGCGAAAGACATTGCCGCTCCTGATTCCTGGACCCGGCAGAGAGGATAGCAAATGGCAGGCGGTCGCAAGGCCGGTCAAACCGAACCTGCCCGTGCGAGCAACGACTCTTTGAAAAGCCGCTGGCCGCCGCGGTATCGTGGCGGCCAGCGGTTCCGATGCCGGCGACGACAATCAGCCGCGCTGAGCATCCATCTGGATCGCCTGGTCGAGGCCGGAAACACGGCCTAGCAGGTATTCGTAGCCGAGGTCGGAGATCTGACCACGGTTCCGCCTGATATCATCCAGCGCGGTATTGCGGATCAGCCTGTCCTGTTGGCGAAGCTCCTGAGCCTCGCTGGCCGTCATTTGGCCGTGGCGCGGGTCGGCGTTTATGGTGCGCTCGGCCTGATTGAGCTGCGACTCGATCTGGGACAGCCGCGGATCGGCATTGGCGAACCAGGCGCTGGGCTGGAACTGCGCGAACTCCTGTACATAGGATTCGGTAGGAACGACATGGCGCGCCGCCGCATCAGCCATCGTGAGGGAAGTTGCGATGGCCGAAGCGGCGGTCACCGCAGTGAGAATAAACGTGCGCATCGTTGCGCCTCCATGTTTGGAGGACGGTTGGTCCGTCCACTCCAATCGGACCGTCCGGTCCCGTCGCGTCGCGATTGCCGTTGGGAGGACTGGCATCGCCGGCGGTTCCCGATCCATGACCGGAAGTTACGCCTCTGTGTGCGGGCTCGACAAATTAAGAAAAGATAATGCTGCTATTGGAAAAAACATGAAAACATTCGGAAATTAGGCGCGCCGAGACGATCGGGGGTTTGCTTCCCCTGGACACGAAAAAGACCGCCGCGCTACCGCGCGGCCGTCCGGCCAGGCCTCGGCGCAATCTGCGTCAGGCCTGAGAGAAAATTAGCGTTCGGTAAGCTTCAACTCGATACGCCGGTTCTTCCGGCGCGCGTCGTCGTTGTCGGCCTCGTCGAGCGGCTGGTATTCGCCGAAGCCCGCCGCCACCAGCCGGTTGGCCGGCACGCCATTGGCGATGAAGAACTTCACCACCGAAGTCGCGCGCGCCGAGGAAAGCTCCCAATTGTCGCGGTAGCGGCCCGCGCCGGAGAGCGGCTTGTTGTCGGTGTGACCGTCGACGCGCAGCACCCAGTTGATCTCAGGCGGTATTTCCTTCTGCAGCTCGATGATCGCGTCGGCAACCTTCTTCATCTCGCCCTGGCCCTCCTCGTTGATCTCCTCCGAGCCGGACGGGAACAGCACCTCGGATTGGAAAACGAAGCGGTCGCCGACTATGCGGATGTTCTCCTTGTCGGCGAGGATCTCTCGCAGCCGGCCGAAGAAGTCGGAGCGGTAGCGGTTGAGCTCCTGCACGCGCTGCGCCAGCGCCACGTTGAGACGCCGGCCGAGGTCCGCGATCTTGGTGTTGGATTCCTTGTCGCGCGCTTCGGAGGCGTTGAGCGCCTCCTCGAGCGCGGCGATCTGCTTCCTCAGCGCGGCGATCTGCTGGTTGAGCAACTCGACTTGCGACAGCGCGCGCTGGCTCACGGCGCGCTCGGTATCGAGGTCGCTGCTGAGCGTGCCGATGCGTGCGGTCGCCGCCGCGTCGGAGCCTGCGCCCTGGGCGAGAAGCTGCTCGAGCCGCGACTTTTCCCTCTCGGCCGCCTCGAGCGATGCCTCCAGATTGACAAGCTGGTCTTGCGCGTCCTGAGTGTTGGTCTTCTCCAGCGCCAGAAGCTGCGTCAGCTCGTTGATCTGCAAGTTGAGACGGCTGAGCACCTCGTCCTTGCCGGAGATTTCGCGGTTCAGGAGAAACTGCGCCAGCACGAAAACCGACAGCAGGAACATGAAGGTGAGTAGCAGGGTCGAAAGCGCGTCGACGAAACCCGGCCAGTAGTCGATGACGCGCTGGTTGCGGCGCGCGCGTGCCAAAGCCATCAATGCATCTCCCGTTTGCGGAGCGCGTCGGCGATCTTGTCGAGCGTATCACGCATCGCCTTCTGCTCCTCGGATTGCGCTTCGACCCAGTCACGCATGATCTGCTGCTCCGAGCGCATGTTCTTGACGAGGCCTGATATGCCGTCGGCGAGGTTGGCCATGGCCGTCGCGACCCGCTGGTTGGAGCCGCCGTTTTCCTGCAAGGTTCTCAGCCGCTCGGTGAGCGATCGGAACTCGTCGTTTGGCGCCGCGGTCTTGCCTGGATCGATGGCGATGTCGGACGAAAGGTCCGCCACCGTCGACAGCCAGTTTTCCAGTTCCGTATAGAAGCGCGTCTGCGCGCGCCCCGCCTGCAGGTCGAGAAAGCCGACTACCAGCGAGCCGGACAGGCCGAACAGAGATGCGGAGAAGGCCGTGCCCATGCCGGCCAATGGCGCCGCGAGGCCCGCCTTGAGCGCCTCCAGCACGTCGCCTGCATCACCCGTGCCGGGATCGAGCGCCTGGATCGTCTGGCCGATCGATCCGATCGTTGCGAGGAGACCCCAGAAAGTGCCGAGCAGGCCGAGGAAAACGAGCAGTCCGGCCAGGTAGCGCGTGATGTCCCGGCCTTCGTCGAGCCGATTGGCGATCGAATCGAGCATCGTGCGCATCGAGTTCGTCGTCAGCGCCATGGTCGAGGAACGCGACAGCAGCGCCTTCATCGGCGCAAGCAGCACCGGCTCGGTGACCTCCGAACCGGCGCGGAAGGAGTTGACCCAGCGCACCTCTCGAAAGAGGCGGATGACCTGGCCGAAGGCGAGCAGGATGCCGACAGCCAGCACGCCGACGATGAGACCGTTCAGGCCGGGGTTCGTATAGAAGGCGTGAGAGATCTGCCGGTAGAGAATGGCAACGATGAAGGCCACGATCGCCAGGAAGATGAGCATCGACAACAGGAAGACCTGTGGGCTCGAAAGCTTATGGGGGTCATAGCCAGACTCCCCAAGCGCAACATCGCTCCCCAATGCTCTGAAAAATGCCATCCGCGCCTCGAATCCTTCCCCGGTCTGAAATAGGCCGCGACTCTAAGCGGAATTGTGACCAAATTGAAAGACGCGTGGTCTTGCCGATGGCGTCAGATCCGGTTGAGAACCAAGCAATCCATGACGGCGGCGAGGTGGAGGGCGGCGCCGGCCACCACGAAGCCGTGCCAGAGCGCGCTCTGGAAGCGCAGGTTCTGCCAGATGAAGAAGGCGACGCCGGCTGAATAGAAGATGCCGCCCGCCACGATCAGCCAGAGCGTTGCCGGCGGCAGAACGTCGAGCAACGAGCGCGCGAAGACGGCGCCGCTCCAGCCCATCGCTAGATAGAAGACCACCGAGAGCCGATCGAAGCGGCCCGGCAGGAAAAGCTTGATCGCCATGCCGGCCGCGGCCGCTCCCCACACGACGGCGAACATCAGCCCGGCCATGGCCCTGTCCTCGAGCTGGGTGAGGAAGGGCGTGTAGGTGCCGGCGATCAGGAGATAGATGCCCGCATGGTCGAAACGGCGCAATACCCATTTCGTCCTGGAGATCGGCCAAAGATTGTAAGCGAGCGAGATCGACAGCACCGTGAGCAGCGATACCACGTAGAAGACCGCCGCCACATATTCCCAGAGGTAGGCGTGAAAGACAGAGAAGGCGAGCAGGATCGAGCCAGCCGAGATCGCGGCGACGATGCCGACGGCGTGAACCACGCCGTCCGCGATCAGCTCGGCCTTCGAATAGTGGAAGCGCCCGGAGAACGGAACCTCGATACTCAAAACGCCTGCGTCACCCTCTTTGACGTAACCTTACCCGGTCGGGCGTTCCACCAATATAGGCAGAGCCGGATGACTTTTTCACGTCGGGAATTACGCTTAGCGCAAATGCCGCAATCAGGTCGAAGGGAGTGGCTTTCGCAGTGTTTTGACCAGCGCCTTGTGGATCGCCTCGTTGCCGGCGACGATGCCGCCCGCATCGAACATGTCCTGGCCGCCGCTGCGGTCCGTGGCGAAGCCGCCCGCCTCGCGCACGAGCAGCATGCCGGCAGCCACGTCCCAGGGCGAGAGCCCGTCCTCCCAGAAGCCGTCCAGCCTTCCGGCCGCCACATAGGCGAGGTCGAGCGCGGCGGCTCCCATCCGTCTGATGCCGGAAACCTCGCCCATCACGTTACGCAGCTCGACCAGGAAATTGCCGTGATGGCCGCGGCCGAGATGCGGGATGCCGGTGCCGATGACGGCATCGGCAAGCTTCGTGCGGCCAGACACGCGCAGGCGCCGGTCATTGAGGAAGGCGCCGCCGCCGCGCTCGGCCGAATACAGCTCGTCCATCGCCGGATTGTAGACCACGGCAGCGACGAGCTGGCCTTGCCGCTCCAGCGCGATCGAGATGGCGAACACCGGGATGCCGTGCAGGAAGTTGGTGGTCCCGTCGAGCGGGTCGACGATCCAGCGGTGCTGCGCGTCCTCCCCTTCGACCGCGCCGCGCTCCTCCATCAGGAAAGAATAGCCCGGCCGCGCTTTCGAAAGTTCCGTGAAGATGATCTCTTCGGCTTTGCGGTCGGCCTGGCTGACATAGTCGCCCGGCCCCTTGAGCGAGACCTGCAGGTTCTGCACCTCGCCGAAATCGCGCGAGAGCGAGCGGCCCGCCTTGATGGCGGCCTGCACCATGACGTTGATGATCGCGGAGCGGGCCATCAGTCGGCGCGGCGCAGATAGGTGAGTTCGTTGGTGTCGACCAGCACCCGCTCGCCGGCCGCGATGAAAGGCGGCACCAGGATGCGGATGCCGTTCTCGAGCACGGCCGACTTGTAGGAGGAGGCCGCGGTCTGGCCCTTGAGGACCGGGTCGGCCTCGGTGATGGTGAGAACCACCTGGTCAGGCAGCGCGATGCCGATCGGCTTTTCGTCGTAGAGCCGCACAGTCACCTTCATGCCGTCCTGCAGGAAGGCGGCGCGGTCGCCGACGAAATCCTTCTGCAGTTCGAGCTGCTCATAGCTCTCGGTGTCCATGAACACCAGCGCGTCGCCCTGCTCGTAGAGGAACGAAAAGTCCTTGAGCTCGAGCTCCACCTGCTCGACCGTCTCGGCCGAGCGGAAGCGCTCGTTGAGCTTGGTGCCGTCGATCAGGTTCTTCAATTCGACCTGATTGTACGCGCCGCCCTTGCCGGGCTTCACCGTGTTTGTCTTCACCGCCGCCCACAGGCCGCCATTGTGCTCGATGACGGTGCCCGGACGGATTTCGTTGCCGCTGATCTTGGCCATGCGATTTGCTTTCGGAAGGGATTTTGCTGCCGGATGGGGGCAATTCGGCGCCTCCAGACCACAAATTGCCGCGACAGGCAAGGGAGGCAGGAACTGAACGGGCGCTGGGATCGCTGATATGCGCGCCATTGGCAATCGCTCAACCAGTCACGAACAAGCGATCACGTCAAAAGCTGGCGTAGCTAACCAAGGCGCGCCATGACTGCGCAGCGAGGCGCGCCGCAGATTCGTGGCACTACACGACGCCCGGCGTCCGGTCAAAACACCGAAGCAAATCAATCGGATGAGCTGTGTTTAAGTTATGAAACAGAAGAGACCTGTTTGAGCCCCGCTCAGCTTCTACATGGCGTATGGACGCAAGACGGGAAGGCTCGCAGAAAAATTGCGAAGGATCGGACATGGCTAGCGGATGGCACAGCGATACGGGCCAATGG
>Ga0081539_10004225_pt1 | contig 16174 bp, 13 predicted proteins | sample TabmetS4T2R2_FD_71023 | JGI IMG/M metagenome (GOLD analysis project Ga0081539, IMG submission 71023) | Tabebuia heterophylla rhizosphere microbial communities from the University of Puerto Rico - S4T2R2 | ecosystem: Host-associated > Plants > Roots > Rhizosphere ...
ATGCCGAGCCAGAAATTCGGCGTCGAAAGGCCCCACAGCGCGAACACGTTCGCCGCGTAGTCCCAGACCGTGTCTTTCTTCACCGCCGATACGATGCCGGCGCCGATTCCAATGGTCAGCGCGATCACGATCGCCATCGAGGCGAGCTGCAGCGTCACCGGCAGCTTCTGCAGCACGAGCTCGCGCACGCCCTGCTTGAAGCGCATCGACTCGCCGAGGTCGCCCGACAGCACGCCCTTGACCCAGTAGACGTATTGCACCGGGATCGGCTGATCGAGCCGGTATTGCTTGCGGATCTGCTCGATCACGGCCGGATCGCGATCCTCGCCGGCCATGATCATGGCCGGGTCGCCAGGCAGCAGCTGCTGCAGCGAAAAGATCAGCACCGACACGAAGAAGAGTGTCGGAATGAGCTGCAGCAGGCGCTTGGCGAGGAAGGTCAGCATGGGCTATCGCGCTCGCGCAAGTCCGTAGGGCGGGCAAAGGCGCCAAAAGCGCGTAAACGCGCGTCCATAGCGCGTCGAAGACGCGCGTGAACGCGCTTTAGGACGCGCGATGGCGCCGTGCCCGCCGCAACTGGCGGGCACGCTTCGCTTTGCCCGCCCTACGGCCGCGACGTCGCTCATTTCAGCCTCAACCCCACAACACGCACCAGCCCGTCCGGGACCGGCACGAAGCCCTCGACCTTGGTGGTGTGCGCGATCAGCACCTTGCGGTGAATGAAATAGACGATGTGACCTTCGTCGAGCAGGATCTTGGCAACCTTCTCGTACACCGCCTTGCGCTTGTTCGGATCGGAGTAGATTCGCGCCTCGTCGAGCAGCTTGTCGACTTCGGGATTGCAATATTTGCCGTAATTGTTCGGGTTGTTGCAGGCGTGGAAGCCATAGAGGTTGCCGTCAGGATCGGTGCGGCCGCTCCAATTAAGCAGGAAGGCCTGATAGTCGCCCGCCTCGGCCGCTTTCAGCGAGGTCGCAAACTCGGTGACGCGGATCTTCATGTCGAAGCCGACCTCGGCGAGCATCGACTGCATGACTTCTGAAATGGCCTTGGTTTCGGCGCCCTGCGGCAGCATGAAGTCGATCGGGATCGGCGTCGTCACGCCGGCTTCCTTGAGCAGCGCCTTGGCCTTGGCGACGTCGCGCTTCGGCACGGGCAGGCTTTGCTGATAGTAGAAGTTATTCGGGCCGACCCATTGATTGCCCGGCACGAACTCGCCGTTGAACACGACCTGATTGATGGCGTCGCGATCGAGCCCGAGGCTGAACGCCTGCCGCACCTTCGCGTTCTGCCCGAGCGGATTTTTTGCCTTATCGCCATTCGCGACGTTGATCGTCACGCCCCAATAGCTCAGATCCGGGATCGTGCTCAGCTTGAGCTTTCCGTCCGCCTTCACCCCTGGAATGTCCGTCGCGAGCAGCCGCTCAATCAGGTCGAGGCCACCAGACTTGAGGTTGGCCAGCCGCACCGTGGCGTCGACGATCGGCATATAGACGATGCGGTCGATGTGGACGTTGTTCTTGTTCCAGTAGTCGGCGAACTTCTCGACCACGATGCGATCCTGCGGCACCCGCTCCACGAGCTTGTACGGTCCGGCGCAGACCGGCTTGAGGCCGAACTTGTCGCCGGCCTCCTTCGCGGCCTTGGGCGACACCATCATGCCCGCGCGGTCCGTGAGCTGGGCGATCAGCGGCGAGGACGGCGCTTTCAAAATGAGCCGGATGGCCAGCGGGTCGACGATCTCGACCTTGTCGACCGAGCCGAGCTCCGGCTTGCGGAACGAGCCCGTCATGGTCATGTGCCGCTCGAGCGAGTACTTCGCGGCCTCCGCGTCGAACGGCTCGCCGTCCTGGAATTTCACGCCCGGCCGCAGCTTGATGGTGACGGCCTTGCCGTCCTCCGAGGTCTCATGCGACAGCGCGAGCTGCGGCACGACGTTGAGCTTGGCGTCGATGTCGAACAGCTTGTCGCAGATCGACGCGAACACGATGCGGCCGACGTAAGTGCGCGCGAGCGTCGGATCGAGCACATCCGGATCCTCGGCGAGCCCGATGCGCAGCGTCGACTGCGCGAACGCCGCCCCGCTGCTGAGCGCAATGAATGCGGCAACCGCCGCAAGGCGCATGGTTTTCATGGCTATTCTCCCTCAAACAACCGCAGGCGCGCCGCTTTTTGGATCATGCGCTAGCGCCCTGCCCGACTGTACCAACACCGCCTTCCGCCTGCACGTCCGCCGGCGCGAAGGCGCTGATCAGCCGCTCCAGCGTCGGCGAGCGGTCTTCGCTCGCCGGAACCGGCGCAATGGCCGCGATCTCCTCCCAGCGGTGACAGGCGGTCGCGTGGTCGCCGGCGACGCGCAGCGCCGGCCGCTCGACGCGGCAGCGCTCGATCGCATACGGGCAGCGCTGATGCAGATGGCAGCCTGACGGCGGATTGATCGGGCTCGGCACGTCTCCGGGGAGGATCGTGCGCTCGCGGCGGGCGCGCGGCCGCGGGATCGGGATCGCCGAGAGCAGCGCCTGCGTATAGGGGTGGCGCGGCTGCGCGAACAGCGTGTCGGTCGGCGCGGTCTCGACGATGCGGCCGAGATACATGACGGCGACGCGATCCGCGATGTGCTTCACCACAGCGAGATCGTGCGAAATGAAAATGTAGGCGAGGCCGAGCCGCCGCTGCAGGTCGCGCAACAAATTGAGCACCTGCGAGCGAATCGACACGTCGAGCGCCGAGACCGGCTCGTCGCAGACGATCAACTTCGGCTCGACCGCAAGCGCTCGCGCGATCACGATGCGCTGGCGCTGACCGCCGGAAAATTCATGCGGATAGCGCGGCGCAAAATGCGGCTGCAGCCCGACCATCTCGAGCAGCTCAGCGACGCGCTCGCGGCGTCTCGCCGCCGGCACGATGTCGTGCAGCGCGAGCGGCTCGGCGAGGATCGCGCCGACCGTCATGCGCGGATTGAGCGACGCGTAAGGGTCCTGGAACACGAGCTGTGCGTCGCGGCGATACGCGCGTGTGTCCGCCTCGTTCAGCGAAAAAACGTCCGTCCCGTCGAAGCGCACGTGTCCGGCGGTCGGCTCGATCAGACGCAGCACCAAGCGGCCGACGGTCGACTTGCCGGAGCCGGATTCGCCGACCAGCGCCAAGGTCTTGCCGGCCTCGACCGTGAAGCTGACGCCGTCGACCGCCTTGACGTGGCTGAGCGGTCGTCCGAACACGGAACGGCGCGCGACGAAATGCTTCACCAGCCCTTCGGCTTCGACGAGGGCGGCGGTCATCGGATCGACACGCGAAAGGCACGCGGCATGGCGGATTGAAGCATGCACGTGGCATGCCGTTCAATGCGGGCCGGCGCATCAAAAACGCGTGTCACAGCGCAGCCTGCGGCTGCGTGACCGGGGTGGTCGATACCAGCTGCTCCAGGGGCGCGCGCAGGCAGCGCGACCACCGTCCCCCAAGGTCAACGACGGGGGGCGGCGCGGCGCGACATTGCTCGAGCACGAACGGGCAGCGGTCGGCGAAGCGGCAGCCGACCGGCGGCGCGCTCATATCCGGCAGCACGCCGTCGATCGCGGCAAGCTGATCGGTGCGGCGGTCGAGCCGCGGGATCGAGGCGAGCAGCCCGACCGTGTAGGGGTGCTCCGGCGCCTCGAACAGCGCGTCGGCCGGCGCGCGCTCGACGATCTCGCCCGCATACATCACGGCGACCTCGTCGCAGACCTCTGCGACGACACCGAGATCATGGGTGATCAGGATGATCGCGGCGCCGCTGTCGCGCTTGAGGTCGCGCATCAGGTCGAGGATCTGCGCCTGGATCGTCACGTCGAGCGCGGTGGTCGGCTCATCGGCGATCAACAGCTCCGGATCGCAGGCGAGCGCGATCGCGATCATGGCACGCTGGCGCATGCCGCCCGAAAGTCGGTGCGGATAGTCGTCGATCCGGCTTTCGGGCGACGGAATGCCGGCGCGGCGCAACAGCGCGATCGCCTTCTCGCGCGCCTTGCGCTCGCTCAAGCCGCGATGGCGCACCAGCACCTCGATGATCTGCTCGCCGATGGTGTAGCTCGGATTGAGCGAGGTCATCGGCTCCTGGAAGATCATCGCGAGGCGATCGCCGCGCAGGTCCCGCATCGCGCGGTCCGGGAGATCGAGCAGCGATACGCCATCGAAGGTGACGCGGCCGGTGACCTCGGCGCTGTCCTTCGGCAGCAGGCCCATCACGGCGAGCGACGTCACGCTCTTACCGCTGCCCGACTCGCCCACGATGCCAAGCGTCTGTCCGCGCGCGAGCTCGAGGCTGACGCCGTCAACCGCAACGGTGCGACGGCCGCGGTCGCCGTGAAACACGACGCCCAAATTCTCGATCGACAGCAGCGCGGTCATTGGCGCTCGGCGGCAACCGCCGCCGCAATGCCGGCGTCGATCTTGGCGCGATCGAGCTCGCCATGCGGGTTCTTGCTGCTCGGCAGGAATCTCAAGAAATGCACCCAGCGCTCGCGGCTGACCTTTTCCAGCCGCTCGAGCTCGGCGAGCGGATCGACATGATCATCGACGCGCAAATCGAGATCGGGCCATTCCTCTTCGCCATAGATAACCACCGCGGCCGACTGCTTGCCGCGCTTGTCGCCGCCCGCGGCTTCGCCGGCCTTGAGCGCGGTAATCAGGCGGCGCGGAAACGACAGCGCGGCGTTCGCCGCATAGGCCTTCGCGGTCTCTTCGATCACGTCGGCTCCAGCGAGCATGTTGCCGGCAACCGAGAAGTCCTCGCCGCGCGTGTGGCCGCACCAGTCCACGCAGGCCTTGCCGGTGTGGGCCGCAATGCGGCCGACCGCGTCCATCACATGCACCTGGCGCTGCTCGCGCCCGTCGTCGGCGGCGGTCAGCGTCGCGATGATCTCGTCGGGCGGCTTGCCGGCGCGCAGGAGCTTTAGGCCATTGACGCCGTAGAACGGATTGACCAGCGCCTGCGTGGCGACCGCGCCGATGCGCGCCGCGATGTGCGGCACGCGCGCGCCGACCGCAAAGTTCTTGGTCGCGACCGCGATCCCGAAGGCGCCGGTCGCAGAGTCACGCGCGATCAGCGACCAGGTCATGCGCTCAGCGCCCCGCCGCGTAGCCCTGCATGCCGCGCGGATTGGCGGCGGCCTTGCGGCGCTTGCCATCGCGCGAGGCGGCGGTCAGCCGCCCTTCCGACCAGTCCGGACCCACTTCGAGCTTATGGCCGCGTTGCTTCAGCTCGTCCTGCGTCGCCTTCGGCACGCGGCCTTCGACCACGGTCACGCCGGGGCGCGCGGTGCGCGGCCAGAAGGAAGACAAGAAATGCTCGGTGTGCCAAGCCGGCGCGTCGATCGCCTCCTGCAGATTCATGCCGGCATGGACGTGGCGCAGGAAGAACTGCGTGATCCACTGGTCCTGCTGGTCGCCGCCGGGCGAGCCCCAGGCGAGATACGGCTCGCCGTCGCGCAGCGCCAAGGTGGGCGTCAAGGTCGAGCGCGGGCGCTTGCCGGGCGCGAGCGAGGCGGGATGGCCTTCCTCGAGCCAGAACATTTGCGCGCGCGTGCCGAGGCAGAACCCAAGGTCGGGAATGACCGGCGAGGAATGCAGCCAGCCGCCCGACGGCGTCGACGAAATCATGTTGCCGTCGCGGTCGACGATGTCGAAGTGCACGGTATCGCCGGGCGTCGCACCCATCTTCTCGCGCTCGCGCGCCTTGGCGGCGACCACGTCGGGCAGCTTCTCGTCATCATGGGTCCAGGGAATATCGCCGACAGTCGGCTCCCCTGCCCCGCTCGATCCGACCGCCGCGCGCGCCCCGTCGGCGAGGCGCAGCGTCATGGTCTTTCCGAAGCCCTCGATCGTGCCCGGGCGGATCTCCAGCGACGCCTGCTTGGTGATCAGCTTGGCGCGCGCGTCGTTGTAGGCATCCGACAGCAAGGTCGCGATCGGCACGTCGACGAATTTCGGGTCGCCGTAGAACGTGTCGCGATCCGCGAAAGCGAGTTTCGCCGCCTCGACCTGCCGATGAATGAAGTCCGGCCCGCGCGGGTCGAGACCATCGAATCCGAGACGCCGGCACAGCGCGAGCTGCTGCAGCGTGACGAGGCCCTGGGTCCAGGGTCCGGCCTTGAGCACGGTGTAGCGGCCGTAGTCGTAGGAGATCGGCGCCTCGACGGTCGCCTGCCACTTCGCCAGGTCGTCGGCATTAAGTACGCCACCGTGGCGGCGGCCGGAGGTGTCCATCACCTCATTGGTGCGGCAGAACTTGTCGACCGCCTCGGCGACAAAGCCCTGCGACCAAGCCTTGCGGGCGCGCTCGATCTCGGCTTCGCGCGTGCCGCCGCCACTCTGCGCTTCTTGCAGAATGCGCTCGTAGGTCTCGGCGAGCTTCGGATTGGAAAACATCGTGCCGGGTTTCGGCACCTTGCCGCCCGGCAGGTAGATCGCGGCGGAGCTCGGCCAGTGCTCGCGGAACAGATCCTTCACGGTATCAATGGTGGCGCAGATGCGCTCGACCAGCGGATAGCCGTTGCGCGCGTAGCCGATCGCGGGACTCAGCACGTCGGCGATGCGCATCGTGCCGTAGTCGCGCAGCAGCGTCATCCAGGTGTCGAAGGTGCCGGGAATGCAGGCCGCGAGCAAACCGGTGCCGGGCACGAGGTCGAGCCCGAGCTCATCGCGGTAATGCTTGATCGTGGCGCCGGCGGGCGCAGGGCCCTGCCCGCAAATGACCTCGGCCTTGCCGCGCCGCACGTCATAAAGGATCACCGGCACGTCGCCGCCCGGCCCGTTGAGGTGCGGCTCCACCACCTGCAGCGTGAACGCGGTCGCGCAGGCCGCGTCGAACGCGTTGCCGCCCCGCTCCAGAATGCCCATGCCGACGGCGGTCGCGATCCAATGCGTCGAAGCGACCACGCCGAACGTGCCGTCGATTTCAGGCCGGGTGGTAAAAGGGTTCGGATTGACGAAATTCATGGGATGTCCCGCGGATGAGGCCGGGACTTGACCACAGTTCATGGGCAAGGCCAACCGCCCGGGCCGCGGAACCAGCCGGCCAAAATCACATGCGCTTGATCGGGTTAAGGCTTTTCGCGATGGCGAACTACGCGGCTCTGATGGCCATCGGGCCCGCCGGGTTCGGGGGTGGCGCGACCGACTTGACGGGTGCAATACCGTTGATGGCTTTTGCGGGCGCGGCGCCGTGAACAGCCCTGGTAGGTGCGGCGGCGTTGATGACCTTCGTGGGCGCGGTGCCATTCATGTCTTCCAGCACCTTGCCCCAGATCTCGGCATTCTGGATCACGTCGCGCATCAGCGTACGGAAGGCGTCTTCGGTGTAGTAACGGCGCCAGCGGTCGCTGCGATAGAGCTCCACGATGTAGTTGCGCCGCCGTTCCGCCAGTGAATGCCAGCGGCGAACCGCCTCGATCGAAGTCTGGTAAGACGCCCCGCTCATGCCACGCCACCCGTATGCTACGACTTCCGCGCGACGGTGCGCCGCTGCGGCTGAGCCGATCAAACGCGATACGAATGTGAAGAGCCCGTTCGCTATCCTCGGCCTATTCCGCCGTTACGGCAACCGCACAGGCGACCGTCTGTGGACAATGCACCGATTATTTCGCGAGGCGTTGCCAAATCGCATCGGGTTCCACCGTGCGCGACTAACCCAGAGTCAAAGCCGAATACGCAGCAGATGCGCGATCTCGCCGATGATGCCGCGGCGGACCAGGAGCACGCAAAGGACGAAGATCACGCCCTGGATGACGGTGACCCACTGGTCGAGCGCGTTGAGATAATTCTGCATTGCAATGATTATGAACGCGCCGGCGACCGGGCCGAATATGGTGCCAAGCCCGCCGACCAGCGTCATCAGCACGACCTCACCCGACATCGCCCAGTGCACGTCGGTGAGCGACGCAATCTGAAACACGATCGCCTTGGTGCCGCCCGCGATGCCGGCGAGCGTCGCCGACAGCACGAAGGCGACGAGCTTGTAGCGGTCGGTCTTGTAACCGAGCGAGATCGCGCGCGGCTCGTTCTCGCGAATCGCCTTCAAGACCTCGCCGAACGGCGAGTTGATGATGCGGTGAATGAACAGGAAGCAGGCGAGAAAGATCACGAGCACCAGCACATACATGGTGTTGTGGCTGGTCAGATCGACGAGGCCGAACAGCTTGCCGCGCGGCACGCCCTGGATGCCGTCCTCGCCGCCGGTGAACTTCGCCTGCAGGGCGAAGAAATACATCATCTGCGCGAGCGCGAGCGTGATCATCGCGAAGTAGATGCCCTGCCGGCGAATCGCGAGCGAGCCGGCGACCAGGCCGAGCACCGCGCCGGTGGCAGCTCCGGTCAAGATCGCAAGCTCCGGCGGGAAACCCCACACCTTCGCGGCGTGCGCCGACAAATAGCTGGCCCAGCCGAAATAGAGCGCATGCCCGAACGACAACAGCCCGACATAACCGATCAGCAGGTTGAACGCACAGGCGAACAGCGCAAAGCACAGCGCCTGCATCAGGAACAGCGGGTAGATGAAGAACGGCGCCACGACGAGCACCGCGACCATGATGAGGAACGCGATGGTCTCGCTGCGGCTCTCGGTCGCACGAACGGCGACGGGCGCCGTTGCCACGATGGTTGCCATATCAGGCGGTCCTTCCGAACAGGCCGGCCGGGCGGATCAACAGCACGATTGCCATGATGACGAAGATCACGGTGTTGGACGCTTCCGGGAAGAACACCTTGGTCAATCCCTCGATGACGCCGAGCCCGAAGCCGGTGACGATCGCGCCCATGATCGAGCCCATGCCGCCGATCACCACCACGGCGAATACCACGATGATCAGGTCGGACCCCATCTGCGGGCTGACATTATAGATCGGCGCCGCCATCACGCCGGCGATCGCCGCCAGGGCCACGCCAAAGCCGTAGGTCAACGTAATCATGCGCGGCACATTGATGCCGAAGGCGCGCACCAACGTCGGATTTTCGGTTGCGGCGCGCAGATAGGCGCCGAGCCGCGTGCGCTCGATCACGAACCAGGTCGAGAGGCATATGGTGAGCGACGCCACGATCACCCAGGCGCGATAGTTCGGCAGGAACATGAAGCCGAGGCTCTGTCCGCCGCGCAGCGTATCCGGCATCGCATAGGGCAGCCCGGCCGAGCCATATTTGTTGCGCGCGAGTCCCTCGATGATCAGCGCCACCCCGAAGGTCAGCAGCAGCCCGTAAAGGTGATCGACGGGCTCGGCCAAATCATCCGCCCTCCGCAACCAGGCGAAAACCTCGGCGATCACGAACCCGGCGACGATTGCGCCTGCGAACGCGGCAACCGGTTCTATCCACAAGCGGCCAAGAAGGAAGAGGAGCGCGGTGGAAGCGAAGAAGACGATGGTGCGTTCTTTGTTTGCCTTGTTGAGCTGCGAAATGAGATTGCGTTCGAGCAGAACGCCGAGGAAACCGACCGCGATCGGCGCGATGAGCAAAGCCGTCCAGTAGCCGAGGCCGCTGAACGTCAAGATCAGATAGGCCGCGAAGGCGCCCATCATGTATTGGGCGCCATGGGTGAAGTTGATGATGTTGAGCATGCCGAAAATGACGGCGAGGCCGAGGCTCAACAGCGCATAGAACGAGCCGTTGATCAGCCCGAGCAGCAATTGCCCGAACAGCGCCTGCGACGGAATGCCGAAGATTTCGAACATGGTGCCATCGTCTCCGAGAGCTCCCTCTCTCCGCATAGCCCGTCGAAGACGTGCTGCGGAGAGAGGAAAATGTCGGTCGAGCTAACCGCTCACCAACGGACAGCCGCCGTCCTTGAGCGGACGGAAGGCTTCGTTCGCCGGAATGGTCGAGATCGTCTTGTAGAAGTCGCCTGGATATTTCGACTCCTCGGGCTTCTTCACCTCGAACAGATAGGCCGGATGAATCTTGCGGCCATCGACGCGAATCGTGCCCTTGCCGAACAACGGATCGTCGGTCGGCAGCTCCTTCATCTTGGCGACGACGGTCTTGCCGTCCGCATCGCCGGCGAGCGCGAGCCGCGCCTTCAGATAATGCAGCGTACCGGCATAGACGCCGGCATGGTTCATGGTCGGCCACTTGTTCTTGTCGCCGCGCACCTCGTGCCAGCGCTTGGTCCAGGCACGCGTTTGGTCATTCATGTCCCAGTAGAACGTCTCGGTGAACTGCAGGCCTTGAGCGGTCGGCAGGCCGAGCGCCGCGACGTCGCCGGCGAACACGAGCAGCCCGGCAAGCTTCTGCCCGCCCTTCACGATGCCGAACTCGGCCGCCTGCTTGATCGCATTGATGGTGTCGCCGCCCGCATTGGCAAGTCCGATCACCTTCGCCTTCGAAGTCTGCGCCTGCAGCAGGAAGGAGGAGAAGTCGTTGCTGTTGATCGGGTGACGCACCTTGCCGAGCACCTTGCCGCCATTCTGTTCGACGACTGCCGCCGTGTCGCGCTCGAGCGCATGACCGAACGCGTAGTCCGAGGTCAGAAAGAACCAGGTGTCGCCGCCCGCCTTCACCACCGCCTTCCCGGTGCCGTTCGCCAGCATCCAGGTGTCGTAGGTCCACTGCACATTGTTGGCGTTGCATTTCGCGCCGGTCAGATCCGACGAGGCCGGGCCGGATCCGACGAAGACCTTGTTCTTCTGCGCCACGACCTGCGTGATCGCGAGCGCGACGCCGGAGTTCGGCACGTCGGCGATCATGTCGACCTTCTCGATGTCGAACCATTGGTTCGCGAGGTTGACGCCGAGATCGGCCTTGTTCTGGTGATCGCCGCTGATCACCTCGACCTTCACGTTGGGATGATCCTTCATGAAGTCGGTCGCCGCCATCCTGGCCGCCGCCACCGAGCCGGGGCCGGTGTCGTCGGCGTAGAGGCTGTTCATGTCGGTCAGCACGCCGATCTTGATCGTGATCTGCTGGGCGAAGGCCGTTCCGCACATCAGCGCGGTCGTCACCGCGAGGGCCGCAAGTGTTCTTTTCATTCACGCTCTCCCTGTCGTCTTTTTGGAGTTCTTGAGCTCAGTCCATCGCCCCGCAAAATGCGACGGGCGGGCTTTCGGCCCGCCCGCATTCCAATCGATCAGCCGCTCACCAGCGGGCAGCTGCCGTCCTTCAGCGGGCGGAAGGCTTCCGCCGCCGGGATGGTTGCGCGCAGATGATAGAAGTCGCCCGGATACTTCGACTCCTCGGGCTTCTTGACCTCGAACAGATAGGCATCGTGGATCTTGCGGCCGTCGGCGCGGATCTGGCCCTTGCCGAATAGGGGGTCGTCCGTCGACAGCTCCTTCATCTTCGCAACCACGGCCTTGCCGTCGGCGCTGCTCTTCAGCGCCGCCACGGCCTTGAGATAATGGGTGAGGCCCGCATAGACGCCGGCCTGCACCATGGTCGGGAATTTGCCGGGCCGCTCCTGCTGCCAGCGCTTGGTCCAGGCGCGGTTGGCGTCATTCGCATCCCAGTACCAGGTCTCCGTCAGCGTCAGCCCCTGCGCGGTCGGCAATCCGAGCGCCGCAACATCGCTCGCAAACACCAGGAGGCCGGCGAACTTCTGTCCGCCCTTCACGATGCCGAACTCGGCACCGGCCTTGATCGAGTTGATGGTGTCGCCGCCGGCATTCGCAAGGCCGATGACCTTGGCCTTCGAGGTCTGCGCCTGCAGCAGGAAGGACGAGAAGTCGCTGGTGTTGAGCGGATGGCGTACCTTGCCGAGCACCTTGCCACCGTTGGTCTCGACTGCGGCGGCGGTGTCGCGCTCGAGGGCGTGGCCGAAGGCATAGTCGGCGGTCAGGAAGAACCAGGTGTCGCCACCGGTCTTCACCAGCGCCTTGCCGGTGCCGTTCGCCAGCATCCAGGTGTCGTAGGTCCAGTGGATGGTGTTGGCGTTGCATTTCACCCCGGTGAGATCGGATGCCGCCGCGCCCGACACGATGAACACCTTGTTCCTGGCCCGGGCGATCTCGCTGGTCGCGAGCGCGACGCCGGAATTCGGCACGTCAATGACGAGGTCGACGCCTTCGGCGTCGTACCACTTGTTGACGATGCCGGAGCCGACATCCGGCTTGTTCTGATGGTCGGCGCTGACCAACTCGACCTTGACGTCCGGGTGGCTCTTCTGAAAGTCAGCGATCGCGAGCTTCGCCGCCGCCGTCGAGCCCGGCCCGCCGATGTCGGAATAGAGGCTCGACATGTCGCTCATGACGCCGACCTTGACGGTGACTTGAGCGTGCGCCGCACCGCACAGCAGTGTGGCGGCCAAGGCGCCAAGAATCGATTTCAGGTACATCGATTTCAGGTGCATGCGCTTCCTCCTGTCTGATCTTCTATTGACGCCACTTGCAACCCGGCCGCCGGTCAGACTCCAAGATAGTCGTGGAGCTTTTCCAGGTTGGCGTCCAGTTCGGAATTGGCGAACTGCTCGACAATCCGGCCGTGTTCCATGACGTAATAGCGGTCCGCGAGCGTCGCGGCGAAGCGGAAATTTTGCTCAACCAGCAGGATGGTAAAGCCTTGCTCCTTGAGTGAGCGGATGGTGCGGCCGATCTGCTGGATGATCACCGGCGCGAGCCCCTCGGTCGGCTCATCGAGCAGCAACAGCTGCGCGCCGGTGCGCAAGATGCGCCCGATTGCCAGCATTTGCTGCTCGCCGCCCGAGAGCTTGGTGCCCTGGCTCTTCAGCCGCTCGCGGAGATTGGGAAACAGCGTGAAAATCTGTTCGACGCTCAATCCACCCGGCTTCACCTGCGGCGGCAGATAGAGGTTCTCCTCGACGTCCAGGCTCGCGAAGATGCCGCGCTCCTCCGGGCAGAACGCGACGCCGGCACGCGCGATCGCATTCGACGAAAGTCCAATGAGCTCGCGGCCCTCGAACCGCACCGAGCCCTGCCGCTGGCCGACAATCCCCATCACGGATTTCAACGTGGTGGTCTTGCCGGCGCCATTGCGGCCGAGCAGCGTCACCACCTCGCCGGCGCGCACCTCGAAGGTGACGCCATGCAGGATGTGCGACTCGCCGTACCAGGCCTGCAGGTTCTCGACCGCGAGCAATGGCGCGCTGCGCGTCGCGTCAAGCATGGCCGACCCCCATATAGGCTTCGCGCACTTCCGGATTGTCCGACACCGTCGCGTAGGTGCCCTCGGCGAGCACGCGCCCGCGCGTCAAAACCGTGATCGTGTCGGAGAGATTCGAGACGACCGAAAGATTGTGCTCGACCATCAGCACCGTGCGATTGGCCGCGACCGATTTGATCAGCGCCGCGATGCGATCGATGTCCTCGTGTCCCATTCCGGCGGTCGGCTCGTCGAGCAGCAGCATCTCGGGATCGACCGCAATGGTGGTGGCGAGCTCGAGCGCGCGCTTGCGCCCATAGGGAAGTTCGACCGCGGTCAGCTCGGCAAACTCCGCGAGCCCGACATCGGCGAGCAGCGCCATCGCCCGCTCATCGAACGCCTTGAGCACGCGCTTCGAGCGCCAGAAGTCGAACGATCCGCCGCGCGCGCGTTGCAGCGCGATGCGGACATTCTCGCGACAGGTCAGGTGCGGGAACACGGCCGAGATCTGAAACGAGCGCACGAGGCCAAGCCGCGCGATTTCGGTCGGCGGCAGCGACGTGATGTCGCGACCCTTGAAGCTGATGCGGCCGCGCGTCGGCTGCAGGAATTTGGTGAGCAGATTGAAGCAGGTCGTCTTGCCGGCGCCGTTCGGCCCGATCAGCGCATGGATCGTGCCGCGCGCAACGCGCAGCGACACGCTGTTCACCGCGACGAATCCGGCGAACTCCTTGGTCAAATCCTCAGTTTGAAGGATGATGTCCCCACTCATCGACCTGGCGCGTTCCCTCTGCGGCGTTGATCGCACGCTTTGCACTCTTCAGCCACAATTGGAGAGAGCCGTCTAGTGTCCCGACGTCTTTCAGTGTTGTGAAGTCTTGGGTTTGGAAGTCTTGGGTTTGGAAGTCTTGGGTTTGGAAGTCTTGGGTTCGGTCGATACGCCTGACAGCGGTCCGCCTGAAAAATTGGCACCGCGCGGCGTACAGTCGGGAGCACAAGTCGGGAGCACAAATGGATAGCCCGCCCGGACGGAAACCGTCCGGACGGGCCAGCCGGATCGACGCGCAGGTGGAATGGGGCAGACGCGCCGACCGAACTTCACTTTTTTGTTGCTGCTAGTTAGTCGCGCGGTGCGCGCTTCCGGTTCAGTCCTTCGTGGAGCATGATCTTTTCCGACCTGCCTACGCCCGCCGAAGCATCGGTCCACACACTGAGATCGCGTCCCCGCTTCGCGCAGGCGGGAAACCTGTGACCATTTTCGGGATCATGCTCTAGTTCGAAGGTTGCGTGCGCCGCGCCGAGACATCGGTTGATTGTTCGCCGGCCTGCTGGAGCGCGCTCATCGCATCGACGAGTCCCGCGCCGAATTGATCGTCCGGTCCGGGCGGGCCGAGATCGCGGGCTGTTGCAGTCAGGATGCTACGGATCGCGACCGGATCGAGATTGCGATTGCGCTCGAGCAGCAGCGCCGCAACCCCGCTCACCTGCGGCGCCGCGAACGAGGTGCCGGTGCGCGTCTGATAGCTGCCGCCGGGCGAGGCCACCAGAACATCGACGCCGGGTGCAGCGACCGCGATATAGCCGCCGCGGTTCGCCTTTTCGAACAGGTTGTCGGCGGTGTCGGTCGCCGTCACGGCGATGACTTCCGGATAAGCGGCGGGGTACGCCGGGTCCGCTTTCGGGCCGTTGTTGCCGGCCGCGGCGATCAGCACGATCCCCTTCTGCCGCAGCGACTTCAGCATGATGTGCATCTCGGAATCAGCCGCGCCGCTGAAGCTCATGTTGAGGATGTCGGCCTTCGACGTGCCGGCCCAATCCATGGCGCTCAGGATGTCCCAGGTCATTCCTCTCCAGGATTGCTTTTGGCTGAATGACGTGGCCGCCAGAATCTGGACCGACGGCGCGGCACCCGTGAGCGTGCCGCGCGCCGCGATCACGCCCGCAACGCCGGTCCCGTGCAGGTGCGGCTTGGCGGCGGCGCCGGTCGCGTCAAACGTGCCGATGACCGCGCCGGCAAGATCGGGGTGAGCCGCGTCGATCATGGTGTCGATCACGGCGACGCGAATGCTGTCGCCTTTGGCGAGCGCGTGCGCCTTGGACAGGTGCATTTTGCGATACGGATATTGCGGCGGGCCCGATGGCGGATCGAGATCCTGCTCGAGTGCGAACAGATTGTTGGCCTGGGCACCGGCGATGGCCGCCTCGGCCTGCAGCGATTGAATGACGTTCGCGACGCCGCGGCCGTCATTGATGCGCATGCGCGCCAGCCGCCGCCCGGTCACCGCAAATTCGCGCAGATCGAGCCGCGTCAGCCGGTTGCGCCGCGCGATCGTATCGAGTGCCGCGCTTGTGGTGCTCGCCGGGACACTGAGCAGAACCTCATTGCGGACGAAACGAGTCTCGCCGGGTGGCGGCGGATTGAAGCCGGGACGCTGCGCGCTCTGGCCCGGGCCCTGCCCGCCCCCGGGCGGAGGCGACATCTGGTTGATCGTCGGCGGCACGCCGCCGCCCGAGATCATGCCCGGACCGGGCGTCAGCAGAACGGGTGGATAACCCGGATAGCGGCCGATCGGACCGTGCGGGTAGCGCGGATAGTGCGGATAGCGGGGCCAATGGCCGGGGTCGCGCGAGCCGACCTTGCCGGGGTTACGGTCGGTCTTGCCGGGGTAATTGCCGGTCTTGCCCGGATAGTTGCCGGTCTTGCCGGGGTAGTCGCCGAGCTTGCCGGGATAACGCCCATCGCCGCCGAGGCGGCCGAGCCGTCCGGGGGTGCGCCCGACCTGTCCCATCGCCCGCATGTTGCCGGTGGCGCGCATCGGCCGCATGTTCATGGCGCGCATGTTCATCGCCCGCATTGGGGCGAAGGACCGCGCACCGCCGAAGGAACGCATGCCGCCGAAACCCCAAGCGGAGCTTTCCGTCACGAATGCGAATGTCATCAGTCCGGCGAGCGCGACGGACAGCGGACGCACGAAGCGGAATGAAGCTGGGCGTAGCGGCGTGTCGGTCAACGGTTCGCGTGACATGAGCTGTCTCCGGACCGGGCGCGCAAAGCGGCAGCGCTCTGCGCCAAGCCCCTCTAGGCTTTGTCGCAACAAGCAGCGAAATGGTTTGATCAGGT
>Ga0081539_10004226_pt1 | contig 16164 bp, 9 predicted proteins | sample TabmetS4T2R2_FD_71023 | JGI IMG/M metagenome (GOLD analysis project Ga0081539, IMG submission 71023) | Tabebuia heterophylla rhizosphere microbial communities from the University of Puerto Rico - S4T2R2 | ecosystem: Host-associated > Plants > Roots > Rhizosphere ...
TACCGGGGCGAGCGGATCATCAACTGGTGCCCGCGCTGCCTCACCGCCCTGTCCGACATCGAGGTCGAGCACGAGGAGGTCCCGGGCGAGCTGGCCCACCTGCGCTACCCGCTGGAGGACGGGTCGGGCTTCATCGGGGTCACGACCTCGCGGGCCGAGACCATGCTGGGCGACACCGCCGTGGCCGTCCACCCCGACGACCCCCGCTACCGGGACCTGGTCGGCAGGACCGTCCGGTTGCCCCTGGTCGACCGGCCAATCCCGGTCGTGGCCGACGCGGCCGTGGACCGCGAGTTCGGCACCGGGGCGGTCAAGGTCACCCCGGCGCATGACCTCGTCGACTGGGAGATCGCCCAGCGCCACGGGCTTCCGGCGGTCAACATCCTCACCGAGGAGGCGATCGTCAACGCCGAGGGCGGCCGGTTCGAGGGCCTGGACCGCTACGCCGCCCGCCGCGAGGTCAAGCAGGCCCTCGACGAGCTCGGCCTGCTGGAGCGGGTCACCGAGGCGCCGCACTCGGTCGGCCACTGCTACCGCTGCCGCACCGAGGTCGAGCCGCGGCTGTCCCTGCAGTGGTTCGTCGCCACCAAGTCCCTGGCCTCCGAGGCCATGGCCGCGGTCCGCTCCGGCCAGACCCGGTTCGAGCCGGTCCGCTACGAGAAGACCTTCTTCGGGTGGATGGAGCAGATCCGCGACTGGTGCGTGTCCCGCCAGCTCTGGTGGGGCCACCGCATCCCCGCCTGGTACTGCCCGGACGGGCACGTCACCGTGGCCCGCCAGGACCCCGACGCCTGCGCCGAGTGCGGGGCGGGAGAGCTGGCCCAGGACGAGGACGTGCTCGACACCTGGTTCTCCAGCGGCCTGTGGCCGTTGTCGACCCTCGGCTGGCCCGACCAGACCGAGGACCTCAAGGCCTTCTACCCGACCTCGGTCCTGGTCACCGGCTACGACATCATCTTCTTCTGGGTGGCCCGGATGCTGATGTTCGGCTGCCACTTCCAGGCGCCCACCCCCTTCGAGGTGGTGGCCATCCACGGGATGGTCCGCGACGCCCAGGGCAAGAAGATGTCCAAGTCGTTCGGGAACGTCATCGACCCGATCGAGCTCATGGACCGCTACGGCACCGACGCCCTGCGGTTCGCGCTGATCCGCGGGGCCAACCCGGGCGGCGACGTGCCCCTGGCCGAGGAATGGGTCGAGGGCGCCCGCAACTTCGCCAACAAGCTCTGGAATCTCGGCCGGTTCGTGCTCGCCGCGCTGGAGGGCACGGGCCAGGCGGGGACGGCGCCCGAGGGGCCAGCGACCGGGCCGACCACAGCGACCGCGCCGCCGGAGGGGTCGCCCGCCCTGGCCGACCGCTGGCTCCTCTCCCGGCTGGAGGCCACCCGGGCGGCGGTGACCGCCGCCTACGAGGGGTTCGACCCGGCCGAGGCGGCGCGGCTGCTGCACGGGTTCGCCTGGAGCGAGCTGGCCGACTGGGCGGTCGAGCTGGCCAAGCCGCGGCTGGCCGCCGGCGGCGAGGACGCCGGGCGGGCCGCCGCCACCCTGGCCTATGCCCTGGACGTGACCGTGGCGCTGCTGCACCCGATCATGCCGTTCGTCACCGAGGAGCTGGGCCGGGCCCTGACCGGGGTCGAGACCATCACCCTGGGGCCGTGGCCGGCCGAGCGGCCCGGCGACCTCGACCCCCGAGCCGAGGCGGCCATGGCCGACCTCCAGGAGGCGATCGTGGCCATCCGCCGCTTCCGGGCCGAGCACCACGTCCCGCCGTCCAGCCGGCCCCGGCTGGTGGTCGTGCCCGCCGGCGACGACCATGCGGCCCTGTTCCGCGACGAGGCCGAGCGCATCGGCCGCCTGGCCCGCCTGGAGGCGGTGGAGCTGGCCGCGGCCGCCCCGTCCGTCCCCACGGCCAAGCTGCTGGCCGGCGGGGCCGAGCTCCACCTGCCCCTGGAGGGGCTGCTGGACCTGGACGAGGAGCGGGCCCGCCTGGAGCGGGAGCTGGCCAACCTGGGGGCCGAGCGGGCCCGGGCCGAGGCCAAGCTGGCCAACCCGGCGTTCCTCGAGAAGGCTCCGGCCACGGTGGTGGCCAGGGCCCGCGAGCGCCTGGCCGAGGTCGACCAGGCGCTGGCCAAGGTCAGGGCCCAGCAGACCGAGCTGTCGGGCGCCCGGTGAGCGGCCACGGCGACCGGGAGGGGGACGTATGGGCTCGGAGGGGTCCGGGGAACCCCAAGGGGGTGCCCCGGTGGATCGGGTCCCCGAACGTCCGTCGCTGGACGGGCTCGAAGCCAAGTGGGGTGCCAGGTGGGAGGCCGATGGCACCTACCGGTTCGACGTGTCGCGGCCGCGTGAGGACGTCTATGCGATCGACTTCCCACCCCTGACGGTCAGCGGGTCGCTGCACGTCGGCCACGTCTTCTCCTACTGCCACACCGACGTCCTGGCCCGGTTCCAGCGCATGCGGGGCCGGTCGGTCTTCTACCCCGTCGGCTGGGACGACAACGGGCTGCCGACCGAGCGCCGCGTCGAGAACTTCTACGGGGTCCGCTGCGACCCGTCGCTGCCCTACGACCCGGACTTCACCCCGCCGGCCAGCCCGGGCCCGCGCAAGCAGCCGGTCTCGCGGCCCAACTTCGTCGAGCTCTGCCGGCGCCTGACCGACACCGACGAGCAGGCCTTCGAGGACCTGTGGCGCCGGCTGGGGCTGTCGGTCGACTGGACGCTGGCCTACGCCACCATCGGCGAGCGGGCCCGGCGGGTCTCCCAGCGGGGCTTCCTGGACCTGCTGGCGGCGGGGGAGGCCTACCAGGCCGAGGCCCCCACCCTGTGGGACGTCACCTACCGCACCGCCGTCGCCCAGGCCGAGATCGAGGACCGCGAGGTCCCCGGCCTCGCCGTCCGGGTCCGGTTCGGCGCCGCGGCGCCCGCGGCCGGACCCGAACGGGACCTCGTCGTGGAGACGACCCGGCCCGAGCTGCTGGCTGCCTGCGTGGCCCTGGTCGCCCATCCCGGCGACGACCGCTACCGCGGCCTGGTCGGGACGACGGCGACCACGCCGCTGTTCGGGGTTCCGGTCCCGGTGGTCGCCCACCGGCTGGCCGAGCCCGGCAAGGGGACCGGCCTGGCCATGATCTGCACCTTCGGCGACCTCACCGACGTCATCTGGTGGCGGGAGCTGCGCCTGCCGGTCCGCTCGGTCGTCACCCGCGACGGCCGCCTCCAGGCCGACCCGCCCGAGGGTGTCCCCGCCGGGCCGGCCTGGGCCGAGCTGGCCGGCCGGACCACCGCCGACGCCAGGGCCAGGACCGTCGAGCTCCTGGCCGCCTCGGGGGACCTGGCCGGCGAGCCCCGGCCGATCACCCACCCGGTCAAGTTCTACGAGCACGGCGACCGGCCCTTGGAGATCGTGACCAGCCGCCAGTGGTTCGTCCGCCTGCTCGACCACCGAGAGCGCTACCTGGCCCGGGGCCGCGAGCTCGAGTGGCAGCCACCGTTCATGCGCGCCCGCTACGAGCACTGGGTCAGCGGCCTGCACAGCGACTGGCTGGTCAGCCGCCAGCGGTTCTTCGGGGTGCCCATCCCGCTGTGGTACCCGCTGACCGCCGACGGCGAGGCCGACCATGACCACCCGATCGTCCCCGCCGCCGCCCGCCTGCCCATCGACCCCTCGACCGACGTGCCCGACGGCTACCAGCCGGCCGACCGGGGCCGGCCCGGCGGCTTCGCCGGCGACCCCGACGTGCTCGACACCTGGGCCACCAGCTCGCTCACCCCCCAGATCGCCGGCGGCTGGGAGGAGGACCCGGACCGGTTCGCCAGGGTGTTCCCCATGCACCTGCGGCCCCAGGCCCACGAGATCATCCGGACCTGGCTCTTCTACACGATCGTCCGGTCCGAGTTCGCGCACGGGGTGCTGCCCTGGAAGCGGGCGGCCATCTCCGGCTGGGTGGTCGACCCCGACCGCCGCAAGATGTCCAAGTCCAAGGGGAACGTGGTCACCCCGGCGGCCATGTTCGACCGCTACGGTGCCGACGCCCTGCGCTACTGGGCCGCGGGCGGGCGGCCGGGCACCGACACCGCCGTCGACGAGGGCCAGATGCGGGTCGGCCGCCGCCTGGCCATCAAGCTGCTCAACTCGGCCCGGTTCATCCTCGGCCTGCCCGACGCCGGGCCCCGGCCCACCGGGGCACCCCCTCGGGGTTCCCCGGACCCCTCCGGCGGGGGACCGGCGGCCCCGCTGGATCTGGCCGTGCTGGCCGGCCTGGACGCGGCCACCGCCGACGCCACCGCCGCGCTGGAGGCGGCCGACTGGACGGCCGCCCTGGAACGGGTCGAGCGGTTCTTCTGGGCCTTCTGCGACCAGTACCTGGAGCTGGTCAAGGACCGGGCCTACCGCCCGGCCGGCGACCCGGGCGGCGCGTCGGCCCGGGCGGCCCTGCGGACCGGCCTTGACGTCCAGGTTCGCCTGCTGGCCCCCTACCTCCCGTACGCGTGCGAGGAGGTGTGGTCGTGGTGGCGGGACGGCTCGGTCCACCTGGCGCGCTGGCCCGAGCCGCCGGTGGCGCCGGCCGCGGCCGGGGCCGACCAGCGGCCGCTGGAGGCGGCCAGCCAGGTCATCGCGGCCATCCGGCGGGCCAAGAGCCAGGCCAAGCTGCCCCTGCGTACGCCCGTCCGCCGGGCCATCGTGGCGGGCCCGCCGGCCCTGGTCGAGGCGGCCCGGGCCGCCGAGGCCGACCTGGCCGCGGCCGGGCGGGTGGCGTCGTTCGAGTACCGTGCGCGACCCGACCCGTCGGCCCTGGAGGTGGGGGTCGAGCTGGCCACCCCCGAGGAGCTGACCACATGAGCGAGGGACCGCGCGAGGTCGAGGGCGTCCTGCTGGTCCGGGCCGACGACCAGCAGGCGGCGGCCCGGAAGGTGGCCGGCCTGGAGGCGGTCGGCCGCTTCCGGCTGCGACCCCGGCCGGCCCAGCGGATCCGCGACACCTACCTCGACACCCGCGACGGGGCCCTGGGCGCGGCCCGGGTCGCCTTCCGGGTCCGCGAGCTGGACGGGTCGCCCCTGCTCACCCTCAAGGCCGACGCGGTCCGCAGCGGCCTGGCCGCCCAGCGCCTGGAGCTGGAGGCGCCCTGGTCGGCCGCGGCCCTGGGGATGGTCCTGGAGGAGCTGCGGCGCCGCGGCATCGAGCTCCTGGAGCCGCCGGGACGAGCCGGGGTGGGAGCGCCGCTGGCCGACCTGGCCGGGCTCGGCCTGCGCCCGACCCAGACTCGCGAGACCGCCCGCACCCCGAGGGACGTGCTCGAGGCCGGCGACCAGGCCGCCCTCCCGGTGGCCGAGCTGACCGTCGACGACGTCGGCTACCGGCTCCCGGCGGGCACCGCCCGCCTGCTCGAGGTCGAGGTCGAGGCCAAGGGCCCCGCCGGGGCGGAGACCGTCAACGACCTGCTGGAGGCGCTGGCGGCGGCGTTCCCCGACGACCTCGTGCCCTGGCCCTACGGCAAGCTGGCCACCGGCCGGGCGGTCGAGCGGCTGCTGGCCGACGGCCGCCTCGAAGGCCTGCTCGACCCGACCGGCCGGCTCCGCCCGGCCGCCCACGAACTCCTCGCGGGCTTGCTCACGAGCAATTCCTCTTGAGGGGGCCCGCAGCCCGCGCTCCCGGAGGGAACGCGCCCTGAGGCGCTGACCACTACACTCGACGGCGTCATGGACTACCAGGACGCCGTCGATGCCCTGTACGCGCGGATGCCGACCCGGATGGGGCCGAGCCTCGACCGGATGCTCCGGCTGGCCGAGCTGCTGGACCACCCCGAGCGGACCGCCCCGGCGGTGCACCTGACCGGCACCAACGGCAAGACCACGACCGCCCGCATGGTTGCCTCCCTGCTGGCCGCCTTCGGGGTCGGGGCCGGGGTCTACACCAGCCCGCATCTCCAGGACGTGCGCGAGCGGGTCGCCCTGGCCACCAGGCCCATCTCCCGCGAGGAGTTCGCCGAGACCTGGGCGTACCTGGAGCCGTTCCTGGCCGAGGTCGACCGGGCCTCGGACCAGCCGGTGACCTTCTACGAAGCCCTGACCATCCTGGCCTTCACCTGGTTCGCCGAGCTGCCGGTGGACGCCCAGGTGGTCGAGGTCGGCATGGGCGGCACCTGGGACGCCACCAACGTGGTCGACGCGGAGGTGGCCGTGGTCAACCGGGTCGCCCTCGACCACCCGGAGCTGGGCGACACCCCGGCCCAGGTGGCGGGCGAGAAGGCCGGCATCATCAAGCCGGGCGCCACCGTGGTCAGCCAGGCCCAGGACGACGACGTGCTCGAGGTCGTCGCCGGCCGGGCGGCCGAGATGGACGCCCGCCTGCTGGTCGCCGGCCGCGACTTCGTGGTCGAGCGGCGCCGCCAGGCCGTCGGCGGCCAGCTCCTCGACCTGCGCACTCCAGGCGGGGCGGTGCCCGACGTGCTGGTGCCGCTGCACGGCCGCCACCAGGCCGACAACGCGGCCGTGGCCCTGGTCGCGGTCGAGGCGTTCCTCGGAGCGCACGAGGGCGCCTGGGGGCCGGGCACCGACGTCCCGGCCGGGCAGCGGCGGTCGCTCGACCCGGACACGGTGCGGGCCGGCTTCGCCGCCGTCACCTCGCCTGGGCGGCTGGAGGTCGTCTCCCGCCAGCCGCTGGTGCTGCTGGACGGGGCCCACAACCCGGCCGGGGCCCGTGCCCTAGCCACGGCCCTGCTCGAGGAGTTCGTGGTCGACCGCCGCACCGTGGTGGTGGCCTGCCTGGTCGACAAGGACATCCGCGGGATCCTGGAGGGCCTGGCCCCAGCGACCGGGCGGCTGGTCGTGACCACCAACCGCAGCCCCCGGGCCGCCCCGGCCGAGCGGCTGCGCAAGGAGGCCGAGGCTCTCGGCCTGGTCGCCGAGGTCGCCCCCGACGTGCCCACGGCCGTCCGCCAGGCCGTCGACGGCACCGGCGAGTCCGAGGCGGTGGTCGTCACGGGGTCGCTCTCCACCGTGGGCGAGGCGCGCGACCTGCTGCTGGGCACCGGCCCAGCTTGAGTAGAATCCCCTGACGTTCCCCGCCCCCGCTGGAGGATGCTCGTGGCCGTCGAACGCACCCTGGTCCTGTGCAAGCCCGACGCCGTGGAACGCGGCCTGGTCGGCGAGGTGGTGGGCCGCCTCGAGCGCAAGGGGTTCCGGCTGGTCGCCATGGAGCTGCGGACCCTTGACGAGGCCACGGCCAAGCAGCACTACGGCGAGCACGAGGGCAAGCCGTTCTTCGGCGACCTGGTCTCGTTCATCACCTCGGGCCCGCTGGTCGCCCTGTGCGTCGAGGGCCCGGACGCGGTCGGCGCCGTCCGCACCCTGATGGGACCGACCAACCCGATCACCGCCCCGCCCGGCTCCATCCGCGGCGACTACGGCCTGGAGATCGAGAAGAACCTGGTCCATGGCTCGGACTCGCCCGAATCGGCCGCCCGCGAGCTGGGGCTGTTCTTTCCCCAGCTGTAATCTCCCAGTCCTTGGGCCGTTCGAGGGGACGGTGTAGGATGCCCGGGTTCTCCGGGCGCACGCGCCCCTCGCCGTGATCCACGCAACGCTGGAAGGGGCTGGTCTGGCTTGCAGAACGCCTTCCGCTTCCTCGGCCGCGACATGGCCGTCGACCTCGGGACCGCCAACACCCTCGTCTATGTCCGCGGCCGCGGGGTCGTGCTCAACGAGCCGTCGGTGGTGGCCATCAACACCAAGAACAACGCCATCCTGGCCGTCGGCACCGAGGCCAAGGCGATGATCGGGCGCACGCCCGGCCACATCGTGGCCATCCGCCCCCTCAAGGACGGCGTCATCGCCGACTTCGACACCACCGAGAAGATGCTCCGCTACTTCGTCCACAAGGTGCACCGCCGCCAGCTCATGGCCAAGCCCCGGGTGGTGGTGTGCGTGCCCTCGGGCATCACCGGGGTCGAGCGCCGGGCGGTGGTCGAGTCGACCTACCGGGCCGGGGCCCGCAGCGCCTTCATCATCGAGGAGCCGATGGCCGCCGCCATCGGGGTCGGCCTGCCCGTGCACGAGCCGGCCGGGAACATGGTCGTCGACATCGGCGGCGGCACCACCGAGGTCGCCGTGGTCGCCCTCGGCGGCATCGTCACCAGCCAGAGCATCCGCATCGGCGGCGACGAGCTCGACGAGTCGATCATCAGCTACATCAAGAAGGAGTACTCGCTCATGCTGGGCGAGCGGACCGCCGAGCAGATCAAGATCAACCTCGGCTCGGCCTACCCCCTGCCCGAGGAGCCGACCACCGACATCCGCGGCCGCGACCTGGTCAGCGGTCTGCCCAAGACCATCACCATCGGCGCCGAGGAGATCCGCAAGGCGATCGAGGAGCCCGTCAACCAGATCGTCGACGCTGTCAAGAACACCCTGGACCGGACCCCGCCCGAGCTGGCCGCCGACGTCATGGACAAGGGGATCGTCCTCACCGGCGGCGGCGCCCTGCTGCGAGGGCTCGACGAGCGGCTCAAGCACGAGACCAGCATGCCGATCCACGTGGCGGACGAGCCGCTGCGCTCGGTGGCCTTCGGCTCCGGCAAGTGCATCGAGGAGTTCGAGTCGCTCAAGAAGGTGCTCGTGTCGTCAGAGGCCCACTGACACGGAGGTCGGGAGGCCCGGCGCCTCCCGGAGAAGGTGTACGAACGTCCCCGCCGCGCCCGTACCATGCTGGCCGTGCTGCTGGCCGCCGCGATCGTGCTCATCACGATCGACTTCCGCCAGCCCGACGGCGGTCCCATCGACCGCCTCCAGCGCCTGGCCATCACCGTCTTCGGCCCGCTCCAGCAGGGGGCCAGCGCGGTCGTGCGCCCGGTCGGCGACCTGGCCGGCGGCATCTCCGAGCTGGGCGGCCTGCACGACGAGAACCGGCGCCTGGAGGCCGAGGTGGCCCGGCTGCGGGCCCAGGAGCGGACGTATGCCGACGTGCTGTCCGAGAACCGGCGCCTGCGAGGGGCGCTGGGCATGGCCGAGCGCTGCGGCTGCCGCACCGTGGGAGCCTCGGTGGTCGCCGGGTCGGGGTCCAACTTCCAGCTGTCGGTGACCGTCGACGCCGGCACCCGCCAGGGGGTGGCCAGGGACATGGCCGTCGTCGACGCCGACGGGCTGGTCGGGCGGGTCACCCAGGTCACCGCCGACTACGCCACCGTGCTGCTGGTCACCGACCCGGCCAGCGGGGTCGCGGCCACCCTGGCCCGGGGCAAGGCACCCGGGATCGTCAAGGGCAGCGGCGCCCAGCTGCTGTCGTTCCAGCCGGTCCGGGCGGGCACGCCGGTGCGCCGCGGCGACCCGGTCGTCACCCAGGCCTACCAGGGCAGCGTGTTCCCGGCCGGCCTGCCCATCGGGGTGGTCGAGCGGGTCGACCCGGCCGGGGCGGCCAGCCTCGTCCCCCGGGTCGCCGTCCGCCCGTACGCCGCCCTCGGCACCCTGGACGTGGTCGCCGTCGTCGTCGAGCGCCCGGCCCGGCCGCCCAGGGGGAGCTGACCGTGCGCCGCCTCCTGGTCCTCGCTGCCGTACTGGTCGTGGCCCTGCTCGTCCAGTCGACCCTGCTGGCCCGGCTGCGGCTGGCCGGGGTCCGGCCCGACCTGCTCGTCCTGGCCGTCGTCGCGGTCGCCCTGGCCACCGACGCCACCACCGGGGCGGTGTTCGGCTTCGTCGCCGGGCTGGTCGCCGACCTCCTGTTCGACCTCCCGGTGGGGGTGTCGGCCCTGGTCTGGACGGCCGTCGGGTTCGCCGTGGGCACGGTCCGGGTGTACGTGACCAGCGGCCACCCCCTCGTGTACCTGGTCCTGGCCGGGACGGCCAGTCTGGCCTCGGTATGGTGCTGCGGGCTGCTGCTGCGGGTGTTCGACCTCTCCACCTGGGGGGCCGTAGTCCGCGCCGGCCCCCTGGCCGCCCTCGGCAACCTGCTCCTGACCCCGCTCGTCTACCCGGTAGTGTGGGCACTGACCGAGCGCGTCCCCGCCCGCCCGGGCCGTCGTTGGTAAGGTCGCGCCCGTGCTGCCGCCGCCGTCCTCCCCCCTCCGGCCCCGCCTGTCGGTGCTGTCCATCCTGGTCCTGGTGCTGTTCGTGGCCCTGTCCTCGCGCCTCTGGTACCTGCAGGTCCTGGCCGGTGAGCGCTACGGCGACCTGGCCGAGGGCAACCGGGTCCGCCAGGTCGTGGTCGAGGCCCCCCGGGGCCGGATCCTGGACGCGCACGGGCGGGTGCTGGTCCGCAACCGGGCCGCCTGGGCGGTCACGGTCAAGCCCACCGAGCTCGGCGACCGCCGCCGCGAGGTCCTGGGCCGGCTGGCCCGCCTGCTCGGCACCACCCGGGGCAGGCTGGAGGCTCGGATCGGCGACTACACCGGCTCGCCCCTGCGGGGCATCCCGGTGGCCGAGGACGTCCCCACCCGCCAGCTCTTCTACCTGACCGAGCATGCCGACCGGTTCCCCGGGGTCGCCCCCGAGGTGCTGGCCCTGCGCGAGTACCCGTCGGGGGCGGCCGCCGCCCACGTGCTCGGCTACGTCGGCGAGATCTCGGCCGACGAGCTCAAGCAGAAGCGCTTCCGCGGCTACAAGGCCGGCGACCTCGTCGGCAAGGCCGGGGTCGAGCTCACCTACGACCGGTGGCTGCGGGGCCGCGACGGCGTCCAGGACCTCGAGGTCAACGCCTCCGGGGAGGTGGTCCGGGCCCTCGGCGGCCGCCCGCCGGCTCCCGGCCGCGACCTCCAGCTCACCGTCGACCTCGACCTCCAGCAGAGCGTCGAGCGGGCCCTGGCCGACGGCATGCGGGCCGCCCGGCGGCTCCCCGACAGCCAGCGGGGCGGCACCTACCCGGCTCCGGCGGCCACGGCGGTCGTGCTCGACCCCGACGACGGGGCCCTGCTCGCCCTGGCCAGCCTGCCCCAGTACGACCCGCGCCGGTTCGTCGGCGGCATCTCCCGGCACGACTTCGCCCGCTATTCGAACAGCCCCGGCAAGCCGCTGCTGGACCGGGCCGTGCAGTCGGTCTATCCGCCCGGGTCGACCTGGAAGCCGTTCACCGCCCTGGCCGGCCTGGCTGCCGGGACCATCACCCCGACCAGCACCTACACCTGCCCGGGGTCGTTCACCATCGGCAGCTACACCAAACGGGACTGGACCCCGCGGGGCCACGGGGTGGTCGCCCTCGGCGACAGCCTGCGGCTGTCCTGCGACGTCTACTACTACAACCTCGGCGCCGCCCTGGGCGTGGCCGAGCGCGCCCAGGAGGAGCGGGGCGACAAGGTCGACGAGAAGCTGCAGGACATGGCCCGCCAGTTCGGGTTCGGGCGCCTGCCCGCCCTCGACCTGCCGTACGCCGCCGAGGGCACGGTGCCGACCCGGGAGTGGCGCCGGCGGTTCTGGGAGCAGAACAAGAAGACCTACTGCGCCGGGTCGAGCGCGCTGTACCGGGAGCTGTGCCGCGACGGCTGGCGCTGGCAGGGCGGCGACAACCTCAACATCGCCATCGGCCAGGGCGACCTGCAGGTGTCGCCGCTCCAGCTCGCCCTGGGCTACGGCGCCCTGGCCAACGGCGGCACCGTCTACCGGCCCCACGTCGGCCGGGCGGTGCTCAACCCCGCCTCAGGGCAGGTGGTCCGGCGGGTCGAGCCCCGGGTCGCCGGGGTCGCCGGGGTCCCCGGCGGCGCCCTGCCCGCCGTCGGCCAGGGGCTGGCCAGCGTCGTCAGCGGGGGGACGGCGTCGTCGGCGTTCGCCGGGTTCCCCCTGGACCAGTTCCCGGTGGCCGGCAAGACCGGCACCGCCGACCTGCCGCCCCAGGCGCCGTTCGCCTGGTTCGCCTCCTACGCCCCGGTGGGCGACCCGAGGTACGTGGTCGTGGTCATGGTCGAGCAGGGCGGCCACGGCGGCGAGTCGGCCGCCCCGGTGGCCCGGGCCATCTACCAGAAGCTGTTCGGCCTGCCGGTGACCCCGGTGGCCGCCGGGGCGGACCGGAGCGGCTGATGCAGGAGTCCTGGGGGACCTTCTCGGACCGGGTGTCGCGGCTCGGCTGGGAGCAGGCCAGCGACCGGCCGATGGCCTGGCGCGCCCCCTGGCGGCACCTGGACCCGACCGTGGTCCTGGCCGCGGTGGCCCTGACCGTGCTCGGCCTGGCGGCCATCTACTCCTCGACCTTCGCCGGGCTCCGCGCCCAGGGGCTCCCCGACGGGTCGATCATGCGCCGCCAGCTGCTCAACCTCGGGCTCGGGCTGGCCGTGATGGTCGCGGCCACGGTGGTCGACTACCGCCGCCTCCAGGCCTGGGCAGGGGTGGTGTTCGGGGCCGTGGTCGTGGCCCTGGGCCTGGTCCTGACCCCGTTGGGGTCGGCCACCAACGGCGCCCAGTCCTGGTTCGAGCTCGGCGCCTACCAGGTCCAGCCGTCCGAGTACGCCAAGGTCGGGATGATCGTCACCCTGGCCGCGGTGTTCGGCTCCCGGCGCGAGGCGCCGGGGCCGCGAAGGCTGGCCGCCGGCCTGGCCACCATGGCCCTGGTCTGCGGGGAGATCCTGCTCCAGCCCGACTTCGGGACCTTCATGGTGTTCGTGGCCATTCTGTTCGGGGTCCTGCTGGTCAGCGGGGTCCAGCTGCGCTGGCTGCTGGTCCTGGCCTTGGTCGGGATGGTCGGCACGGTCGGCATGTTCAAGCTCAACGTGCTGCGCGAGTACCAGAAGGAGCGCCTCACCGCCTTCATCGACCCCAGCGCCGACGACGGTGGACAAGGCTTCACCTACAACTCGAGACAAGCCCTGATCGCCATCGGGTCGGGCGGTGTCACCGGCAAGGGCTACCTGCGCGGCACCCAGACCAACCTCCAGTACGTTCCCGAGCAGAAGACCGACTTCATCTTCACCGTCATCGGCGAGGAGCTGGGGTTCACCGGGGCGATGGGGCTGCTCGTCCTGCTCGGCCTGCTCCTGTGGCGGGGGTTGCGGATCGCCGCCGTCGCCCGGGACCCGTTCGGGGCGTTGCTGGCCGCCGGGGCGGTGACCATGCTGGCGTTCCAGGCCTTCGTCAACATCGGGATGACGATCGGGATCATGCCGATCACCGGCATCCCGTTGCCGTTCGTCTCCTACGGGGGGTCGTCCCTGGTCGCGACCTTCCTGGCCGTCGGCCTGCTGGAGAACGTGCACATGCGCCGGTTCCTGTAGCGGGCTCCAGGTGGCAGGCGGAAGGCCGACATCTTTGCTGGAGCTTGTCGGTTCTGGCAGACTCTCTACCAGACTTGCGCCATGCCAACCGGTGGTGCGGCCCGACGGCGTTTCGGCGCCTCCTGCTGTGTCCGGGGCATCTCACGGCATCCGGCCACGAGCCGTGGTGCCGGGCTTGCCCGGAGGGGGGTTCCGGTCCTGATCGCGGCCGTCCCATTGGTGGCGGAGGAGCCGCCGCTTCTCTCGAGCGCAGAAGGTTTGCGGTCGCCCGCGACGGCGGCCGTCCGAGCTTGATAGAGGAGCATCGATGGCTTCCCCCGACGAAGCGCGGGTCGACGAGGCTCGCGACCAGTCCAGCGTTCCCGATTCCCCGCCCACCCCCACCGGCACCGTCCCGACCAGCGACGAGCCTTCTTTCCCGGCCCCGCAGCGACGTCCGCGCGGGGCCGCGACGTTCCCGGGCGGCCCGCCCCCGGCCTCCGCGCCCTCGGCCGACACCCCGGTCGTCCAGCCCCCGGCCAGCGAGCCGGTCGCGGCGCCCCAGTTCCGGGTCACCACCGTCGAATCGGCCGGCAGCTCGTTCCCCGGCGGGCCCCCGCCTCCCGCGCCACCGCCGAGCGGCGACCCCGCCCCGCCCGGGGCCACGGCCCGCACTGAGGCCCCCACGCCGGCCGAGGCGCCTGGGGACCAGGTAGGGGAGGGCGCCGGAGCGGCGCCGGCGGGTGAGGGAGGACCCACCATCCGCACGACCGGTGGTCGGCGGCGCCGCCGTAGCGGCCGGGGCCGGGGCTCCGCCGACCCGGCCGCCACGGCCGGCATCGAGGTCGCCGAGGTGGACCCCGCGACGCCCGACACGCCCGGCGACCGGGGTCGCGGCCGCGGAAGGGTCGCGGCCACCGGGCTGGGCGGCCCTACGCCCGCCGACCTCGTGGCCGACCTGGGTGCCGCGCCACCGGCCCCGGCGGGACAGGCCGCCGCAGCGGGCTCCGCGGACGCCGACGCCGCCGAGGACGAAGCCACGACCGCCGCCGTCGGGTCGGCCAGGACCCGGGCGCGCCGGCGCCGGCGGGCCGCGGCCAAGGCCCGGGGGCGGCAGCCCACCGGCGACGACCTCCAGACAGCAGCCACCGGTGCAGCCGGCGGCGAGACGGCGACCCTGGCCGCTTCCCCTCCGGCCGTTCCCGCCGAGGCCGTTCCCGCCGAGGCCGCTCCCGCCAGGCGGCCACGCTCCGCCGCGGCCGCTGACACGTCCGGCCGGCCGGCGAGGGCCTCGGCCGCCCGGGACGACCCGGCCATCGCCCCGGCCGGCGACCAGCCGCCCGCGCCCTCCCGCACCAGGTCGCGGCGGCGCGGCGGTGGCGGCGACGGCGAGGCGCAGCAGGCCCGGACCGCCAACGGTGAGGCCCAGCCGGTCGGCGGCGACCCCCAGGCGGCCGCCGGAGCCGGGACCCGTCCCGCCGGCGAACGTGGCTCCGGCCGCAGCCGGCGGCGGGGACGAGGCGGCCGCCTGGCCACGGTCGACGCCGACGTGGATACGGCCGGCCCCGACGCGGCCGGCCCCGACGCGGCCGACGCCGACAAGGACAAGGCCGAAGGCCGAGACCAGGGCGGCGGCCGGAACCGCGGTTCCGGCCCCGAGCGGTCGACCCGCCTCGAGACCCGCTCCCGCCGCGAGGGCGCCCGCCAGGCCGACCGCGGCCGCCGGCGCCGCCCCTCCGGCCTGACCGAGGAGCAGAAGCGGATCCTCCGCGAGGAGGGCCCGGAGCGTCGCATGGTCGTCACCGAGGGGGCCGAGCGGACCCAGATCGGCGTCCTCGAGGGCCCGACCCTGGTCGAGCACTACGTGACCCGCAAGGCCGGCCGCTCGATGGTCGGCAACATCTACCTCGGCCGCGTCCAGAACGTCCTGCCCGGCATGGAGGCCGCCTTCGTCGACATCGGCCGCGGCCGCAACGCCGTGCTGTATGCCGGCGAGGTCAACTACAACGAGGAGGACCTCGACGGCGAGGCCCCGAGGATCGAGAAGGTCCTCAAGGCCGGCCAGCCGGTCCTCGTCCAGGTCACCAAGGACCCGATCGGGGCCAAGGGGGCCCGCCTGACCGCCCAGGTCTCGCTGGCCGGGCGCTACCTGGTCCTCCAGCCCGAGGACAACACCTTCGGCATCAGCCGGCGGCTCCCCGAGGCCGAGCGCTCCCGGCTGCGCGACATCCTCAAGGAGGTGCGGCCCAAGGGCCTCGGCCTGATCGTCCGCACCGCCGCCGAGGGGGCCAGCGCCGACGACCTCCGCGCCGACCTGGCTCGCCTCCAGGCCCGCTGGGAGGCGGTCGAGCGCAAAGCCAAGAAGTCCAGCGCCCCAGCCGTCATCTACTCCGAGCCCGAGCTGGTGGTGCGGGTCATCCGCGACATCTTCTCGCCCGACTTCCTCGAGCTGGTGGTCGACGGCGATGACCTCTACCAGCGGGTCGAGGAGTACCTGACCGAGGTCGCCCCCGACCTGCTGCCCAAGCTCCGCAAGCACCAGGGCAAGCTGCCGGTGTTCGAGCACTACCGGGTGGTCGAGCAGATCCACAAGGCGCTGGAGCGCAAGGTGTGGCTGCCCTCGGGCGGCTCGATCGTGATCGACCGCACCGAGGCCATGACGGTCATCGACGTCAACACGGGCAAGTTCGTCGGCAAGGCGAACCTCGAGGAGACGGTGGTCGCCAACAACCTGGAGGCGGCCGACGAGATCGTCCGCCAGCTCCGGCTGCGCGACATCGGCGGCATCATCATCATCGACTTCATCGACATGCTGTTCGAGCGCAACCAGCAGGCGGTCGTCGACCGGCTGCGCGCCGCCCTGGTCAGGGACAAGACGAAGAGCCAGGTGATGGAGGTCTCCTCGCTCGGCCTGGTCCAGATGACCCGCAAGCGCGTCTCCGGCGGCCTGCTCGACAGCTTCTCCGAGACCTGCCCGACCTGCGACGGCCGCGGCGTGGTG